>Ga0209604_1000246_pt1 | contig 53207 bp, 40 predicted proteins | sample AD_UKC097_MetaG_FD_184405 | JGI IMG/M metagenome (GOLD analysis project Ga0209604, IMG submission 184405) | Active sludge microbial communities of municipal wastewater-treating anaerobic digesters from USA - AD_UKC097_MetaG (SPAdes) (version 2) | ecosystem: Engineered > Bioreactor > Anaerobic >...
GATTCCTAATCCGTGTGCCGTGTGTTCGAGTCACACCGGGGGCTCCAATACCAAGGGTTTCCGGCAGGAGACCCTTTTTTATTGTGTCCACGTTTGTCCACATTCCCTCCCGGGGATTCTTTAAGAAGGACAGTCTGAAAATCACAAGAATCGTGCCTCAAATCGCCTCTTTTTCCATTTGCAAATCCCGAACCCGAAAAGGCCAGCCTGTGACTTAGTGATGGTGGGACTTTGCAGACCGCCTCGGAAACCTTGATATCAGGGCTTTTGCAGCGTTCCTGAAATGACACGTGATGATGGGCGGTTGAAGAGGGGGCTTTTTCAGCCCGTCGGGAAACTTTTGTGGATGGGCTTTTGCAGACCGCGAAATTTGCCTTTTACAGGGCCAATTCCGGCAGGGCCTGTCGGTTTGTATGGGGGCTTTGTTCAGCGTCTTTTGGGACCGCTCGTCTTCTGAAGCGGGATGCTTTTTTCATCTATTCCAGTAATTATCTGCTGCTTTGTACTCCCTGATCATGTCATCTTCCACTTCCTTGCGGAAAGATTCAAACTGATCATCACTCTTTAGTTCGGGCACGGAAGAGATCTTTCCAAATCGAAAAAGAACCTTGCTGAATGGTTTGGGAACCATGAAATGATCCCAGCTATTCATTGTCCAGGCATTTTCATAGGAAACGATACCAGGACAGATAACTGCACCAGTTCTACAGGCTAATGAGATAAGGCCTGGCTTGATGATACAAGGAGGTCCTTTAGGCCCATCTACAATGTGGCCGCCTATTTGGTTTTTGATTACTCCTTGAGCCATGACTCGAAGAGCTGCCGAACCACCTCGGGAGCTTGATCCCCGCACTGGTATCCATCCTATACGCTGGACGATCTTGGAAATGAAATCCCCGTCTCGGCTCTGGCTGATCATGATGCAGGGCAACCACTTAAAGATCTTTGGAAGATAAAAACCGCCAAAAAAGCGTTGGTGCCAACTGGTAATAATGATCCGCCCGTCGTTTTCGAGATGCATCTGAATTTTCTCTGTGCCTTCGAACTGTACGCGGAGGGTCTTGGTGTAAAGCGCCAAAAAGTAAAAAATAATCGACGTAAGAACAGTGTTTAAGAAAAAATATTTAGTTTCCTTCGCAGTGATCATGAACAGTTTTCCTTTTCATCCGTTGATTAAGGCACAATCTTAGGCAATTTGGCCGAGCGGGTCGGTTTCTTCAGCTATGCAGGTTGATGTTTGTCGTTCTATGTCCAGCGATCAGTTTCCTAACGGCGGCACAGTACTTCTCAGGATTACCATTCGCACTCTTGCACCGTTCTTAGGCGCCGTCAATCATTGATTTTAGGAAGGAAGAGCGTTTTTGCCGTCACACAAAAAAATATGGCATATCTTTCACTACTTGGGACAGAGAGTTAAAAAGCCGACGGTCCCGATCAGGGGATCCCCGTCCGTGTCCTGATTGGACAGGTCGATGTAGATGTTTGAGAAAACCTCATCCTCAGAAAACCTTTCCCGAAGGTCGATCTCGATGACCCCCTTTCCCACGGTCTCCGCCGTAAAACCCGGGGGATCGGAGGAATACCCTTCAGAAATTCCTGGCGGGTTCATGTAAACGACGAAGGTGTGAATCACGGTGCCCACCGTGATCCGGACCCGGACTCTGGCGATCCCGGACCCGGACTCTGGCGATCCCGTGGTCGCAGGACCAGCCGGCATCGTTGCAGTCGATGTTCCATCGAAGAATTGGATTGTTCTTTATGATCCCCGTGCCTGGAAAGATGAGAATGAAATACCTTGACCATTCCTTGATCCACTGACTATATTTCATGTATCCAATCCGGGTGGGTCTGTACATCGTCCGGAGAGACTCCTGTAAGTTGCTCGTATCAACTACTACGACAAACAGCCGTTTCGAAGGAGATGCGTCATGAAAAAAACCCTTTGGTCCCTGCACAGTGTTTTTCTTATCGCTTTCCTCCTTTTTCTGATCCCGTTCCGTGCGGATTTTTCCGAAACGACATGTCGCCATCCGGGGTGGGTTGCCTGGAGCGTTGCCGAGGCCGATGATTCCGATGGGGTCGGCGCGCTCTACTTTCCCTATTTTTTGCCTTACTTCATTTCCAAAGACGGCTACTGGACGGGGGTGGGCCTCAGGAACGAGAGCCCATGGTGGACCGCTGATGTCACTGTCCAGGCGTTTTCTCCCACGGGGATGGAGCTCGCCGCGGAAACAAATGAGATTCCCCGGCGGGGGCAGCGCGCATTCATGGTAGGGACGGGGACGAACAGCGAGGGCTGGGTGAAGGTGACCTCGAACCAGCCGCTCACGGGTCTTGCCTTCGTTGCCCAGGGTTCCGGGGATTCCCTCATGTTCGACATGAGCCTCGTTTCCGAACCGGCGACGACGCTGCGTGTTCCCCATGTGGCCCAGGACGGGACCTGGGACACCATCGTCTTTGTCTGCAACCCCGTCTACTCGGAGACTACCATGTATATTTCTTTCGTTGACTCCGACGGGATGACGGTCAAGACGAGCCATGGATACAAACTTCCCGGGTACGGGAGCGGACGGTACCCCCTGTCGGAGTTGCTGGGGGGAAGCGCTTATTCAAGCGGGAGTGTGGAGATCACGGCCTCCCAGGGTGTGGTTGCCTTCGCCCTTTACCACAATCTGAAGACGGGGCTTTTGAGCTATGCCGGGATCAGCGCCGTGGAGGCGGCGGCGACGCCGAAGCCGATCACGAATTCCCTCGGGATGAGCTTTGCCCCCGTCCCGGCGGGGACCTTCATGATGGGGAGCCCCGCGAGCGAGGACGAGAGAAGCAGTGAAGAAACCCTGCACCAGGTGACCCTGACGAAGTCCTTTTATCTTCAGACGACGGAGGTGACCCAGGGGCAGTGGAAGGCGGTCATGGGAAGCAACCCGTCCGGTTTCAGCAATTGCGGCGACGACTGCCCGGTGGAACAGGTTTCCTGGTACGACTGCCAGTCATTTATCACCAACCTCAATCAACTGGAGGGAACGACGAAGTACCGCCTTCCCACGGAGGCCGAGTGGGAGTACGCCTGCCGGGCGGGGACGACGACGCCTTTCAACACGGGGAACTGCCTTTCAACGGATGAGGCGAACTATGATGGCAGCCGCCCTTACTCGGGCTGCTCTTCGGGGATCTATCGGCAGACGACGGTTCCCGTGAAAAGCTTCTCCCCCAACGCCTGGGGACTGTACGACATGCATGGAAATGTCTGGGAGTTCTGTCAGGACTGGTACGGGGATTATCCCTCGTCCTCGGTGACAGACCCGGCGGGGCCATCGTGGGGGGATCAACAAGTTCTCCGCGGCGGCGGCTGGTCGTCCGCCGCCAGGTCCAGCCGTTCTGCAGATCGCGGCCACTACATCCCTGGCAACTCGAGTAACGACGTCGGATTCCGGGTTGCCCGGGATGATTGATTTCCCCCTGTATGAAAAAAAGGCTTTCAGGATAAGGCCTTCAGCGTTTGATACAAGAGAAGAAAAGTGCCTCAGCCGTCTGAGTCAAACAATTGATGAAACTGCAAGACAATCTTGGACAAACGAATTGGCATCCATAAGACAGGAAAAAGAAAAGATCGCCAGGATATCGCAGCAGGAAGTCAAGGACGAAGGATAGGGGACCGGGAAGATCGCCTGGGTGGGGAATGCGGTGAAGTGAGGGCATCAGTGAAGGAGGGGACCATGAAGAAGGACAACAGGAAAGAAACGAAGAAGGCGAAGTACGAGAAACCCGTCCTGACGAAGTTCCGGAAGCTGACGGACATCCTGGCGCAGGGGTCGCATGAGCCACAGTAAAAGTCGAGAGAACGTCGCGCGCGAGGGTCAGGAGCGATAGAATCCGGGAAACAATTTCAAGAGGAGAACATCACGGAAGTTTTCTAAGATTGTGACGAATCGATTTTGGGGCAGACGCGTGGTAACGGCAGGCCGGGTTGACGGAAGATCGGAATGGTCAGGTTCCGCCGCTCACTCTCTCTGCTTTTTTAATGTCCTGCTCCGTCACCACGCGATTTCTCCCGGTTTGTTTGGCCCGGTAGAGCGCCCGGTCGGCACGGTTGATCAGGGTATCCGGCAGTTCACCGGGACGGTAAAGGGCCACCCCTACGGATACGGTCACTTTTCCTAACGTTGTCGATATATTCATGGCCTTGAGAACTGTCTGGGCGAAAATCCTGTTGATATTCTTGGCTAAAACCCGTGCGCCCTCGAGGGGGGTCTGCGGCAGTATGACGGCAAATTCCTCTCCACCGAAACGGGCGAGAAAGTCTCTTTCCCCTATGGTTTCCTTTATCTTTTTTGCCACCAACTTCAACACCTCGTCGCCGATCAGGTGTCCATGCTCGTCGTTGAACTTCTTGAAGTGGTCTATGTCGACAATGAGAAGCGATAACTCCTTTTGTTGAGAGGCGGCTTCATTTATCATTCCGATCAGTGCGTCATGAAATGACTTTCTGTTGGCCAAACCGGTGAGGAAATCGACGGAAGCCTCTTTCTTCACACGCTCGAAATCCTCCTGCAGTGTCTGCAGCGCCTCTTTCGTCTCATTGAGTTTGCAGCGTGTCTGCCTTCCCAGAACCCTCAGGGATTTCGTCTTTTCAATGATCTGACAGACCACGGTTCGGATCTCTTCAACGGATGGGTCTCCCGTCAAGGCATCCATGGAATGGCTCATAAAGGACTCATACGCTTCAGACTGACCGGTCAGATCGGTGACTTCCTTCAGAATGGTAGCCAGGACGTGACGCAGATCGTCGTGGAGCTTCCTCAGCTCACGCTCGTCCGTGTTCGAGCAGAAGCGTCTGTAAAGCTCTTCATTCGTCTCATCTGAGAACGGGCCTTCCTTTTCGAGCAGGGTGTCAATGGTCTTGGCAAGTTTCGGGTCCGCACCGGAGACATACCGATACCACACCGTGTAGTTGTGGGGTGTTACCGGTATGTTGTATTTCGACATGAGCGGGAGGGCGAGACGGATGTAACCGTAGCTCTCACCCATCGGTCCGATCTCATCCATACGTTGTCTTTCCCTCGCTTCGTAAACCGATATTTCAGGCACATCAAGAACAGGGTCGATCCGGGAACATGAAAGCAAAGGCTGAATGCGGCGTTGTCGGTTTTCTTGATACGACTGTGCGTTTCGCGAGGGAAATACAGCAAGAGTGGTTGTATGTCAATGATAAACGATGACCTGCTCCTTCAACATGATCCGGAATCATGCCTGAGTTCCAACTTGAAATCCGGACCGGTTTTCGGAGGCAGGTCACGATACTTACGGGCCTGCATCTGATAGTTTCCCAATCCCGTCCTGGATCGCAGCGCACTTCCCGGACCAGGAAGGGGGGGAAAAGGAAAGAGAAGGAACGCCGGAAAAAGGATGACCGGAATGATCATCTTGCGATGACGAAACATAGGCCACGCCTTTTTTTCGCTTTGACAATTACCTGGTATTCCTCATAAACTCTATACAATCAGGAGTCGAAAAAATTAAATCAATGTGATTCACCCAAATCGTACATGGACCGATTGTAAAGATTGCCCGGGTGGAATATGGTGTAAAACAGTGAAAAAATCAACGTTAGAAAGGAGAAGAACTCAAATCGAAGGGAGGGACGGAGCATCCGGTAAAACCCGGAAATGTCCAGGATGAGATGAATGTCAATAGCCATCATGATGGGAGGAATCAGTCATGAAGAAAGAGCGTTGGACAATGTTCATCTTGTTGTTTGTCGGCATGGCTTTCGTAACCCTATCATGGGCGGATTCAACGGAAGGGGAAAAGGTTTCCGCAATCAGCCAGGAGGCCGAAGACTTCGTCAAAGACGCTTCCTTGGCCAACGGACAGCGTATTTATTATTACGGGACAAATCTCGATGGAGCCAGGCTTCCGATCACGGGCGGACCGAACTGGATGTATATGCATGGCGGCGGCTGTGTCAGCTGTCACGGTGAAGACGGCCGGGGCGGACAATATCCCATGATGTGCGGCGTGAGGTCCGAAGCCATCACCTTCAACGCTCTGACATCACCACACGGGGAAGCGGAGGCTCAAGAAAGCAGGGAAGTCAAAAAGGAGGAATCAAAGCAGGCGGCGGGACAGGGGAACACGCATTTCACGATTCAAACGATTCGAAGGGCAATCGAACAGGGAATCGATGATGAAGGAGATGCCCTGAATTACTGCATGCCGAGATGGAAAATATCCGATCAGGATTTCCGCGATCTGATCGCCTATCTCATGTACCTGGATACCTTGAAGGTTCCCGACACATACAAGGACCCCTATTTCCGTCAGCGGGGTGGTCCTCGCGGAGGCATGATGGGGCCGCGCTATTGAACGGGAGTCTGTAAATTAATAAGATAAAGGAGGAATTGAAAAAGCCAGAGCACAAAAAGTCCACCCCCGGGGTGACAAAACATGACAAAGCAGAACGAGCACAATAAGAATTCAGCCGATAATGTCGTCAAGCAGCATGAAGGCCATGAAATGCACAAAGGCCCGACTGAAATGCGGTATGGCGGTCATAAATCGGGAATGGGTCATGAAGGGCATGAAGGAAGCAATCACCACGCTCACATGGTGGCGGATTTCAGGAAGCGATTCTGGGTCTCCCTTGCATTCACCGTTCCGGTACTGCTCTTATCTCCCATGATCCAGACTTTCCTGGGATTGAGGAAACCTCTTGCATTCCCAGGCGATGTCTACATCCTTTGGACCCTGTCGTCAGTGGTATTTTTTTACGGCGGATGGCCCTTCCTGAAAGGTATCTTTGACGAACTGGGGAAAAAACAACCCGGGATGATGACACTGATCGCCATAGCGATCACAACGGCCTATGCATACAGCACTGTCGTAGTTTTCGGATTGAAAGGGAAAATTTTCTTCTGGGAGTTGGCCACCCTGATCGATATCATGCTCCTGGGCCACTGGATCGAGATGAAATCGGTCATGGGGGCGTCCCGTGCCCTGGAAGAGCTTGCCAGACTTATGCCCTCCAATGCTCACAAAGTGATGCCGGACGGAAGCACAAAGGAAATTCCCATTGAAGAGATTAAGCCGGGAGAAAAGGTCCTGATCAAGCCAGGAGAAAAGATCCCTGTGGACGGGGAGGTCATTGAGGGGCAGAGTTCGGTTAATGAGGCCATGCTTACGGGCGAGTCCCGGCCGGTCGAAAAAAATATCGGTTCCAAGCTGATTGGAGGAGCGATCAACGGGGAAGGGTCTTTGACTGCCGAAGCCAAGAAAACCGGCAAGGATTCATTCCTCTCCCAGATGATCGGTCTTGTCAGGGAAGCGCAACAGAGTAAATCTCGAAGCCAGGATTTGGCGAATCGGGCAGCTTTGTGGTTAACGATCATTTCTCTTTCCTGCGGGGCTGTCACGCTGATTGTCTGGTTTTGGATCATCCATAAGGATTTCGCGTTCTCCCTTGAACGGACCGTCACCGTTATGGTGATCACGTGTCCCCATGCCCTGGGACTCGCCGTCCCCCTGGTTGTGGCCGTATCCACAGCCCTTTCCGCCAGGCATGGATTGCTGATAAGAAACCGGGCTTCCTTTGAAAAGGGCCGGAACATCCAGGCAATCATCTTCGATAAAACGGGAACCCTGACCAGGGGCGAATTCGGGGTGACGGATATCGTTACTTTTTCTAATGACATCAGTGAAGAGGAATTGCTCCGATATGCCGCCTCGATTGAAAACCATTCAGAGCATCCTATTGCAAAGGGGATTGCTGCTTCAACAAGGAACACACAGCATGTGGAGGATTTCAAGTCTATCCCCGGGAAAGGGGCGCAGGGAAAAGTCGGGGGGAAGGAGATAAAAGTCGTAAGCCCGGGTTATTTGAAAGAAAATAATATATCCATCGATGATGCAAGGATAAAAGAGTTCAATTTGCAGGGCAAGACTGCGGTCTTTGTGATCGTTGACGGTGACCTCAAAGGCGGCATTGCCCTTGCGGATATCATCCGGGACGAATCAAAGGAGGCCATCTCCAAACTCAAGGGAATGGGGATCCGTTGCATGATGCTTACGGGTGACAATCGAATGGTCGCCAAGTGGGTTTCCGAGGAAACCGGTCTGGATGAATACTTTGCCGAGGTTCTACCCAAAGATAAGGCTGAGAAGGTCAAAGAAGTACAAGCAAGAGGACTGATTACAGCCATGACCGGTGACGGGGTGAATGATGCCCCTGCACTTGCCCAGGCCGATGTGGGAATCGCAATCGGTGCGGGCACTGATGTGGCCGTCCAGACCGCTGACATTATCCTGGTCAGAAGCAATCCTCTCGATGCGGTGTCAATTTTAGACCTGTCCCGGGCCACATTCCGCAAGATGGTGCAGAATCTGGTCTGGGCGACGGCTTACAACGCTTTTGCCATTCCTCTTGCGGCCGGTGTCCTGTATGGCTACGGTATTCTTTTGTCACCGGCCGTGGGAGCCGTTTTGATGTCACTCAGCACGGTCATCGTTGCAGTGAATGCAAGGTTTCTGAAAATCGCACATTGATGAAGTCGTAAAAAGGCCCATTCAACACTTTTACGAGTTCATCAAGATTGACACGCTCTCTCCGGTCGGGTACAAATAATAAAAGTGTTTTTGCCCTGTTAGTCCGCGTGTTCACACGATCCGCCGGATCGTGGAGACCGCCCGCTTTTTTTCAGGGGAACCGGGATGCCTTTCCGGTTGGAGGGTTTCCCGGTGATGTGCAGGAACCTGTCCACTCGTTTCCGGCAGACCGGGAAAGGGGATTGCATCATGATTAAGAAGATTCTTTATCCAACCGATTTTTCCGATGTGGCCAGGAAGGCGATTGCGTATATCGGCAGCCTGAAAAGCGCCGGCGCCGCGGAAGTCGTCATCGTCCACGTGATCGACCGCCGAAACTTCGATATGCTGGCAGGCCACATGTCCCTGGACTTCGGCGAGATCAGGAAGGCCTTCGAGGATGCCGCGGCCAGGGAGATGAAGGAAGTCGCCGGTGAACTGAGGGCGCAGGGATACGAGGTGAAATCCCGGATCGAGACGGGGATTCCCTTTCGGGAGATCCTGCGGCTGGCCGAGGAGGAGAACGCATCCGTCATCGTCATGGGCTCGCACGGAAAGAGCAACCTGGCGGACATGTTGATCGGTTCCGTGGCCGAAAAGGTGATCCGGCACTCCCAAAGACCTGTCCTGGTCGTAAAGCGCTGATCCGGTCCGGGGTTTTATGCCCCGGGGGAACGCAACCTTTCCGAACAGTTCGGAACACATGACATCAAGGGTGATCGATTCTCCCGGAGAAGCGGTTGCCCTTTTTTCGCGAAACGGGACGAAAGCTTCGCCCCGAAGGTTTTCCACCTGTCCCAGCCGTCGAAATATTCTCCCGGACGTTGTTCATTCCTTCCCGTGCCTTCTCTCCGTTTGGTTTCCATGGGTGTCGGATATATTTACATACAGGAGATCTTGATTAATAAAAGAAAACAGGGGTGTTGCATTTGTCGCCTCAAGCGCGACATGAGTGGAATGTTGGATTTTCTTACAATTGCCTGCCGGAAAGATCGTCCGGCGTTGGTATTCGGAAGGGACCGTGTCCGATTGCATGAAATAGTGCCATTTATTCTGGCAGGTTATGCTCCGTCCCTGATATGGCGTGGTGAAGAGACATGGTAGAATGATTTTTGCACATTTTACGGACAAGCCGGTTCCAGTATTGGAATACTGGAAGTTATACACTTGGAAAGAGTCAGGAGGAATATAATGAAAAAGTGGATCATATGCTTCGTCTTACTTGCCGTTGTTTCCGTCGGTACAAGGGCGTTCGCCTATTACGAGGGGTACATTTCCTGGGACCAGAACCTGGTTGCGTCGGATGACTGGGCCGACAGCACCTGCACGCTTCGCTGGCTTGTCACTTTCGATGCGTCGACGAAATACTGGACGTACGCATATTCGTTCACGACGTCCGGTTCGCCCGGAATCAGCCATGTCATCACGGAGGTGTCGGATACTTTCGGGACGGACAATATCGCGGACGGGACCACGCCGACTTACGAACTGGGCACCTATCTGCCCACCGATCCAAGCAATCCCGGTATCCCGGGGAGTCTGTACGGATTGAAGTTCGAAGTTCCGGAGGTAAGTGACGGAACGCTCTATACCTGGACCATCGTCACGGACCGGGCTCCCATCTGGGGCGACTTCTATGCCAAGGGTGGAAGCGCCAACAGTAACAAAAATGAAAATCTCGGCTATGCGTACAACACGGAATTCGGCAATCCGAACGAAACTCCCGTCACCGACAACCCGAACCGCATCGGATGGGCCGTGGTCCCCGACACGGTGACGACGAAGGTTCCCGAACCGTCCACCCTGATCCTTCTCGGAATCGGGGTCCTGTTCGTCGCGCTTCTGCTGAGGAGGAACATGGCGAGCATGAGAATCATCCTTTCGAAGGGACGCAAAAGATGATGAACTCGTAAAAAGGCCGATTCAACACTTTTTCGGACGGCAAAGTAAAAAGCTCCATAGGCAAGGCGCCCGAATCCCGACGAATGAGACGTACTCATGGTACGTCGCAGTGAGGAGGGAAGAAGGGCAACGCAGCATATGGGCTTTTTACGAAGCCGTCAAAAGACAGCGTTCCCCATTCACGCGGTTTTACCTTCGGACATTCCAACGGAAAAAGGGTGGCCGGGTCTTCGACCCGGCCATATTTTTTTGATCGACCGGAAACCCGGCCCCTGCCCTCTTTCGCTTCCTCCCGCCGCCGGAGAATCGTACCAGGCGCCTCCGGTTTCCCATGAAACGGGGTGGCAATTTCCCCTGCATCGCAGTATCATCCATAATGATTGATCCGTTTCCATGTCCTGGTGTCGTCGCGGGCGCCATTTAAGGACGATCGACGGCTACGGGTGATTTTAAATTGCGCCCGAAATTGCGGATGTTCTCCAGCCGGCCGGGAAGGGGGTTCTCATGGGCAAATTGGACAAGGGGAAAAAGGCCTTTCTGAAGGACCTGTTCGGCAGCCGGGTCAATTTCGATCGGACGGAACGGAAGCTGTACGGACACGACATCGCCGCCGTCCCGGGGCTCATCCGGCCCCTCATCGGCAACACGACGCCCGATGCCGTCGTTCAGCCCGAATCGGAGAAGGAAATCGTCAAGCTTGTCCGATGGTCCGTGGCCGGCGGCGTTCCTCTCACGCCGCGGGCGAAGGCGACTTCCGGTTACGGCGGTGTGCTTCCCGTGAAAAAAGGTCTCACCGTGGATTTCTTCCGCATGAACCGGGTCGCGAACGTCGACCCGGGGGAGCGGACGGCCACGGTCCAGCCCGGCGTCGTCTGGGAAAAGCTTGACCGGACCCTGGCGAAACAGGGGCTCACCCTGATGACCTATCCCACAAGCTACCCGGGATCGACCGTCGGCGGATGGCTCGCCCAGGGAGGGGCGGGCCTCGGATCTTACGAGGCCGGCTGGTTTCGGGACACCGTCGTGAGCGCCCGGGTCGTTCTCCCGAACGGCGCCGTCAGGGTGTTTTCCGGACCCGACCTGGACATGGTCAGCGATGCCGAGGGGATCACCGGCCTCATTACGGAAATCACCCTCCGTGTCCAGCCCCTGGAGGAGATGGACGTCGTTTCCATCGGCTGTCCCGACGCCCGCGAACTCCAGAGGATGTTCGAGGCCATGATCGCCGAAAACCTGCCCATCTGGTCCCTCATGTTCATCAATCCCCGGATGGCGGAACTGAAGAACCGGGCCCCCCTGCAGGAACACCTTGGCCATCCCGTGGAGGAACGGGTTCTTCTTCCGGCCTCCTACATCACTACGCTCACGTTCCGCGCCAGGGACCGGTCCGCCGTCATGGAAGGTCTCTCCCGGATCGTCAGGCTGTGCGAGGCGGAGATCCTCGAGGACCGGATCGCCAGGCACGAATGGAAACACCGGTTCAAGCTCATGGTGGTGAAGCGCCTCGGCCCGAGCCTCGTCCCGGCGGAGGTCATCGTCCCCCTGGCCCGGATGGGGGACGTTCTCGAAGACATTGAACGCACCGTTCACCAGCCCGTGGTCAAGGAAGGGGTCATCATCCGGAACGGGAGGAACGGCAGGCCGGAGGTGGTCATTCTGGGCTTCATCCCCAGCGACGAGAGAAGATTCAGCTACAACTTCGTCTTTGGCCTTACCCTGACCATCATGAAAATCGCCGAGAAACACGGGGGAAGGGCTTACGCCACGGGACTTTATTTCGCCGGGAAATCCCGAGACGTTCTCGGCGCGGGCCGGGTGACCCGCTTGAAAGCCTTCAAGAAGGAGATCGATCCCGGAAATCTCCTCAATCCCGGCAAAGTCATCGCCGACGGCCTCATGAGCACGGCGATCGGCATCGGGCAGTTCCTCGAGCCTGTCGCCCGTCCTTTCGGCAATTACATCATCACCCGCATCGGGGAACGGCCCAGGGAACCCGTCCGGGGAATCCCCGCCGACGTGGCCTGGTACGCCTACAGCTGTTCCCAGTGCGGTTACTGCGTCGAGGAATGCGACCAGTTCTATGGCAGGGGGTGGGAAAGTCAGAGCCCCCGGGGCAAGTGGTACTGGCTCCGGCAATACATGAAAGGCCGTGAGGAATGGACGCAGTTCATGGTGGACACGATCCTCGTGTGCACGACCTGCGAGCTGTGCAATCTCCGCTGTTCCGCGGCCCTGCCCATAGAGCCCTCGTGGATGAAACTCCGGGGACAGCTGATCCATGAAGAGAGGAAGATGACCTTCCCCCCCTTCGAAATGATGGCGGAGGCCCTCCGCAAAGAGGGGGACATCTGGGTGGGGTACCGCAAAAACCGGACCGACTGGATGCCCGCCGACCTCGGGGAAAAGCACGGCCCCGGAAAGACTGCAGACACGGTGTACTTCGCGGGATGCACCGCGAGTTATGTGGAACACGACATCGCCATGGCGGCCGTCCGCCTCCTCGACGAGGCCGGAGTGGATTTCACCATTCTCGGCAACGTGGAGAACTGCTGCGGCACTCCCATGCTGGTCGCCGGCCTCTGGGACGTCTTCGAGGGAATCATGAGACAGAACATCGCGTCCGTCCGGAAGGCGGGGGCGACGACCGTGGTCTCCTCCTGCCCGGCCTGTGACATGATGTGGCGTCAGGTCTATCCCCGATGGGCGGAAAAATTGAAAATTCCTTTCGGGATCCGGGCCCGTCATTACAGCGAGGTCGTTGCGGACAAGATCCGGTCCGGGGAGTTTTCCTTTCCCGACACGGGAAGGGAGAGAGAAACGGTCACATGGCACGATTCCTGTCACATCGGCCGTGTTTCGGGGGTTTACGAGCCCCCCCGCGAGCTGATCAAGGCCATACCCCATGTTGATTTTGTGGAGATGAGCCACCACCACGAAGCGGCCCACTGCTGCGCGAGCGTCCTGACCCTGATCAAGGAGCCGCCGGTGGCGGCGGACATCGGCGAGATCCGGCTGAACGAGGCCCTCGAGGCCGGTGCCGGCAAGGTCCTGGCCCTGTGCCCCTGCTGCGAGGTCCAGCTCCGCGTTGCCAGGGACAAGAAGAAGATGCCCGTCGAAATCGTCGATCTCGCCCGGTTCGCGTCATCCGCCCTGGGGTATGACTTTCCCGACCCCAACCCGGAGGTCCTTCGCCAGTGGGCGGTTTTCGAGGCCATGATCGACATCATGACGCCGAAAGGCTTCGCCGATCTCATGGCGACCATGTTTCCCGAACTCGTCGCGGCCATGCCCTTCGGCATGGGGCCCATGATGCGATTCATGGGGAAGGTCCCGGGGGCCCTTGCGGCCATGAAGCCCCTGTTTCCCATTCTCTTCCCGAGACTTCTTCCCATGATGATGCCCAAGGTCATGCCGGTCATGCTGGAACGGGTCGCCGAACGCGTTCCCATGCCCGATTACATGCGGGAGCAGATGCCCGATCTCATGCCGAAGGTCATGGACAACCTGATGCCCCACATGATCGGCGACGTGGTTCCCCTGGTCACGGATCCCCTGATCCGCTATCTGAAAGGACAGGGGGCATGAGAAGCGTTTCGAGGAAGGCGGTCCCGTAGGCCCGTTCGGACGGCCTCACGAGGGGAACCGGAAACCGGGATCCTCCACGGGTTCCCGCCCCGGATCCCGCGGGTTCAAGTCGCACGGGGGTGCCCATGCCCGGCGTTTCCGGGGAGGGCCCCCTTTTTTGTCATCCCTGTCCGCATCCCCGCCATGGAAGTGTTTCCCGGGTTTCCCATGTGTTGATGAACTCCGTTTCCCGGCCGCGACAAGTTGAATTTTTTTGATATCGGAGCTATGAAGGCCGCTTGAGCCGTGTCGTGACGAGCGCGGCTTTTCCGCAAAGGAGAGGCACCGGAACGGGTTTCGCGAAAAGAAAGGAATTGCGGTCCTGATATGGGTCGGAATGACAAAATCGCGGGCATGGTGACGATGATCGCGACCGCTTCGCTGTGGAGCCTGGGCGGCCTGTTCATCAAGGTGATCGACTGGAATCCGTTCGCCATCGCGGGAATCAGAAGCGTCATCGCATCGCTGCTCATCCTGGCGTTTCTCCGGAAGCCGAAGATCACCATGTCCTTTCCCCAGGTCGGGGCGGCCGTGGCCAACGCGCTCACGATGCTCCTCTTCGTGGTGGCCAACAAAACCACGACGGCGGCGAACGCGATCCTGCTCCAGTACATGGCGATCGTTTTCACGGCGTTCATCGGCGCCCCGCTGCTGAAGGAGAGGATACGCGCCGAACACTGGATATCCATTCTTTTCGTCATGGCGGGGATGACGATCATGTTCGCGAACAAGCTGGTGAGCGGAGGGATTTTCGGCGATGCCGCCGCCCTGGCATCGGCGGTGACCTTCAGTCTGTACTTCGTGTTCATGAGGATGCAGAAGGACGGATCGCCGCTGGAGTCGAATCTTCTGGCCCACTGGTTCGCAGCGGGGACGTGCCTGACGGTGTGCCTGTTTCTGCCTGCGCCGCAATTCACGGAGAAATCCGCCTGTTTCTGCCTGCGCCGCAATTCACGGAGAAATCCGTTGCGGCGATACTGGTCCTCGGCGTCGCCCAGATCGGAGTTCCCGCGATCCTGATCGCCTATGCAATCAAACGGATCTCCGCGATATCGGCGAACCTCATTGCCGTCATCGAGCCCCTTCTGAACCCCCTGTGGGTGTTTCTCGTGGTGGGCGAAAATCCGGGAATGAACACGATGATCGGAGGCTCCGTCATTCTGATTGCAGTGACCTGGGTTTCAGTCATCGGCGCCAGGAGAAGCGTGACCGGAGGATGACGATCCGTCGTCCCGGAGGTGCATGGCCGCCTTTTACGCGGCATGGGAAACCGCGAATCGATCGATCCCGGAATTCCGCCTCCCGGAAAAATGACCCGTCGGTTCGCAGACGGGATACCTCCTTCCATGATTTCCATGCCGTGAAAAATCGTATCGCCGGCGCCTGCACAATGACGAATCGCAGTTGACGAATGTTCGAAAAAAAGCATAAGAGGGATGTTACGGAGAAGCAAAGGAAAAACCCTGAGGCACGGTGCCTGATCCCGGAAGAACACGCATGCGGAGAGGACGCCTCAATGCGGAAGGATGAAGGGCGGCGCCGCTGCGGACTTTTTCACGAAGCCGCCACGGCGGCGGGTCCAGTGCCGGTTCGACGCACCCATGAAGACCGTTCGCATCATCAAAAAATTGGAATACCCCGACCTGATGAGACAGACGCCCCTGTCAAAGGGGCTGTGGAACGGCGTTTTTTTCACGGGGGACCGAATCAGGGAATGCGACTATCTCATCGTTCTGAATCTTTCCGCCGTCGACGAGGAGGTCGTCTGCCGCCCCCGGAATGTCTGGTGCCTGCACCAGGAACCGCACAACGAATACTTCGGCGTTTGTCATTCCCATACGCCGTCCGTTTATTCCAGGGTATTTACGACCGACACGGGGCTGAAGGGACCCCGATACGTCCACACCCACGGGGCTTTGTCATGGCACGTGGACAAGAGTTATGATGAGCTGAAGAGTGCATCGCCGCCGGAAAAAAGCCGGGAAATATCCCTGATCTCCAGCAGCAAGACCCATTTCAGGGGCCATCGCAGGAGACTCGACTTTGTCCGGCGGATACCCGGAGATCTTCCGATCGACTGTTTCGGACACGGGATCCGGCCCCTGAGGGACAAGTGGGACGGGATTGCGCCCTATCGCTACTCGATCGCCGTGGAAAATTTCTCGTCCCCACACTACTGGACGGAAAAGCTGGCGGATTGTTTTCTGGCCTGGACGATGCCCGTATATTACGGCTGCAGGAATCTGTCCGATTATTTTCCGGAGGAATCGTTCATCCGGATTGATGTTTCGGATCCTCGCGGGGCTGCGGAGATCATCCGCGAAGCGGTTGCCCTGAATGCGTGGAAGAGGAATTTTGAGGCCATCTCCCATGCGAGGCAGCTGATTCTGGAAAAATATCAATTCTTTCCTTTCATGTGCCGTTTCATCTCCGAGTGGGAGGCCGGCGGCGATGAAGAAGGCGTTCCGCAAAGAATCCTGGTCCCCGGGGAGAATCGCCCGTCAAGAAGGATGTTCCTGTATTTCATGAGACGGTTTCGCTATCTGCTCACGCTGCCGGGGAAGCGGGGTTGAACGGTCCTCTCGCGGGACGGCGACACGGGGGAAATGGATATGGATGGCCAAGAAGAACTGCTCGTTTCCGTGGTGGTCTGCACGTTCAACCGGAGCGCCCTGCTGGACGTCTGTCTCGAATCCCTGGCGGCGCAGAAGGCGGACGGGAAACTGTGGGAGGTCGTCATCGTAGACAACGGGTCCACGGACGACACCGGCTGCGTGGCCGGGCGATACGTGAAAGCGAACGCGAATTTCCGTGTGACCGTGGAGCGGGAAATCGGTCTCAGCAGGGCGCGGAACAGGGGATACCGGGAAGCTGCGGGCCGATACGTCGCCTATATCGACGACGATGCCAGGGCCCGTCCGGACTGGGTATCGGTCATGACGGATTTTATCGGGCGAAACCCCGGTGTGAGCGCATTCGGGGGGCCGGATTACGGGTATGCCCATTCCGACCGCCCCGGGTGGCTGCCTCCGGAATACATGTGGACGGAACTGGACCCGGCGAGGGGCCGCGAGAGGATCATCCGGTTTCCCGGGGAAAGATACACGGGATGCAACATGGTGTTTCGCAGGGATGTTCTCGAGTCGTTCGGAGGCTTCGACGCGGATCTCGGCATGTGCGGCGCGGGGATCGGGTACGGCGAGGAAACGAATCTGCTTCTTGCGCTGCAGCATGACGGTCATTCCATCTGGTACGTTCACGATCTCAAGGTGGACCATCTGATCCAGGAGTATAAGATGTCGCTGTGGTGGAATCTTCGATCCTTTTACGAAAACGGCAGGACGTACGACAGGACCGTGAATCGGGGATACGGCCTTCTCATGCGGATTTTCCGGCTCTTCGGGGCTGCGGCGGTAGGCGTGGTCCAATTCGCGAATCCGCGCCTGATGCCGCTCAAACGAAGGCTGTATTACGCTCTGAGATATCCCGTTTCGGAAATGGGCGCCTGTGTCACGTATGCGGAGAATCTGAAGAAAAGGTCATTTCCATACCGGGCAACCGGGCGGGGAAGAGGACTTCCGATGCGAACGCCCGATGATCGATGACGGGCGGCGTGCGGGAGGGTGAACGGGGTCCGTCCCTCCGGAGGAGGCTCTCGAAGCGGGCCCGTTGACGGAAGGGGGAGATCCGCCGGGGGGCGCATGGAAACGGCGCTTCAGGGACGGCCGGGACATCGACGACGATGGGGGAATCGGTGAAAAAACTCCTGTTTATCCAAGTCATGTGGACCCCTTACAACCATGCAAGGTTCTCTTCCATCGCATCGGAGTGTCCGGGCTGGGACCTGCATGTTTTTTACCAGACCACCGGCAATTCCTATCGACGGTGGCGGGCGGAGGAAAAGGAAGACCGCTACGGGCAGGTTTTCCTGAAGCATGTGCGCATCCCTCTTCGCCCCGATCAGGCCTTTTCGCTGAACATCAATTACAACGTTTTCTCGGAACTGGAGAAGTGCGATCCCGACCGGGTGATCGTCACCGGGTGGGACAGCCCGGCGACGCTGGCCGCGCTTCTGTACTGCAAGAGACGGGGAAAGGAAATCATCCTGTATTCCGACAGCACCGTTCATGAAAAAAGTTATCGGCGGAGAATCTTCAAACCCTATGTGCGGATCCTGGTCCGGTTTTTCGACGGCTTTCTCAGCGGCGGGACGGCCGCGACGGAGTATCTGAGGGACCTGGGTGTCAGGGGGAATATCGAGCCTTTCTACAACACCGTCGACGTGGATCACTTCATGAAACGCGGATTGCTGTCCGGGCCGGAAAGAAAAAGGGAGCGGCTCCGTCTCGGGCTCGATCCCGCCTCCGGGGTCCTGATTTTTTCCGGAAGGCTGGTCCCCATCAAAAAGGTCGACATGCTCATCGACGCGTTCCACGTCCTGCAGCGGGAGAAGGAGAACCTGCATCTCCTGATTGCCGGTTACGGGCCCGAGGAGGCCCGGTTGAAGCGGCTGGCCCGGGGCAACGCCCGTATCCGCTTTCTCGGGCATTGCGATGTGAACGAGATCCCGAGGCTTTACGGAATCAGCGATGTTCTCGTCCTCCCGTCCATCGAGGAACCCTGGGGACTCGTCGTCAATGAGGCAATGGCCTGCGGCTGTGCCGTGGCCGTGTCGGACCGGTGCGGGTCCTCCCGGGACCTTGTTTCGGGAAACGGCCTCGTGTTCGAGGGAGGAAACCCGGATGCCCTGGGCGGCGCCCTGAGGTTTGTTCTCGAGTCCGGGAAGCGGCTGCGGGACATGAGAAGGAAGAGCGTGGAGATCATCCGCCGTTTCAGGCCGCAGGATCTTGTCGGAGCGGTCTCCTATTTCCGGTGAAAGGCATCGTCATGAGACGAGGCATGGGACGGGCGCATCATGCTTCTCCCCCGGCGACGGCGGCGGAACCCGCGGGAAGCCGGGCCGGAAATCCTGCCCGTCTCCCGGCGATGAAAAATCGATGCGTCATCGGCGGGCCTTGCCATATTCGTCTTCCTGTGCCATGATGAAACAGATTCCCATGCTCTTTCAAAGATCAAAGCCCCCGATTCTCATCTGTTTTCCCCGCCAATGACTGCATCCCGCCCCGTCTTTCCATCAAAGGCCGTGATTGTTGCCGCAAGCCGCATCCGTTGTGTGCCCATGATGCGCTTCATTTGATTTGCCCGTTGCCTTCAAAAAAAATATTTTCAGATCGCACCTCGCAGACAGGTCCATGCGACGATTGAGATTCCGATGAGGAACAGGCTCTCCGCTGGAGGGCTTCCGCGGTTCCGTTTCGTTGCGCTGCCTTCAATCCGCCCGGACTCCCGTTCGTCGAAGGAAGAAGTCCCCCTCCCCGGGGGAACGCGCATGCCGTTGCGGCGTCGCCGCAACCGGCGACGGGGGGATCGTCCCTGCGGCACACCGGGAGTACGCCTCGGTCCCCGGGATTCGGGCGCCTTGCCTGTGGAGCTTTTTACTTTGCCGTTCGAAAAAGCGTTGATCTGGTTTTTACGAGGCCATCAAATCTGCAATCTGAAAGGAGAGGGTCCATGAGCGTGAAAGAAGTAACGGAAACCTCGGAAGCCGAAATCGCGGTGCACTGGGGAGAAGAGGAATTCTTCCATCCGTCCCCGCAGTTCATTGCCCAGGCAAACATGACGGATCCAGGGATTCTCAAGCGTTTCAGCCTGGAAAATTTCCCGAATTGCTTCAAGGAGTACGCGGATCTTCTGACGTGGTACGAATACTGGCACACGACGCTGGACACGAGCGACGCCCCGTGTTTCAAGTGGTTCGTCGGCGGCAGGATCAATGCGAGCTACAATTGCGTCGACAGGCATCTCGCAAAGAACCGGAACAAAACCGCCATTCACTTCGTTCCGGAGCCCGAGGGTGAAAAGATCGAGCACGTCACGTACCAGGAACTCCATGTGCGGGTCAACGAGTTTGCGGCGATCCTGCGGGACTTCTGCGGTCTCAAGGCCGGGGACACGGTGACGCTCCACATGCCCATGGTGGCGGAGCTTCCCATCACCATGCTGGCCTGTGCGCGGCTCGGCGTCATCCACTCCCAGGTATTCGGCGGTTTCAGCGGGAAGGCCTGCGCGGATCGAATCATCGATTCCGGAAGCAACGTTCTCATCACCATGGACGCCTATTACAGAAGCGGGCAGCTGATCGACCACAAGGAAAAGGCGGAGGTCGCCGTCGCCGAGGCGGCGAAAGAGAAGCAGAAGGTGGACAAGGTCCTGGTGTGGCAGCGTTATCCCGGCACATATTCCTCGCAGACCCCGATGGTCGAGGGCCGTGATTTCTTCGTCAACGACCTGCTGAAACGGCATTACGGGGCCAGGATCGAACCCGTGCCGATGCCCGCGGAAGCCCCGCTCTTTCTCATGTACACAAGCGGCACCACGGGCAAGCCGAAGGGCGCGCAGCACAGCACCGGCGGATACCTCGCCTATGTGACCGGAACGTCGAAATATATCCAGGACATTCATCCCGAGGACGTCTACTGGTGCCTGGCGGACATCGGGTGGATCACCGGCCATTCCTACATCGTGTACGGTCCGCTCGCGCTTGGCGCGTCCTCCGTCGTTTATGAGGGCGTCCCCACGCATCCCGACGCCGGAAGACCCTGGAGGATCGCGCAGGAGCTGGGCGTGAACATCTTCCATACCGCCCCCACGTCCATCCGCGCCCTGAGAAAGCAGGGTCCCGACGAACCGCGGAAATACGACTACCACTTCAAACATATGACGACGGTCGGGGAGCCGATCGAACCGGAGGTGTGGAAGTGGTATTACTACACCGTCGGCAAGGGGGAGGCGGCCGTCTGCGACACTTGGTGGCAGACGGAAAACGGCGGTTTCCTCTGCAGCACGCTGCCGGCGATTCAACCCATGAAGCCGGGAAGCGCGGGGCCGGGCGTCCCGGGCATCCACCCCATCGTTTATGACGACGACGGGAACGTCGTCCCTCCCGGCACGGGAAAGGCGGGAAACATCTGCATCCGGAACCCGTGGCCCGGAAGCTTCCAGACCATCTGGCGCGACCGCGAACGTTACGTCAGCCAGTACTACGAGAAATACTGCAAGGATCCGAAAAGCAAGAGATGGCAGGACTGGCCCTACATGACGGGCGACGCCGCCGTCACCGCCGCCGACGGCTATGTCCGCATTCTCGGCAGAATCGACGACGTGATCAATGTCTCGGGACACAGGCTTGGAACCAAGGAAATCGAGTCGGCCGCCATGACCGTCGCCGAGGTGGCGGAAGCCGCCGTGGTTCCGGTGAAGCATGAATTGAAAGGGAAGGAACCGGATCTCTATATCGCCCTGAGGCCCGGATACGCCCCGAGCGATGAACTCGCCGGGAAGATCCGGGACGCCGTTGTCAGTGAAATCGGCGCCATTGCAAGACCGCGGAAGGTCTGGATCGTGTCCGACATGCCCAAGACGAGGTCGGGAAAGATCATGCGTCGCGTCCTGAGCGCCATTTCCAACAACGCGGACGTGGGCGACGTCATGACGCTGGCGAATCCTGAAATCGTTGCGGATATCACCAGAATGGTTCAGGGAAAGTGAGGACCGGTCCGGCGCGCGGCGAAAACGGGGAAGGAGGTGAAAAGCGGGAGGCGGCGAGGACGTGAAGTATGGACGACAACTAGCAAAGGAGGAGCATATCATGGACATGATCGTCGAACACGTGGACGTGTGGGCAGCTCCCATCAAGGACGAACCCGGCGGTCTGGCGAACATCCTCTCCGGCCTGAAGAATGCCGGCGCGGATCTCGACTTCATCATCGCCAGGCGGGCGCCGGAACAACCCGGTACAGGCGTCGTATTCGTCACTCCGCTGCGGGGCGACACCGAGGTTTCGGCGGCCGCCACCCTGGGCTTCAACGTCACGAGCAGTCTCAAGTCGCTCCGTGTCGAAGGGAACAACAAGCCGGGGGTCGCGGCGGTGTTGACGGAAAAGATGGCCGCGGCGCGGATCAATCTCCACAGCGTTTCCGCGGCAGTCATCGGTGCGCGGTTCATTCTTTACATCGGTTTCGACAGCGCCGCTGATGCCGAAAAGGCGTCGAAACTTCTCAAGAAGATGTAGGCGTGGAAGACGGAAACGAAGGGAACATCTTCGCGGGCGTGAACGCCGGGTCCCGGCCGGGTCGGGTGAAGGAATCCCCGCCCCGCCGGGACCGTTCTTCCCTGCCATGGGTGACGGGAAGCGGATCGGCGACGGGCGCGCCGTCCGCGAACCGGTCTACCGTTTCATGGCCACGGGAAAATCGGGGATGGTCTGCGGTTTCGTCGTGGTCGGGGTCTGCTTCCCACCGGTCAGTTCCTTCACCCGTTCGGAGAGGTAGAGGTCGAGCATGTTGATCGTGATCCTGCCCCTGCCGTGGTAGTCCGCTCTGCCGCTCACCCCTTCCACCAGGGCTTTGGTGAAGGCCCCGTTGCCCCAGGCCGTGTCTTCCATGGAATACTGCCTGCCCGTCGACGAAGCAAAGACGACGACCCCGTTCTCGGCGCTGGCCAGTTCGTTGACCACGGCGGTGATGTCGGCCCCTCCCCGCCTCGTTCCCATCACGTTGCCCGAATGGCAGGTGTCCACGAACAGGACGGCTTTCCCCGCCAGGGAGGCGACGGTGTTCCGGATGTCCGAGAAGGAGACCCCCGTCCGCTTGAGCCTCTCGGTGTTCGCGTTGGCGGGCAGGTAATAATAGATTCCCGCCTGGTCGTTCACGCCATGGCCGGCCAGGAAGACCATGGCAATGTCCTTGCTCGTGGTCTCCCGCTGGATCCAGTCGAGGCCGTCCAGGATGTCGTCCTTCGTGGCCAGCCGGTCCGTGAGGACCCGCACCGTCACGTCGCGGTAGAGCCCCCCCTTCTGTCCTTCCATGGAACCGGCGAAGTCCCGGGCGTCCTTGGCGGCGAAGCCCAGCGCCAGAGCCGGGTCCTCGTAGTCGCTCACCCCGACGGCAAGCACGTACAGCTTCGGCTTGACGACGAATTCCTCTTTGCCCCGCCAGCGCAGGCGGATCGTGGAAGGGACGCTCGCGGCGTACCGGTTCTCGGCGATGAGGGAGATCTCGGCGTCCCGTTCAGGGACGGTCACCCGGATCGTCCGTGCCGGCTCCCCTTCGGCCTTGACGGCGATGCCCCGCTGCGCCGACACGGGTCTGCCGTCCACGAGGACGCGGATGGCCGTGACCGGTTCCCCCGAGGGGCTGCGAACATCGTAGGACACGGTCACCCCGGGACTGGAAACGGTCGAACCGTCTGCGGGTGACAGGATCGTCACGACGGGAGGGAGGATCGTTTCGATGGCCGGTTCCTGGCGCCGGCGCCCCGCTGCGGCATCGGCCAGGCGGAGGGCTTCCTTCTCGTCCCGGGTTTCGAGGATCGCGGCGATCACGTCGGGGCGGTAATAGGTGGAACGGAACCGTGAGGCGGGGAAGAAATCGGCCGCCTGGTCCCTGCCCCGGTTCAGGTGCCATCCGATCAGTTCCTCCGCCCCGGGCGAGGCGTCGTAGTAGCCCCCGGGGGTCCACAGGACCCAGCGCTTCCGGTCCCGGTGGGGAAAGAAGGCAAGGAGTTCCTGCCCGTCCGTCATCCGGTACCAGCGGATCGTCCCGTCGCCGAAGGCCGCGGCGGCGACTTTTCCATTACCGGTGATGTTTATCCCCCAGGCGACGCCGGGGGTGGTGATCTGCCAGCGTTCGTTTCCGGATCGGTCATAGGCGCGGAGGTGCCACTCCGTTCCCAGGAGAAATGTCCTGTCGTCCGGGGCGATGGCGAGGCTGCGGGCGTTTTCGTAGAGTTTCAGCGCCAGGGGGCTGCCGTTCAACATGGGATCGCTTCTGTCCTGCCAGTTCGTGATCGTGAGGCCCGGGGCCGCCGTCCGGGGTGCGGCCAGGAAACCGGTTCCGCCGGGGTTCGTTTCCAGGAGCCTGCCGGAAACGGTGAACCTGCCGGTGATTGCGCCCCCGAGTTCATAGCCGAACTGTACCGTTCCGCCGTCGGGGGAGATGAGGAATCTTCCCAGGTTATTCCGGTAATTGGCGATGTCCGGCCCCTTGAAAAGGAGGACCCGGCCTGAGTAGGAAATCCTTCCGATGGTCGGATCCGCGGAAACGAAGACGAGGGAATCGTCGGGAAGCGGCGCGAACCCCATGATCGTGTCCGTCGCACCGACGTTCAGGTCCGAGAAGGTTCCCCGGCCGGACCGGGACCAGCGGCGGATGGGGCATTGCCACCCGCCGTCGACAAAATTCTGAAACCGCCCCCCCGCGAACAGGGATCTCCCGTCGGCGGACCAGGCGACGTAGCATAAATTGCCGTTGTTCACGCCGGTGTTGTCGGGAGCCGCAAGGAAGGACAAATCCCGTCCCGACAGGAGGGCGATCCGGGTGGAATCGTCAAAACCCACGGCGATCGATTCCCCGTCGGGGGAGAAACGGACGAGAAACGGGCGTTCCCCGCCCGGGGGCTTCATTGTTGCGATCCGGCGGAACTGCCGATCGTAGAGGCGCAGGAAGCCGTCGTAGCATGTCGTCACGAGACGGCCCCCGGCGTCGAAATCCGCGGAGTAGCAGTCGGCGCCGTAATCTTTGTCGGAGGCGACCTCGATGCCGTCGGCGACCCGGAGAATCCGGACACCGTTGCCTCCGGCCAGGGCGGCGGCGAGGAGACGGCCGTCGCGGGTGAAGGCGAGGTCGTTGATCACTTTGGGCAGTCCCGTCCACTGCCGGATCATGCGACCCGTGGCGGTGTCGAAGAGGTAGACGGCGTTGCCGTCGGGGGCCGTGTCATTTTTCCCGTCGTTGAACTGCGTCCAGCCTCCGCAGGCGAGAATTCCTCCATCGGGACTGACGGACACGGCGAAAAGCTTGCCCTCGTTTCCTTTCCCGATGGGGGGCCGCATGGTTTGTTCCAGCCGCCCCGAGGGCAGTTCCCAGACCCGGGCGGTCCCGTCTTCCGAGGCCGTCACGAGGCGCCGCCCCGCGGCGTCGACATCGACCCTCTTGATGACGGCCGTGTGCATCCCTGTATTGATTCGCAGGAGGGGCTCCTTCGGCGGCTCGGCGGCCAGGGCGCCGATGCCGGCCCATGAAAGGAACACACAGGCGAATCCCGCCAGCGCGGCAGCAAATGATGTCTTTTTCATGACCGGTCTCCCCGTGCAGGATATAAGAAAATTGATACATGAATCTCGCGAAGACGGCAAGATGGACCGTCGATTTCGAAAAAATCGTCGATGCCCTCGAGAAACTGTTGACATATTAGAATTGATATTCTAATAAAAGAATCATGGGACGAAAACCGCAGTTTACGAAGGACCAGTTTTCCACGGCCGCCTTGAGTCTTGTTTCGGAGGGCGGGCCGAAGGCGGTGACCGTTGCCGCCATTGCCGCGCGGACCGGGGCGCCCGTCGGTTCGGTCTATCACCGGTTCCCTTCCCGGGAGCACCTCCTCGCCGAAGCCTGGCTCCGTCTGGCCGGGTCCTTCCAGAGGGGGTTCATCGACCTTCTGGAAAAGGGAGACCCCGTGGAAGCGGCCCTCTACACCGTCCGCTGGGTCAGGCGGCATCCCGGGGAGGCGAAGGTGCTTCTCCTGCACCGGAAGGAGGACCTGGTGGCGAGGGGGGACTGGCCCCCGGGGGTACGGCGGCAGGCCGCCGATCTGGCGGGGGAACTCCGGTCCGCCCTGGTCTCCTTCTCGAAACGTTTCTTCGGGTCGCCGGAAAAGCGTTTCACACGGCGGTCCGTTTTCGCCCTCGTCGACATTCCCCTGGCCGCGGTGCGCCGGTCTCTGGAAGGAGACCGCGTTCCCTCTCCGGCCGTTTATTCCCTGGTCCGGGAAAGCTGTGAAGCCCTTATGAGGAGGATGCCATGAAAATTCTGAACATTCACGAACGGTCCGTAAAAGTGAGCCCCGGCGAGGCCGGGCGCGCCATTGACGGCCTGTCCGGCCGGGAGGATTTTCTCTGGCCCCTGTCCCGGTGGCCGGCCATGGAATTCGACGGTCCCCTGGCCGTGGGAGCTTCCGGAGGGCACGGACCGGTGCGTTATTCCGTCACGGAGTATGTCCCGGGGAGGCGGGTTGAGTTCCGTTTCGGCCGGGCCGGCGCAACGGCGGGGCTTGACGGCCGCCACTTTTTCGAAATCGTTCCCAGGCGGGATCACGTCGTTCTCCGCCACGTCGTGGACGCCGAGTGCGATTTCAGGAACTGGCTCAGATGGCGGTTCTTCATCGAACCCCTTCACGACGCCCTGCTGGAGGACGCCTTTGCGGGTGCGGAACGGACGCTCGTCAATGCCGGCGCGAAAATGCCCCGATGGAACCCGTGGGTGAGATTTCTCCGGTGGCGGCTGGAAAGAAGGAGAAAAAAAGCGCGGCGTTCCGTTTCCGCCTGACTGCATTCCCGAATGGGGGAAAGGTTCAGTGCCCGTCATGCAGAAATTGGAATCGTTGCTGGAAATCCGTGAGGCCGCCGAGTACGTCTTCAACGGTCTCCTGTGCGGCTGCATCCAGATGTCCTTCGAGGCCGGCCGGGCGCACTTGGCACTGGTCGACCGGTTCTTCCTGGAGCATTCGGACGGTGTGGACCGGGGACAGTATGAAGAGGCGCGGCGCGACATCTTTCATTTCATCCGTTTGATCGACCGGGCCATCGAGGAACAGGGACGTGGCTGACGGCCTCTTTTTGTGCGTGCATCAGGTTGACAACGATCAAGGATTGTTCGAAATTGTCCGATAATGACGGAAAAGCCGGTGCGGCGATCCCGGAGATCTCAACCGCATCGGATTCGACAAACCGCATGTGATCGGAGAACCAGACATGAACGAGGAACTGAAGATCCGCCCGTCCCGACTCCTGGCCGGCATGGGAATCACGCCCGCCGACAACCGCGAGGGCCTGAAGACGGCCGTCCCCTGGAGAAGCCTGTGCAGCGGCGCTCAGACCCAGGCGCTCTTCCAGTATCAGAATCTTCTCGAGAGCGTCAGCCGCAATCCCTGGCTGTTCGGACCCTTTTCCATCGTCGCCGGGATGCAGGGCGCGTTTCTCAAATGCGCCGTCACGGAGCCGATCAGGACCCATGCCCGCATCACGGCGCGGGCGGGGAAGGAACCGGACATCTACCGGGACATGAACGGCTGGATTTACAAGAATTACGCCCGTTCCCTCCACGACCTCTGCGGTTATTTCATGAAGGACGGCCGGTTCGACCGGCGGACGGCGCACCGCGTTGCGACGACTCCGGAAGGTCACCGGATGCTGAAGGAGTATGTGCAGGAATTCGCCCAGATGGAGTACAGCTACAATTCCCTGGGCATGACGCGGCTGCACGCCATGAAGGAAATGCTCAGGTGCATCCTTGCGGTCGTCACGGAAACGCCCCTCGACGGGGAGGACCTCCCCTACATGAGAAGGAACGCCGGCGGGACGGACGGCATAACCTTCGACGAGTGGCTGGAGGAAAACCGTCTGCGCCTGGAATGCCTGCACGGGGCCAACGCCTTCGATCCGAAGGAATATTCGGAACGGGCGACGGGGGGCCGGATCGGCTGTTCCGAGTACGAGATCGTCAGGGGATCGAACCTGCGCAGTGTCCGTCTCCGCCGCTATCGGCCGCTGAAAGGCGTCAGGCGAAACGGGCGGGTGCTGTACATGTCGACGCCCCTCATCAACAAACCGGAGCTGTTCGACCTTGCCGACGGAAAATCGGTGATCCAGGGGATGCAGCGGGAGGGCTACACGGTGTATCTCGTCGACTACGGCGAGTGCGGACCCGACGACGCGGACCTCGGCCTCGATTTCTACGGCAAAACCGTCCACGACCGCTATTTCGAAATCATCGGGAAACAGCACCCCGGTGCCGTGATCGATGTCATGGGCTATTGCATGGGGGGGACGCTGATGCTGCCCTACCTGGCCCGGCGGGCCGAGGAGCGCCTGTCCCGGGGCTGGAAGATGGACATCCGCAAACTTGCCCTGATGGCGTCGCCGGTCCGGTTCGACGACGACGAAAGCGGCCACGGGCAGATGCGGTCGTTCATCCGCGGAAACTATGACCCCGGCGTGATGAACAAGCTGTTCGGAAGCGTGAACATTCCCCCCCAGAGCATCGATTTCGGGATGAACGAGATCCAGCCGGGCGTCCACTACATGGTGCTGAGCGGTTTTTACGAGCGCGCCGTTCAGCCCGGCGCCATCGAGGATTCGGCGCCGTTCCTGTACTGGCTTACCCACGGAACGAAGTTTCCGGCCGCGGCCCACCGCGACTGGATCGGGAAATTCTTCCTGGGCAACGAACTCGTGAAAGGGACCTACCGGCTTCCCTCGACGGTCCCGGCACTGGACGGACAACCCGTGGACATGGAAGCCCTCCGGCGGGGCGGCGTCCGGATCTTCGACTACCGGGGCTCCAGGGATCCCATCGCCCCTTCGGGCTCCTGCGTGGCCAGCCGGCTGTGGGGGATGCGCGCCGAAGGGAATGACGGAGAGACCTGCCGCGGCACGAACCGGACCGTCGAAAAAAAGATCGGCCACATCTTCGTCGTGAGCAGAAAGCTTCTCGCCGAATATCTCGAGACCGTGTCGGTGTTTCTCGACGAGGCCGATTGCGTGGGGGAAGAATAAAAGGAAGCGGAAAACGCGGTGCCCGGGCGGTCCCCGGGAAGGCGGTCCCGGAGACGGGGCGCCGGCGGGACCGCGGGTCAGTCGCCGCCTTTACCTTCCAGGACCTCGTGAATCTTGCGGGAGAGACCGTCCAGGGAAACCGGTTTCTGAAGGAACCCGTCGCATCCGCCGTGGGCGATTTTCATCGCCTGCCCGTTGAGGTCGTAGCCGCTTGATAGAATGACCCTGACTTTCGGGTTCATCTCCCGGAGAAGCTGAAAGACCTTTTCCCCCGACATTCCGGGCATGATCATGTCGAGAAGGACGAGATCGATCGTATCATTCCGCTCCCTGTAGAGATCGACGGCCTTTTCCCCGCTTTCCGCAGCGACCACTTCGTATCCAAGGTGCTCCAGCATCCTCTGCGTCACGTGAAGCACCTGGATTTCGTCGTCCACCAGCAGAATGGTACCCGTTCCCGGGATGATGCCCGGGGGTGTCGATGTCCCGGCGGCGATTTCCCGTTCCGAGGCGGGGAGGTAGACGTTGAAGGCCGCTCCGTGGCCGGGTTTGCTGGAAACGGTGATGAACCCCTTGTGGCCCTTCGTGATTCCGTACACCATGGAAAGGCCGAGGCCGGTTCCCTTCCCCCGTTCCTTCGTCGTGAAGAAGGGCTCGAAAATCCTTTGCATCGTCTTTTCGTCCATTCCCACGCCGGTGTCGGTCACGGAGATCTTCACGTACCGCCCCGGCGCGGTCCCGTGCGGCTTGACATACGCCTCGTCCAGAAGGACATTTTCCGTTTCCAGACAAAGATCTCCACCCTCCGGCATGGCCTGTCCCGCGTTGACGAAGAGATTCATGAACACCTGGCCCATCTGGTCCGCGTCCGCTTCCACCGTCCAGAGATCCGTCGCATAGGTCCGGTGCAGCCGGATTTCCTTTCTCGTCCTGGCGAAGACGAAAGCGGTATTCTCCATGATCTCGTTCATGTTCACGGGCTTCGCGTCGTAAAGACCCTCCCTGGCGAAACCGAGAAGCTGTCTGGTCAGGCTTGCGGCGCTTCGGATCTGAATCTCGATGCTTTTCAGATATTCCCTGTGGGGATGGGAGGGGTCGAGATCCTCCATCATCATGGAGGTGTTTCCCTGCATGCTCATGAGGAGATTGTTGAAATCATGGGCGATCCCCCCGGCCAGCGTGCCGATGGACTCCATTTTCTGGGACTGGTAAAGCTGCCGTTCCAGCGTCGCCCTTTCGTTTTCCGACCGTACCCGGTCCGTGATGTCCCGGGCCACGGCAATGACGGCGACGACCCGGTCCTCTTTCAGAAGGGGGGCCCCGCTGACCTCGGCGATCCGTTGCCCGCCGTTCCGGTCCAGGATCTCGAAAACGGATGAAGAGACGACGTGCCCCTGCATGATGTCATTTACATGCGACAGGGCCTTTTTCATGTACTCGGGGACCAGGAGGTTCAGATCCATGATGTTCCTGCCCGCCAGTTCATCGGGCCTGTATCCCAGGACTTTTTCCACCGCCGGTGAAACGTGCAGGACGTCCATGCTGCCGTTGATGGCGAAAATGACATCGGGCAACTGATTCACGAGAAGGCGGAATTTTTCCTCGCTCTCGCGGAGCGCCTGTTCCATCTTCCCCCGTTCCGTGACGTCGCGGCCGATGGCATACCGGCCCGAGGGTTTTCCCTCCGCATCGAGAAGCGTGGTCGTGTTGAATTCCACGACGATTCTCGTACCGCCTTTCCCGACGAGCGTTCCCTCGTAAACGAGGATGCGCTCCCCCCTCATGGCGCGCCTGAAGATGTCTCTCGCCGTATCGAGGAATTCGGGGGCGGCGATCCGGGAAAAAGGCTGTCCCTGCAATCCGTCCTTGTCGTAACCCAGGATTTTCTCCAGGGCGGGGTTTACGTAGGTCAGGAATCCCCTTCTGTCTGTCGTGTAGATCAGGTCCTGGGAAGTTTCTACGAGGGTGCGGTACTTCCTTTCGCTTTCCAGGAGGGCGGCCTCCGCCCGCTTTCGCCCGGTGATGTTCTCGAAAACGACGCAGAAGCGGTCCTTCCCCTCCCAGGGCCGGTAGACGTTGCAGTAATAGAAATTCCCCGTCGGGGAGTGGTAGAGTTCAAAGCTCTGGGAAACGCCCGTGACGGCCACCTCGCCGAATTTTCTGATCCACTCCGGCTCGATATCGGGCCACACCTCGAGGATCGTCCTGCCTGTGAGGTCCCGGCTTTTCACCCCGACGCTCTTTTCGCAGGCGTCGTTGACGTAGAGGAATCGGCAGTTGACGAAACGGCCCTCCCCGTCGAAGACCGATTCGAAAATGACGAAGGTGTTGATCATGCTCCTGATGAGCGACTGGAGTTCCCCCTCGCTCCGCCGGAGCTTCTCTTCCGCTCCGATCCGTTCGGTGACGTCGGCCAGCGTGAATACGAGGCCGGTCACGCTTCCCGAGTCGTCCTTCAGGGGGATCAGGCCCCAGTCCAGGAATGCGGCGTCCCGTTCGGGCCGGCCGGGAAAGGCGAACGGCCTTGCCGCGGCGAAGGAGGGTTCTCCCGTCTCGACGACCCGTTTGAAGATTTTCCGGAGCTCGCCGTCGGGGGAAAGATCGAAGAGGTTCCTGCCCGGAAAGAAGGAGGGGGCTTCTCCGAACGCGGCGGCGTATGCGCTGTTGACCCAGACGATGTTGAACCGCCGGTCCAGGAACACGGCGAGCATGCGGGTGTTTCCCAGAATCGCCGCCATGATCTGATTGGATTCGGCGATCCGGAGACCGCTTTCCCGAAGCGCGTTTTCCGTCTGCTCGCGCCGCAGGCGGCTGGTCATCAACGCGCCCAGCAGGGCGGTTCCCGCCGGGAGGATCGCGAGGACCGGCACGGCGACCGCCGAGAGGAGCCGCCGGGCCGTTTCCCCGGGCAGAACGAGCATGGTGGCCAGTACGGCCAGATGAATCACCATGCCGAAGAGGAAGAGTTCCCCGAGGGACATCTCGGCCAGAGGCTCCCGGCGATAGTGCCTCCAGGCGATTCCGATCGCCGCCGGGACGAGGATCGCGGCGGCTCCGGGCCAGGCGCCCGCTCCGCCGGCCTGATGGAAGTGGAAAGCCGCGGTCATCGCCGCGGCGACGGCCGTGGCGAAGGTTCCGAAGAAGAGCCCGCAGATGCCGATCAGAACCGAGCGCGCGTCGAATGCGATCCCCGGGGCGAAGGACCAGGGCGTCAGCATGACGATGATGCCGATGATGCCGAGGACGAGACCCACCGGTATCTGCCGGAGTGACGCTTTTCCGGGACGCCACCGAAGCGCGGCAAGGTCGAAGATGAGAGCCGCGGCCAGCAGAAGCGCCGCGTTTTGAATCAGTCCCAGGAAGGATGCATCGCTCATCGAAAGCCCCCGTGCAGTCGACTGATTTTCCCTTTTCTACCCATCGAGTATCGCTTCGGTTCCTCAGGAACCGGAGCCTGTCGGAAGTTCCACAAGTACCGGGAAACAGGTCTTTGCCGGAGGTGCGGCTAAAAGGGCGGTGTCCAAATTCCTCCAACGGTCTATCTATAAAACAAGCCCGGGATTGTTGTCAATTGACGTTTCTACATACTTGCTTCTACATCCGGCGGTACGGTGGACGGAGGCGGGGCGTCTATCGGTGATGGTTACGGGAGCGGCGGAACGACTTGAATGGCCTTCCGGGGGCATGCGAGAGCGGCTTTCTCGATCTTTACCCTGAAAGGTGTGTCGTCCGGAACGTCGAAGGAGGATCGGAGATACATCCCCCACAGATGGAACACCTCGAAACAGGTGTTCACGCATTTTTCACAGCCGTTGCAGAGGTCCGTCCGGATGATGATTTTCATGGGCGGTCCCGGTGGCCCGGAAAGCGCATGGGAAAATGCCTTCCTCCCTATCCGCCGGCGGTCTGGGGATAAGCGGTGTTTGCGTGGAGATACTCCACTTTTTCCTTGTGCTTCAGTTCCTGGTTTGCCATCATGAAAAGCATCTCCCGGACGGGCCCATCGGGGTGGGCTTCGGCCAGCGTCCGGTAGAATTCGTGGGCCCGCCGTTCCCGGTGGGCGGCGATGAGGAAGAGGTCCTGCAGGCTTTCCGCCTTGCCGGGATCGGGTTCCTTTTCATGCTCCGCCACGTGGTAGTTCACGGCGGCGGCGAATTTCAGGGTCCCCGAGGGGAGTTCCCCCCTCTTGTACCGGACCAGGAACTCCCGGTGTTTCCTTTCCTCGCCGGCGAGGAAGTCCAGGGTGTCTTTCCCTTCCCTGTCGGCCACCCTGTCCCGGAGGCCGGTGTAGAAGGCGATGGCGTTTTCCTCCCGGGCGATGGCAAGATCGATGAGCGCCGAAAGCTGATTTTCCTTCATGGCCTGACCTCTCGCGAAGTTGCCATCGCCCGGGAGGAAAACGCCACCCTGTCCCGGAGGCCGGTGTAGAAGGCGATGGCGTTTTCCTCCCGGGCGATGGCAAGATCGATGAGCGCCGAAAGCTGATTTTCCTTCATGGCCTGACCTCTCGCGAAGTTGCGTTCGAATTTCGACTATCTTTATTTGTACTTGTATTTCATCCTTTTTTCAAGAAGGTGTCTTTTGCGACGGCGGTCGAACCCCGCTTTTCATCCGCCGTGGAACGTGCTATGAGCCCGCCATGGGGTGCCGCGGGAGGATCTTGCGATGATTCCTTTTCTGAAAATGTTTCCTGAGACATTTCGGGCGACGGTCCAGCTTCGCCTTTTCGGGCTGACGAAAATCCCCCTTTTGTTTTTCATCCGTCCCTCCGTGGTGGAGATCGGCGAACGTCGCGTTGTGGTCCGGGTTCGCCTGCGGAGGAGAACGAAAAACCACCTGGGGGCGATGTACTTCGGCGCTCTCGCCGCCGGCGCCGAATGCGCGGGCGGTCTCCTCGCCATGCGTCTCATCCTGAACAGCGGGGGACGGGTCTCCCTCGTCTTCAGAAGCTTTTCCGCCGAATTCCTGAAACGGGCGGAAGGGGACGCCCTTTTCACCTGCGAGGACGGCGAAGCGATCTCCCGCCTGGTCCGGGATGCGATGGACCGGGGGGAGCGCGTGGAGACGCCCGTTCACGTGACCGCCACCGTCACCGGCGCGTCGGGAAACGAGCCTGTGGCCCGTTTCACCATGACCCTTTCCCTGAAAAGAAGGTAAGAAAAAAACCTGGGACACTCAAGGAAAAACCTGGGAAGTGTCCCGGTTTTTCCCCTGGGAAGTGTCCCGGTTTTTTCATGTGAAGCATCCCCATATTTTCGCTATTTTTAGGAGCTTGACAGAATGAAGGGAATGCCGTATAACGCCCGTCCGGCAGGCCTTGGAGGGCATGCGAAAACCGGTTCATCCTATGATTCCCATTGCGGTTCTGGGTCTTGTCTTCTGCTTCACCGCCTTTCGCCAGATCGGCCGGTTCCGGTTCCAGATCTGGCAGATCATGCTTGCCGGGGCGATGGTGCTCCTTGCCACGAACCGGATCCCCCCCGCGGAGGCCCTCCACTCCATCCAACCCGATGTGATGCTTTTCCTGTTCGGCATGTTCGTCGTCGGGGAGGGCCTCGAGAAAAGCGGCTATCTCGCCCTGCTCGCGTACCGCCTGTTCCGCAGGACCCGCACCATGGACGGGCTCGTTCTTCTCATTCTCTTCACCATGGGATTCGCATCGGCCGTTCTCATGAACGACACCCTGGCCGTCATCGGGACGCCGGTCGTTCTCCTTCTTGCGGCCCGGCAGGGCATCCCGTCGCGGGTTCTCCTTCTCGCCCTGGCCTTCTCCATCACCATCGGGAGCACCATGAGCCCCATCGGGAACCCCCAGAACCTCCTCATCGCGGTCTCCGGGGGCGTTCCCAATCCCTTTCTGACCTTTTCCCGGTATCTCCTGATCCCGACGGTGATCAATCTCCTGGTGGCCTTCGCCATGCTCCGGTGGTTTTACCGGGACGCGTTTCAGTCGAAGCTTCATGTCCACACGGAGGAACACGTTCAGGACGCCGATCTCGGAAGGGCCTGCCAGGTTTCCCTCGCCCTCATCTTTCTTCTGATCCCCGCGAAGATCCTCATCCTTCTCCTGAAACCGGAATGGGACTTCCGGCTCACCTGGATCGCCCTGGCGGGGGCCCTTCCCCTCCTCCTGCACCGGAAAAGGCTTTCCGTCCTCAAGGAGATCGACTGGCACACCCTGGTCTTCTTTGCGGCCATGTTCGTCGTCATGCAGAGCGTCTGGAACTCCGGTTTTTTCCAGTCCATCCTGGGGAAGATTCCTCTCGACCTCACGTCCCTGTTCATGATCCTTGCCGTGAGCGTCCTTCTCAGCCAGTTCGTTTCCAACGTCCCCCTGGTGGCGCTGTACCTCCCCCTTCTTCTCAACGCGGGGGCGACGCCGAAGGAAATGATCGACCTCGCCGCGGGAAGCACCATCGCGGGGAACCTCCTGATCCTGGGCGCGGCGAGCAACGTGATCATCATCCAGGCTGCCGAGAGGAAGGCCGGCGTGACGATCACGTTCTTCGAATTCGCCCGGATCGGGATTCCCCTGACGCTGGTTAACGTGGCCGTATATGCCTTCTTCCTCAACCTCCCCTGACGGCTTCGGAAAAAGTCCATATGCTTCGTTGCCCTTCCTCCCTCCTCCCTGCGGCGTACCCCACGTACGCCTCGGTCGTCGGGAGTCGGGCGCCTTGCCTCTGGCGGTCGTCGGGAGTCGGGCGCCTTGCCTCTGGAGCTTTTTCCTTTGCCGTTGGAAGAAGTGTTGTATTGACCGCTTGCGAGATCGTCTCCCCTGACGGCTTCGGAAAAAGTCCATATGCTTCGTTGCCCTTCCTCCCTTTTTACCGATTCGTCTTTCCTGGCGATTTCGGGAAAAAGTGTGCTATAGGGCCGGGAAAGACGATTACCGAAGGAGGTCCATGGGATGAATTGCGGGAACGAACACGGCCGCTGCAACGAAGGCGGTTCCGGGAACGGGATGGAGACCGCCCCGGGAAAGACGGATGCGGGCAATGGGGACCTCGAGAAACGGATGTCCCGGATCCGCCGTAAAATCATGATTCTTTCGGGCAAAGGGGGCGTCGGAAAAAGCACCGTCGCGGTCAATCTCGCCATCTCCCTTGCCCTGAAGGGGAACCGCGTGGGACTCCTCGACGTGGATTTTCACGGGCCGAGCATTCCCACCCTCCTGAACCTGGAGGGGAGGCAGCTTTCCTACGACGGGAATTCCATCGCGCCGGTCCTTTTCTCCGAGAACCTGAAAGTCGTCTCCCTGGGATTTCTGCTCAGGAACCGGGACGATGCCGTCATCTGGCGCGGTCCCATGAAGATCAACGTGATCCGGCAGATCCTGTCGGAAACGGACTGGGGGGACCTGGACTTCCTGATCATGGACTTCCCCCCCGGCACGGGAGACGAACCCCTTTCCATCGCCCAGCTGATTCCCGGAAGCGACGGGGCGATCATCGTCACGACCCCCCAGGACCTGTCCGTCATCGACGTCCGCAAGTCCATCAATTTCTGCAGGCAGGTACATGTTCCCGTCCTGGGCGTCATCGAAAACATGAGCGGTTTTTTCTGCCCGCACTGCGGGAAGGAGGCGCACCTCTTCAAACCGGGGGGAGGCGAAGCCATGGCGAAGGATATGGGCGTGTCCTTCCTGGGACGGATCCCCGTCGATCCCCTGATCGCCGAGGCATCGGACAAGGGAAAGCCCTTTGTTTATTTTTATGAGAAAACGGAAACAGCGAAGGCGTTTGCCCGGATCGTCGAAACCATCGAGGCCCGGGGAAGCGCGGGATAGGGGCCCGCCCGGGAATTCCGGGAAGGAGAAAAAGGCCTGTGGAAAATGAAGAGGAAATCATGGCCAGGATGATGGGTCTCCTGGAGGAGAAGGGGACCCGCCGTTTTTCGGAAGCCATGATGAAACACGGGATGCACCCAGGGTGCTACGGGCTGCTGGACCGTCCGGACGGGTACGGGAAAATCGCCGGTTCCTGCGGGGACACGGTGGAAATGTTTCTCCGTGTCCGGAACGGGAAAGTGGAGGAGGCGCGGTTCATGACGGACGGCTGTTTTTTCACCATCGCCGCCTGCGACACGGCAGTTTCCATGGCTGTCGGAGCGACCCTCGCGGATTGCCTGAAGATCAACCAGGACGCCATTCTGAAGCACCTGGAAAAAATGCCGGAGGATCACGTGCACTGCGCCCACCTGGCGGCGCGGGCGTTTCACAAGGCGCTTCGGGATTACGTGATCCGGAAAAAAAGATGAATGTTTCGACGGACCGTCCGCCCCGGCCCGGGCGGATGCGCTTCCGGGAGAACATCCACAGGCCTGTGGATAACCCTGTTTACAGACCTGTGAAACACCCCGGCAATGATGCCGTAACCTCATGGGATTTTACGGGTTGCACAAAGATCGTGCACGATAATAGTCAGCAATATCAGTTAGATAGTATATTTATTTGTGAGAGGCTGAACTTATCAACAAGCCTTGAAAATTCCTGAAGGAATACACGTTTCCGGTGATCGGTGTCACACGGAACCGCCCGTCCTGGCGCGCCGAAGGCGAAGTCCGGAAAACACGGGGTTTTCGGGGATATCCCCGGATTTGTCCTTGTTCTCTCGGCGGGCCTCCTGTATAGTAGGGAACACCGTTTCATCACCGCTTCGCGAATTCGATCCGGACCGGACCCCTGGGAGACGGGGCGTCCCATTCCTCCGGAGGCGGATCCAGGGACCTTGACCGGAGAAGGTTCCTGAACGAGGGGATGGAGTCTTACATGGCGGGCTGACAATAAGTATCGGAAAAAGCAAGCCAGACGCTATCAAGTAATTTGAAGGGTTGGTTATTGGATAGCGGCGTATCGGGCAACCCGCAAATGAAAGGAGCGTGTATGAACATCTATGTAGGCAATCTATCCTACAGCGTCACCGAGGATGACCTGAAACAGGCGTTTTCCGCGTTTGGCGAGGTCGAATCGGTGAAAATCATCACAGATCACTTCTCCGGCCAGTCGAAAGGATTCGGATTCGTCGAGATGCCGAACAACGCCGAGGCCGACAAGGCGATCAAGGCCCTGAACAAGACCCCCCTGAAGGGTCGCGATCTCAAGGTCAACCAGTCGGAGCCGAAAGCGAAGAGACCCGTGAGAAGACCCCGATATTGAATCCATGCCCAAGCCCGGACCGGGGGGGCTGTGCCCCTCCGGCCCGGGACGGCGGAACCCCGCCGGCATCTTTCCTCCGGGTCCGCGTTCCGGTCGTTTCGACGAACCGTCAGGTCCCCCTGCGTCGAGCCACGTCATCCTCCGTCCGAAAACAGCTGAAGAAAGTCCCTTTCTTCTCGCGCTTCCTCAGGAAGCATTCCCGGATACCCCGGGGGATTTCCGATGCCTTCGATTTCTCCGGCCGGGGCTTTTGAAAACGACGTCTTCATGGTAGATTGTTAAAAAGTCCGAAGAAACGGGTTCTCCCTGGAACGGGGGGACCGTCCCCGGGGAGATCGGCGGCCGTTCCGCGGAACGGGCCGCCGGGAAGGGAGGTTCGAACGGTGTCCCTCATCACCCTGACATCGGGAATCGGTATCGGGGTGTCCTCCATCGCCCTCGAGGTTTCGAAGAGACTGGAGATTCCCCTTTTCGACGACGGGAGACTCCAGGCGGAAGCCGGCGGGATCGGCATCGACCCGAAGGAGATCGAGGGGATCGACAGGAGGACGCCGGGCTTCTGGAGCCGGCTCCTCAGCCTGAAGCCCCGGGTGTACGTGGAATTGCTTGAAACGGTCGTTCTGAAGGCGGCAAGCGGCGGCGAGGGGATTTTCCCGGGCCATGGCGCCCCTTTTCTCCTTCAGGATTTCGACTGCGCCCTCCATCTCCGGATCTATTCGTCTCCGGCCGACCGGATCCGGCGGATCGCGGAGGAACAAGGGTGCGGCGCCGAGGCGGCGGCGAAGAAGATCGCGCGGGCCGATTCGGAACAGAGGGAATTCATCCGTTATGCCTTCCGCCGCGACCTGGACGACCCTGCCCTGTACGATCTCATGATCAACCTGGACAAGGTGGGGGCGGAGGCCGCCGTGGAGCTGATCGTTCAGTCCTCGAAAGCGCCGGGGGTCCAGGCGTGCAGTCTCAAGGCCATGGAAGCGATGGAACGGCTGAGCCTGGCGAGCAGGGTCCGGGCGGTGGTCCGGGATGCGAGCCTCAGGCCGGAAGGTTTCCGGGTCGAGGTGCCCGAGCGGGGAGTCGTCCGGGTGTCCGGAGAAATCAATCCCCTGGAGTCGAAGGATCGTCTTCTCGACGCCATCCGGTCCGTGCCGGGCGTCGAAAGGGTCGAGTCCGGAATCCGTGGGGAAAAACTTCACGACATCTGAAAAGGTGTCCCGGAACGGACCGGGACCGGGGCAGGGGGATCGAAGGAGGAGGTGCGATGATCCGGGCGAAAGACATCATGACGAAGGAAGTGGTGACGGTCCGTCCCGAAATGGATATTCTTCAGGCCGCGAAGGTTCTCCTGGACAATCATTTCAACGGCCTTCCCGTGGTCGACGGCGAGGGAAACCTCAAGGGGATTCTCTGCCAGGACGACCTCATCGTTCAGCAGAAGAGCATCCCCCTGCCGTCGGTGTTCACCCTCCTGGACGGGATGATCCCTCTCTTCTCGGGGAAGCGGATGGAGAAGGAAGTGAACAAGATGGTGGCCATGACCGTGTCGGAGGCCATGATCCCGAATCCCCTGACGGTGGAGCCGGACACGTCCCTGGAAGACGTGGCCACCCTGATGGTCCGGAAGAACATCCACACCCTTCCCGTTCTGGAAAACGGGAAGCTCGTGGGCATCATCGGGAAGGAGGACGTTCTCAGGACCCTGATGCCGGCCTCCGGGGACCGGTGATCCGCCGCGGCGTTTTCCCGTCCGCAGGACCGGAACCGGTTACCGCTGTTTCCGGAAACCGTACAGGAAGCACCCCAGGGCGAGGAGGGTCAGGAACACGGAACCGGCGGTGATCCAGGGCATTCTCCCGAGGAGCCACACCGGCCCGCCCAGGAGGGCCCCCGCCACGCGGCCCGAGCTGGAAGCGGCGATGTATGAAGACATCATGGCGCCCCGCATTTCCGGAAGCAGTTCCGTGGCCCGGGAAATGAGGGTGACGATCGAGAATTCCACGAACAGGAAAATGAGAAAGAGAACGGCGAGCGCCCCCGGGGCCGATCGGCCGAGAACGGGGATCATGCCGTAGGCCGCGGCGGAAAGGGCCGTTCCCAGCACCACCCCCCTCTGGAGGCCGATACGGTCGGAGAGGGACGCCACGGCGATCTCTCCCAGCAGTTCGGCGATTCCCACCACGAAAACGGAACTTCCCAGTGCGATGAGGGACAGGTGGAAGGATTCCTCCATCCAGGCCCCGAAAACCATGAAAAAGAGATCATTCGCCGCGCTGATGAAGAAGGCGAACCCCAGAACGCCCATGGCGGGTCGGCTCCGGAGCACCTCCCCCCAGGACGACAGAAGGGATCCCCGCGCCTTTCCCCCGGTTGCCGCGCGTCCGTTCCCGGACAGGAGAAAGAAGAGGACCACCGTTCCGATGAGGGATGCGATGCCGATGGCGAAAAATGGCGACTGCCAGCCGCAGCGGGCCATGAGGATTCCGACGAGGGGCACCCCGGCGAGCGTGCTTCCCGCCCATCCCATTTCCACGATCCCGATGGCCGTTCCCCGGCGGCGGTAGGGGACCCGTTCCGCCACGTAGGACAGGATGGCCGGGTCGAAGGCGGCCTTGCTCATGCCCGCCAGGAGAAAGGCCGCGAAGAGGACCTCGTAGTAGGGGAAAAAGGCGGCTCCGAGCATGGCCAGGGAAAGAAGGGCGACCCCCGCAAGGATCACGAGCCGGTGTCCGAAACGGTCCCCCAGGGGGCCGAAAAAGGGGCTCAGAAGGCCCGTCGCCGGGTTGGCCGCGACGAGGGCGCTCACGGCGGGCAGGGAGACGGCGAGTCCCCTCGCCAGTTCGGGGGCGAAGGGATAGGGGAAGCGGCGGGCCGTGTTGACCAGGGCCCGGCAGAGCATGGCGACGGCGACCTGGAGCAGGAAACGGTTCCGGGAGGTTCCCCCGGTGGACCGCTTTTCGGAAGGGATTTCTTTCATGACAGGAGGGCCCTGACGCAGAAGAAGATCACCGCCCCCGAGTATGCGAGCTTGACCACCGTTCCCAGGACGGTGCCCGTGAAGGCGCCCCACGCCGCGCGGAGGGCCTCCCGCTCCCCTTTTCTCGAAAGGAGTTCTCCGGCGAGGGCTCCGAGAAAGGCCCCCAGGAACAGACCGAAGGGAGGGAGAAAAAAGACGCCGACGAGCATTCCGAGAAGGGCCCCCAGGATTCCCCGGCGGGAGGCGCCGTATTTCCTCGCGCTCCGGAGAGGCAGGAAATAGTCGGCCGCCGTGACGGCGGCGGCGAGAACGGTCATGACCGCGAGGAAGGTCCCGCTGAAGGGCTCCCAGCCCCGGGCGAAGGAGAAGAGAAAGAGGGACAGGAGGCTGAGGACGGGCCCGGGCAGTATGGGGACGATGCAGCCGATCAGTCCGACGAAGGCGGCGGCGAGGGAGAGAACGACGAGGGCGATGGAAAGCCAGGCGGGGGCCGTCATCCCTTCTCCCGGAGGCGTTCCAGTCGCTCTCCCGCTTCCCTGAGGGTTTCCATCCGTTTGGCGAAGTGAAAGCGGATGTAGCGGGAAACGGGTTCGGCGAAGAAACTCGATCCCGGGACGGCGGCGACGCCGATTTCCCTGGTCATCCACTCGCAGAAGGCAGTGTCGTCCTTCCAGCCGAGGGAGGAGATGTCCGCCATGACGTAATAGGCCCCCTCGGGCTTCGTGCAGGGGAGCCCCGCCCTTTCGAGGTAGGGGAGAAAGAAGTCCCGGCGGGCCCGGTATCCCTCGCTGAGGTCCCTGTAGTATTCGTCGGGGAAGTTGAGCGCCGTCACCGCCGCCTCCTGGAGAGGGGCCGGCGCGCCGACGGTCAGGAAGTCGTGGACTTTCCGGGCGCCGTCGATGAGGACGGGCGGCGCGATGATGTATCCGAGACGCCATCCCGTGATGGAATACGTCTTGGAAAGGGAACTGCAGGAAAGGGTCCGCTCGAACATCCCGGGGAGGGAGGCCATGTACGTGTGCCCGTGGGGCTCGTACACGATGTGTTCGTAAACCTCGTCGGTAATGACGAAGGCGTCGAATTCCCGGGCCAGGGCGGCGATGAACTCCAGTTCCTCCCTGCGGAAGACCCGCCCCGAGGGGTTGGAGGGGTTGCACAGGACGAGGGCCTTGGGCTTCCGTTCGAAGGCCCTCCGGAGTTCCTCCCGGTCGAACCGGTACTCCGGCGGGTGAAGGGGGACGAAGACGGGCCTCGCCCCGGAGAGGATCGCGTCGGCGCCGTAATTTTCATAAAAGGGGGAGAAGACGATCACCTCGTCCCCGGGGTCGGCGACGGTCATCATGGCGGTCATCATCGCCTCGGTGCTCCCGCAGGTGACGACGATGTTCCGGTCCGGGTCGAGGGGAATGCCCATGAACCGGGACTGTTTCCGGGCCAGGGCTTCCCGGAAGTTCCGGGCGCCCCAGGTGACGGCGTACTGGTGGGGCCCCCGCCGGGCCGATCGCGCAAGCGTCTCGATAAGTTCCGCCGGCGGGTCGAAGTCGGGGAATCCCTGGGACAGGTTGACCGCCCCGTGTTCGTCGGCGAGCCGGGTCATGGCGCGGATGACCGATTCGGTGAAGTACCGGAGGCGGGAACTGGCGGACGGCATGGCGTTACCTCTCTCTGAAGGGAGTCGACCCGTCCGCCCCGCGGGAACCGGAGGTTTCGGGTCTTTTCACTGGCTCGTCCTTACTTACTGCGAACCCTTTCTCCCGTCAAGGACGGGAACGGCGCCCGGAGGTGCGGACCCCCGGCGATTGACAGCCCCCGGCCGGTCCTGATAAGGGAGAGGCATCGGGGGAATCCCGATTTTCAGCGCCAGACACCGGGTGAAGGATGATGAAACCGGGAATCCTGTTCATGGGAACCCCTGAATTCGCCGTTCCCTCCCTGGAACGCCTTGTCCGGGACGGCTGGCCGGTTGTGGCCGTCGTCACCCAGCCGGACCGTCCCAGGGGGAGGGGGAAGAAGCTGGAGCCGCCTCCGGTCAAGGCGCGGGCCCTGGAACTGGGGCTTTCCGTCCTCCAGCCGGAGAAGGTCCGCGAGGAATCCTTTCTTGCCGTGTTCCGCGACATGAAACCGGACCTGGTCGTTCTGGTCGCCTTCGGCCAGATCCTTCCCCGGGAGATTCTCGAGAGACCTCCCCTGGGCTGCATCAACGTCCATCCGTCCCTTCTCCCCCGGTACCGGGGGGCGGCGCCGATTCACTGGACCCTCCTCAGGGGAGAGGAAAGGACGGGCGTGACGATCCTCTTCATGTCCGAGGAGGTGGACGCGGGGGACATCATTCTCCAGGAGGAATCGGACGTTCTCCCGGAGGACACGTACGACACCCTGCACGACCGCCTGGCGCAACGAGGTGCCTCCCTTCTCGCCGAAGCCGTCGGAAAGGTCGCCGGCGGGACGGCCGCCCGGACCCCCCAGGACGGGAAGAGGGCGACCTTCGCCCCCCGGCTGCCCGGCGACATGGGCCTCGTCAACTGGAACCGGGACGGCGGGGACATCGTGAACCTCGTCAGGGGACTGTCCTCACAGCCGGGGGCCTACGCGTTCCTCAGGGGGCGGAAGATCAAGATCTACAGGGCGGCCTGGGAGCCCTCCCGGGAAGACGCCGAACCGGGGACCCTCCTCGGGGAAACGGACAAGGGCCTGCCGGTGGCCGTCCGGAACGGGAGGGTGTATCTCCAGGAGGTTCAGCTGGAAGGGAAGAAACGGCTGCCCGTGAAGGATTTCCTCCGGGGGTTCCGCTTCGCTCCCGGGGAACGGTTCTCCTGACGGGCGGGGGGGAAAGGGTGACCCCGATCCCGGCGATCCGCCGGTTCCGAACCCCCCGGGCGACGCTTCCGGACGCCGGACGGACGAGCGGGATCCTTCTCCTGGCGGTTTTTCTTTTTCTTTCCCCGGCGGTCCGGGCGGCCGAATGCCCGGATCTCGGCTTTTCCGCGAAGGAGGAGGGGAAGAACGTTCCCCCGGGGTGGGAAGTCCTCACGTATCCATGGAAGGCGGAGAACCTCGTTTCCCTCGTACGGGAGGGGAAGGCGTGGGTTCTTCACGTGAAAAGCCGGCACAGCGTCTCCGGCGTCATGAAGCGGTTCGACGGGATCGCTCCGGCGGACTGCCCCGGGTTCTCCTGGCGTTGGAAGGTCAGCCGGTCCGTGGGGATGGCGGTGGAGCACATCAGGGATCGCTGCGACGCGGCCGCCCGGGTCCGGGTGATCTTCGGGAGGGAATCCCGGTCTCCCTGGGAGCACCCCCTGGTCGTCCGGCTCTTCCAGTCCCTCGGCATCGACCCGCCCCTGATGGAGCCTCCGGGATACGGGATCGATTATCTCTGGGGCAACGGCCACCCGCCGGGGACGGTGCTCGACGACCCCCGGTCGTCGCGGAGAAAGCTCCTGATCCTGGAGCGGGGAAACGAAAAGGCGGGCCGGTGGGTTTCGGAGAAACGCGATCTCGAGGACGATTTCCGCCGCTGTTTCGGGGGGTCCTCGCCGGGCGTCACCGCCGTCGTTCTGCTTTCCGACACCGATGACACAAACGAAGGCGTGGAAGCCTGGTTCGGGAATCTCAGGTTCACGGGGCCCGCGGGGAAACGACCCCGGGGGAAATGAGCTTGACCGGCGATTCCGATTTGTTTATCCTGACGGCAGACGTTTTCCCGTGAGGGGAAGTGAATCCATCGGGAAGGAGGGAAAGCATGAAGGACAGGGAACGGTTGGATGCCTTGGAAGTTGCCCTGAACAATGAGACCCGCGAACGGGAATTCTACCTCCGGAATGCGAAACGGACGACGAACCCCGTTGGGAAAGCCATGTTCCGGCAGATCGCCGACGAGGAACTGGAACACTACGAAAGGCTGAAGGAACTCCACGGGAGATGGGAGAAGGAACAGAAGTGGCCGGAAACGGTTCCCCTCAAGGTCAGGAACACCCTTGTCCGGGATGTTCTCAAGGGGGTGGTGGAAAAGACGGCCAAGCTTCCCCCCGGGGACGACAACGACCTGGCGGCGGTCAGGGCGGCCATCGAGTTCGAGGCCGCCGGCGCGGTGTACTACGCCGATCTTCGGGACAAGTCGACCGATCCGAAGGAAAAGGCGTTCTTCAACCTTCTTGCGGACATGGAGCACGAGCATTATGTCACGCTGAAGGACACGGAGGAACTCATGACGAATCCCGAGTCGTGGTTCCGGGAAAAGGAAAAAACGGGACTCGACGGAGCGTAGGAATCCCATGACAAAAAAAACGGTTTTCTCCCTTTTGGTCGTTTTTCTGCTCCTGCTTCAGAGCCTTCCGGCCCTTGCTGAAACGGCGGAGGAACTTTACCGGAAGGGCATGAATCTGGCGGCCCGGAACGTGTACGGGGAAGCGATCGACGTCTTTACGAAGGCCGTCGCCCTGGACCAGACGCTCGCCCCGGCCTACCTGGAACGGGGGAGGATGTATTTCGCCATGAACCCGAGCTTCTGCACCGAGGCCCGCGCCGATTTCACGACGGCCATCAAACTCACCCCGGAAGACCCCGTTCCATACTATGAAAGGGGTCTTCTGAACGCCTTTCTGCTCCAGAACGAACAGGCCCGGGCGGACATGGAGACGGCGGCCGGTCTCGGCCACAAGGGTGCCCGGGAATGGCTGGAGAAGGAAGAAAAGTCGGTCGTTGTCTTTCCAACCGTCCAGAAATGACGAACTCGTAAAAAGGCCGATTCAACACTTTTTCGAACGGCAAAGGAAAAAGCTCCATAGGCAAGGCGCCCGAATCCCGAAGACTGAGGCGTACTGATGGTACGCCGCAGGGACGAGGGAAGAAGGGCAACACAGCATATGGGCTTTTTACGAAGCCGTCAGAAATGACGCACATCCGAAATGCTCGGGAACCCGCCCGACAGGATCTCCGCCTCCTGAGAGGGGGGCGGGGATCCCGGGGAAATGTCTTGCCGTCCTCCTCGATTTCCTGAACGGGATGATTCCTTCCCGGACTGGGATCTCGCCGTCGCTGCGGCCCATACGGGGATTCCCGTGCCCGCGCCCTTCCCTGAATCTCCCTCGAGAGTCCCGCCCGCCGGCCGGCACCCTGCCCTTCGAGGTGCCAACCGCCAATCCGAAACTGCCAACCCTGGTGAATGGGGAACCGCCGCCTGAAAAATGGTTTTCCGAGTCGGCCGCGGCCGGAATCCCCGGGGATGATTTCAAAAAGCTACAGTAATGAAAGCAAGTTAGCTTCGGGCAGAAGGATCGGGGCGTGCGTCGCGGCACCGCGGGGAGACTTCCCGCCGGATGGCAACCCCGGTGCTCCCGGAGAAGGCGAAAAATCTATGATAAGTCAAATAATACGATAAGTTACACCAATGGCACAACCCTTGTATTACTTGTACGCACGGCCTTCGGAAACCGCTGACGGGGCGATGCCCGCGGACGGCGCTTCGGGAGGTTCGAAAAACACGGAAAATGGGGGGTTCGCGGCATGCGTACAAGAGCGGAGGAAGCTTTTCCGGCGGGCGGGAAAAAATGGGGAGTGCGGAAAGGGAAGGGCCGGTCTTCGGGCCGATGGCCTGTATTCATCCGGGCGGCGGCCCTGGCGGTCGCCGCCGCTGTGCTGGTTCCGGCGGTTCCCGGGCTGTCCGCGGCCGGAGACCGGGCACCGTCTGCCGTGGACCGCGGGGTTGCGGCGAAGCGTCTGGAATCGCTTTCCTGCTTCTTCGTACCCAACGAGGGGCAGATGGAGGAGGAGGTCGCCTTCGCGGCGAGAACCGGCGGGGGCTTCCTGCGGGTGACCCGGGGCGGGGCCGTGGAGCACGTGTTCCCGGTCGGGAAAGGGACGGTCCGGAAGGTCACCGAGACCTTTCTCGACGGCAGGGCCGTCCGTCCGGAGGGGCGGGAGCTTCTGCCAACGAGGGTTTCTTCCTTCCTCGGGAGAAATGCCTTCCGGTGGCGGTCCGCCCTGTCGTCGTGGGGAGAGGTCTCCCTCGGAGAAATCTATGACGGCGTCACCGTCCGCCTGAAGGCGAAAAGCGGGACGGTGGAAAAGCTGATCACCGTCGGGCCTTCGGCGGACCCCTCGGCGATACGGATCGGGATTTCCGGGGGGCAGTCCCTGTCGGTCACGGACGGGGGCGAACTGGCGATCGGGACCTGCGACGGGACGGTGACCCTGTCGAAACCGGCGGCATACCAGGAAATCGACGGCGAGAGGATCGCCGTCCCCGTTTCCTATGTCCTGCGCGGCGGGAAGGAGATGGCCTACGGATTTTCCCTGGGGGCAAGGGACCCCCGGTTTGCCGTGGTCATCGATCCCGTTCTCCGGTGGCTGGAACTGGGAGGAAGCAGCGAGGATGTGATTTTTTCCATTGCCGTCAGTCCCGTGAACGGAAAGGTGTACGTTTACGGCCGCACGAATTCCCCCGATTTCCCCGGCGCGGCCGGGGGGGCGCAGCACCGGCCCGCATCGGTACGGCGGGATGCGTTTATCGCCTGTCTGAGCGGCGATCTTTCCTCTCTTCACCAGGCCACCTATCTCGGCGGTACCGGAGACGAACACCCCGATATCGAACGGATCGGCTCCGCCATGGCGATCCATCCCGTGGACGGGACGGTTTACGTGGCGGGGTGTACGGAGTCCAAAAATTTTCCGGGTACGGCGGGAGGGGCGCAGCCCGAGCCTGCCGTACGCGACCAGACCAACGGTTTCGTCGCCCGTCTGAGCGCGGACTTGAAGAACCTCATCCAGGCCTCGTATCTGGGGGGGGAAAGCGGCCCGAGCAGGGCGACCGCCGTCGCGATCCATCCCGTGGACGGAACGGTCTATGTCGCAGGCCAGACGTGGGATTCCCGATTTTTTGGAACGGCCGGAGGGGCGCAGCCCGACGCCCCCGGAAAGGGCGACGGCTTCATCGTCCGCCTGACCGGCGACCTGAAGGGAATCCTTCAGGCCTCGTACGTCGGGGGAAGCGACCAGGACGCCGCAATGGCGGTTGCGATCCATCCCGGGGACGGGTCGGTCTATGTTGCCGGTTTTTCGAAATCGGGGGATCTTCCCGCGGCGGAGGGGGCGTTTCGGACCGCGATCGGGCTTGCCACGATGCAGGGGTTCGTCACCCGCATGGACGCCGGGCTGACCCGGTTTTACCGGACGGCCTGCCTCGGCGGCGGGGTCGCATGGACCGAGATCCGCTGCGCGGCCGTGAGCCCCTTTGACGGTACCGTTTTCGTGGGCGGACTGACAAGAATAAAGGACAACTTTCCCGGCGTCGCCGGATCGGTTCAGCAAAGGAGCGGCGGCGAGAGGGACGGCTTTGTCTCCCGTTTCAGCGATGATCTTTCGGTTCTTCACCGGTCCACGTACGCCGGCGGCTTGGGAGATGATGAACTCCATTGCCTTGCGATCCGTCCCGGGGATGGTGTCGTGTATGCGGGGGGGATATCCATTTCCCCTGATTTTCCCGGTACGGCCGGGGGGGCGGTGCCCGTGATGAACGGGACATATGACGCCTTCCTCATGGGATTGAATCCCGATCTGGCGACGCGGATCGGGGCGACCTTCGTCTCTCCTTCCGGGCGTGACGGCTACTGTAAAGGCGTGGCGGTTCATCCCGACGGCAAGACGGTCTATGTCTGCGGAGGAAGCGTCGACGAGCCGAAAACGGACGGGTTGCTCGCCCGCGTGGAGGCTTCACTCGGGCCGAGCCCCGTCCTGACGGTGACGCAAACGGGCGAGGGGACGGTTGTTTCGGAGCCCCCCGGGATCGACTGTACCGGGACGGCATGCCGCGCCGCGTTCAGGAGCGGCACGGAGGTGACCCTGACGGCCGCCGCCGCCCCGGGTTACGTCCTTGACGGCTGGGATGTCGACGGCGAGCGGAAGACGGAAAATCCCCTTTCGGTGACCCTGACGGGCGACAGGAACGTGAAGGCGTTTTTCTCGACGTCTTCCAACCCCGTGCCGGTCCTGTCTTTGCTGGAGCCCTCTTCGGCGGTCGCCGGCGGTCCGTCGTTCGCCCTGAAAGCGACGGGAAGCGGCTTCGTGGAGTCTTCGACGGTGCGCTGGAACGGTTCGGACCGGCCGACGGAATTCGTTTCCGGGACGGAGCTTTTGGCGTCGATTCCGGCACAGGACATCGCGGACATCGGGGAAGTCCGGGTGATGGTGTTCACCCCCGGGCCCGGCGGCGGGACGTCGGAGGCGAAGGCGTTTGAGATCCTGGCCGTACCTCCCCGTCCGGTGATCGAGACCCTGGAGCCGGCCTGCGCCATGGCTGGTTCGGAGGGGTTCATACTGACCGTCCGGGGCCGTGATTTTTACGGGATCGGCACCCCCGGGGAGTGTTCGGTGGTTCGCTGGGACGGCGAGGACCTGCCGACGACGTATGTGAGTTCCCGGGAGCTTGCGGCGGAGATCTCCAAGTCCCGGCTGTCGGAGCCGGGAACGGTGCCGGTGACGGTGTACACGCCCGGCGGCGGGGAATCGGAGCCCCTTGAATTCAAGATCCTGCAACGGAAACCTCCCGTTCTCGATGAGATCGTACCCGACTGGGTTCACCCGGGAGGCGACGGGTTCCGGATGACGGTTTACGGATCGGATTTTTCGACCGATTCGGAGGTCCGCTGGAACGGGGAGAAACGGGAGACGGAATACAAAGGCGCCGGGGAGCTTCAGGCGTTTATCGAGGCGGGGGACGTGGCCGAGGAATCCAAAAACACGGTGACGGTGTTCACCCCGGGCCCGGAGGGGGGAGAGTCGAAAGTACGCGAATTTGTCGTAACCTTGCGTAATCCAATACCTATACTCGATATCTTGGAGCCGTCCAGTGCTGTCGCCGGAGGAGAGGCATTCTCTCTGACGGTGTGGGGTCAACATTTTGCCCTGTCCTCAGTTGTGAGATGGAATGATCAGGCGGCACTGAAAACGGAATATATCCATACGGGCAAGCTCAGAGCATGGGTGCCTGCGGAACTGATCGGATCTGCGGGAGATGCCTGGGTGACGGTTTTTACCCCAGCGCCGGCTGGTGGGACATCCAACGATTTGGAATTCTCCATCACGGGGAACGGTATGGGTCCGTCGCTGGATCGTTCCCGGTCCGCTGCATCGATGGGAGTCGATAGGCTTTCCGGGGAACTGGCGGGAGAGAGTCTTTCGGATCCCAGTCCGGGCCAGTCATACTGGGACGTGGAGCTGAACAAGATTTCACCCGTCTACAGAAAGGCTGGAGGGGAGGGTTTTGTTCTGACATTGAGAACGCGAAATGCTAAAGATCCCCATACTGCGATACGATGGAACAAAAAGGAACTTCCCATCATTGAGAAAAGATCCGTCGATGAAATAACAACATTTTATGATGTCCAAGTATCAGCGGATGACATCAAAGATCCGGGAATCGCAGACGTGACTGTTTCAGTTCCCGACGGGAACGGTGGGGAGATGGTGTCCCAGTCGCTTAAATTTTATATTGCGGATGAGAATGTTCCGATTCTGAAGAAAGTTAAACAGGAATACATTCTGAAAGCGGATGAGAATTATTATTTGATGGTTGAAGCATGCAACCTTCTGAAGCAGGAAGACACCAATAACAGAACAGGTTACGTCTGGAACGGGAAGGAAGGGTTAGGAATCATTACGGTCAGTCATAATACTATAGATACTTTAATGGCATTAATTCCTTTTGAAGAGTTCTCGGAATTGGAGACTATTGAATTCCGTTTGAGAACTAGAGTTGGTGATGCCGTGTATGATTCGAATTCGGTGACCATCAGGGTTCTGGAGAAGAACCCGATTCCAGTGATCCGGAAAGTTTTTGAGTATAACAAGTATCCCGTGTCGTCGGATACGAATGCGTATTATCCATTGTGTATCCATGGGAAGGACTTTGCAGACATGGCGAAACTGGAATGGAATGGAAAAGTGCTGGATAATGAATTGACCGTGGTCAGCACTGACACGTTCGACTGGGCTGTGATTCCCCCGGAGTTGCGCCGTGATCCCGGGATTGCCACGGTTCGCGTGGTGAACCCCGAACCGGGAGGCGGGAAATCGGAGCCGATGGTGGTCCACTTCCTGGCGCCGGCGCCGGTCCTGGAGGGGATCTCGCCGGAGACGGCGGCGCGGGGCGGGGCGGCGTTCGAACTTGCCCTGACGGGGGAAGGTTTCGTGTCGACGTCCCTGGTGCGGTTCGGGGAGAAGGACCTGACGCCCCACGAACGGACGGCGACGGAGCTTAAAGTGACGGTTCCCGCAGGGTGCATCGCCGGGAACGGGAGCTTCGAGGTGCGGGTGGTGAATCCCGAGCCCGGCGGCGGGACGTCGGAGCCGAAGGTGCTTCAGGTGATGGAGTGCGCGCCGGTGCCGGTCCTGGACGGGCTGGAGCCGCCCTTCGCGGTGGCGGGCGGGCCGTCGTTCACGCTGTCGGCGCAGGGGTCGTCGTTCGTTTCCCGTAGCGCCGTCCGCTGGAACGGGGAGACCCTGGAACGAACCGGCGGGAACGGCACCCGGATCGCGGCGACCGTTCCGGCCGGGCGGATCCCATCGGCGGGGACGGTGCCGGTGACGGTGTTCACGCCCGAGCCCTGCGGCGGGACATCGGAGACGAAAGAGTTCAAGATCCTGGCCGTTCCTCCCCGTCCGGCGATCGAGAGCCTGAAGCCGGCTTTTGCCATGGCTGGGTCGGAAGGGTTCGTGCTGACCGTCCGGGGCCATGATTTCTACGGGATCGGCGGCGACGGGAAGCGTTCGGTGGTCCGCTGGGGAGGGGAGGCATTGCCGACGACCTGTGTGAGTTCCCGGGAGCTTACGGCGGAGATCTCCAAGTCCCGGCTGTCGGAGGCGCAAACGGTGCCGGTGACGGTGTATACGCCCGGCGGCGGGGAATCGGAGCCGGTGTCCTTCGAAGTGAGGATGGAGTATCCCGTTCCGACGGTGACGAAGCTGGATCCGTCCTCGAAGAAGGCCGGCGGACCGCAGTTCACCCTCAAGGTGGAGGGAACGGGGTTCGTGGGCGCCTCGGGATCGGCGAAAGGCTCCGTGGTGCGCTGGAACGGCGAAGACCGGCAGACGCGGTACGAGAGTGCCACGGCCCTTGCCGCATCCATCCCGGCGACGGACGTTTCGAAGCCGGGCACCGCGACAGTGACGGTGAAAAACGGCGAAGAGAAGGTGTCGAACGGCACCGTCTTCACGATCAAAAAATCGTCGCCGGACGAGGTTCCCACGCCGGTGGTGACGGGGATCTCCCCCTCCTTCGCAGTTGCGGGGGATCCCGAGGTGACCCTGTCGGTGGCGGGCAGGAATTTTTCGGGGGATGCCCGGGTGCTCTGGGACGGGAAGGAACGGAAGACGACCCGCGTGAGAAGCGGGACGGAACTTTCCGCCGTTCTGCCCGCCTCGGATCTGGCCGCGCCGGGACGGCACCTGGTGACGGTGTACAACCCGGGGACGGCGGGGCAGTCCGGGAAAACATCGAATGGGATGAACTTCAGCGTCCGTGAAAAGGGAGGGGGACAGGCCATCCCGACCCTGAACGCGTGGGGGATGATCGTCCTCACGGTTCTCGTCGGTGCCGCCTCCGTCCTCCGGATGCGGCGGCGGGAGGGAAACCGGTAGAAAAACGGTGTGGGCAGGGCCTCCCGAAAACGGGGGGACCGGATCGGCGGGAAAGAGAACGGGTGTCGCTCCTTGCGGGAGGCGGCACCCGTTTTGTTTTACCACATGGTCTCATGACGGATTTTCCCCGGAAGCCGTCAAGGTCGGAAAAGGGATTGAAGCGGAACGCGATCCTGTTGTAAACAGGATGTCGTATCTTCCCCAGCTCATCCCGGGATCGAACGGGGACAGGGGAAGGCTGACCACAATCACGAAAAGGGGGCGGAAAATGGAATTCAGACACCTGTTCACGCCGGTCCGGATCGGGGGGATGGAAGTCAGAAACCGGATCGTCATGCTTCCCATGACCACGGGTTATACCGAACCGGACGAAACGGTGGGCCGGCGGTTCATCGACTTTTTCGCCGAGAGGGCGAAAGGCGGCGCCGGGCTGATCGACATTCCCTTTTCGCCCGTCCGCGCGGGGTCTCCCGTGGAACCGGGACTCTTCGACGATCGTTTCATTTCTCCCGTGCGGGAGCTGACGGCGCGGATCCGGGGCGAGGGATCGAAAGCGGCGGCCCAGCTCATCATTTCCTATCACGTGATTTTCGGGGACGGCGTGCCGGAAGTGGTGGGCCCGTCGCCGGTGCTGAACCAGATGATGCGGGCCGTCCCGAGGGTCCTCACGG
>Ga0209604_1000254_pt1 | contig 52168 bp, 51 predicted proteins | sample AD_UKC097_MetaG_FD_184405 | JGI IMG/M metagenome (GOLD analysis project Ga0209604, IMG submission 184405) | Active sludge microbial communities of municipal wastewater-treating anaerobic digesters from USA - AD_UKC097_MetaG (SPAdes) (version 2) | ecosystem: Engineered > Bioreactor > Anaerobic >...
TTCCTGCCGACCTGCTCGAGGATCTCTTTGCTGAAGAGGCCGCGCTGGGCGGTGACGCCGACGAGGAAAGTCGCCTTGGCGTTCCGGACGACGTCTTCGAGCGTTATCATTCCTTCGTTCGCCAGCTTCCAGCCCGCGACTACCGAACGCGGCTTGGCGTAGCTCTTCTGCTGTTCTTCGAGGCCGGGCGTGTCTTCCATGAGGAGGCCGGGCTTGTCGATGGCGAAGATCCTCAGGCAGGCTTCCTTCTTGGTGAGGCCTTCCTCCATGAGAATGGCCCTGATGCAGTCGGCGATGCCGCTTCCGGCCTGTCCCATTCCGCAGATTACGAAGGTCTGGTCCTTGAAAGATTCCTTCTTCCTTCGCATCGCGCTGATGAATGTCGCGCAGGCGGTCGAGCCCGTGCCCTGGATGTCGTCGTCGAAGGAGAGGATGCGTTCGCGGTAACGGTCGAGAAGGTTGAACGCCTTGTGCTTCGCGAAGTCTTCCCACTGAAGGAGACATCCGGGGAAGTTGCGCTTGACGGCGATGACGAAGCGCTCGAGGAACTTATAGTACTCGTCCCCCTCGAGCCTCGGGTGGCGGTAGCCCATGTAGAGGTCGTCCTTGAGAAGCCTTTCGTTGTTCGTTCCCGCGTCGATGCAGACCGGCAGGCAGAGCGACGGATGGAGTCCTCCCGCGGCGACATAGAGCGCCACTTTGCCGACTGGGATACCCATCCCGTCCACGCCGAGGTCGCCGAGGCCGAGGATCCTCTCGCCGTCGGTGACGACGATCAGCTTGGTGTCGGGGCGGGGCAGGCTCTGGAAGATGTCGTCGATCCTCGCTATGTTGAGAGGGCTGATGTAGACGCCCCTCGGGCGCCTCATGATGTGGCTCATCATCTGGCACGCCTGGCCTACCGTCGGAGTGTAGACGATCGGGACCATCTCGTCGAGGTTCTCGGTGAGAAGCCTGTAGAACAGAGTTTCGTTGCGGTTCAGAAGACCGAGCAGGAAGAGGTACTTCTCGAGGTCGTCCTGCTTGCGCCTGTAGCTCTCCAGCGCTCTCTGGACCTGTCCTTCGATCGTGGAGACGCCCATCGGGAGCAGGCCGAAGAGGCCCAGCTCCGATCTTTCTTCTTCAGTGAAAGCCGCCCCCTTGTTCAGGAGCGGGTCGGCAAGGATCAACGCGTTGCGAAGGTGCACTTCGTAAAACTCTTCACCCGTAAGAGGGTCGATCTTGAAATCGTAGTTTTTCATGGTGTTCCTCCCCTAAAAACTAGGAGTCATTATAAATCTTATTCCGGAAAAAAGCCACAGGCTGGAAACAAAAGCTGGAAAAGGGTTTCAGGCTCCGAGGATCACGCGCTTGAGCTCGGCGGGATCTTCCGCACGGACCATCTCCGGCCCCTTTCCGTCTGGCGTTCCGTAACCCCACGCGGCGAAGACGAACGGCACGCCTGCCCTTTCCGACATCTCGATGTCGATGGACGTGTCTCCCACGTAAAGCGTCTCGTTTCGGGAAACGCCGAAGTCGGAGATGAGTTTCAGGAGCATCTCGGGATGGGGCTTCGACTTCAGCCCCTCCTCGGAGGCGGCGACCCCTTTGAAAAATCCTTCCCATGAGAACGCTTTCAGGATCTTCCTGGCGAAATACCCCTTCTTCATGGTCGCCAGGCCGAGAGAGAAGGAAGGGGCCAGATCGGAGAGAAGACCGTCTATGTCCTCGAAGGGTCTGGTTTTATCGAGGTGATGATCTTCGTAGTAGGCCCTGAAGGCTTTCGCGGCCACTGAGCAAAGCTCTTCGTCGTTTCCGAGGAACGGTATGAAACATTCTTCGAGCCTGTGGCCGATGGTATGAAGGAGGTCGGTCTCCGGCGGGACTTCCCTGCCGAGAGCGCCGAAAGCCGCGGAGAAGGCGTTCAGGATATCCCCGCGGCTGTCTATCAGCGTTCCGTCGAGGTCGAAGACGACAGCTTTGAACCTGCTAATTCTTCTCCTCCGTCGCGCCCTTCGCCTTCCAGCCGACATAGAAGAGGACGGCCGTTATGACGGCGAACATGAAGCATGAGAAGAGATTGCCCGTCGCGAGGGAGCCGAGGTAGGTCGAGAAGTCCATCTTCTCGTCGAAACCCGCGCCGGAAAGACCCGCCACGAGCAGGCCGCAGAGGGCGCCGCCCGCGATGTAGCCCGATGCGAGGAGCACGCCCGGAGAGAATTCTGCCTCCGGCCCTTCTTTCTCGCCCCTTATCTTGTCAATGAAGTACCTAGCTATTCCACCGACGAAGATCGGAGTCGATGTCGAAAGAGGCAGGTAGACGCCGACCGCGAAGGGAAGTGGAGAGACGCCGCTCATCCTCATGAATATCGCTATGAAGACGCCGATAAGTACGAACCCCCAAGGCAGCTTCCGCGTGAGGATACCGTCGATGATCAGGTTCATGAGCCTCGCCTGGGGAGCGTCGAACTTGGTTATCGGCTGTTCCAGGTATGCCACGCCGCCCGCGGGGTCGACGAGGTAGCTTCCGTCGGCGAGCGAAACCCTGTTTTCGCCGATCTTCCCCTGGGTTACGGTCACCCTGTAATAATCCTTCAGGTCGGGCCCCTTCTGTGGAGCGAGGCCCTCGACAGTTATCGTAACTCCGGGATGCGATGCTGGCTTGAATCTTTTCGGGAAAGTCCCGGCGATGCCGAAATCCTCTCGATAAACGAGTTTCCCGTCGTCGTCCGCGAGGTACTTGCCGACCGGCACGCCGAGCCCCGCGTCGTGGATGAAGACGAGGTTGTACTTGTTTCCGTCGAGGCCGTTCATCTGTTTTCCGGAAAATTCCTTGTACTGGAATCCCGGATAGCTGACAGGAGCGTATGTCGTGTAGGAATTGTTCAGAAGCAGGACCGTCCAGCCGATTACGAGAGCAGAAGTGACAACTCCCACCATCAGGGATATCTGCTGGTAGCGGGGGGTGGCGCCGACGAGGAACCCGGTCTTGAGGTCCTGGCTTGTCGTGCCTCCGTTGCTTGCCGCGATGCAGACGATCGCGCCTATCGACAGCGCCATGACCCTCTGGTCTATGCCTGTCCAGCCGACCACCACGAAGATGAGGCATGTCATCAGAAGCGTGGCGACCGTCATTCCCGAGATAGGGTTCGACGAAGAGCCTATCTCGCCGGTTATCCTCGAAGATACCGTGACGAAGAAAAAGCCGAATACGATGATCAGGATCGCCGAGAGGAAGTTCACGTGAAGTCCCGGCATAGCCACCATGGCCGCCACGAGAAAAAGCGAACCGAAAAGGACGACGTTGAGGGAAAGGTCATGCTCGGTCCTCAGCACGGCTTCGCTCTTTCCGGAAGTCTTGCCGAAGGAGAGCTTCGAAAGGCTCGCCTTGAAAGCCTTGATAATGGTCGGAAGAGACTGGATCATGCTCATGATGCCCGCCGCTGCGACCGCGCCGGCGCCGATGTAGAGGACGTAGTTCGTCCTGATGTCCTTGGGCGTCATGTTGGAGATCAGGTCGGTCGCGGGGAAAAGCGGGGAGGCGAGAGAGTCACCGAATATTTTTATCGCGGGTATCAGGACGAGGTAGGAAAGGATGCCGCCGGACATCATGATCGACGCGACCCTGGGGCCGATTATGTAGCCGACTCCAAGAAGCTCGGGGGAAAGCTCACCCGAAAATGACCCGCCCTTGTAAAAACTGAAGATCTTCTCGGGGACTTCCCGCCAGAGCTTGAGCCCGGCATAGAGGAACTTGTAGACTGCCGCGATGAAGAACCCGGTGAAGACCAGCTTCGCCTTCGTTCCTCCCTTTTCGCCGACCATCAGCACCTGCGCGCAGGCCGTCCCTTCGGGGTACATCAGTTTCCCGTGCTCCTCGACGATTAGGCTCCTCCTTAGGGGGATCATCATCAGGACGCCGAGGACGCCGCCGAGAAGCGCGATAGAAAGGACCCAGTAAGCTTTCAGGTCGTAGCCCATCAAGAGGATCGCGGGCATCGTGAAGACGACCCCGGCCGCGATCGATTCCCCGGCGCTTCCGGTCGTCTGGACTATATTGTTCTCGAGGATCGTCGCCCTGCCGAAGAGCCTGAAGAGGGTTATCGACAGGACCGCGATAGGTATCGACGCCGAAACGGTCATTCCGACCTTGAGGGCGAGGTAGACCGACGATGCCGCGAAGAGGATCCCCAGGACTGCGCCCAGGATGACGGCTTTCAGCGTCAGTTCCTTAACGTTCTCTTCAGCTTTGATGTAGGGCTCGAACTTGTTATCGCTCATCTTATCCCCCTGGAAAAAGAATTCTTTCCCGGAAAAACCGGAATACGGCGGGAATTATCCGCGCGACTGATCATGCAAAAGGCGACAGGAATATGGGTCGGCGCTGCTGCCGTCATGCGAGGATCTTGTCGATCCCGTTCTCCCAAACAGTGCGGATCTCGGAGATCTTCAATGAAAAGATCCTTTTTCCCTCTATCGACACAGAGAAGTCTTTCCCGCCGGTCAGGCCGATCTCTCCAGCGTCGATGCCCGCGGCGGCGGCGCTCTTCATAACTTCACCTGCCGACTCGGGATCGGCGGTGACCACGACCCGGGAGATCGACTCGCCGAAGAACAGTTCGTCGAGCCTCTGTCCCGGCTTCAAATCGATCGACGCGCCAAGATCGTCGCTCAGGGGGGAGAGGCAGCACTCTGCGAGGGCGGGGAGGAGCCCGCCTTCGGAAACGTCGTGCGCGGATTCAACGAGCCCGTCTCCGATCAAAGAGATCATGAGGTTTATTAGCGATTTGTGGTAGTCGAGGTCGAGTTCGGGTGGATTCCCCTTGTCCAGGCCTTTTACCGCGGAGAGGTACAGCGACCCGCCCAGGGTGCCTTTCCGCTTTCCCAGAAGCAGGACCTTCGCCCCGTCTTTCTTGAAGAAACAGGTGGCCGTCTTCGAGATATCTTCGGCGAGGCCGACCATTCCTATCGAGGGAGTGGGGTATATTCCGACGCCTTCCGTCTCGTTGTAGAAGGAAACGTTGCCCGATACGACGGGCGTCTCGAGCTTTAGGCACGCTTCGCGCATCCCGGCCATCGCTTCCTTGAACTCCCACATGACGCCAGGTTTTTCGGGGTTTCCGAAGTTGAGGCAGTCTGTCACTCCGAGAGGTTTAGCCCCCGCGCAGGCGACGTTCAGCGCGGACTCCGCGACCGCGGATGCCGCCCCCAGCCTGGGATCAAGCTTGCATAAGCGGGGGTTGACGTCGAGCGACATCGCTATGCCCTTTGTGGTCCCCTTGAGCCTTATGAGCCCGGCCTCGTGGTACGGGCCCTGGACGGTGTTGGTCCTCACGCTCTGGTCGTACTGGGTGAAGACCCATTTCCTTGAGCAGAGGTGCGGAGAGCCTATAAAATGGAGGAATTCCTTCCCCGGGTCTTTGAGGTCTTCGATCTTCGAGAGGTCGAGCTTCCTCATTTCCGAAAGTTCTTCCGGCTCCGCGGAAGGCCTGTCGTACAGGGGCGCTTCGTCGCCTATCCCGGCGATGGGGATGTCGGCCACCTTTTTCCCGCCGAACCAGAACTCGGCCCTACTGGTGTCCGTGACCTCGCCGATCTGCACGGCGTCGAGGTTCCACTTCCTGAAGACGGAAAGTATCTCCTTCTCGTAGCCTTTCTTCGCCACGAAGAGCATTCTTTCCTGGCTTTCGGAAAGCAGTATCTCGTAAGGGTTTAGGTCCTTTTCCCGCAACGGGATCTTTGAAAGGTCGATGCGTATGCCAGAGCCCGCCCTTTCGGCCATTTCAAGCGAAGACGAGGTCAGTCCCGCCGCCCCCATGTCCTGTATCCCGAGGACGAAATCGTCCGCCATGATCTCGAGGCAGGCTTCTAGCAGGAGCTTTTCGGTGAAAGGATCGCCGACCTGCACGGTGGGTTTCTTCTCCTCGGTTTCCTCCGAGAATTCAGCGCTGGCCATCGTTGCGCCGTGGATCCCGTCCCTTCCGGTCTTGGAGCCGACGTACCAGACGGGATTGCCCACGCCCTCGGCCTTTCCCCTGAATATCCTGTCGCCCCTGAGGACTCCGAGGGTGAACGCGTTGACGAGGTTGTTGCCGTTGAAGCAGGGATGGAATGTCACCTGTCCGCCGAGCATCGGGACGCCTATGCAGTTGCCGTAATCGCCGACTCCCGCCACGACGCCCCTCATCAGGAACGGCGTCTTGGGATGGTCGGGAGCGCCGAAGAAGAGCCCGTTCAGGTTCGCGAGAGGCCTGGCGCCCATCGTGAAGACGTCCCTGAGGATGCCTCCGACGCCGGTCGCCGCGCCCTGGTAGGGTTCGATGAAGCTAGGATGGTTGTGCGACTCCATCTTGAACGCGACCGCCCAGCCGTCGCCGATGTCGATGATCCCGGCGTTCTCGCCCGGTCCCTGGAGGACCCAGGGCGCCTCGGTGGGAAGTGTCTTGAGGTGGATCTTCGATGATTTGTACGAGCAGTGTTCGCTCCACATCGCCTGGAAGATCCCCAGTTCAGGATAGGTCGGCTTCCTTCCGAGGATCTTGTGGATCTTCTCCCATTCTTCGGGGGTTATCCCGTTCTCTTTCGCAAGTTCAAAAGTGACTTCCATTTCTGCCATTTCAAGACTCCAGGTGGGAGATGACGCTTTCGAATATCAGCCTTCCGTCCTCGCATCCCAGGGCCTTGTCGCTGGCCCTCTCGGGGTGGGGCATCATGCCGAGGACGTTCTTTTTTTCGGAGAGGATTCCTGCGATACCCGACATCGAACCGTTCGGGTTCCACTCGGGATCGATCTTCCCCTCGGGCGAGACGTACCTGAATGCCACGCGCCCTTCGGATTCGAGGGCCTTCGCCGTCTCCTCGTCGCAGAAGTAGTTGCCGTCCCCGTGGGCGATCGGAACACGGAGGAGTTTTCCATCCGGTATTTTGTTCGTGAAAGGCGTCTTTTTGTTTCCGGCCTTGAGGTAGAGGTCCCTGCAGATGAAATGCAGGCTGCTGTTCCTGAGAAGCGCGCCCGGAAGAAGGCCGCACTCGCAGAGGATCTGGAAGCCGTTGCAGATGCCCAGCACGAGGCCTCCGCTTTTCGCGAAATCGATGACGCTCTCGATGGCCGGCGTCCTTGAAGCCATCGCGCCCGGCCTAAGGTAGTCGCCGTAGGAGAATCCACCGGGAAGCAGGACCAGGTCGGGCTTCCTAAGGTCGCTCTCGGTGTACCAGACCACCTCGGTCGGCATCCTGAAGATGTCTTTCGACCACTGGATGACGTCGTGGTCGCAGTTCGATCCAAGGAATTGGACTACGGTCACTCTCATTTTTCAATGACCTCGATTCTGTAATCCTCGATGACAGCGTTGACGAGGAGTTTCCTGCAGTATTCCCTGAGCGTTTCCTCTTCCTTCCCGGGAGGGACGTCCCCGGTTTCTACCTCGAAGAACTTCCCGGCCCTGACGCTCTTCACCTCTTCAAACCCAAGAGTGGAAAGAGCTTTCTCGATAGCCTTGCCCTGCGGGTCGAGGACCTTGGGCTTCAAAAAGACGTATATCCTGGCTTTCATTTATCCCTCCAAAAAGAAAAAAGGGATTTTAGCACAATCGGGCTTTTAAATGAACCTGGCGGAAGGCGTCCCCGGGTGCGTGAAATACCTGTTGAAAATCAATGCTCAAAATGCCCTTCCAGCCTTTACAAAACCTTGAATTTTGTGATATAAATCCAAGTTTGAATAGGAGTTGTCCATGCCCGTACCGGTGCTCGATCTGAAAAGGCAATACCAGGAGATAAAAAACGAGGTCGCGGCGGCCGTCGCGGAGGTTTTCGAGAACCAGCATTTCATCCTCGGAAAGAACGGCGCAGAACTGGAAAAAGAATGCGCGGAGTTCCTCGGCGCGGCGGAGACCGTGGGCTGCGCCTCTGGTACCGACGCCATACTCCTCTCGCTCAAAGCGTTGGACCTGCAGCCCGGCGAGGGCGTGATAACCAGCTCTTTCACCTTCTTCGCCACTGCCGGCGCGATACACAACGCGAAGGGGGTTCCGTTCTTCGTGGATATAGAACCGGTAACATTCAACATGGATCCGGTCAAACTCAAAGAGTTCCTCGCAACCGAGTGCGAAAAGGGATTGAAAGGCGTGGTACATAAGAAGACCGGGACCCCGATCAAAGGAATCCTGCCGGTCCATCTTTACGGGGCTTCCTGCGAGATGGACGAGATAATGGCCATAGCGAAGGATCACGGGCTGTTCGTCCTTGAGGATTCCTGCCAGGCGTTCGGTTCCAAATACAAGGGAAAAAGAGTCGGGACCTTCGGAGAGCTTTCGGCGTTCTCGTTCTTCCCGACCAAAAACCTCGGCGGAGCGGGAGATGGAGGCCTCGTATCGACCGGATCTGCCGATCTGGCGAAGAGGCTCAGGAAGATCAGGGTGCACGGCTCCGAGAAACGCTACTATCACGACGAGATAGGCTACAACTCCAGGCTGGACGAGATCCAGGCCGCGGTCCTGAGGATAAAGCTCCGTCACCTGGACAAATGGAACGAAAAGAGACGCGGCGCGGCCGGCCTTTACGCCTCGGAGCTGTCTAAGATCGAAGGAGTCGTGGCGCCATCGGCCCCGTCGCACATAGAACACATATATCACCAGTACGTGATCCGGGCGGAGAGGCGCGACGCCCTCAAGGATTACCTGGATTCGAAGGGGGTCGGCTCGATGATCTATTATCCAGTGCCTCTTCACCAGCAGGTGTGCTTCGAATTCCTCGGGTACAGGAAAGGCGACCTTCCCGAGACAGAGAAAGCGGCTGATGAGGTCCTTGCGCTTCCGATCTTCGCCGAACTCACTGAATCCGAGATCAAAGAAGCGGCGCGCGAGATCGGGAACTTCTACTCGGGGAAAAAGTAATGCTTGTGCCCCCGGGATCGTCCGATAAGGTCTGGTCGGTCATACGCTCCAAACCCGCGAGGGAATCTTTCCTCGTCGATTTCCTCGGCAAGGACGGGCTAGCCGCGTATTGCCCCATGATCTCCCGGAAGGGCGACAGGTCAAAGCCCAGGCCGTGCTTCACGGGCTACGTTTTCGTCAGGTTGTCGCCCCGGTTCGAGTTGTCCCGCGTGTCCGGGGCGCCCGGCGTCATCCGTCCTCTCATGTTCGGAGGCGAGCTGGCGGCCGTCGAACCTGATGTCATAGAGAGATTCAGGGACATGGAATCGCCCGCCGGCGTCATCGAGCTCGAAAGGCCGCAGCGCTTCAGGAAGGGCGATGTGGTTAAGATCTGCTCAGGCTCATTTGCCGGGTTAAGGGCGGTCGTTACCGATTGGCTGCCGGAAAAGGAGCGCGTGAGGCTCCTTCTCGATTACTTCGGAAGAGAGGTCGCGCTGGAGGCCGACGAAGCCCTTCTGGCCTGACCCTGTTACATAAGAACAACCTTTCAAAAGCGGAGCTTTAAAAAATGAAAAACGCTAATAGTGTGAATAATGTGAAGCTGGGCGTCGCGATCCTCGCAGGGGGATCCGGGACCAGGCTTTGGCCCCTCAGCCATCCTGGCATGCCGAAACCTTTCGTCCGGTTGGGGGAGACGGGATCGCTCTATGACGAGGCGGTCAGGAGGGCACTGGCGCTTTCTCCCGAAGTCGTTTTCACGGTCGCCGCGGAAAAGATCCTTCCGTTCTGCGAAAGAGAGGGAGTGGAGCTTCTGAGGGAGCCCTGCGCGAGGAATACCGCGCCGGCCGTGGCTCTCGCGGGAGCCTATGTCAGGAAGAAACTGGGAGGCGACTCCGTCCTGATCGTTCTGCCTGCGGACCACTCCATTCCGGAAACGGACAAGTTCCGCGAGCGTTTCCTCACGCTGGCGGGCCTAGCCAAAAAGAACGGGGGGTTCGGGCTCATCGGTATCCAGCCAACATATCCTGCGACCGGCTACGGCTATATCGAGAAGGGTGAGGAGGCAGGCGAAGGTTACAGGGTCAGGTCGTTCAGGGAAAAACCGGATTCGGAAGCCGCCGCGAGGATGATCGGCAGCGGGCAGTTCCTCTGGAACTCCGGGATGTTCGCTTTTCCGGTGGATACGCTTGAAAAGGAGATGCGGCTCCACTCTCCTGCGTATGTAGAAGCGGCAACGAGATACGTCGAGACCGGGGATGAAAAGCCGTATTTCGATCTGAAGCCCGACTCGATCGACTACGCTCTCATGGAGAAGACCAATGAGGTTTACGTGGTGAAGAGCGACTTCAAGTGGTCGGACGTGGGCAACTTCAAGTCCCTGTGGGAACTCCTTCCGAAGGATGGCGACGGGAACGCCGTCCTGGGGCGCGCGGCCGTCGAGAACTGCAGGAACTGCCTGATCATAACGGATCGGAATGAAACGATAGTCCGTGAAGCGGAAGGCATGACGGTCGTCGACCTCAGGTCGGGCTCTCTCTGCACTCCGACCGAAAAGTCCGAGGCGATCAAGAAAGCGGTGGAATCGCTAATGGCTGAGAAGAAGGAGGAGAAATGAAAGGCGTAGTCCTTGCCGGCGGAACGGGTTCAAGGCTCTTCCCCCTGACCAAGGTGACCAACAAGCACCTTCTGCCGGTGGGAAAGAAACCGATGATCTACTATCCGATAGAGAAGTTCATCGGGATCGGCATCAAGGAAATCCTCATAGTGACCGGCACGGAGCACATGGGTGACGTCGTCGGCCTCCTGGGGTCCGGAAAGGATTTCGGATGCAATTTCACGTACAAGGTCCAGGACGAGGCGGGAGGCATAGCCCAGGCGCTCCTCCTCGCCGAGAACTTCTCCGGAGGCGATTCGATAGCGGTCATCCTCGGAGACAACATTTTCGAGGACGGCCTGTCCGAAATGGCGGCCAATTACCAGAAGAGCCAGGGATCGAAAGGCGCCAGGATAGCGCTGAAGAAAGTTCCCGATCCGCAGCGGTTCGGCGTCGCGACGCTGAACAGGGACAGGGTCGTGAAGGTGGTCGAAAAGCCGAAGGCCCCGGAATCGGACCTCGCGGTCACGGGGATCTACTTTTACGACGCCAGGGTGTTCGACATAATCAGGAAGCAAAAGCCCAGCGGCAGGGGCGAGATGGAGATAACCGACGTCAACAACGCCTACATCGACATCGGAGAGATGGGATACGATTTCCTGAAGGGCTGGTGGACTGACGCGGGAACCTTCGACAGCCTCAAAAGGGCTTCAGAACTGGCGGAGGGCTGAAATGATAGAAGGCGTCAAGACTAAAAAGCTGAACCTTATCCCCGACGACAGGGGCAGGCTCATGGAGATCCTCAGGACCGACGACGAAGCGTTCGATCAGTTCGGACAGGTCTACCTCTCGACGACCTACCCGGGGGTGGTGAAAGCCTGGCATTTTCACAAGCTTCAGAAGGACAATTTCGCCTGCGTGAAAGGGATGATAAGGCTCGTGCTTGCCGACACCAGGGAATCTTCGCCGACGAAGGGCGAGATAAACGAGTTCTACATAGGAGAGCTGAACCCCACGCTTGTACAGGTCCCCATCGGTGTCTACCACGGCTGGAAGTGCGTCGGGACCGAAGAGGCTTTCATAATCAACGTGTGCACCAAAACATACAATTACAAGGAACCCGACGAATACAGGCTCCCCGCCCACGACAACAGCCTGATAAATTACGACTGGTCAACCAAGGACAGGTAGTCTTGAAAAAAAGACTGCTCCTGACCGGCGGTCTCGGCATGTTCGGCCGGGACGCCGCGGCCATCTTCAGGGAGAGCGGCCACGAAGTCGTTCCCGCGGACCTTCCCGATCTTGACATCTCCGAGAAACGATCAGTAAGGAGATGGCTTGAAGATGTCCGCCCGGAAGTGGTGGTGAACGCCGCCGCGTACACGAATGTTGACGGAGCGGAGACGGAGAGGGACGCGGCTTTCAGAGTGAACGCTCGTGGCGCGGAGACCGTGGCCAAGGTGTGCCGCGAAAGAGGCGCTTTCCTCGTCCATCTTAGCACCGACTATGTTTTCCCCGGGGAAAAAAAGGAAGGTTATCTTCCCGGGGATGAGGCAGGCCCGGCGATCAGCGCTTACGGAGAGAGCAAGCTGGAAGGGGAGAGAAGGATAGCGGCGGCGCTCCCGCCCGGGCGTTTCCTGATATGCAGGACGCAGTGGCTTTACGGTAGGAATGGAAAGAATTTCGTGGACACGATAGCGCGGCTGGCGGCGGAGCGGGAATTCATCGAGATAGTCGACGACCAGTGGGGCGTTCCAACCTGGACGAAGGACCTTGCCGGACAACTATCGTGGCTCATTGAAAGCGGCGCGAGCGGTTTCGCGCACGCCGCGGGAGGGGGAGGCCCTGTCACCTGGTTCGATTTCGGCAGGGAGATCGTGGAGCTTCTGGGTTCGAAGTGCGACGTCAGGCCCATGACTTCCGAAATGCTTGAGAGGCCCGCCAAAAGGCCGCGTTACGGATGGCTCAGGAACGAGAGCATCCCGGGGAGCTTGGTCCGTCACTGGAAAGAATCGCTCTCAACGTATCTCGAAGAAGGGAAATCTGAATGAAAAAGATACTTGTTACCGGCGCAGCCGGATTCATTGGAAGCAACTTCGTCAGGCGGGTCCTCGACCTGAGGCCTGACTGGGAGATCCTTGTCGTGGACGCCCTTACATACGCCGGGAACCTCGAGAACCTCTCCGGCCTGAAGGAGAAACACGGCGCCAGGTACAGGTTCGAAAGGGCCGACATCAGGAAAACGGAAGACGTGGAGAAGGTCCTGAGAGACGAAAAGTTCGACGGCGTCTTTCACTTCGCTGCGGAGAGCCACGTGGACCGCTCGATCCTGGGGCCCCTTACCTTCGTCGAGACGAACGTTCTGGGGACCGTCAATCTGCTGGAAGCCGTCAGGAAATACCAGGACATCGCGGGTACCAGGTTCCTGCACATATCGACGGACGAGGTTTACGGGGCGCTCGGTAAAGATGGGTTCTTCACCGAGACGACCCCTTTGAACCCGTCGTCGCCATATTCTGCAAGCAAGGCCTCCTCGGACATGTTCGTCCTGGCTTATCACCGCACTTACAGGCTGGACACCGTGATTACGAGGTGCTGCAACAATTACGGACCGCTCCAGTTCCCCGAGAAACTCATCCCGTTCATGATCAAGCGTGCGCTTTACGGGGAACCTCTTCCGGTTTACGGGGACGGAAAGAACGTGAGGGACTGGATCCACGTGGACGACCACAACGACGGGACCCTGCTGGCTTTCGAAAAGGGGAAGCCCGGGGAGGTGTACAACCTCGGCTCGCGATGCGAGAAGAACAACATCGAGATAGTGACGCTGATAATAGAGAAGCTCTCCGCCCTCATGAGGGAAAGGGAGGATTTCAGGACGCCCGAGATCGCTTTCGTGAAAGACCGTCCCGGGCATGATTTCAGGTACGCGATCGATCCCGCCAAGGCGGAGAGCGAACTGGGCTTCAGTCCGGCCGTTTCGTTCGAGGACGGCATGGAGAGGACCGTCAGATGGTACCTGGAGAACCGCGGGTGGTGGGAGAAGATTATCTCGGGCGAATACATGGAATTCGTGAAAAAACTCTACGGGGAAAAAGGCTAGGCCCTTGCCGAACCTACTCGTTACGGGAGGCGGAGGCTTCGTCGGCGGTAACTTCGTCCGCCTCGCCCTTGAAGAGCGGAAGGACTGGAGAATAACGGTCGTCGACAAGCTTGGCGGGAAGGACCTCTGCCCGGTCCTGGACGGGCTGGAGGACAGGTACCCGGGACGCTTCAGGCTGGAAAAGATGGACCTGGTCGATCAGGGCCTGGGAAGGCTCTTCGACGAGGGTGATTTCAGGTATGTGCTGCATTTCGCCGCGAAAAACCCTTCCGGGAAGGACATCGGCTCGCCGCGCGATTTCGCGGAAATAAATGTGGAGAGGACGGTAAGGCTGCTCGAAGAGGTCAAGAGATCGGCGAAAATTAGGGATGTCAGGTTCGTCCACTTGTCTTCCTATGAGGTTTACGGGACTATGAAGGAAAAGCCCTTTGTCGAGAGCGACCCGCTCGACCCGACGACGCCATATGCCGCGAGCAAGGCCGGCGCGGACCTTTTCTCGTTCGCTTACGGAAGGACATTCGGCCTGGACATCGTATCGACAAGGACGACCAACATATACGGACCGTTCCAGTCGCGAGACAAACTGATCCCGATGGTCGTAAGAAAAGCGCTCGGCCGGGAGGAGATACCGGTTTTCGGCGACGGATCGATCAGAAGGGACTGGATATTCGTCGATGACCACAACCTGGGGGTGATGAAGGCGCTGGAAACCGGAAAACCGGGGGGGGTCTACCACATCGGCGCGATGTGCGAGAAAAGCCAGTCCGAGGTCATCGGGGAAGTCCTGAAAAATGTGGCGGAACGCACCGGAATCAGCCCCGACGAACTGATGAAACTGGTGGTCTACGGCCAGGGGAGGCCTTCCGAGGACCTCAGAAGGACGCTTGACGCGGAAAAAGCGGAAAAAGAGCTATCCTTCCGGAGCCGCTATTCTTTCGAAGATGGGATCTCCATAACGGTCAAACATTTTATCGCGGAGGAGAAAAAATGACAGGAAAGATCTCGGAGGCCTTCTTCTCGGCGGCATCGGTATTACTTGTCATGGCGGCAGTCGCCGGCGAACCGGCGGAAGGATCGGCCCTTTCGCAGATGGTCGAAGCTGAGAGGAATTTCGCGAAGGCTTCCGTGACAAAAGGAAGGAACGCCGCCTTCGTTGACAACCTTGCGGACGATTGCCTGGTATACAATAAAACCTGGCTCACGAAAGGAAGGCAGTTCTTCAGGGACCAGAAACCCGCGCCGGTAGTCCTGAAATGGGAGCCGGAGTTCGCGGACATTTCCGCGGGCGGGGATTTCGGTGTGACGACCGGGCCGTGGGAGATCCAGGAATACCGCCCGGGGACCCAGCCGTTGCTGAAAGGCTATTTTCTCACCGTCTGGCAGAAGCAGGCCGACGGGGCATGGAAAGTCATCCTCGACAACGGGGCGATAATGAGCGTGCCGGAAAAGAACGAACACAAGGTCTCGTTCCCGGAAGGAGCAGACAAACCCAGGAAAGATTTTAAAGCCGCGGACGCACGGACGGCGTCTGCCGAACTTAAGAAAACCGATTTACAATTCCTGGAAGCGTGGAAAAAGGAACCCGTTCCGGACACATACCTTTCCTACCTGGCGACTGACTGCCGAATCATGCGTCCGGGGGCTTTGCCGGCCACTACGGTGGAATCTGTGGATAAGATGCTCGCGGAGGAGGACATGCTGGCGACCTGGATCTGTGCCGGGAGCGGGGTTGCCCCCTCGGGAGACCTGGGATTCACCTACGGACTTTTCACTCGGCAGTCGGAGGAAAAATACGCCGAGGGCAGCTATGTCAGGATATGGAAGAAGCAGGCGGACGGGACCTGGAAAATCCTCATCGAAATGGTAAGTTTTGATTAGAAGCGCAGATGTTTGATAGAAAAGGATCTGCATGAAAAAGAGCGAGGCCGCGCTGGCGTGTTTCGTGGAAGGCTTCAGCTGTTCCCAGTCCGTCCTGTCGGCTTTTGCCGCCGAGATGGGTCTTGAAAGGGACAGCGCCCTGAAGGTGGCCGGGTCTTTCGGCGGCGGAATGGGGCGGATGGGCGGCACATGCGGCGCGGTGACAGGAGCCTTCATGGCCCTCGGCCTCAGGTACGCCAAGCTCGATCCTTCCGACAACGCAACGCGGGACAAGGGCTACGAGATGGTCAGGGAGTTCGCATCGAAGTTCGCCGCGCGGCACGGTTCCATAACCTGCAGGGAACTTATCGGCTGCGACCTGAGCACCTCCGAGGGGCAGGCCCAGGCAAAAGAAAAGAATGTCTTCGAACTGAAGTGCAGGAAATTCGTTTACGACGCCGCCGAAATACTCGAAGAGATGCTTGAGAGAGGAACACCGTGCGTCTCGAAGGATAAGCTTACCTGAGCAGACAGATGAAACCCGACACGGCAGCCAACGACAAGATCAGGATAAGCTTCAACATCAGGAAGCCGGGGAAGGCGGTTACCATCTTTCTCTCGCTTGTCATGATAGCCGTTTTGGGAGTTCTGGACTACATTTCCGGGTATGAGATGTCGTTCTCGATCTTCTACCTCGTGCCGATCTCCTGCGCCGCCTTCTTCGCCGGCGCTCCCGCGGGGATCTTCATCAGCGCCGTCTCGGCAGTCACCTGGCTCGCGGCGGATCTTTCTTACGGCCACGAATATTCCCACATCGCCATACCGGTGTGGAACATGATCATGAGGCTGGGGTATTTCATCCTCCACGCGCTGCTCCTCTCCAAGTTCGTCAAGCTTCACGGCATCACCCGAAACCTGTCCATCACGGATCCCCTCACCGGGGCCTACAACTGGCGCTTTTTCGAAGAGGTGATGACGAGGGAAAAGGAGAGGTCGCGGAGGACCGGGAAACCGTTCACGCTGGCCTATTTCGACCTCGACAATTTCAAATCTCTGAACGACTCTGACGGGCATTCTGCTGGGGACGACCTCCTCAGGACGATCACGTCGGAGATCAAGAGGGTGATCTCATCCAGGGACCTCCTGGCGAGGCTCGGCGGAGACGAATTCATCATCCTGCTGCCGGAAACCGATGTCGGGGAGGCGAAAAAGGTCTTGCGCCGGATCAACGATGAACTCCTCAAGGCGATGGACAGGAGGAAGTGGAAGGTCACCCTCAGCATCGGTGTCATCGCTGTGGGGGATCCTTCGCTGGAGACGGATCTCATGGTGAAGATGGTGGACGAACTGATGTACAAGGCGAAAAGGGCCGGCAAGAACAAGATGGAATTCATGAGCGTCGATACTGGAAAAACGGATGAATGACGGATCGTTCAGGTATCACCATGTCGGAATACCCGCAGACATGCGGGTGGACTGTGGACATTCTTTTTCCGGTTACGGGGCTTATCGCCGCGGTTGCGGGAACAACCGGTACGGCATCGGATGGATGAGGTACGAGGATGATGGTAGGGTGCCGGAGCTTCTGAAAAAGGTCCCATGCCTGGGGTCCGAGGCGGACGGCATCAACGAGGAGATAAGGTGCAGGGAAGGGATCATCGAGCCGGACAGCCAGTCCCATGGAGTGACCGTGGCCTTCGCCGAAGAGAACAACATGCCTGTCGAATTACTTCAGTTCACGAGGAAAATAAGCCGGTGAACTTCCGGATAAGGCACGCTGAACCCGGGGATTCAAGGGCGGTTTTCGAGCTCATCTGCGACCTGGAGAGCAGCAGCTTCGATTATCCGTGCTTCGAAAAACTCTACCTCGGGAACCTGTCCAACGAAGGGATAATCTACCTGGTCTCCGAGGAGGAGGGAGAGGTGACGGGGTTCCTCAGCTGTCACGGCCAGGCGCTTCTCCACCACATGGGGAAGGTTTTCGAGATCCAGGAACTGGTCGTGAAGGAATCCCTCAGGAACAGGAAGATCGGCGAGCTTCTCCTAAGGAGAGCGGAAGAACTGGTAAAGCAAGGCGGCGACAGGTTCATCGAGGTCGCCACCAACATAAAGCGCGAAGCGGCGCACAGGTTCTACGACAAATGCGGTTACGCCAGGACCCACTACAAGTTCACGAAGGATCTTCTCGGACCGGAGGAACGGACATGAAGATGAGAACATGGGCATGTCTCCTTTCAGCGGCTTTTCTCGCTGCGATCGCGGTATGCGCCGCAGGGCTGATCGAGCCGCAAGGAAAAAACATCGAGGAAAGGTTCGCTCCTCCTCGCGGCTATAGAAGGGTCGCCTGCGAAAAAGGCGGCTTCGCCGAATATCTCCGCGGGTACAGGCTGAAGCCGCACGGCGCGGAGGTGAAGCTGTTCGACGGGTCCACAAAAGCAAACATGGTGTGGGAAGCCGTCCTCGACATGCCGATCCTCCGGAGAGACCTTATACAGTGCGCCGACGCCGTCATGAAGCTCAGAGCCGAATACTTTTACTCCCGCGGAGAGTACGACAGGATCGAGTTCGCCCTTACCAACGGGATGAAGGTCCCCTTCAGCAGGTTCACGGAGGGCTGGAACGTCAAGGTCAAGGGGAACAGGACTGAGTGGGTGAGGTGGGGTAAGGCGGGAACGAGCAGGGATGTTTTCGACGACTACCTCAGGTTCATTTACACATACTGCGGGACAAAGTCCCTCGCGAAGGAAATGGTTGATGTCCCGGTCGGGGATATGAGGATCGGCGACGTCTTCATAGAAGGCGGTTCCCCGGGCCACGCGGTACTGGTCATGGACCTCGCGGAAAGCGTGAAGGGAGAGAAGGTGATGATCCTGGCGCAGAGCTTCATGCCTTCGCAGGAAATGCATGTCCTCAAAGGAGATGAGGGCATCTCTCCCTGGTACAGGGTCGGGGACGGCGAGCTCAGGACCCCTGAATGGAAGTTCAAAAAGGGAAGCCTGAAAAGGTTCCGGGAGAAGGAGAAGCAGGGCGGCTGAAATCGGGATCGGGGACATCCCGCGCGTTTCCCCGGACACGGCTTATTCCTTGACAGGGCTTGGTTTTCTATTGACAACCGGGGAATATTTTTGTAAGATTCCCGTTGACCTTAAAGGGTCTTTTTCCCAAAAAGGAGCAGAACGATGAAGTCATGTTTCAAAGTTGTCCTGGTTGTGGCAATTCTTTTTTGCGCGGTGAACCTCTTCGCGCAGGCTCCGATGGCAGACAAAGCTCAGAATTTCATTTCCGCCATGAACAAGGGCGAATTCCAGAAAGCGTACCTCTCCCTTAATTCGGACCTCGGTTTCAAGGTCACCGCCGACAATCTCCGTTCCTGGTGGGCCCAGTTGGTCTCCAAGGGCGGCAATTTCGTGGAATTCAGGGAAAGCTCGTCCGTCCAGAAGGGCGACCTCTACGTGGTGACGGCCCTCTGCAAGTTCGAGAAAGGACTGGTCGACGTGACCGTGGCGGTCGAAGCCTCGACCGGCAAGATCGCCGGCATGGAATGGAAGGGACACAAGGGCGCGACCACGCAATCCAGCGCCGCGACGCCCGCTGCAGAGACCCAGCCCTCCTGAGACTGAAAGGAAGACAGTTTTGGAAAGCAAGGTAACCATCAAGATCCCGAAACCGCTCTACGACAACCTGAAGGTGCTCATAGAAGAGAGCGGTTTCACTTCGGTTACCGAGTTCGTCGTATATGTGCTGAGGGACCTCGTTTCGCACCAGAAAGGGGCGGGGTCCTCCAGCCTTTCCGCGAAAGAGATCGACGCGATACGCAAGCGCCTGAAAAGCATGGGTTATTTTTAGGCGCTGATAAAAACCGCCCTTACAACCGGAGAAAAAATGGAAAACAGGAAGAAGGTCTTCGTGTTCGGAATAGACTGCTTCGAGCCGTCCCTTGTCTTCGAGCAGTGGAAGAAGGATCTCCCCAACCTGTCGAAGCTCATGGAGGAGGGAGCCTGGGGCAGGATGGAATCGACCCTCCCCCCGATAACGGTCCCCGCGTGGACGGCCATGATGACAAGCAAGGATCCGGGCCAGCTTGGTTTTTACGGATTCCGCAACCGGAAGTCCTACGACTACGAGGAGCTCTACTTCGCCAACGGCGCCTATGTAAGGGAAAAGACCGTCTGGCAGATCCTTTCCAGGAACAGGATGTCGTCCGTCGTCCTGGGGGTCCCGCAGTCTTACCCCCCCAAGCCGATTAACGGCATAGTCGTGGGCTGCTTCCTGACGCCCGACAAGAACAGCGTCTACACCTACCCCGAAGAGATCGCGAAAGAGATCGACTCGATAGCTGAAGGCGACTATATCATCGACGTTAAGGATTTCAGGACCGACGACAAGTCGAAACTCCTCGAACAGATCTATGTCATGACCAGGCGAAGGTTCGCGGTCGTCAGGAATTGGGTGAAATCCAAGGACTGGGACTTCTTCATGTTCGTGGAGATGGGCGTGGACCGCATCCACCACGGGTTCTGGCGATACCACGACGTGAACCACAGGCTTTACGAGAAGGGCCACGAGTTCGAGTTCGCGATCAGGGATTATTACATCTACCTAGACAGGGAGATCGGAAAAGTGCTCGAGATCCTTCCGCCGGAAACGACTATCCTGGTCGTTTCGGACCATGGCGCGCAGACGATGGACGGCGCGGTCTGCGTCAACGAGTTCTTCAGACGGGAAGGCTATCTCAGGCTGAAGGAAGAACCGAAGAAACAGCAGAAGCTGAAGACATCGGGCATCGACTGGAGCGGGACGAAATGCTGGGGCGAGGGCGGATATTACTCGAGGATATTCATGAACGTGGAAGGCCGCGAGCCTCAGGGGATCATACCGAAGGCCGATTACGAAAAGGTGCGGGACGAGATAAAGAAGAAACTGGAGGAGCTCGGCGACGAGAACGGCAATCCCATCGGCACGAAGGTCTTCAAGCCGGAGGAGGTTTACAGGGAAGTGAAGAACATCGCCCCCGACCTCATCGTTTACTTCGGAAACCTCGGGTGGAGGAGCGCCGGCAGCGTGGGCGGCGGCTCTATCCACACTCACGAGAACGACACCGGGCCCGACGACGCCAACCACGCCCGGTTCGGGCTTTTCATGATGAAGGGCGGCGGGGTCAAGCCGGGAAAAAGAGACGGAGTGAAGATCTACGACATAGCGCCGACGATCCTGGACCATTTCGGCATTCCGGAAGAAAAGGGAATGATCGGCAGTAAGATAGAATAAAGGAGATCATGAAAATGAGAAAAGGATTCGTTCTTTGGTTCACGGGGCTGTCGGGTTCGGGGAAATCAACGCTGTCGAAAATGGTCGAGGAGAGGCTTCTCGAGAGAGGCGTCCCCGTCGAGGTCCTCGACGGCGACGAGGTGAGGCTCAACCTTTCGAAGGGTCTCGGCTTTTCGAAAGAGGACCGTGACACAAACATCAGAAGGATCGGCTACGTGGCGAAGCTGCTTTCCAGGAACGGAGCGTGCGCGATCACCGCGGCCATCTCTCCATACAGGGAGATCAGGGACGAGGTGAGGAAGTCGGTCCAGGAAAGGGCCGCGTTCGTCGAGGCGTACTGCGAATGCTCGATCGAGAAGCTTGTCGAAAGGGACGTCAAGGGGCTCTACAAGAAAGCCCTGGCGGGCGAGATAGCTAATTTCACGGGAGTGTCGGACCCTTACGAGCCGCCTCTCAATCCCGAGGTCGTCTGCCACACCGGAGAGGAAACTTCGGAGGCGAGCCTGGGCAGGATCCTGAAAACCCTCGAGATGATGGACCTCATTCCAAAAGACCCGAGCGCGGAATACAGCGCCGAGGAAGAGGCCGAGGTGGCAAAGAGGCTGAAAGACCTGGGGTACCTGGGTTGATAGACCTTCACACCCATTCGACCGCTTCCGACGGGAGCCTTTCTCCATCGGAACTTGTCGATCACGCCCTTTCGAAGGGGATAACACGCCTCGCTCTCACGGACCACGACACGATGGACGGTCTCGAGGAGGCGATGGGGCGCGCCGCCCAAAGGGAACTTGGCTTCATCCCGGGCGTCGAGATCTCCGCGGAGTTCCGGGAAAAAACGATGCACATCCTGGGCTTCGGGATCGATCCCGGAAACGGTTTCCTGAACGAAAAGCTGAAGATCCTTAGGCTTTCGAGGAGCGACAGGAACCCGAAGATCATCGAGAGGCTCAACGGAAACGGGTTCGCTTTGACCATGGAAGAGGTCTCGGCCGTCAGCGGCGGCAAGGTGATAGGCAGGCCTCACATGGCGAGAGTGCTTTTCGAAAAAGGGTATGTTTCCTCCGTGCAGGAGGCTTTCGACCTGTACCTGGCGAAAGGCAAACCTTGCTACGTGGACAAGTTCAGGTTCGAGCCGTCCGAAGCCGTTTCGGTAATAATCCGCAGCGGCGGAATGCCGGTCCTGGCTCATCCGCTGTCCCTCGGCATGGGTTTCGACGAGCTCGAAAGCGTGGTCGCGGACCTCAGGGGCCACGGCCTAGAAGGGATGGAGTGTTTCTACAGGAACCACACGGAGGAGGACGAGAGGGCTCTCCTTGCGATAGCGGGCAAGCTCGGCCTCTTAGTGACAGGCGGCTCGGACTTCCACGGGGCTAACCGGCCGAACATCGAGATAGGAACGGGTGAAGGCCGTCTGAATGTCCCCTCATGGGTATGGGATAAGTTTTCTGAGAGGCTTGAAGAGAAACGAAAGGCGGTCAATTGAGCTTCTTCAAGAACCTCATGAAAAAGAAGGCGCCCAGAACGATGGTGATAGGCCTCGACGGCGTCCCTTTCACTCTTATCAAAAAACTCTCGGAAAATGGGGTCATGCCCAACATCGCTAAACTCGCCGCGTCCGGAGAAAAGTATTTCAGGCAGATGGACGTTTCGATCCCCGAGATATCCTCGGTATCATGGGCGTCCTTCATGACAGGAACGAACCCCGCGCGCCACGGGATCTTCGGGTTCACGGACCTGAAGCCGCAGAGCTACAACATCCATTTCCCGAGCTATCCGGACCTGAAGGCGGAAACCATCTGGGACACTCTCGGAAAAGAGAATAAAAGGACAACTGTGCTGAACCTTCCCGGAACATATCCGGCGAGGGAACACAACGGGATCCTGGTTTCTGGTTTCGTCGCCATAGATTTGAAAAGGGCGGTCCATCCGGCGTCCCTTTACGAACGGCTCAATGCGATGGACTACCGGATAGATGTCGACACCCAGAAAGCAGGCGACAAGGAATATTTTTACAAAGACCTTTTCGACACTCTCGCGGCGAGGGTGAAGGCGTTCACCGAGCTCTGGAAAGAGGAGTGCGACCTCTTCATCGCCGTGATAACAGACACGGACAGGCTCCAACACTTCGAGTGGGACGCCATAGAGGATGAGGCGCACCCACGTCACGGCAGGGCGATGGAGTTCTACTCGAAGGTGGACTCGCTTGTCGGGAAGCTTCTGGAGATGCACGGGAGCGACGAATTCCTGATAATGAGCGACCACGGTTTCTGCGCGATCGAGGAGGAGGTCTACCTCAACAGGATACTGAAAGATAACGGTTTCCTCGAATGGGAAAAGGATCCGCCGGAAGGAATCGGTATGCTGGCCGGGGAGACGAGGGCCTTCGCTCTTGACCCTTCGAGGATCTATGTCCACAGTGCGGGCCGCTATCCCAAAGGCAGGATCGACGAAGCGGCATCGGATAAGGTCCGAGACGAACTGAAAGAATTTTTCTCGGGCCTCGAAAGGAACGGGAAAAAAGTGATAAGGCAGATCTTCTTGAAGGAGGAGATCTACGACGGCCCCCATATTAGCAAAGCTCCCGACATGGTCCTTCTTTCGGAGCGCGGCTTCGACCTCAAGGGCAATATCAGGAGCGCTGTCGCTTACGCGAAGACCCACTTCTCGGGCATGCACACGAGGGACGACGCGTTCCTGATCTCCGGCAAAGGAACGCTTTCTAAGAGACCCCATATCGAAGATGTGAGCGAGATGATCCTCGAGGCCGTCAGAGGCGCGTAAAGATCTTCCGTTCGAAATAATAATATGATAATCATACTCATAACCCTGGACTGCCTGAGAAGGGACCACTTCGGGAACGAGCTGACGCCCGTCTTCAACCGGGGCCTCGCCGATTGGGCCTCCTTCACCAACGGTTTTTCTCAGAGCCAGAACACGCTCTCTTCGCACTTCACTATGCTCACCTCGAGTTATCTCTTCCAGCACGGCGTCTACTCGAACTTCAGGGGGAAGAAACTGCCTTCCCACTCGATGGACAAGCGCCTGAAGGAGGCGGGTTTCGGGACAAAGGCCGTGTGCGGAGTCTCTTTCCTTTCGGACCTTTTGGGGAACCAGATCGGCGGGAAGGACGATTACTTCGACTTCTCCGGGGGAAGGATCATGAACGCCTTCAAACGGAGGATCAGGGGCGAGAGACGGCCCGCGGAAAAGGTTGTGGCCTCGGGGCTTAAGTGGCTGCTTGAATCCCCGCCGGGAGAGGGCAAGTTCCTCTGGATGCATTTCTTCGACGCGCACATGGCGTATTCCGCCCCGCGCCGCTTCATGAAGAAGTTCGTCCCCCGGGAAAGATCGTCCAAGAGCGTCAGGGAGCAGTTAACCGACAGGGGATGGTTCTCGCCGTATTTCAAGGAGTACGGAAAGAAGGTTCCGCTGGATCATTTCCCGAGATCCTACAAGGCGGCTGTCAGCTATATCGACCACACCCTGGGGTTATTCTTCTCGATGCTGAAACAGTTCGGCCTTTTCGACGACGCGCTGATCTTCCTGACATCCGATCACGGTGAATGCCTGAACGGAGACCACGACATCTACTGCGCGCACAAGAAGCTCTTCGACGAAACGATCAACGTGCCCTTCTTCGTGAAATTTCCCGGTTCCGAGTTCGGCGGGCGAAGTTCCGACCTGATCGTCGAGCATACAGACATCGCGCCGACGGCGGTCGGATATGTTACCGGAAGGACCCCCGAATACATGGGAACGGACCTGAGAGAATTGCTCTCGGGCCGGGCTGCTCCCAGGAAGTATGCTTTCTCGGAGCATGTCGACAACTACATGAGGTCCGTAAGGGACGGGGATAACATTTTCGTCGAGATCGTCGAGGGTATGGAGAACAAGTGGGGAATGAAAGTGGAGCGGGAGAAGCTTTTCCGCAGGAACGGAGATCCCCTCGCCGACGCAGGACTCGAATCCGCGATGCTTGCCGAGATGTCGTCGTTCATGAGTAAGAACGCTTCTTCTTCGGAAGGAGACGACCTCGGGCGCGACGATAAGATAGAAGAACAGCTCCGATCGCTGGGTTACCTGTGACGATCCGCGAAGAGCACAAGAGAGTTGCCAAGGAAGGCGGGTACGCCTGGGTCTTCAGCCTGATAGGAGCGCTCGTCAGGTACGGCAACAGCGTGATCCTCACGAGGATGCTGGGGGCGAGGAACTTCGGGTTCTACGCCCTCGCCAACACTATCGTGACAGTAACGGCCATCGCGACATCGTTCGGGTTCCCGACTTCGCTGGTCCATTTCGTTGCCAAGGACAACGAGACGAAACGGTTCGGCGACCTGAAATGGTTCGTAAGGTCGGCAGTGAGGGTGACGATGGTCGTGAGCCTGGTCATCCTGATGTCGCTTCTCCTGCTGGTCCCATTCATTTCGGACACCGTCTACAAGAAAAGCGAACTGAACCTGCCGCTTTTCGGCCTGGCGCTCAGCATTCCTTTCCTGGCTCTTTACAACGTGAAGAGCAGTGTCCTGCAGGGTCTCAGGAGGATCAGGAAGAGGGTCTTCATCGAGAGGATCGCCCACCCTCTCCTGTACTCGGTCCTGTTGCTGCTGGGGGCCTACCATTTCAGGAGAATGGAGTTCGTCCTCGCGTGCTTCTTCGTATCGGCGGTCTCGGTGTTCGCGCTCTCGCATTTCTGGACGGCCAGGGAACTGAGGTTAGTTCCCGACGAGGCGCCTTCTTCCGGTCCGCGCTGGAAGGAACTTTTCTCCTTCTCCACGCCGATCCTGTTCCTTAATTTCCTGAATTTCCTGATACTGCAGTCGGACATAATGATCATGGGATTCTTCACCACCGCGAAGGAAGTGGGTATCTACGCGATAGCCAGCCGTCTCGCGCAGGGAGTCGGGATGCCGGCGGACTCCCTCGGTGCGTCGCTCGCGCCCTCCTTCTCCGCCATGACCGGGAAGAACGACCACGACGGGCTCGCAAACATGTACAAGACCTCGACCAGATGGATCTTCATGGCGGCCTCCTTCGTGTCCCTCCTTTTGGTGTTCGGCTCCGACCTCATCCTGTCGATATTCGGAAAGGATTTCCGGAACGGCGTGGTGGTCCTTTGCATACTTACTGCGGGACAGCTTTTCAGCGCCGCGTTCGGCACCAACGGGACCCTGATAACGCAGACGGGACACCCCAAGGTCAACCTCGTCAACGCGATACTGATGGGCGCGGGCAACATCCTGCTCCTCCTTTTCCTGGTGCCCAGGTACGGCGCGGCGGGCGCGGCGGCGGCGTCGGCGATCAGCCTCATGCTCCTTAATATAGCGAGGTCCGTGGAGATCGAAGTGATCCTCAAGATATCCCCCTGGAACAGGACCATCCTGAAACCGCTTTTCGCCCTGTCCGCGGGCATCGGAGCAGGGTACCTGGCGTTGAAACATTCGAACGCGGCGGCGTTGTGCTGCTCCGCCGCATCTTTCGGCCTCGCGCTGGCGGCGCTGGGATTCGAAAAGGAAGACAGCGAGATGTGGAAGAGGCTCATGGCGAAATTATCGGGAGCCCGGAATGGGTAGAGTGATCGTGATCGGATGGGACGGGGCCACCTGGGACCTCCTCATGCCGCTCATCGAAAGAGGGGTTTGTCCGGTACTGGGGCAGCTTCTCGGAGAGTCTGCGTACGGCCCCCTCAGGTCAACGATCCCTCCCGTCACCGCTCCCAGTTGGATCACCATAGCGACGGGGGTGAACCCGGGAAGGCACGGCTGCTTCGATTTCAACAAGGCGGACGGCGCCCTTTCAAGGATAAGGCCGCTCCAGTCCTGGGACATCAAGGCGAAGACCTTCTACGAGGTCCTCGAGGAGCGGAAAAGGCCTTTCGTCCTGATAAACCTGCCGGGAACATATCCTCCGCTGACCAGGGGGATCACCCTCACTTCCCTCCTTACCAGGGGAGAGGACGCGGTTTTCCCCGAGGAACTGAAAGAAAAGTCCGATGTGCTGAAGAATTACCGCATATTCCCCGACTCCGGTCTGCTCAGGAAAGGAAGGCTCTCCGAGTACATTCTGGACATCATGGATGTCGAGATAAGGCGTTTCGAAGCCCTCAAGGAGCTGTGGGAAAGGGATTGGGACGTTTTCTTTACCGTGTTCTCCGGAGGAGACTGGGTGAGCCACGAACTTTTCGGGGAACTGCTCGAAGGGACCGCCCCCAAGGAAGCGGAGGGCGTTTTCAGGCTCATGGACGAGGCCCTGGCTCACATCCTCAGGAGGATGAGACCGGACGATTCGCTCCTGATGGTCAGCGATCACGGTTTCCAGAAGGCCCGGGGGGTGGTGCACCTGAACGAGGTCCTCATGGAAAGGGGCCTGCTCTCCCCCGATTTTTCGCGGCCCTCGCCTCCTCCCAGCCACAGGATGGAAGAAGGCTCTTTCGCTGACGGCGACTTCGGGAAGCCTCCCGAATGGCTCCTGAGAAGGGGCATGGAGAGCGGCCTGTTCCGTTACGCCATCAAGGCGTTCAGGAAGGCGGGAGGGAAGTATCCGCTGTTCCTCCGCCCCGACAACCGGAACAGCAGGGCTTCCCTTTTCACCTCGGAGTCTTACGGAATAACCATCCACGAAAAAAGCATGTTCAGCGACGGCGCCGTGGAGCCTGAAGAAGCGGCCGGGCTTAGGGCGTCTGTCATCGAAGAGCTGAAGAACCTCATTCACGACGGGGAACATGTTTTCAGGCGTATCCTGTCTCGCGAAGAAGCTTATTCGGGCGAGTACGCCGCGGATGCCCCCCACATACTGATAGGCGACACGGACTGGGCGCTTTCCTCCGCCGTGAGGACCCTCGAAAGTGACCCGTTCGCAGCCTGTCCCAGGGGGATCCACAGCATGAACGGCATCTTCCTCGGCTACGGGCGCGCCTTCAGGAGAGCCGACATTCCGCTGAACGACATGAAAGTCGAGGACATCACTCCCGCGATCCTTCATCTTCTGGGAGAACCGGTTCCGGAAGGGCTCGACGGTTCGGTTCCGTCCAGGTGGTTCGAAAGCGATTTCGCTCAGAGGAATCCGGTCCGGTTCCGCAGGTATGAGCCTCCCCGAAGGGAGCCGGGCGAAGTGGAGGGGGACGAGATCCAGAAAAGGCTTAAGGGCCTGGGGTACATGTCCTGATGATGCCCCGCATTTTTGAGATATCCGGCAGAATTTCCGTTCATTCCCGTGTTTCAGGAGATAGAAAATGGCCGAACTGACGAAAGGCGTATCCGTTGTCGTTCCGTGCCACAATTCGTCCGGCACGATCGGGGAACTTGCCCGAAGGATCAAAAGCGTCCTCGACGCGAAAGGAACTGCCCACGAAATAATACTCGTCAACGACGGAAGCGCCGACGAAACATGGTCGGTCATCAGGAAGATAGCTGAAGGGCAGGAAGGTGTTCGGGCTGTCAACCTGATGAGGAACTACGGCCAGCACAACGCGCTCCTCTGCGGCATCAGGCGTGCGGGGTTCGAGCTGGTGGCGACCATGGACGACGACCTCCAGCATCCTCCCGAAGCCCTGCCCCTGCTTCTCGATTCCCTCGACGAGGGGACCGACCTCCTTTACGGGGCCGCGTCTGAAAGGGTGCACGGCCTCTTCAGGAATTTCGCTTCTTTCTGCATCAAGGCAGTCCTCGCCCTCATCATGAACAACAGGGTGGCTTCGAAGGTGAGCGCTTTCAGGCTTTTCAGGACGGAACTGAGAAGGTCCTTCGAGGATTACAATTCGCATTACGTTTCGATCGACGTTCTTCTTTCGTGGGGGACAAAAAAGATATCCTTCGTTGAAACGCCTCACCAGGAACGGAAGGTCGGCCGCTCCACATACAGCATCTCCAAGCTTGTTTCGCACGCGTTCGACATGTTGACCGGGTTCAGCGCGATCCCCCTCAGGATCGCGAACTTCACCGGCTTCGCGTGCATGCTCTTCGGCGCGGGCGTGCTCATCTATGTCCTGGCGAGGTTCGTCATAGCGGGCGGAAGCATACCGGGCTTCCCTTTCCTCGCTTCGATAATCAGCATTTTCGCCGGAGTCCAGCTCTTCGCCCTCGGCATAATTGGCGAATACATCGCGCGGATACATTTCAGGTCCATGAACCATCCGGCCTACAGCGTCAAGGAGGAATGCGGGGCGCGTGGGGACAAGGGCGAAGGCCGTGGCTGATCTTCGGCTGGCAGGCGCCGGAGATATGACCGGTATCGCCGGCATGGCGGTAAGATCGGCGTTCATCCCCTGCAGGTACCTGAAGGGTTTCGGAGGAAATCCCGGGGACCTCCGGCTGGAAGAGATCCGATCGAAGCTCGATGGAGGTTCAAGGACCATCATCCTCGAGGAAAGAGGCGTCATAAAAGGGTTCGCGGTGCTGGAAGACCTGCCCTGGGATTCGGCCGTCTTCGGGAAGCGCATGGGGACAATATGGTGCCTTGAACTTGACCCCGAGGTCTCCCCGGGCGACGGCCGCGGCTTTTCGTCGTTCATCATCGAAACCGCGGCGAAGGACGGATATGAATTCCTCCTCGCGAAGGCGCACACGGACAACGTGAGAACGGTCCATCTTTTGGAGGGATGCGGGTTCATGCTCGTGGATACCCTTCTCGATTATGTCTGGGACAAGGAGGGATCATGCCCGGTTGACCTGTCCTCTTCCGCCGGGGTTGACGGGTGTGAGCTGAGCGAAGCATGCCCCGCAGACGAAGAAAAGCTGAGGCAAGTCGCCGGGAACGCCTTCCGGGATCATTTCGGAAGGTATCATTCCGATCCCCGCATAGGGAAAGACCTGGCCCGCCGAGTTTACGAAGAGTGGATCTCCGCCTCTCTCAGGGGCTACGCGGATCATTTCGTCGTGGCCAGGGTCGGAGGAGAGATCGCCGGTTACTCCATCTGGAAAAAGCAGGGGAGCCTCGAGAAAAAGTTCGGCCTGAGCCTGGGCCACTACAGCATAGCGGGGATCGATCCGGCTTTCGCCGGCAGGGGTCTGTTCTCCGTCCTGACCCGGAAGGGGATGTCCCTGCTTAAGGACGAGGTCCGGTTCATCGAGGGGCCGACGCACATAAACAACTACCCGGTTCAGAAAGGTTACGCCAGGCTGGGATGGAAGATTGCCGACGCCCGTCATTCGTTCCACAAATGGCTGGGAGAGTGAAATGAATTATAGGATACCGTTCAACAGGCCGGGGTTCCTCGGGCCGGAAACGGCGTACATGGAAGACGCCATCGGGAGAGGGCACATCTCGGGGGACGGCTGCTATTCGAAAAGATGCGAGGAGATGATAAAGGAAGCCGTTCGTTCCCAGAAGGTCCTGCTGACAACCTCCTGCACCCACGCGCTGGAAATGTCCGCGCTTCTTCTTGACCTTGAACCCGGGGATGAAGTGGTCCTTCCGTCGTTCACCTTTGTCTCGACCGTCAACGCTTTCGTCCTGAGAGGAGCCAGGCCCGTCTTCGCGGATATCCGACGGGACACTCTCAACATCGACGAGGAAAAGTTGGAAACCCTTCTGACCGAAAGGACAAAGGCAGTGGCCGTCGTCCATTACGCTGGCGTCGGGTGTGAGATGGACAGGATACTCGAGATAACCGGCAGACGGGGAATACCGGTTATAGAGGACAACGCGCACGGCCTCTTCGGAAAGTACAAAGGGAAGCATCTGGGTTCGTTCGGGGTCATGGCCACTCAAAGCTTCCATGAGACAAAAAACTTCAATTGCGGAGAAGGCGGGGCGCTCATCATCAACGACCCGGACCTGGTCCGGAGAGCTGAGATGATAAGAGAAAAGGGGACGAACCGGAGCAGGTTCTTCAGGGGAGAGGTCGACAGGTACACATGGGTCGATCTCGGCTCAAGTTACTGCCCTTCGGACCTCTTGGCGGCTTACCTTTGCGTCCAGCTCGAGAACAGGGAAAAGATCCAGGGGGCGAGGCGTAAAATATGGGAATACTACATGTCGTCGCTGCGGGACTGGGCCGCGGAACATTCCGTCGGATTGCCGGTTGTTCCTGCCCACTGCGACCAGAGCTACCACATGTTCTACCTGATCATGCCGGACCTCGGGTTCCGCCAGGCTCTCATCGGACACCTTAAAGAGAGAGGAATACTGGCGGTCTTCCACTACCTTCCCCTCCATCTTTCCGAAATGGGGGCGAAGTTCGGGGGGAAACAGGGCGATTGTCCCGTGACCGAGGATGTCAGCGACAGGCTTTTGAGGCTGCCTTTCTTCAATTCCATGTCAGAAGCGGAGATGACGGAAGTTGCCGATTCCGTGAGGGCCTTCAGGTTCTGAGCCGATGGATGGAACGAACTACGACACCGGCTTTTACGCTGACATAGCCGAGGCCGAGAACAGCCATTTCTGGTTCAGGCACCGGGCGGCCGCCGCGAGACATGTTTTTGAAAAGCACATCGCGGGGAAGAATTGCCGAAAACTGCTCGAGGTGGGGGCGGGGACTTGCTACATGGCGAGGCACCTGAGCAAAAGCGCGCGCGGTGCCGAAATAGTATGCACCGACCTCAACGCGCAGGGGCTCAGGATCGGCAAGAGCGCAGGGAACATCATGGCCGCCGTCGCCGACCTGGCGTCGGACCCGTTCAAAGTCAAATTCGACGTGGTATGCATGTTCGACGTACTGGAACACATCGGGGATGACATGGCAATGCTCTCCGCCGTCCGTCAAATCCTCGCCGAGGACGGGGCTCTATTGTTGACTGTTCCGGCGGGGCCGTCCCTCTGGTCCGATTTCGACGTGGTGTCGGGCCATAAGCGCCGTTATACCGCGAAAGAGCTGGGAAAAAAGCTGGAGAGATCGGGCTTCAGAAAGGTTTTCGCCAGCCATCTTTTCTGGTTCCTCTTACCGCTGATGAGACTTTCAAGAAAAAACAACTCATCCGGGAAGGAAGAGACGGCGGCCCGCGCGAGGAGACAGCTTCATCCCCCCGCGGCCCTCAACTTCACGCTTTCGCTCGCTTCGGGGATGGAAATGATGATGATCAAAGCGGGAACAGGCATCCCTTTCGGCACTTCGATTATCGCCGCGGCGGTTCCCCGGGAGAAACCGATCTGAAATGAAAAGGAAGATACTTGTCATAGGGCTCGACGGCGCCACCTGGGACATCCTCCATCCGCTGATGGAGAGCGGGGATCTCCCCCTGTTCAGGAAATTGGTGGGCGGAGGCTGTTCGGGGGTCCTTAAAAGCACGGTCCCGGCTCTGACGCCTCCGGGCTGGACGAGCGCCTTCACCGGCGTCAATCCCGGGAAGCACAACATATACGATTTCTTCTCGCTGGACAAAGCCGGGATGAAGCAGAGACTCGCGACATCGCGCGACCGGCGTTACCCGGCATTCTGGGAGATAGCGTCGAGGGAAGGCGCCAGGGTGGGCCTGTTCAACGTGCCGTGCGCCTACCCCGCGGACGAAGTTGACGGTTTCATGGTGACCGGTATGGCGACCCCCGAGGGCTCCGACGGGTTCGGATATCCGGAAAAAACGGCCCTGCTGATAAAGGAGAAATTTCCGGGATACAGGTTCGGCGCCAGGGCTTCCCTTCTGGAATCCGGAAGGAAAAGGGATTTTCTCAAGGACATATACAGGGTGACGGACACGCAGGAGAAGGCGGCGCTTGAACTGCTAAGGCGTAACGATGTGGACCTCTTCCTTTTCGTCTATGACGAGACGGACAGGGTCATGCATTTCTTCTGGCACGACTTCGATCCTTCGCATCCGGCGCACGAGGAAGGCGGGGAGTTCCGAAGCGCCGTCAGGGATTATTACCGGAGAGTCGAAGAAGGCATCGAAAGATTCATGTCGGCGATGGGAGGCGAGGTCGACCTCGTCGTCTTCTCGGACCACGGGTTCGGCCCTCTGGAAACGGATATCCACGTCAACAGGCTTCTTTACGAGTGGGGATTCCTCGCCGTGAAGCCCTCGGCCGCGGAGATGATAAGAAAGCCTCTCTGGAAAAGGGCACTCAAAAGAGTCGTTCCGCCGGGTGTCAGGAAAATGCTCAGGGAGAAGGTCAGGCCCTCTCCTCTCGCCGATCCGCTCGGCTACATAGACTTTGAAAAAAGCAGGGCTTTTTACGCGAGCGTTTCGGGAAGGTCGATATACCTTCCGGACAAGGATGACAGGGAGAGGACGATTTCCGAGCTCGTATCGAGGCTCGAGGGTTTTGTCGAGGAGGGATCGGGCCGAAAACCCTTCGCGAAGGTGTTCAGGAAAGAGGAGATATACTCCGGCCCCTTCCTGGAGAATGCTCCGGACCTTGTCATTCAGGAGGACGGAAGGTTCGCCTTCAAGGTCGAATGGTCCGGGTCGGTCTCCTCGGAAGCAACCCAGCACGGGTGCCTCAAGAGCGGCTCGCACAGGCCTGAAGGCATCTTTTTCCTCAGCGGCCCCTCATTCCGCGAAAACCGAAAAATGGAAAGCGCGGGGGTGTGCGACATCGCTCCGACGCTGCTCGCCGCGATGGGCCTTCCCGTGGGCACGGAAATGGACGGCAGGCCGCTGTCCGGGGCTTTCAGGGAATGCAGGGATACAGGTTCCAGGGATTATTCGGGCCTCAGGAAAGACGTTGAAGACGGGCCCGGAGGCGACGACGCCCGGGTCAGGGAAAAGCTCAAAAGCCTGGGATACATGTGACATGGCGGGAAAAAAGGACCTCGCGATGATCGTGCTCCATTACGGCGACCCGTCGCTCACGATCAACTGCCTTCGGTCCCTGGCCGGCTGCGGCGCAAATATATATCTCGTGGAGAACGGCGCGGAAGGGTCGCCGGGCGAAGAACTCCCTGAATTCGGCCCTGACGTCAGGATGATAAGAACAGGGGCCAACCTCGGGTTCGCGGGAGGAATGAACGCGGGGATCCGGAGGGCTTTGTCGGACGGAGCCCGCTTTATCGCGATATTGAACAACGACACCGAGGCGGAAAGCGGCTTCGCGGAAAAGATCATGGAGAAATTCATTGAGTGCGAAGGCGGAAAGGTGTGCTTTTCTCCGCTGATCACCGACGCGTCCGGAAAGAGCGTATGGTTCGGAGGAGGACGCCTGTCCTGGATCGGAGCGAGAGCGGAACATTTCGCGTTGGGGTCCGGGGTGATGCCTCCGGAAGCTTTGGAAACAGGCTTCCTGACGGGATGCGTTCTCTGTTTCCCGAGGGATGCGGCTGAGAAGGCGGGCCTCATGAAAGAAGACTACTTCCTCTACTGGGAAGACATTGACTGGTCGGTCAGACTCAAAAGGAAGGGATTCAGGCTCATGGTCTTCCCGGACGCCAGGGTCAGGCACCTCGGATCCGCCTCGTCGGGCCTCGAATCTGACAGTTATCTATACTATTATCACAGGAACCAACTTCTTTTTCTCGCCCGCAATTGCCCGTTTATCCTTCTTCCCCTTGCGTTCGGAGGAGTTTGCCTGAACCTCGTCAGGGTCTGCGCCGCGTGGCTGTCAAGGCATGGCGCGGATGGAAGAAGGAAGGTGAAGGCGAGCCTCAGGGGGGCCGCCGATTTCTTTCTCGGGCGCAAAGGTCCGATGCCCTCGGCCTCAGGGGTTTCCTGATCTCCATGCGGCCGGTGGTTTTGGCTTCGCATTTCTTCCCGTTCCCCACGAGGGCCGGCGCCGAAATAAGGACCGCGCTCAACCTCAGGATGCTGTCTCAGCTCACGGATGTCGTCCTGGTATCGAACCAGCCCGGGGACGGAGACATTGATCAAGCGAAAAGATACGCCCGGGAAGTCATAACCGTAAGCCCTCTGGATCTCGGAAAGGCCGGGTCATTTCTGAGGAGGGTCAAGGAGCCGTTCTCGGCTCTTCCCGCCGCAGGAAGCTGGCTGGATGTCGGAAGGTTCAGGGAAGTCCTGGGAGACCTCTCGGGGAAATACCCGGAAGCGGTTTATTGGCTGGAAGCCTCATGGCTGCTTCCCGCTGTCCCGGAAGGAAGGAAAGCCGTCGTCCTGGACCAGCACAACCTTGATTCCGAGGTCCTGAGGAAAAGGGCGGAAAACGCCTCTTTTCCCCTGTCGTTCCTCTACCGTCACGATTTCCGCAAGCAGAGGGCTTTCGAAAAGAAGGAATTGAAAAAGGCGGCGGTGGTCCTCGTCGTTTCAGAAGAAGAGAGAGCGCTTCATGAAAGGTTATATCGCCTTGAGAACGTGGAAGTCCTTCCCAACCTTGTCGATCTCGAGCGGTATCCGGTCATCCGGGGAGAACGCGGGGAGGCTGTCATCATGACGGGCGATTTTGCCTACAAGCCTAACGCTGAAGGAGCAGAGTTCCTGGTAAAGAAAGTGATGCCCCTGGTCCGCGAAACAATTCCCGGAGCGAGATTGATATTCGCCGGAAAAGGCAGCCTCTCGCTTCCGTTCCGCGAAGAGTTAGTTGAACTGCTGGGGCCTTTCGAAAGGCCGGAAGAGGCGTTCTCAAGAGCGGCCGTCGCGGCGGCCCCGATCTTCGTTGGCGGGGGGAGCAGGTACAAGATCATCGAAGCCCTCGCGAGCGGGGTCCCGGCGGTTTCAACTGCAGCGGGCGCGGAGGGGCTGGACCTCGCGGACGGCGACGGCCTTCTGATAAGGGACGGAGCCAGGGAGTTCGCCGAAGGGCTTGTGAGCCTGCTTGCCGGAGGAACATTGCGGGAAAAACTTTCCCTGGAGGGCAGGAAGAAGATCGAAGAAAAATATTCTTGCCGCAACGGAAAGGCTGTGATCCTGAAAGCGCTTGAAAGAGCCGGAGTAGCGGCATGATACGGAAAGAGCCGCCGAAGCTGGCGGTTGTGATAGTGAATTACAGGTCGGGAAGGGAGACCGCAGAGCTCCTGAAGTCCCTCAGACAGGTCAGGGGAGGCGGCGAAAGGAACATATATGTCGTCGATTCGGGCTCCGGGGACGGTTCGTGCGATGTCGTCAGGTCCTGCCTGTCCGGAAATGAATTCCTGGTCGAAGCGGGTGAGAACCTCGGCTACGGCGCGTGCAACAACATCGGCATAAGAAAGGGCATGGAGTGGGGCGCCGATTATTTCCTGATCCTGAATCCAGATGTCCGGCTTGAAAAAGACTTCCTGCCGCCTCTTCTCATCGCGCTCGAAGCGCGGCCGAGATGCGGCGTGGCGGTCCCGGTCACGCTTTCGGATGACGGCTCGAGGATACAGTCCGTCGGAGGGGATTTCAGCTTGTGGACCGGGAGGGCCCGAAGGCGCTTCTTCGGCAAAGACCCGGCATCGCTTAGAAGGGACTTCGACCGCGCCGTTTTCGCCGTCGGGCACTGCATGCTCGTCAAAAGCGAGTTCTTCGAGGATGTCGGCCTCTTCCACGAGGGGTATTTCCTCTACTACGAGGACGTCGAGATCGGACTGCGGGGAGCCGGGGAGTACTGGGAGACGATGGTCGTTTACCAGTCGAGGATAAGGCACAAGGATACCACCGGCGGCAGGCTTTTCGACCCGATGGTCAACCATGTCGCGACGCGCAACCAGGTGTGGGTGGAAAGATGTTACGCGGGCCCGGCCAGGCTCCTTTGTTTCCTGCTCATCTCCTTCCTTCTGCGCTGGCCGTGGAAGTTCGCGAGGTGCTTTTTCACTTTTCACCTGAAGGCTTCCTTCATGGTTATCAAAGGCTGCTGGACCGGGCTCTTCGGAAGGGGCCTTCATGGCGTTTCCCACCTCGCCCTTCCGGTCGTGCCGAGGAAAGCCAGGCCGGAAGCGCCAGGATCAAACTCCGGAGAAGTGGTCGCGAGGTGGATCGAGGCGCAGGACGCTTACCTGATCACCAAGCACAAGCTCGACCAGAATTACAGGAAAAGGCTCAGATAGGGATGCCCTTATCCTTCTTCGTCCTCGCCATATTTTTCGTCTTCACTTCATTCGCCTTCGGGTGCATGGAGAACTGGTCGATCGCGACGGCCGAAGTGATTCTCTTTCTGGGCGCCGGTATCTCCGGTTACGTGAAGAAGGGTTTTTTCAAATGGCCCGAAAAATTGTCTCCTCTTGCTCTGTTCGTGGCGGTCATGGCGGCTGTATGCCTTATCCAATTGATCCCACTTCCCGTTTCCTTTTGGAGGGGCGTGGACTCGGACAGAGTCCAATCGTACGAGAAAGGGCGTCTTTCGGAGGAACTGCTGCACAGCGAGACGTACAGAAAAGATCCTTTTGAAACGATAAATACGCCCGAGGAAAAGGAAAGGTATTCTCCCCAGACCCCGTCATATATGGCGATCAGTTACGCGCCGATACAGACGCTGAGAAGCCTGCTGGCCTTTGTCTCTTTCCTGTGCTTCCTTTTTCTGCTTGAGGATGTTTCCAGGGACGGGACTGACAAGTTGCGATTGCTAGCGTACCTTGTCGGGTCGATAGGATTGGTGATCGGCTTGATAGCGCTGGCCGAAAAAGGAATAGAGAACAGGACCCATGTGTTATGGCTGCGGGAAAGTTCAAGGGCGGCCTTCGCATTTGGCCCGTTCATCAACGGGAACCATGGGGAGGCTTTCATCAACCTGACCTTTCCCCTTATCTGTTATCTACTCTGGAGAAAGTCGAACCACGCGGAGAAGCTTTCAGACAAGATCGGGATGCGGTCCGTTATAGTGTCTCTTCTCGTGCTTCAGGGGGCTCTTGTGATCAGCGGCTCCTCAAAAGGAAATTTCCTGACGCTCGCGTTGATACCTGTCGCGTTCCTGCTTCATTACGGTTTTTCAAAGAACAGGAGATATTTGGCAATAGCCGGGATAATTATGCTCGTGACTCTCGCATTGGCCGTGGTGCTGCTTTTCCAAAGCGGGCTGCTGACTGACGAGGTCAGGGTGAGCATGAATGCAAATATCCTTTCCAGGGTGATCTTTTCCGGGTATGGTTTCGGTTCTTTCGGGGAAGTCTTTCCGGCGATGGTGACCGATTGGCCGATGTTCAGGCCGATGAGGAACGTTTATCTCGAGAATGAATACCTGCAGCTTTACATCGAAGCCGGAATGGTCATGATACCGTTCGTCCTTATCCTAATAACCGCAATATTGCTCGCGTGCTATGGATCACTCAAGAGGCACGGCGCGGTCTTCTGGCTTTTCCCGCCCCTGGCCTCGGAGGTCTTCCGGGCGTGGGTCGACATGAGCTTCCACATATTTCCCCTGGCCGCTGTTTACGTGCTGATATTTTCGCTGACAGTGGCCGGAAGAGAATAGGATGAGATATTTAGTCGCAGTTTTCTTCGTGTTGTTGAGCATCTCCTCGGCCGTTGTGAATTCTTCCGTTCGTGACCTGCCGTTCCCTTCCGATTTCAGGAACGGGGCGTACGGGATACTACTCGAAGCGGAGAATGCCCTGAAAGACAAGGACCCGGCCATGGCGCTGGAATTGTTCAAAATAGGTATCATGCGGGCGGGAAGGTGCGGAAGGAACGGGGTCGTAACGAGGATAAGGACCAGGCTTGCCACGGCGGGATGCCGGATCGCCGAAGAAGACCCCGTTTCAGCGTCCGAACTGTTATGCGCCTATGCTCTGCTATCAAAGGATTTTGAAACATCCGCCGGCAAAGTAGAGAACTTTCTACTCGTGAAAAGCAGGGGCGGGATGACCAGTTTCGACTACCCATTGATCATCAAGGGCGGGAAACGTTCTTTCTGGCTTGACCATCCAAGGACTGCTCCAGTGTTTCTTTACTCCCTCCTCGACCCGGGATACGAACTGTACAAACTGCCGGGCCACCTGATACACATGAAAGCGGGCGATCTGCCTCGAGGGTACAGGTTCAGTTCGACATACTCGCTTTCCGTCACCGGCTGCAATGGGTTCAGGGAGTCCGATCTGGTGGTAAAATCCCATGAGGGTTACCAGGTAGGCGTAGTCGTCGGGACTAACGACAGCTGTAGGAAATTTTACTCGCTGAACGACATGTTGAAGCTGAAGAACGAAACAAAGAAATTCAAACTGGGTTATCAGGAATATTTCTTCATGATAAATTCGATCATCTTTTTTTCCGATACACCGGGCAGGAAGAGTGTCGAAGTCAAGCTGGTGAGAAAATACAGGCCTATGTAGAATGAACAATTCCGCGTGCGGAATCAGATGGAGGATCGACCCCGGGACCTATCTTCTGTGGAAAAAAGTGTTTTCCGACATGTCCGGCAGAAGCGAAGCGTCGGCACCGGCGGGTATGAGCGACGACAACTGGATCAGATTTCTGGTCAGGGAAAAAATAGCCCCGTATTACTACTTCAGGTGCAAAAGCAGGAACGGCTTTGGCAGAGATAATCTCCTGAAAAAAGAACTGGAAAGATACTATTTCCACTTCGCAGCCGCCAACTTGATATTCAGGAAAGAGGCCATCGGGATCCTTAAGGTTCTCAACAATGAAGGATTGAAGCCTGTCCTTTTCAAAGGCTTGCAGCTTCAGAAAGAACTTTACCCTCTTCCGGAGCTCAGGCCGACAAGCGACCTTGATCTGGTCGTCCAGCGGGATGAAGATTTTGGCCGCGTCAATGGGCTGCTCGACAGGATCGGGTATAAAAGGTTCTCGTACCGTTCGGAAGGGTACGCGAGAAACATCCTGAAAGAGATCGTGTTCATGCCTCCCTCCGGCAGGAAGATCATGATAGAGCTTCACCATAGTCTGAGATTCGGCAAATGGGACAAGCGAAGAGCCGGCGATAGACCGTTCCTGGAAGAAGGAAATCTCCATGTTTGCGAAGACGACGGGGCGGAATACTATTCGATGAACGTCAACCTCAATTACCTGTTCCTGAACTATCATGCTTTCGAAAGCCATATCGGGATGAACAAGATACTGTGGATTAATGACCTTCACCTTTTGAAAGATAAGACTGGCAGTGATATTGAACATTTGGCCGAGGCTACGGATACTATCAATTCATACAAATTTGGTCTCAGTCTGCTGAAGGATGTCATGGACGGCAGGGACCAGAAACCTTGTTTTATCGAAGAAGGTTTCACTATCGAGATGGCAGCCGGCGCGAAAATAGCCGTTGAATACAGGAATGTGGACGGTTTTTTCAGGAAGCTGTTGTGGTTGAAATGGTTCTTGTTTCCAGATTTCGATTATCTAAAGGAAAAATACGGGCCGGCCGGACAGAACTTAATAATAATCTATTTCTGGCATTTCACGGGGATATTTAAAGGATTGGTGAGGTTGGGCAAAGTCCATGAATAGGAGGTCCATGAGAGCGGTCGTAACCGGGGGTTGCGGTTTCATAGGAAGCCATATCGTGGAAAGGCTTGTCAGGGAAGGATTCGTCGTCAGGGTGCTGGATGACCTTTCATCGGGCAAAAAGGAGAATATCTCCCATCTTTCTTCCGGCGTCGAGCTGACCGTCGGGGATATCAGGGATACGGCCATCCTCGGCAAGGTTCTTGATGGGGCCGAAGTAGTTTTTCACGAGGCCGCGTTCGTCTCGGTGCCTGAATCCGAGCGTAATCCCTCCGAATGCTTCGACATAAATGTCGGCGGGACTATCCTCCTGTTGAAGGAATCGGAGCGGCTGGGTATTAAGCGGTTGATTTTCGCGTCGTCCTGCGCCGTGTACGGGAATTGCTCCGATCTTCCACTTACCGAGGATGCCTCGACGGCTCCAGGCTCTCCCTACGCACTGTCAAAATCGGTCGCGGAGCAGATAATGCGCGAGTTCTGCTCGCGCAGGCAGGTCGGCATCACTGCGCTCAGGTATTTTAACGTATATGGCCCGAGGCAGAATCCCGAGAGCAGGTATGCCGCCGTTGTTTCCAGGTTCATTGAAGACGGGACGCGAAGAAAAAAGCTCGTTGTGGAAGGCACGGGGGATCAGACCCGCGATTTCGTCTTCGTGGGGGACGTTGCTGAGGCGAACCTCCTGGCTGCGAGAGCTGGGAGCACGGGATTCAGCGTCATGAACGTCTGTTCGGGGACGGAAATTTCCGTCGCCGGGCTCGCCGGGCTGGTTTCCTCGGAGCTTGGCGGCGTCAGGGTGGAGCACGCGCCCGCAAGAGAGAACGATATCATGAGGTCCTGGGGTTCGAACGCGAGGGCTGCCGGCGCGATCGGATTCCATCCGGCCACCGGTATTACGGAAGGTTTGAAGATCACAATCAGGGATCATGTTGAAAGGAGCTCCAAATGAAGTCCGGGTGCGTTTCACTGGGAACAATGATCGAAAAGAAAACAGCTATCGTCGGCATCATAGGCCTCGGCTACGTAGGTCTGCCGCTGGCCATGGCAGCGTCTGAAAAAGGATTCAGGATAATCGGGTTCGATACCGACGAGTCCAAGACAAAGATGCTCTCAGCGAAGAAGCAGTACATAAAGCATCTCGACAACCGCGCGTACATGAAGATGCTCTCATCGGGGCGCTTCAACGCGACGACTGATTTTTCGAGGCTTGGCGAAGCCGACGTGATACTCATCTGCGTACCGACCCCGCTGACAAGCCAGAGGGAGCCGGACATGAGCTACATCATCGCCACCGGGGAGTCGATCTCGAAGAGGCTAAGGCCCGGCCAACTTATAATCCTTGAATCGACAACTTATCCCGGTACGACGGATGAATTGCTGAGAGGTATGCTTGAGAGGATGGGATTGAAAGAGGGCAAGGATTTCTTCCTTGCGTTCTCCCCCGAAAGAGAGGACCCCGGGCGGAAGGATTTCACGACCACGACCACTCCGAAGGTTGTGGGAGGGGTCAGCCGGGAAGCCGGTATCCTCGCGGAGAAGTTCTATTCCAAGTTCATAAAGAAGGTTGTTCTTGTGTCCACCGCAAGGGCCGCAGAGTCTTCGAAGCTAACGGAGAATATCTTCAGGGCTGTCAACATCGCGCTGGTGAACGAATTGAAGATCGCCTACGACCGCATGGGAATAGACGTCTGGGAGGTCCTCGACGCCGCAAGCACCAAGCCCTTCGGCTTCATGAGGTTCAACCCCGGTCCGGGCTGGGGCGGACACTGCATACCGCTGGATCCGTTCTACCTTTCGTGGAAGGTCAGGGAGTTCGGTTTCGCGACCAAGTTCATAGAACTAGCGGGAGACATCAACTGGAAGATGCCGGAGTTCGTGATCGAAAAACTGCTCATCGGGCTCAACGATCAGAGGAAGGCGATAAAAGGGTCGAAGGTGCTGATCCTGGGAATAGCTTACAAAAAGAACATAGATGACGCCAGAGAGACCCCCGCGTTCGAAATCATGGAGAAGCTTCTGGATCTCGGGGCCGAGCTGGACTACCACGACCCGTTCGTCCCGGAATGTCCCTCGACCAGGAAGCACAAGGAACTGAAAGGGCTGAGATCAGTAAGCCTGACGCCGAAAAACCTGAAGAAATACGACGCGGCGATAGTCGTCACAGACCACGACGGAGTGGACTACAGGAAGATCGGCGACAACGTCCCTCTCGTGATTGATACGAGGGGAGCATACAGGAAGCTCAAGGTAAAAGGCGCGGTGGTGAATGCTTAAGAGCCTATCCGAAAATAGGGCACAGTCGCGCGCGAGGCGCCGGGCAAGCAGGACAAGGCGTCCGAATGAAGTAAGGCTGGTCCGCCTTTCAAGAGAGGACAACACAGTTATGCAAAGCCTGCCGTCCGCGCCCTTCGGGACGGTGCTTTCAGCGCGCCTGGCATTGTCAGCTCGCTCATCCGATGCGCCGGACATCGGCCTTCGTTCGCTTTCGCGCCATGCGCATCCGACAGCAACCGTCGCGGCTATGTCTTATTTACGGATAGACTCTTTAAGGGGATGAGCGTGAAATACAATTTCGCCGTAATGGGAGTAGGAGGTTACATCGCCCCCCGCCACCTGAAAGCCATTCAGGAGACGGGGAACAGGCTGGTCGCGGCCGTTGACCCGAACGACTCTGTCGGGATACTCGACAGGTACTCCCTCGATGTCCAGTTCTTCAAGGAGACTGAGAGGTTCGACCGACACCTGTTTAAGCTTCACAGGAGGCCCGACGCCGAGAGGGTCCATTATGTTTCCGTATGCACGCCTAACTACCTTCACGACGCACACATCAGGCTGGCCCTGAGGAACGGGGCTGACGCCATATGCGAAAAACCTCTCGTCATCAACCCCTGGAACCTGGATGGGCTGAGGGAGCTTGAGGAAGAGACAGGGAGGAGGGTGTTTACGGTCCTTCAGCTGCGGCTGCTCCCGTCCCTTATCGCGATGAAAGAGAAGATCGCGTCGATGAAGGACAGGATGGATGTTGAGTTGACATACATCACCGGAAGGGGGAAATGGTATGCCGTTTCATGGAAGGGGTCGGAGGCCCATTCGGGAGGCGTCGCGACCAACATCGGGATACACCTTTTCGACCTTATGACATGGCTGTTCGGCGGTGTCAACGACCTTCAGGTTCATATGAGGAGAGAAGACACGGTCGCCGGCTTCATGTCGCTTGAAAAGGCCGATGTCAGGTGGTTCCTTTCGCTCGACCCATGCAACATACCGGAAAAGTTCAGGAAGGACGGAAGGAACACGTTCAGGTCAATAAGGATCGGGGAGGAAGAGATTGAGTTCTCCGAAGGCTTCACCGACCTGCACACGAAGGTTTACCAGGAGATCCTCTCGGGCCGCGGGTTTGGTATTGAGGACGCCAGGATGTCGATCGCGCTCGTTCATGGGATCAAGATGGCCGGAATAGCGCTCCCTTCGCCGGAGACTTGTCATCCCCTGGTTTCGGGTTTGAAAAGCTAGATGAGAAAAACCGGGATAACCCTGGCAGTCCTCGGGACCGGCTCCATAGGAATGAGGCATATCGGAGTGCTGTCCGCGCTCGGAGCCCGGGTCATTGCCGTCCCGGCGAGGCCTGAAAGGGCGGCCGAACTTGCGGGGCAGGGTCTGACCTCCGTGCGGAGCCTCGAAGAGGCGAAGAGGATCGGCGCCGCCGGCGTCATCGTCTGCACCGACACATCTAGGCACGTCAGGGATTGCCTGGAGGCCTGCGGGCTGGGAATGGCGATCTTCTGCGAGAAGCCCCTGGCGGTGAGCTCGAAAGAAGCGGGGAAACTGGGCGAGATCGGATCAGAAAACGTGCACGTCGCCTACAACTTAAGGTTCGACGAAGGTATCAAGAAAGCGTTCGAGCTGTCTTCTGGTCTGGGAGAGGTTCACTATCTGGGAGCAGAATGCCGTTCCTATCTTCCGGGATGGCGAAAAGGACGGGATTACCGGAGTAACTATTCTGCGAGGGCCGGCGAAGGAGGAGTCCTTTTGGACCTGAGCCACGAACCGGACTATATTAACCATTTTTTCGAAAAGCCAAAAAGTATAGCCGGCATGGTCCGGAACACCGGTTCACTTGGGATAGCCGAAGAGGAAATAGGCTCCGCGGTGGTTGAATTCGCAGGCGGGGGCATGGGCACAATCGCTCTCGATTATCTTTCCAGAAGAACAACCCGGAGGCTCGTAATCTCCTGCCGCAAAGGAGAGGTCGAGTACGATTTTGTCGGAAAAAGAATAATTGTTCTGAAAGCAAACGGCAACAAAACCTTCGAAGTCAAGAGAGAAGGGGATTGCCTTTATGAAGCGGAGGACCGAGAGTTCCTTAGCGTCGTTGCCGGCGGGAAAAGAAAGAAGCTGGCAACATTCATCGAGGCCGTGGATGTTTTGAGGATCGTTGATTCATGGAAAAAAAGTTCCGCTTTGGGGAAAAAAGTGAGGATCGAGTATGCCGGTTAAGCCTGTTCTTTGCGTGATCCCCGGGAGAGGCGGCTCGAAGGGCCTGCCGGGAAAGAACATAAGGGAGCTCATGGGCCATCCTCTGATCGCCCATTCCATAATGTGCGCGAAGATGACAGATTGTCTCGACAGGGTAATCGTCTCGACGGACGACGAGAAGATAGCCGAGGTGGGACGACAATACGGAGCGGATGTTCCTTTCATGCGTCCGCCCGAACTGGCGAGTGATACTGCGCGGATGATAAGCGTTCTTCAGCACGCTCTCGGGGAGATGGAAAAGTTGGACGGAAAGAGATACGAAAGCTTGCTTCTACTCGATCCCACCAGCCCCGGAAGATTTCCCGAAGATATCTCAAAAGCGGTAGCTCTTGCCGAAGCCGACGAAGGATCAGACGGTGTGGTCGGTGTTTCCGAACCCGAATTTAATCCATACTGGCATTGTGTCGTCGAGGAAGGTGGCGTAATGCGGCCTCTGATGAAGGGCGCCGGCAGGTTCACGAGAAGGCAGGACGTGCCGAGGGTCTTCAGGATAAACGCCTCGCTCTACCTGTGGAAAAGAGATTTCATTTTGTCAGCAAAGGCTGTAAAATGGATAGAAAAGGGAAAGCACCTGATGCTGGAGATACCTGAACACAGAGCCATCCACATTGACCACATCGAGGATTTCGAAAAAGCGAAACTTTTCCTTGAGTCTGGAACGATCTCGTTCCCGTGGATAAAAACATGAAGAAGATAAAAGAGCTCATGAACCTCGACGGAAGAAAAGCCCTTGTGATCGGAGGTGCAGGTTTCATTGGAAAGGCCTTGTGCGAAAGCCTTGCCGAGATCGGCGCGGCCGTGGCCGTCCACGATGTCTCCATTTCCAGGTCTGCGCCCGTTGCAGAAAAAATAGGGGACGAGTACAAGGTGAAGACCGCACCGGTCGAGGGGAACCTGCTGGACACGCGGGAGACAAGGGAGATAGTGCCTGCAGCTTTAAAAGCGCTCGGCGGCCTGGACATCCTTGTTCACTGCGCCGCGTTCGTGGGGACCACCGATTTTCCCGGCTGGGCCGAACCTTTTGAAAAACAAAGCGTCGAGGCTTTCGAAGCGGCCCTGAAGGTAAATCTGACATCCGCTTTCTCCCTGGCGAAGGACGCCTCGGTCCCGCTCGCGGCGAGCAGAAAAGGTTCGATGATATTCGTTTCCTCCATTTACGGCGTAGTTCCGCCGGATTTTTCATTGTACGAGGGGACTTCCATGGCGAATCCGGCCGGCTACGGTGCGAGCAAGGCGGGGCTCCTGGGGCTTACCAGGTACCTGGCGACCCTCCTCGCTCCTAATGTCCGGGTCAACGCGATCACTCCCGGAGGTGTGTTCAGGAACCAGCAGGAAGTATTTGTCGACAGATACAATAAGAAAACACCCTTTGGCAGAATGGCCGTCGAGGAAGACATGAAGGGGGCGGCCGCTTTTCTCGCAAGCGACATGTCGGCTTACGTGACCGGCCAGAACATAATAGTGGACGGCGGTTTCACCTTATGAGAACGATCGAGATCGCTGGCAGGAAGATAGGCCCCGGTCATCCGGTCTTCATCATCGCCGAAGCGGGAGTCAACCACAACGGCGACCTCGATCTGGCGCTCCGCCTTGTCGACGCGGCGGCGGAAGCGGGCGCGGACGCGGTGAAGTTCCAGACGTTCAAGGCGGAAAAACTTGTGAGCGCCTCGGCGCCGAAAGCGGAGTATCAGAAAAAACTGGCGGGGGAAGGACAGTCTCAGCTTGAAATGGTAAAAAAGCTTGAACTTGGTCACGACTCTTTTCGTAAACTGAAGGAGCACTGTGAAAAAAGGCGCATAATGTTCCTTTCCACAGGATTTGATGAAGAGACCGTGGATTTCCTGGACGGGATAGGGATGGCGGCGTTCAAGGTCGGTTCCGGGGACCTGACTCACCATGACCATTTGAGGCACGTCGCATCCAAGGGCAAGCCGGTTCTCCTATCGACTGGAATGGCCGGTTGGAAAGAAGTCGAAGATGCAGTGAGTGTACTGCGAAAGAACGGAACGAAGGAGATCGCTCTTTTCCATTGTGTGTCGAGTTATCCTGCGCCGCCAGCAGACTGCAACCTGAGAGCGATACCCGAAATGGCTGGAAGATTCGGTGTCTCAGTCGGCTGGTCGGACCACACTCGGGGGATTCATGTATCGCTGGCGGCGGTTGCCATCGGGGCTTCTCTTCTGGAGAAGCATTTCACCCTGGACAGACGGATGGAAGGTCCCGACCATGTTTCGTCAATAGAACCAGATGACCTGCGAAATCTAGTCTCCCAGGCGCGCGACATTGAAGCGGCAATGGGGGAGAACGAAAAGCGCCTGCGGCCTTCAGAGGTCAATGTTTCTGAGGTGGCGCGAAGAAGCCTTCATGTATCGAGAGAATTGCCCGAAGGTCACGTGATCTCCAAAGCCGATCTTGTTTCCATTCGACCGGGAACCGGGATATCTCCGGCCAAGCGGGATTCAGTGATCGGACGCAAGTTGAACCGCCCTTTGAAGCGCGGCGCCATGCTTCGCGAAGAGGATATGGACTGACAATGAAAATAGCGGTATTGACGACAGGGCGCCAGGACTGGGGAATGTTGAAGCCTTTGTGCGAGGAACTACAATCAGACCCGTTTTTTGATCTTCACATGATGGTTGGGGGCATGGCTTGTGATGATCGATACAGCAATGTGGCGAAAGAGATAGAAAATGCCTGCCTTCCCCTTTCATGCCTTTTGCCGTGGGACGTGGAAGCAGAACCGTCGGCTCAATCCGCCTCGGTTATCACGCTTATGGCCCATGCGTTAGACGAGATAAGGCCCGAGGCGATAGTTCTGTTGGGTGACCGTTTTGAGACCTGCGCCGGAGCTTTCGCTGCGACGCTGAAACGCGTGCCGATAGTTCATCTTTACGGCGGGGAAGAAACGGAGGGAGCTTTCGACAACGTCTTCAGACACGCGATCACCAAGATGAGCCATCTGCATTTCGTGGCCAATGAGACATATGCCAAGCGCCTTTTTGCGATGGGTGAGGACCCGGAAGCCGTACATATCGCGGGGCTCCTGTCGCTTGACCTCGTAGCGCGCCATGAGTTACCTGAACGGCAGAAACTTGAGTCGGTCCTCGGAATTAAACTGGATCCCCCGATCTTTATTGTAACGCTTCACCCGGCTACTCTGGGAGATCGTCCTGACGTAGAGTTTTCAGCACTGGCCGGGGCAATGAAGAGTGTAGAGGCAACATGGATCGTTACGCTTCCCAACGCAGACCCGGGAGGTGTAGATATAAGAAAGAGCTGGGAAAACATGAAAAATGAAATTCCAAAATTGTACTGTTTTTCGGCTTTGGGGGAAACAAATTACCTGGCGCTTATGAAGTTCGCGAACCTCGTAATCGGCAATTCTTCCAGCGGACTGACCGAAGCTCCATATTTCGGAGTCCCGTCGGTGAACATAGGTGATAGACAGAAGGGCCGCCTTCGTTCGATTTCAGTCATCGATGCGCGCCCCACGGAGATGGAGATAATAACCGCCATCCGAAAAGCGCAGGACCCGGTTTTCCTGGGATCACTCGCCGGAATGAAGCCGGTTTATGGACAGGGAGATGCCTCGAAACTGATCTCGGCAGTGCTTAAAGATTGGAAAATACCCCATGATTGCAGAAAGCCATTCCATGAAGCCTGAAATTAAAGGCCCTGAACAGGGAAAAACAATCGCAGTTGTGGGCGCAGGCGGTCACGCCCTGATAGTCCTTGACATCCTCGAGAAAATGGGGGGGGTCCAGATAGCCGGTTTGGTGGACCCCTCGCTCCCTCCGGGTAGTTTATGCCACGGCTATTCGGTTCTGGGCAACGATGACATGCTGCCAGCCCTCAAGGCGCAGGGCTTGAACAACCTCGCTCTCGGAGTGGGGGGATTCAAGAACAACGGAACGCGACGCGCGATATTCGGGCGCCTTAAAACAGCCGGTTTCGAACTGATAAGCCCGATACACCCGGACAGCGTCGTCTCGCCGAGAGCATCACTCGGTGAAGGCTGTTGCGTGTTTGCAGGTGTGACGGTCAATCCCGCCTGTGTACTGGGAGACAACGTGATCATCGCGACAAATTCGTCTATCGATCATGAAACTACCCTGGAATCTCATGTTCTCATCTCGGCTGGATGTACCATCGGGGGAAACGTCACGATCGGAGAGGGCTCTCTAGTTGCGATAGGAGCCACAGTCGTATCCGGCGTAAAAATTGGCAGGAACGCTCTTGTTGCGGCCGGAGCTGTTGTCGTTAAGGACGTGGAAGATGGTCTGACTGTCATGGGAGTTCCGGCGAGAGTAAAATAACATATGTGTCTGGAAATGAATGTCATCCGGAAGGAAAATGAGATGGATGAGAAAAAAAAGATAGGGCGGATGAAGGTTGACTGTTCCGATTCATTGAGAAGTGCTTTGTTGTCTCTTGAAAAATCAGGGATGAAGCTTTGCCTTGTGGTGAATAGGAATGGAGAGCTTCTCGGTACGCTGTCCGATGGTGACATCAGGAAAGCCCTTCTGAAGGGTAGCGCTCTTTCGTCGAATGTCTGTGATGCCATGAACAGGGATTGCACATTCGTCAGAGAGAAACAGTCACGATCGGACGTGATGGAATTGATGAAGGCGAGAAAGTTGACAGTCATTCCCATTCTTGGGACCGGCCGGAAGATCACGGGTGTCCACACACTTTACGGCATTCTCGGGTCCGAGGCCAAACCCAACCGGGCCGTCATAATGGCAGGAGGGAAGGGCGAAAGGCTGAGGCCGATAACCGAGCACATCCCCAAACCGATGGTCAGCGTGGCCGGCAAGCCGATCCTCGAAAGGCTCATCCTCCACCTTTTAAGCCACGGAATCAGAAAGATAACCCTGGCGGTGAATTATAAAAAGGAGGTCATAGAGGAATATTTCGGCAACGGGAAGCCGTTCGGGGTTGAGATAGAATATATCCGCGAAAAGATCCCGATGGGGACGGCCGGGGCGCTTTCCCTTCTGAAAAAAGGAACCGATGAGCCGCTCATAATCCTCAACGGTGACCTTGTCACCCAGTTTGATATCACGAGGATGCTGGAAGCCCACAATTCCGGCGGGAACACCATTACGGTGGGAGTGTACAAATACCTTCACACCATTCCGTTCGGCGTCCTCAGGATGAAGAAAGACCTGGTTGTTTCGATTGCGGAGAAACCGCTCGAATGGTGGTATGTCAATTCGGGAATATACGTCATGGATCCGTCTCTTGTGAAAGCAGTGCCAAAAGCCAGCTTTTTCACAATGCCCCAGCTTATCGAACACTGTCTCGGCGGGAAAAAGAGGGTCGGCGCTTTCGAAATAGAAGAAGAATGGCTCGATGTCGGAAAACTCTCAGAACTTGAAAAAGCCAGAAAGGGAACCCAGAAATGAAAAAGGCCGGCAAGATCTATTCCGGAAAGAAAGTCCTCGTCACGGGCGCTGACGGTTTCATAGGAAGCCATCTGACGGAGAGGCTGATCAGGGAAGGCGCGGATGTAAGGGCTTTCTGCTTTTACAATTCACAGGGTTCATGGGGATGGCTCGATCACGCGGACAGGAAATCGCTGAAAGGCGTCGAGTTCGTCCTGGGAGACATCAGGGACAAGGGATTCGTTGAGAAATCGCTGAAGGATGTAGAAATAGTGTTCCATCTGGCGGCGCTCATCGCTATTCCATATTCATACCGGGCTCCGGAGTCTTTCATCGACACCAACGTCAGGGGGACTCTGAACATCCTGGAGGCTTCCCTGAAGAACAAGGTGAAGAGGATCGTCAACACTTCGACCAGCGAGGTTTACGGCACTCCCGACTCGGTGCCGATCACCGAGGAGCACCGGCTTAAGGGGCAATCGCCGTACAGCGCGTCCAAGATCGCTGCCGACAAGCTCTGCGAAGCATACCATTGTTCGTTCGGCCTCCCGGTAGTCACACTGCGTCCGTTCAACACCTACGGCCCCAGGCAGTCGGCGAGGGCAGTGATCCCGACGATAATATCCCAGCTCCTTTCAGGAAAAAAGGAGCTGAGGCTCGGGAACCTGAAGCCCAAGAGGGATCTCACCTTCGTGTCGGACACGGTCGAAGGGTTCCTGAAGGCGGGGATGGCAGCGGGAGTGGAAGGAGAGGTAATCCAACTCGGTACGGGTAAAACGTATTCAATAGGCGAGATAGCCCGCATGGCCATGGAGAGCCTCGGAGTGAAAGCCAGGATACTCAACGAAAAGCAGAGGTTCAGGCCTGACGCCAGTGAAGTGATGGTCCTTCTTTCGGACCCCGGCAAGGCTAGGAAACTGCTCGGGTGGGAGCACAGAACCGGTCTTCCCGATGGGATAACGGAGACGGCCTCCTGGCTTAAAGAAAACCTAAAGAGATATAAAACGGACATCTATCAAATCTGAGGAAAAAATGAAGAAGATTAAAGAACCCGGCGTTCCCGCGGGAAAGGGCTTCATACCTCTCTGCGTCCCTTGCATCGAAGGAAACGAGTGGAAATACGCCAAGGAGTGTTTCGACACGAACTGGGTCTCTTCAGCGGGCCCTTTCGTGGACAGGTTCGAAAGAATGGTAGCGGAGCGGGCAGGAACCCGTTACGCCGTGGCGGCTGTAAACGGCACTGCCGCGCTTCATGTTTCCCTCCTTCTTCTCGGCGCCGAACATGGAGACGAGGTCATCACCTCCGACCTTACCTTCGTCGCTCCGGCGAACGCTGTGAGATACACGGGCGCCGAGCCCGTCTTCATCGACCCGGACTATGATACCTTCCAGATGAACGCGGGAAAGCTTTACGATTTTCTGAAAAAAGGATGCAGGATGACCAGGCGCGGGCCGGTCAACAGGAGCACGGGAAGGACTGTCAAGGCCATTCTTCCGGTCCACATCCTAGGGCATTGCGTGGACATGGACACGATAATGACCATAGCAGACGAATTCGGGCTTCCGGTGATAGAGGACGCTACCGAAGCGCTCGGGGCACGGGTCCGTGGGCGCAACGCTGGATCTTTCGGAGCAATCGGGGTTTTCAGCTTCAACGGCAACAAGATAATCACCACGGGAGGCGGCGGAATGCTGGTCACGGACGACAGAAAGCTGGCTGAAAAGGCGAAATACCTGACCACCCAGGCCAAGGACGACTCCGTTGAATTCGTCCACAACGAGGTCGGATACAATTACAGGCTCCCCAATGTCCTGTCGGCCGTCGGGTGTGCCCAGATGGAGAAGCTGGATGAGTACATTGAGAGGAAAAGACGCATCGCCTCGGTGTATTCGAGTGGATTGATAGGGATGGAAGGGATCACGCCCATGGCCGAGCCTGGCGGCAACGAAAGCACATTCTGGCTCTATACCGTCAAGATCGACAAGAAGAAATTCGGTATGGACAGGAAGAAGTTGATGCGGGAGCTTTATCTTGCCGGGATCGAGACCAGGCCGCTTTGGCAGCCTATGCATCTTCTCAAGCCGTTCAGGTCGAACAGCTATTCCGGGGAAGGCGTCAGCGATCTCCTGAAAGAGCAGTGCCTTTCCCTTCCATGTTCCACGGGCCTTACGAAGCATGAGCAGGAAAGGATTATTGAACAAATCAGAAAATATTGTCCTGACGGCCATAAGATGAAAAGTTGCCAATGCCTCTGAAGCATTGCGAAGTAAAGCATTATTCAGAATTGTTCCGTTCCCTTGAAGAAAGGGAACCGATCCTTAGCGCCTGGAGATATCATTGCGATTCTCCCAAGCTATCGTTGAAAAAGAAGATAGTAACGACCTTGGCGGATCTTAAGAAGAAAGGGGCA
>Ga0209604_1000255_pt1 | contig 52079 bp, 47 predicted proteins | sample AD_UKC097_MetaG_FD_184405 | JGI IMG/M metagenome (GOLD analysis project Ga0209604, IMG submission 184405) | Active sludge microbial communities of municipal wastewater-treating anaerobic digesters from USA - AD_UKC097_MetaG (SPAdes) (version 2) | ecosystem: Engineered > Bioreactor > Anaerobic >...
GGAGCTGCCGGAATAGACGAGAGGGTTCGAGGGGCTGGTGACCTCGGGAGCAGGAGTCCAGTACGCCGTCGGGGCTGTTCCAGCGCCGTTGTCGGTGATCGCCCAGGTCTTGCGGGTCGTGGAGAAGTAGAGGCGATTGCCGGTCCCGGCGGACCAGACGAGGCTCCGGACGGGCCCGTCTCCCGTAACGAACGGCGTCGTCCACTTGAACGTCCCGTCGGAGGCGTTGAGGGCGTAGACGTTGCCGTCGAGGTTCCCGACGTAGAGCGTGCCGTTCGAGAGCGTCACGGAGGCGTCAACCGACCCGACATTCGCCTCCCAGACCTTCGTGGCGCCGGACTCGGTGAAGCTCAGACACCAGACGGTCGAGCCGCTCCCTCCCGCGAGCTGGCGGCTCGTAAAGTAGACGCGGTTCGTCGCGTAGTCGACGAGCGGCTGGCCGCTGATGATCCCGATGCCGTTCGTCCCCTTCCCGTTGTCGAAGCGCCAGAGTACGTCGAGCGTGTCGGGGTTCAGGCCGATGAGCTCGTTCATCGGCAGAGCGGCGACGGTGTTCCGGGTCCCGACGATGAGGACGTCGTAGGCGCCGCCGTAGTCCCGGAGCATCGCGCCCGGGCTGTGCTGGATGCCGTCGCCCAGGACGGCGCTCGAGCGGAGGAGCGCCCCCGTCAGGGCGTCGGCCACGTAGACGCGGCCGTCCTGCGAGGTCACGTAGACGACCTTGCGGACACCGTTGACGGTGAAGCTGGGGAAGTTGACCGGGATCGGGCGACCCTGTGAGGGGGCGTTCATCAGGAGCGGCTTCCAGCCGGCCGGCCAGTCGCCGCCGGTCGCGCCAAGCGTCATCGCGTGGAGACCGCGGTCGTTGGAGACCGTGTAGAGCGCGCCCGGCGCTTCGCCGACGGTCGGACGCAGGCCGGAAGGGACGACGGACGAGGCGGACGTGTTGTAGGCCCACTTCACCGCGCCCGAAGTCGCCTGCGGCCTGCCGGAGACGAACCGCCCGCTCGAATAGGACCCGCCAGCGTCGACGAAAGCGCTGTAGAAGTAGGTCACGTCGTTCGTGATCGGCGTGTGGACGAAGGAGTCGTGCGCGCCCGCGGTCCCTGCGACCGTCGCGAGCGGAAGTCCGTCCGTCGGCGACATCGGATACCCCGTCGTGCCGTAGCGCAGGACCGTCGAGGAGTACGACCCGGAGGGGTTGACCCACTCGAGCTTGTTCTGCCCGTCGCCCGAGCGTGCCGTCAGGACGGCCACGTCCTCCGGTTCCGTCGGGCAGGACGTTCCGGCCGGCACGGTCCCGGAAAGCCTGACGAGGTTGTCGTCCTCGTCACCTCCGTTGCACGGCCCGGCCGAGCCGATCCCGGAGTTCTCGGCCCTCACGACGTAGTAGAAAGTGACGTCGCGGTCGGCGTGCATGTCGTTGTAGAACGTGGTCGTGAGACATCTCTCGAGAAGGGAGGCCGACGAGGGGACGAAGCTCGAGTTGGTCGAGCGATAGACGTTGTAGACCAGGGAACGGCTGCGTGGGCACGAGCTCGTACCCGCCGGCCACTCGAGACGGAGGCCGCATTGGTCATTGAAGCTGACCAGGCTGAGCCCCGAGGCCCCCGCGAACACCGGCTTGGAGACGGTGACGGTCGTCTGAGCGACGTTGGCCGACGCGCAGCCGTCCTGGGTGACGGTGAGAGAGTACGTCGTCGTCTGGGTCGGTGAGGCCGTGGGGGTACAGGAGCTGGGATCGGAAAGGCCCGTCGACGGAGACCAGGAACAGGCCGCCCCCCCGCTCCCGGCGAGCGTGACGGCCTCGCCGGCGCAGATCTCAGAATCTGCCCCGGCAGCGGCGACGACGAGCGGTTTCACGGCCTGCGTGTGGCTCGCCGAGGCGCTCGAGCACGCGTCGGTGACCGTCACGGTGTAGGTCGTCGTGGAGGTGGGCGAGACGGTGATCGTCCTCGTCGTGGCGCCGCCCGGGGACCAGGAGTAGGTCTGATAGCCGGCACCGGCGTCGAGCGTGATGGAAGCGCCGTTACAGCTCGGGTTGGTGCCGGCGGTTTGGGTGATGACGGGCGCGAGCTTGGCGTAGACCCATGCGGCGCCGACACCTCCGTCGTCGTCGTACCCGCCCATGATCGCCGTGCTTCCGTTCGCGGAGAGCGAAACCGACACGCCCTGGCTTGACATTCCAACGGCATTGGCACCAACAAGCTTGGCGCCCTGCTGCGTCCAGACGCCTCCGCTTCGCGAAAACAGCCACGCGGCGCCGACGTACGCGTTGTCGTCGGCCCCGCCGACGATCGCGGTGTTCCCGTCGCCGGAAATCGAAACCGAGTAGCCCTGGTGCGGCGATCCCACGGCCCCTGTCCCAACGAGCTTGGCGCCCTGCTGCGTCCAGGTTCCTCCGCTTCGCACGAAGACCCATGCGGCACCGAGGCTAACGTTGTCGTAGAGCGCGCCGACGATTGCCGTGTTCCCGTCCGCGGAAAGCGAGACCGACCAGCCTTGATACGCCGATCCCACGGCGCCAGTTCCGACGAGCTTGGCCTGCTGCGTCCAGATCCCTCCGCTTCGAACGAAGACCCATGCGGCGCCGAGGTTGCCGCTGTCGCGGAACCCGCCGACGATCGCCGTGTTCCCGTCCGCCGAGAGTGACACGGAGTAGCCTTGCTTCGCTGCTCCCACGGCTCCTGTCCCGACGAGCTTGCTTCCCTGTTGCGTCCAGACTCCGCCGCTTCGCACAAAGACCCACGCGGCGCCGGCATCGCTGCTGTCACCCGAGCCGCCCACGATCGCCGTGTTCCCGTCCGCGGAGAGTGCGACCGAATCCCCCTGGTAGCTGAACGGCCCGGACCCTGTCCCGACCAGCTTGTTTCCCTGCTGCGTCCAAACGCCCCCGCTTCGTGAAAAGACCCACGCAGCGCCGGTGCTACTGCTATCCGCGCGCCCACAAACGATCGCTGTGCTTCCGTCCGCGGAAATCGAGACCGACCAACCCTGAGACGCCCCTCCCATCGTCCCCGTACCTACGAGCTTCGCACCGTCCTGCGTCCATCCGCCTTCGCTTCGGGCGAACACCCATGCGGCACCGGTACCCAGGTTGTCGTTGTCTCCGCCGATGAGCGCCATGTTGCCATCCGCTGAGAGCGATACCGATCTACCCTGGCGCGACTTCGCCACGGCGCCGGTCCCAACGAGCTTCGCCCCCTGCTGCGTCCAGTCTCCCTCGGTTCGCGTGAAGACCCATGCAGCACCGGCGTTTCCGTTGTCGCGGGGGCCGCCTACGAATGCTGTGTTCCCGTCCGACGAAAGGGAGGCCGAGGTGCCCTGGTACACCGTCGCTCCCACGGCGCCGGTCCCAACGAGCTTGGTCCCCTGCTGTGTCCAGACACCAGCGGCGCGTGTGAATACCCACGCTGCACCGGCGCCTCCGCTGTCGTTCTTCCCGCCCACAACCGCGGTGCTCCCGTCCGACGAGAGGGAGACGGAGTATCCCTGTTGCGCGTTTCCCGAGGCTCCACTTCCGATCAGCTTGGTTCCCTCCTGGGTCCAAACCACTCCGCTTCGCGTGAAGACCCACGAGGCGCCAGCGCCTCCATTGTCGCCATACCCGCCAACGATCGCCGTGTTCCCGTTCGCGGAAACTGATACTGAAGAGCCCTGGTACGCCGATCCCACGGCTCCTGCCCCGACGAGCTTGGTGCCCTGCTGCGTCCAGACCCCTTCGCTTCGTGTGAAGACCCACGCAGCCCCTGCACCCCCGTTGTCGTAATACCCGCCCACGAACGCCGTGTTCCCATCCGCGGAAAGCGAGACCGACCAGCCTTGGTATGCCGATCCCTTGTACCCCGTGCCGACGAGCTTGGCCCCCTGCTGCGTCCACGCGCTTCCGCTTCGCGAGAACACCCACGCGGCCCCGCGGCCTCCGCTGTCGTTGTATCCGCCGACGATCGCGGTATTCCCGTCGGCGGAGAGCGACACCGAGTAACCCTGGTACACATAGAAGCCCACGGCTCCTGTGCCGACGAGCTTGGTCCCCTGCTGCATCCAGACGCCGCCATTTCGCGTGAAGACCCACGCGGCGCCGACTCCTGCGGAGTCGCCAGACCCGCCCACAAGTACGGTGTTCCCGTCAGCCGAGATCGCGACCGAGGTGCCCTGCCGTGCGGTTCCGACGTCCCCCGTCCCGACGAGCTTGGGCCCCTCCTGCGTCCAGGTTCCTCCACCTCGGGTGTAGATCCACACCGCGCCGACGCCTCCGTGGTCACCGGGCCCACCCACTGCCGCCGTGTTCCCGTCCGCGGAAACGGCCACAGAGAGTCCGCGTTCGATTGTCCCTTCCGCATCGGACCCCACCAGCTTGGGCCCCTGCTGGCAGAACTGTCCGAGCAAGCCGTGAGAGGAGAGAAGCGCCGCGAGAACGGCAACGCGGAACGTCAACATGATCTCGGCCTCCCGGGCCCTCTACCTGGACCTACTTTTCCGAACTCCTCAGCGTAGCGTTACACCTCGGGCCGCGTCAACGCTGGGTTCCTGATCCTTGGAGGAGCTTCACGCGTCGAGGCCTGGCGTGAAGCGGCGTGCTAGAGACCTCCGAAATCCGCCCTGATGCGGGCACTCACGGCGCCCTGCGCCGGAGAGCCGCCATGAAGAGCTCACCGACAGGTCGTCTGTGTCAGCCCATCATCGCGGCGAGGGCGCGGGTCTCGAGGTCGGTCGGCGAGGCGCTGGTGGAGTCGCTGGGCACGAGACGGGGCATCGGGTGAGAGTAGCGGCCTTCACGCTCCTCGGCGACCTACTCGAAGGAGACGTCGCACCGATCGCGGCCCTTCTCCGGGAGGTCGTCTCTCGATCCGCACTAGAACCATTCTCGTTCGATTCGTAGAACGGTCTAGGCCATTCTACGATATATGCGAGAATGGTCCAGATGACGGAACGGACGCGGCTCTACGGCTCGATCCTCGCGGACCACCTTCGGCGCCATCGCCAGATGGCGTTCGTGAGCGGTCCGCGCCAGGTGGGCAAGACGACGGCCTGCCGGTCTGCGGCGGATACGTACCTGAGCTGGGACAACGCCGACGACCGGAGGCTTTTCCTGCGCGGACCGTCGGCGCTTGCCGAACGACTCGGGCTCGACCGCCTCCGAGAGCAGCGGCCGGTTGTCGTTCTCGACGAGCTCCACAAGCACGCGAAATGGAAGTCGCTCCTGAAGGGGTTCTTCGACACCTGGGGAGACCGGGTGCGCGTCCTCGTGACGGGGAGCTCGCGCCTCGACGTCTTTCGACGCGGGGGCGACAGCCTCATGGGCCGGTATCTCCTCTACCGGATGCACCCGTGGTCGGTGGGGGAGTGCCTCCGAACGGAAGCGCCGGAGAGTCCCATTCATCGGGCCTCGGCGGTGAGCGATGCAGACTGGGGGGCGCTGCTCGTTCACGGAGGATTTCCCGAGCCGTTCCTCAAGCGCGACATCCGGTTCACGAGGCGGTGGCGTTCCCTTCGCCGGGAGCAGCTCTCGCGGGAGGACCTCCGTGACGTCGCCCACGTCGCGGACCTCGGCGCGATGGAGACGCTCATGGAGCTTCTGAGCGAGCGAACGGCCTCTCAGCTCGTCTACGCGGGACTCTCCCGGGAGATCGGCATCGCGCTCGACACGGCGAAGCGGTGGGTCGACCTTCTCGGGCGGCTTCACTACGGCTTCCTCGTGCGGCCCTGGTTCCGGAACGTGGAGAAGGCTCTTCGCAAGGAGCCGAAGTGGTACCTCAGGGACTGGAGCGGCGTGACGGACGTGGGGGCGCACGCGGAAACGCTCGTCGCGTGTCACCTGCTCAAGGCCGTGGAAACCTGGACGGATCTCGGGTTCGGCGACTTCGAGCTGCGCTACCTGCGCGACAAGCAGAAGCGGGAAGTGGACTTCCTCGTCGTCGCGGATCGGAAGCCGTGGTTCCTCGTCGAGGTGAAGGCGTCAGGGCAACCGCTCTCGCCGTCGCTGTCGCACTTCCAGGGGCAGACGAAGGCCGGGCACGCGTTCCAGATCGCGATGGATCTCCCCTTCGAGAACGTCGACTGCTTCAAGGAGAAGAGGCCCGTCGTCGTTCCGGCCAGGACTTTCCTGAGCCAGCTTCCCTGAAGGGAAACGGAGTTCCCTTGGGGACGCCCTCGGTCTCGAGGGCGCAGGGCGCGCAGCAGGTCTCGCCGTCCTCGATCCTTCTTGCGCCTCTTCTCCCGACGTTCTTACCCCCCGCTTCCGTACCATCAAAGACTGCCAATCGGGTGACTCGTCCGTCCGCGACGGACATGCAGGAGATGAGATGAAGAGAGCGGGTCTGGTTCTGTTCCTGTCGCTTCCGCTGACGCCGTGCGCGGGAGCGGCGCCGGTGCCGAAGGGGCCGGTGCTCGAGGCGCTGGAGAAGGGCGTCGCTCGGTCGTTCCGGCTCCTGAAGGAGAAGGGCGACCCGGCCCCCTACTTCCTGTCGTACCACGTGACGGAGTCGGAAGAGACATCGCTCTCCGCCTCGCGCGGGGCGGTGCGGCGCGACGCGACGTACCGGACGCGGCTCCTCGACATCGACGTGAGGGTCGGGGGGTACGACCTCGACAGCAGCCGGCGCCTGCGCGGGGGCGGGTACGCGTCGAACCGGGTCCGCCCGGTCTCGCTGCCCCTCGAGGACGACCCCGTCGCGCTCGAAGCGAGCCTCTGGCTCGAGACCGACCGGAGGTACCGGTCGGCCGTCGAGCGGCTCCAGCAGGTGAAGGCCGACGTCGCCGTGAAGGCCGCGGCGGACGACGCGTCGGCCGACTTCTCGCAGGAGGCGCCGGCGAAGCTCGTGGAGCCGCTTCCTCTCAGCGGCGTGCTCCCGGCCGGTTCCGCGGAGAAGCTGAAGGCGCTGTCGGCGGTCTTCGAGCGCGAAGGCGCCGTCCTCGACTCGGAGGCCGCGCTCTCGGTGAAGACGACCCGGAAGTCGTTCGCTTCGAGCGAGGGGGCGTCGGTGCAGCACGGCGACGTGACGTGGCGGCTCACGCCCTTCGCCACGACGCGCGCGGACGACGGGATGGACCTCTACCGGTTCGAGTCGTTCACGGCGCGGACGCCGGAGGGGCTGCCCGACGAGGCGACGCTCCGGAAGACGGCCGAGTCGATGACGGCCGACCTCGTCGCCCTTCGCGCGGCTCCCGTCCTCGACCCGTACACCGGGCCGGCGGTCCTCTCCGGGAAGGCGGCCGGGGTCTTCTTCCACGAGATCTTCGGGCACCGGATCGAGGGACACCGGCAGAAGGACGAGACGGACGGCCAGACGTTCACGAAGATGGTCGGGCAGCGCGTCCTCCCCGAGTTCCTGACGGTCTACGACGACCCGACGCAGAAGGTCTCGGGCTCGACGGACCTGAACGGCTTCTACCTCGTCGACGACGAGGGGGTCGCGGCCCGGCGCACGACGGTCGTCGACAAGGGGATCCTGAAGGGGTTCCTGATGTCGCGGACGCCGGTGGCGGGCTTCGCGAAGTCGAACGGGCACGGCCGTGGCCAGCCGGGGATGAGGCCCGTGGGCCGGCAGGGGAACCTCGTCATCGAGGCGGCCGCGTCGGTGCCGAACGCGAAGCTGCGCGAGATGCTCGTCGAGGAGTGCCGCAGGCAGGGGAAGCCGTTCGGTCTCTACTTCGCCGACATCTCCGGCGGGTTCACCTTCACCGGGAGGTACCTTCCGCAGGCGTTCAAGGTCGTGCCGATCATGGTCTACCGCGTCTACGCCGACGGGCGGCCCGACGAGTTGGTGCGCGGCGCGGACCTCATCGGGACGCCGCTCGTCGCGTTCAGCAGGATCGTCGCGGCGGGAGACGAAGGGGGAATCATCAACGGCTACTGCGGGGCCGAATCGGGCACGGTTCCCGTATCGGCGGTCGCCCCGAGCCTCCTGACGTCGCAGATCGAGGTCCAGAAGAAGGCGAAGTCGTCGGAGCGGCCGCCCATACTCCCGCCGCCGGCGGCGGAGGTGAAGCCGTGAACGCGCCACGCATCGGCGCGGCCCTCGCGGTCGCCGCAGCGCTTCTCTCCGGCCCGATCGCCGCGGCCGATGCTCCCACGCCCGGGCGCGACCCGGTCCTCTCGGCGCTCGAGGCCGAGCTCGCTCGCTCGGTGGAGCGGCTCCGGCTCGACGGCGTGGAGAGGCCGTACTTCATCTCGCACACGGTCACCGACACCAACGTCCGGCGCGTCGAGGCGACGTTCGGGGCCGTCGTGAGGTCGACCGTCGAGAAGTCTCGGCGTCTCAGGACCGACGTCCGCGTCGGAAGCTACGACGTCGACAGCTCGGAGTTCCTGGCCGGGCGCTCGCCGTACGAGCGGTTCGACGCCTTCCCGCGGATGCTCGTGACCGACGACGACGAGATGGCGATAAGGCACGAGGTCTGGCTCGCGACCGACGAGGCGTACAAGGCGGCCGCGGAGCGTCTCGAGCGGAAGAAGGCCGTGCTCGCGAACCGGGTGGAGAAGGACCCGGTCCCCGACTTCAGCCGCGAGAGGCCGTTCGTCTCGCTTGCCCCGCGCCGCGCCGCACCCGAGCCGGGGGAGTGGCCGGAGCGCGTGAAGCGCCTCTCGGCGATCTTCCGCGAGCTCCCCGACGTCCAGGAGTCGAGCCTCGTCCTGACGATCGCCTCGGTGAACCGGACGTTCGTCAACAGCGAGGGGACCCGTGTCCGCGTGCCGTCCGCACGCTGGTCGATCGAAGTCCAGGCCTCGACGCAGGCCGAGGACGGCGCGCCGCTGAAGCGTGTGTTGAGTTTCCACGAGGTCGAGCCGTCGCGCCTTCCCACGGAGGCCGTGCTTGGCGCGGCGATCCGGAAGATGGCCGCCGAGCTGAGCGCGCTGCGCGTCGCCCCCGTCCTCGAGAGCTACACGGGGCCGGTGCTCTTCGCGGACGAGGCGGCGCCGACGCTCTTCGCCGACCTCTTCGCGCCGCAGCTCTCCGGCCGGCGACCGCCGCTGACGGCCCGGCCCGCGACGGGCGGGGCGGAGCAGGGGTCCGACCTGGCCGGCCGGCTGGGCCGGCTCGTCCTCCCCGTCTTCCTCGGCGTCGTGGACGACCCCACGCTCGCGAGCGACGGCGGCCGGACCCTCCTCGGGTCGTACGACGTCGACGACGAGGGCGTGCCGCCCGGACGTTGACGCTCGTCGACCGGGGCGTCCTGAAGACGCTCGCGATGGGACGGCGGCCGCGCAAGGAGATCGCGGCGTCGAACGGCCACGCGCGCGGATCGAGCTACTTCCCCCCGGCGCCGGCGGTGAGCAACCTCCTCGTCCGCGCCTCGTCGGGCCGGAGCCACGAGGAGCTGAAGAAGGAGCTGATCCAGCAGGCGACCGCCCAGGGCCTGCCGTTCGCGCTTCTCGTCCGCGCGCTCGGGCCGGGCCGGACGGAAGAGACGGATATGTTCGGGATGTCGTTCGGCGAGGCTCGACCGCGCTCGCCGCTCGGCGATCCGGCCCTCGCCTGGAAGGTCTTCCCGGACGGGCGTGAGGAGCTTGTGCGCGGCCTCTCGTTCGGTCCGGTCGCGATCCGCGATCTCCGCGACATCTCGGCCGCGGGGACCGACACGTGGGTCCTCTCCCGCCCGAGCTCCGTCGGCGCCCATGCTCCGGTCTCGGTCGTGGCCCCCGAGCTTCTCTTCCCGGATCTGGAGCTGCGCCGCGACACGAGCACGGCGCCGAAACCTCCGCTCCTCTCGAACCCGTGGTTCGACAAGAGCGCGGCGGGAAAGGGAGCGAAGAAGAGGTAGCCGTCGTCGTCGTGCGTCACGACTCCGCGCCGTTGTCCGCGAGGTTAGTCACCGACACGCGATCCTGGCCCAGCCCGACTTCGTCGTCGAGCCGGACCACGGCTTCCTCTTCCTCGCGACCGAGGGGGAGCCGATCGCCCTGAAGACGCTCAGCCTCTACGTGAGCCGGTACGTCCGGGGCTCGGGCGTGGCGCGGACGGGCTCGTGCCACCTCTTCGGGCACGCGATGGCGACGCTGATGCTCGAGAACGGGGCCGACGTCCGGATGATCCCGGCGATCCTCGGGCACGTGAAGCCGACGACGACGGAGATCTACACCCGCGTGGCGATCACGAAGCTCAATGAGATCCACACGGCCACCCACCCGGCGGCCCGGCTGGGGCCGCAAGGCAAGAAGCCCGATGCGTGAATCCCGAACTCGACCGAACCGCTATCATGAGGGGGCCATGGGCGAGCTGCCGCGCATCACCTTCAACCCGAAAGTCATGGGCGGCAAGCCGTGCATCCGCGGGATGCGCGTGACGGTGAGCACTGTGGTCGGGCTCGTCGCCACCGAGCACACGCACGCCGAGATCCTGGAGCTCTATCCCTACCTTGAGGAAGAGGACATCCGGGAGGCGCTGCAGTACGCGGCCTGGCGCGCGGGCGAGGTCGAGATACCTCTGGCCTCGGCGTGAAGCTCCTGCTCGACATGAACCTCTCGCCCCGCTGGGCGGAGCTCCTCCGCCAGGCGGGCCACGACGCCGTCCACTGGTCGACCGTCGGTGCGGCCACGGCGGAGGACGTCGAGCTGATGACCTGGGCGCGGACGCACGGCTACGTCGTCGTGACGAACGACCTGGACTTCGGGGCGATCCTGGCCGCGACGCAGGCCGAAGGGCCGAGCGTCCTCCAGATGCGGACGGCGGCCGTCTCCCCGCGCTCCCTCGGGGATCGCCTCCGCAAGGCGCTCGGGCGCTTCGAGCAGGACCTCCTGGCTGGAGCGCTGATCACGGTGGACGAAAGGCGCGAGCGGGTCCGGCTGCTGCCGATCAAGCTCCAGCGCCCGGAGCCCGGGGACTGACGGGGGGAGCTATCCCGGGGCGAGGAGCGCCGGTCGCGGAGTCGGCGAGAATCGTCGCGATGCCGACGATCGAGCCCTCCTTTCCGCCTCTCGTGACGATGGAGCTCCCCGGGTGGGAGCTCTCGTGGTCCGAGCTGGCGCCGACCGGAGAGGGCGGGGACGCGCTCGCCCGGGCGAGGCTCGAAGCCGCGGCCGAGGTGCGCGGCCGCCTGAAGCTCGAGACGCTGTCGGAGCACCCGGCGGTCGCGGGGCTCCGACGCCTCTTTCGCCGCGCGGGGTGCGACCCGACGCGCTACCGGTCGGGTTCCGAGGCGCTGCTCCGGCGTGTGCTGAAGGGAGAGGAGGTGCCGGAGGTCCACCCGCTCGTCGACCTCGGGAACCTCGTCGCCCTCGAGCTCGCGACGAACGTCTGCGTGATGGACGCCGACAGGGCGACGCCGCCGTTCGTCTTCCGTGCCGGACGGCCGGGCGAGGAGATGCTCTCGCTGCGGGGTCCGTTCGACTGCGCGGGGAAGCCGCTCCTCGTCGACGAGGTCGGCCCCGCCGACGTGCCGATCACAGGGGCCGACCGGCTCCGCGTGACGGATGCGACGCGGCGCGCGTGGCTCATCGTCTATCTGCCCGCGGGCGTCGTCTCGGCCGAGGTCGCGTCCGCCGCGGTGCGACGCCTGGCGGAGCGAACCGGCGTGGCGCGGATCACGGCGACCGGCGCCGGTTGACGGCTCGCTCCGGCTCCCGTCGGCGCCCGGGAGCGTCGCGGCGAGGTCGTCGGGGACGAGCGGTGGTCCGAGGAACCCGCCCGCGGGCTCCACGACGGCGTCGTACCGGCTCTTCGGCAGGGGGGCGTTCTCGAGAGTCGCGAAGAACGCGACGGCGCGGTCGATCTGCTCCCACGCGGATTCCGTGTTCCCGTCGAAAAGGGCCACGCGGCCGTCCTCGAGGTCGTTCAGCGCGGCCTCGTGATTCGCGACGAAGGCGTCGAGTCGGTCGGCGACCTCACGGTCGATCGGCCCGAGGTCGGTCACGAGGAGGTCTCCGCCGTCGAGATCGCCCCCTTCCCAGAGAGCGAGGGCGAAGGGCCCGCGGTCGGAAGGGGGACCGGTTTCGCGGCGGCCGACGCCTCATAGAGCTTCCTCGCCTCGGCGAGCTTCCCGGTCTCGGCGAGGCGGCAGGCTTCGAGGACGCGGGCCTCGGCGAGCGAAGGCGAGGCGGTGGCGCCGACGGCCAGCGCTCCGGCGGCGAAGAGGAGCCAGGTCCAGGTGGGGAAGGCCGGGAGTGAGGCTCCCCGGGACGGGCCGATGGGGGACCCGTCCTCGACTCCGGGCGGAGCCGGAGTCAGGGAGAGCGGGACGATCCCCTTTCGTCCCATGTGGAGCGTGAGGAAGAAGTCGAAGAGCCGTGGGAGGAGGATGAAGAGGACGCCGAGGACGGCCGCGACGAGGAGGACCTCGGAGTCGCGTGTGGCGACGGCGGCGACGATCGCGAAGAGGGCGAAGCAGAGGACGGCGATCGACCCGACGAACTCGAGGGACCCGAGGAGAAAGTGCCGGAGGTAGATGTCTCCGACGCCAGGGACGAGGGCCGAGAGCCAGGTCGCCCACTTCGGGCTGCGGAACGGGATGCGACAGGCCGGGTCGGGCAGCGCTCGGCCGACCCGACCGGCCCCGGGACGACGCGGAGGCAGGCCGGGCAGAGGTGCTCGACGGATCCCTCGCTTGCGCGCGGAGCCGTGGGGGAGCCGGGGAGGAGCGCGACCAGGGCGTTCCGGTCGACCCTCGGCACGGACGTAAACGTTTGCCATCGTCCGCCCCTCAGTCTCCAACGGTGGCCCGCCGGAGACGCCCCTCGTGCTCGTGCCGCGAATGGCGGAGTTCACGTCGCGCGCTGCAGTCGCGAGCCGACTGTGGACGGCGGCGCCGGTCAGTCGACGCTTGGAAGGCTCGAGGCCTCGGCGGCGTCGTCCTCGCTTCCGTCGGCGTCGGTCCCGGTCGTGTTCGGTGTCGCGAGGAGGCGTGCCCTCGCGAGGGCGGCTTTCCCGAACTTCTCGCGGATCTCGTCGGCGGTCCGCGCGAGGGCACGGAGCTTCTCCTGCCGCTCGTCGGAGAAGAGCGAGGGCTGGCCGACACCGGGAGCCTCGAGGCCGCTGACGCCGACGCCGAGGAGCCGGATGCCGCGCCCCTTCAGCGCGATCCGCTCCCGGAAGAGCTCCCGCGCCGCTTCGAGGACGACCTCGGCGAGGTCCGTCGGCTCGGAGAGCGTCTTCGCGCGCGTGACGGTCTCGAAGTCGCCGGTGCGGACCTTGAGGTGGACGGTCCGCGCGACGAGGCCCTCGTGGCGCAGCTCGCGGGCGACGCCATCGGCCCGCGCGAGGAGGGCCTTGTCGATGTCGGCGGGGCGCGTGAGGTCCTCGCCGTAGGTCCGTTCCTCGGAGATCGACTTCGCCTCGCGGCCCGGCTGCACGGCGCGGTCGTCGCGCCCTTGGGCGAGGGCGAGGAGGTGCTCCGCGCTCCCTTCACCGAGGATGCGGGCGAGACGTCCGGAAGGTGCGTTCACGAGGTCGACGATCCTCACGAGTCCCTGCTCGCGGAGGCGTTCGGCCGTCTTCGGGCCGACGCCCCAGAGACGCTCGACGGGGAGCGGCCAGAGTCGGGTCGGGACCTCCTCGAGCGGAATGACGACGAGCCCGTCCGGCTTCTCGAGGTCGGACGCCACCTTCGCGAGGAACTTGTTCGGAGCCACTCCGGCCGAGCCCGTGAGCCGCTCGCGATCGCGGATCTCGCGCTTGATCTCCGCGGCGATCCGGCGTCCGTCTGCGAGGTCGTGGGCGATGCCGGTCAGGTCGAGGAACGCCTCGTCGATGGAGAGCGGCTCGACGAGAGGGGAGAAGCCGTCGAGGACCTCGCGGATCCGGCGCGAGACGTCGACGTAGAGGGACATTCGCCCGGGAAGCCACACCGCGTCGGGGCAGAGCCTCTCCGCCGTGACCGACGGCATCGCCGAGCGGACGCCGAATCGCCGTGCCTCGTACGAGCAAGTGGAGACGACGCCGCGACGACCCCTGTGCCCGATGATGAGGGGGCGGCCACGGAGCGACGGGTCTTCGCGCACCTCGACCGAGGCGTAGAAGGCGTCCATGTCGAGGTGGACGACGACGCGGGGCAACGGGGCACGGGGCACGCGGGAAGATTAGCCCCCCGACCCCCGGTCCGGCCCTTCGGTCGCGGACGGAGGGGTCGGGGGAAGGCGCTCGGGGCTTCTGGCCCCGGGCCCGTCCTAGCGAGCGAGCGCGACGACCGTCGTCGGCCGCTGGAGGGCCGCCATCCCGGCCGGCGCGGGCGCCGCGCGGAAGCTGTAGCGGAAGTCGCCGATCGAGATCGAGCGGACGGCCCGGTCGTGCGTCAGCGTCGCCGACGCGGAGCGATGCGCGAGATCGAGGGGGTCGCGGCGCGCGATCGTGACGCCGACGATGGCGGACGTCTCGTCGTCGAAGACGGAGACGACGCCGCGGTCGGAGACGCGGAACTCGTAGACGCCGGCGGGGAGCGTGAGGGTTCCCGCCTGGACGGCCTGGTCGAGCCGGAAGACGGCGGCGTCGTCCGCGACCGCGGAGCCCGCGGCGAGCAGGACGAGGGCGGCGAGAGAGAAGACCTTGCAGAGGGATGACTTCATTTGGGCGTCTCCTTTGGGCACGTTGCGCTGTGGCGTCGGAGCGGACCCCTCACGGGCCGAGCGGAAGTCGGCACACGCGCTGCCGGGTTCTTTCGGGTCCGCCGGATTCTGTGTCGTTTCGTCGCACCCGCGACCTTGTCGAACCACCTCCCTGGGCCGGAGGATCGCCACGCTCGGAGACCGGATGGTCCGGAACTGCCGAGCGGGTCGTCCGCTCCTACGGGTCACCCGGAAAAAGGTTCGTTTCCGGCCCTTTCGTGTGACAGGAGTTCACACCAGCGGGTGGCCCGCGCCCGCGATCGGCGGGTCGGCGCTTCGAGTCGCGCTACCATCCCGCCAAACCAGGAACGAAGGTTCGTCCCCGAAGAGGAGGCCCCATGCGACGTCACCTCGTGACGGCCCTGTGTCTGATGCTCCTGGCTCCCGCTGCGCTCGCGCAGAAGGCGCCGAAAGACGTCTCGGAGCTCGTCGCCCGGCTCGCCTCGTCGAGCGGAAGCGAGCGCGCGAGCGCTGCCCGCTCGATCGGCTACCAGAAGGACGCCGCGCTCCCGGCGGTTCCCCGGCTCCTGGAGCTCCTCGCGGGCGACCGCGACAACGAGGTGCGCGTCTCGGCCGCGGAGGCGCTCGGCAACATCGGACCGAAGTGCGCGAAGCCGGCGGTGCCGGCGCTCATGAAGGCGGCGAAGGAGGACAAGTGGCCGAAGGTCCGCTCCGCGTCTCTGTCGGCTCTCGGCGAGATGCGGGAGGCGGCGAAGCCGGCGATCCCGCTCCTCCGGGAATCGCTCCGCGACCCGGACGGGTTCATCGCGCAGGCGGCCCGAAACGCTCTCTTCCGCGTGCAGCCGGACGCAAAGGACGAGGTCGTCGCAATCGAGGACGCGACGCGGCCGAAGCAGAAGGGGAGCCTCTTCGACGACCTCTCCCAGCTGCAGGTCGTGCTGCCCGGCCGCGCTCCGGAGGTCTACGAGCTCGCGATCTACCCCGGGTTCGCGCTCGCCACGACGGCCTGCGCCGAAGCGGGGTCGGGGCGCTGCCAGCTGAAGTACGAGGGTGGGGCCGTGACGGGCCCGAACGACGGGAGCGAGGACGACTGCGAGAAGAAGATCGCCCTCGCGAAGGTCGACTTCTCCGTGGTGCCGGGGCTGGTGAAGCAGGCGCCCGCCCTGCTCGGTGCGCCGGGCGGAGCGGTGACAGTTGTCCAGCTGAGCGCCGGCGTCTTCTGCAAGAGCTACGGCTGGATCGTCCACGTGAAGGATGGCGGAATGGTCCAGTTCAAGCTGAACGGGAAGGTCGACAAGGTCACGAAGTTCTAGTCGAACACCCTGGACGCCTGGAGTAACGGAGTTACGGAGTTCCGGAGGGCGTCGCGGCTCTCGCCAGCTCGGGGGCCGGCGAGAGCCGCGACGTCGGACCAACCAGTCAGTTCGCCACTCTCCACTCGCCGTCCTCGAGCTCGAAGCCGAGGGAGAGCGTGGAGGAGGTGGACGACACGGTCCCCGGCTCCGGCGAGCTCTGGGTGACGCTGACCAGGACGAGCGAGGCGCGGACGTCGTCCTCGACGACGATGAAGCCGCCGTCCTTCAGGCTCGCGGCCAGGTCGGCCTTCTTCGGAATCGTGCGGCGGCGGTAGGCCGCGCTCTCGGACCGCTCGCTCGCGGGCTCCGCCGCCCACTTCTCCCGGGCCCTCTTCGTGGCGAGCTGCATGAACGAGTCGTCCTTCTTCGCGTGGAGCATCTCGGCGTACTTCAGCGCGAGGGCGTAGACGGGATGCGCGCGCATCTCGTCGCCGTGGAAGCGCTCCTCTTTTGCCGGGTCCTGCGCGTTCTCGATGGCCATCGGGCCGCCCGTGAGGCGCCACGTGCCGTTCTCGAGGGCGAGGTAGGCGATCCCCATCGCGCGGTTCGGGAGCGGGGCGCGCAGCTGGCCCTCGGTGGCGTAGAGCGTCAGCGTTCCGCCCTTCCGGATCCCCTCGGCGAAGGCCTTCGGGTCGGGCGCGCGTTCCTTCCGCCGGGCGGAGAGCTCCGCTTTCTCGCTCGACTTCTTCCAGTCGGCCTGCTCGGACGCGGTGTAGAGCGCCATCCCCGCGTCGATCTTCCCGGCGCGGAAATGCTCGGCGGCCTTCAGGACGACCTGCGTGGAGGGATGCTTGAACGCCGCCTCGCCTTCGAGGACCTGCGGATCGTCCTGCGCGAACGCGCTGCGCGGGCTCCCGAGGCAAAGGAAGACGGACGCGGCAATCGCCGTGCGAGCGAGGACGTTCTTCATTCCGGGCTCCTTTCTTCAAATGATATGACATCGCAGATTTCCGACCAACCGCTTGATCGGACACGACTTGCCCCGGACGAAACGTGTTCCTCTCGCTGAGAGGCCGGCCTCGCGCCGGTACCTCGTTCGTGCGAACCTCGCCACCGCATGAGCAAGCACGACGTCGTCGTTGTCGGCGGGGGGATCAGCGGTCTGACGTTCGCGGCGGAAGCCGCACGGGCCGGACGGAAGGTCCTCGTTCTCGAGCAGGAGGATCGCGCCGGCGGCTGCCTCGCGACGCGGCGCGCGGGAAGCGGCTACTGGTTCGAGCTGGGGGCCCACACCTGCTACGACTCCTACGTCGGTTTCACGCGGGTCCTCGAGGCGTGCGGCCTCCGGGATTCCGTCGTCGGGCGCGCGAAGACGCACCTGCGCTTCCTCGACGGGGATCGCCTCGTTCCCGGCTCGAACCTGGGCGTCCTGCTGCGGCTCTTCTCGTGGCCCGAAGCGGCCGTGAGCCTCCCACGGTTGATCGGCGCGAAGAAGGACGGGAGGACCGTCGCGGAGTTCTACGGCCGCATCGTGGGGAAGCGGAACTACGCCCGCGTCCTCGGACCGATGCTCTCGGCCGTGCCGTCCCAGAGCGCCGACGGCTTCCCGGCCGGGATGCTCTTCAAGATGCGCGACACGCGACGGCAGGACTTTCCGCGGAGCTTCACCCTGGCCGGCGGGCTCCAGACGGCGGCCGAGGCGCTCGCGACGACGCCGAACGTGACCCTGACGACGGGGATGGCGGCGACGTCCGTCGCCGCCATCGGCGACGGCTGGGTCGTGACCTCGTCGGACGGTGCATGCCACGAGGCGCGCATCGTCGCCGTGGCGACGCCCCCCGGAGCCGCCGCAGCGTTCCTCGGCGGCGCCACACCCGAGCTGGCCGGTGCGGCCGCGGCGGTGAAGGAGGCGGTCGTCGAGACGCTCGGCTTCGCCGTCCGTTCGGCGAAGGTGTCGCGCATTCCGGTGTCGATGTTCCTCGTGCCGAAGGCCGATTCCTTCCACTCGATCGTGACGCGCGACTCCGTTCCCGACGCCGAGTGGCGGGCGTTCTCGTTCCACTTCAAGCCCGGGCTCGCGGCGAATGAGAGGCTCGAGCGAGCGGCTCGAGTGCTCGGGCTGTCGCGCGCGGACCTCGAGGAGGTCGCGGAGAAGCGAACTGTCCTCCCGTCGCCTGCCCTGGGGCACGAGGCGATCGTGGCGGAGATCGACCGCCTCTCGGCGGGAAAGAGGCTCTGTGTCCTCGGGAACTGGTTCGCCGGACTCTCGATCGAGGACTGCGTCGACCGCTCGCGGACGGAGTGGGCGCGGGTGGCGGCGCTCGGCTAGTCAGGCCGGGGCGGAAAGCCCTGCCGCTTCGAGCAGCGCCGCGATGTCCGACGGAATCGGCGCGATCGTGTCGACGCGCGCCCGCGTGACCGGGTGGTCGAACGCGAGACGGCGGGCGTGGAGCGCCTGGCGCGGGAAGTCGCGGCAGGCCGCCTGCAGCGCGGCGTCGGCGATCCCTTTCCAGCGCGGCGAGCCGTAGGTGGCGTCGCCGACGATCGGGTGCTGGATCGCCTTGAGGTGGACGCGGATCTGGTGCGTCCGCCCGGTGACGAGCGTGCAGAGGAGGAGCGAGAGCCCCGCTCGCTCGCCCGTCGACTCGGCGAGACGCTCGTAGAGCGTCGTCGACTCGCGCCCCTCGGTCTTCGAGGTGGTCATGCGTTTGCGGTCGTGAGGGTCGCGGAGGATCTTCAGGTCGACCTTCCCCTTCGCGACGGCCGTCCGGCCGTAGACGACGGCGAGGTATTCCTTCACGAGAGTCCGCGCCTTCATCGCCTTCGCCATCCCGGAGTGGGCGGCCTCCGTCTTTGCGACGACGAGGACTCCTGAGGTGTCCTTGTCCAGCCGGTGGACGAGGCCCGGGCGGTCCGCCTCGCCGGCCCAGTCCTTCGAGTGGAAGAGGAGGGCGTTCACGAGGGTGCCGTCCCGGTGGCCCACCGCGGGGTGGACGACGAGGCCCGGTGGCTTGTCGAGGACGAGGAGGTGGTCGTCCTCGAAGAGGATCGAGAGCGGGATCTCCTGCGGGATCAGCTCCGGCTTCGGCGGCGGGGGAGGCGGGAGGACGGTGTCGACGGCGTCGCCGGCGGCGACCTTTGCCGCGGTCTTCGTGACGGGACGCCCGTTGACGAGGACGAGCCCCGCCTCGATCCACTCCTGGACCTTCGTCCGCGAGGCCTCAGGGAGGTCGGCGAGGTGGCGGAGGAGGACGCGGTCGAGGCGCTCGCGGTCGTCGCCGCGGTCGGCGGTGAAGCTCCGGCGAGGGCGCTCGCCGTCGCCGCTCACGCCTCGGCCGGTGCGTCGGCCTTCTTCCGGCCGGCGAGGACGATCCCGACGCCGAGGACGAAGAGCGCGATCGCGATCCCCTGCGACGTAGAGAGGTCCGTGCCCGGGACGGTCCCCCGCGGGTCGCCGCGGAAGAGCTCGACGACGAAGCGCAGGATCGCCGCTCCGACGAGGTAGACCGAGAAGGTGCGGCCCGGGACGCGCCCCTTGCCGAACCAGAGGACGAGCCCGACGAGCGCCAGGAGCCCGAGCGCCTCGTAGATCTGCGTCGGGTGCAGGGGGACGCCGATCGGAACGCCGACGTTCTCGCCCGCCTTCGGGTCGCTGAAGGTGATCGCCCAGGGCTTCGTGCACTGCCCGCCCCAGCAGCAGCCGGCGGCGAGGCAGCCGATGCGGCCGATGGCCTGTCCGAGGGCGACGGCCGGGGCGGCGGCGTCGGCGAACGCGAGGAACGGCACCTTCTTCACCTTCACGAAGAAGACCGCCGCGACGAGCGCGCCGAGCAGGCCGCCGTAGAAGACGCCGCCGGCGCGGAAGAGCTCGAGGAGGCCTCGGAAGGAGCCGAGGTAGTAGGCCGGGCCCTCGACGACGAGGAGGAGGAGCTTCGCGCCGAGGAGTCCGGAGAGGATGAGCCAGATCCCCATGTCGACGGCGGTCTCCCGGTCGATGCCGTACTCGGGTGCCCGGCGGCGAAGGAGGAGGATGCCGAGGACGAATGCGAGCCCGAGGGCGGCTCCGTAGGAGGGGAGGACGATCGGGCCGAGGTGGAGGAGCTCGGGGTGCATCAGGACTCCGGCTTCGTCTCCTCGCTCTCCGGGTTCTTCCAGATGTCGAGAGCGAGGAGGACGACGCCCACGGTGATGGCGCTGTCGGCGACGTTGAAGGAGGGCCACTCCCACCGGTCGGCGGCGTGGACGCGGAGGAAATCGGTGACCGCTCCGGCGCCGACCCGGTCGATGAGGTTCCCGATCGCGCCACCGAGGATGCCGGCAAGGGCGAGCTGCAGCCTCTTCCAGTGGACGGGGCTCCGGAACGCGTAGACGAGGACGAAGAGGAAGACCGCGAACGCGACGGTGTTCAGGAGAAGCGGCCGGTAAGGGGAGGTCGCTCCCGCGAAGAGGCCGAACGCGGCGCCGGTGTTCTCGACGTGGGTGATGTCGAAGAAGCCCGGTATGACGACGATCCGGTCGTAGAGCGGGACCCAGGCCTGGACCATCTTCTTCGTCGCCTGGTCGAGGAGGACGACGAAGGCCGCGAGGGCGAGGTAGAGGGCCCGGAGGCGGACGGGGCTCACGCCGAGGCCGCCGCGAGGATCCGCCGGCAGCGGGCGCAGAGGCCCGACGCGTCGCCGTCGCGCCGCACCTGCCAGCAGCGCGGGCACTTCGTCCCCTCGGCGGCCTGCGCCGAGACGACCGGGAGCGGCGTGCCGCCCGCTGTCGGCGTGAAGACGACCTCGGGGACGATCAGGAGCTCGGCGAAGCGCGCCTCGTCGAGCCCGACGACGGCGAGGTCGGCCTCCAGGGCGGGAGTCCTCTCGATCTCGGCCCGCGCCTGAGCGCTCGTGCCGACGACGCCGTCGCGCCGGAGCGGCTCGAGGGCGGCGACGAACGCGGCGCGGACGTCGAGGAGCCGGCCCCAGGCCGCGTGCGCCTCGTCGGAGAGCGTCGCGAGGCGGAGGTCGTCCCAGGTCGCGAGCGCGGGAGTCCCTCCCTCGTTGCCCGGCAGCGCCTCCCAGATCTCTTCCGCCGTGAACGGGCAGATCGGGTGGAGGAGGAGGGCGAGCGCCTCGGCGAGGCGGTATGCGGCAGTCTGCGCGGACCGTCGGGCCGGGTCGTCCTTCCCGAGGACGAAGAGGGCGTCCTTCCTCACGTCGCACCAGAGGGACGAGAGGTCTGTCGTCGCGAACTCGCGGAGGCGGCGCGCCACGGTGTGGAACTCGAAGCGGTCGTACGCCTTCCGGCACTCGGCGACGAGGAGGGCCGCGCGGGCGACGAGGAGACGGTCGACCGGCTCGAGCGCCTCGGGCGCGAGCGCGTTCGTCACGGGGTCGAAGTCGAAGAGGTTCGAGAGGAGGAACCGGGCCGTGTTCCGGACCTTCCGGTACGCCTCCGCCGTCCGCGTCAGGATCTCCTGGTTGAGGCGGATGTCGTCGGTGTAGTCGGACGAGGCGACCCAGAGGCGGAGGACGTCGGCGCCGTGCTTCTCGATGACGGCGTCCGGCTCGACGGTGTTGCCGTCGGACTTCGACATCTTCCGGCCGTCGCCCGCCACGACGAAGCCGTGCGTGACGACGGTCTCGTAGGGGGCGCGGCCGAGGAGCGCCACGGCGGTGAGGAGCGACGACTGGAACCAGCCGCGGTGCTGGTCGTGCCCCTCGAGGTAGAGGACGTGGGGCCTCTTCGGGTCGGCGTAGGGCGACGCGATGCCGTAGCCCGACGTGCCGAGGACGGCCGCGTGCGAGACGCCCGAGTCGAACCAGACGTCGAGGATGTCCTTCACCTTCTCGAAGGCCGTCCCCTTCCACCTCGAGGCGGGCGGGACGAAGGCGTCGGCGGGGAAGGCCTCGTCGTCCCACCACGCGTCGGCGCCGTGCTTCTCGAAGATCGCGACGAGGTTGTCGAAGAAGAGCTTCAGCTCCGCCGGGTCGTCGGCCGAGGGGTAGTACTCCGGCATCCCGTCCTTCGGCTCCTTCGGCCGGAGGATCGTGATGGGCGAGCCCCAGAGGCGCTGCCGCGAGATCGTCCACTCCAGGCGGTTCTCGACCATCGCGCCGATCCGGTTTACGCCGAACGCGGGGACCCACTCGACCCGCTCGCGGATCTCGGAGAGGGCCTTCTCGCGGAGCGCGCCGAGGTCGATGAACCACTGGTGCGTCGACCGGAAGACGACGGGGCTCTTGCAGCGCCAGCAGTGCGGGTAGCTGTGCGCGACGTCGGTCCGGCCGAGGAGGCGGGCGCCCGACAGGTCTCCCTGCTCGAGCATCGCGAGGACGGCCCGGTTCGCGTCGAGGTCGGGGCTCTTCGCCGCGACGACCCGCTTGCCGCGGAGCGGCTCGGGGACGTGCCGGTCGTAGAAGCCCGCCTCGTCGACGGGGCAGAGGGCCGGGTCGTCGACCGGGAAGCCGCTCCGCTTGACGACGTCGTGGTCCTCCCGCCCGTGGCCCGGCGCCGTGTGGACGAGGCCGGTGCCGTCGTCCGTCGAGACGTGCTCGCCGAGGAGGAACCCGAAGGAGATGCCGTCGAGGTCGAACGGGCGCCGGTACGACGGCCGGGCCATCTCGACCTCGGCCCCCTTGCGGGTCGTGCCGGGGACCGCGGCGAGGTCGCTCCAGCCGAGGGCCTTCGCCGTCGCTTCGACGAGCGGCTCGGCAAGGACGTAGAGCTTCGCCGGCTCGGAAGCCCTCCGCGCGAGGACGTACGGGATCTCGGGCCCGAGGCAGATGGCGCGATTCGCCGGGAGGGTCCAGGGGGTCGTCGTCCAGATGACGGCGAAGAGCTCGGGGTCCCCCGCGAGGGCCTCGCCCCAGAGGGCTCGAAGCGCCTCGGTGACCGGCACCGGGAACGCGACGTGGATCGAGGGGTCCTTCCGGTCCTCGTACTCCACCTCGGCCTCGGCGAGGGCGGTCTTGCAGTTGACGCACCAGAGGACCGCCTTGAAGCCGAACGTCACGAGCCCCTTCGCGAGGAACTCGCCGAACGACCGGGCGATCGTCGCCTGGTAGCCGTAGTCCATCGTCCGGTAGGGCGCCTCCCAGGCGCCGAGGATGCCGAGGCGCTGGAAGTCGTCTCGCTGGGCCACGACCCACTTCTGCGCGTACTCGCGGCAGGCCTTCCGGAACGTGACCGGGTCCATCTCGCGCTTCTTCGAGCCGAGCTCCTTGTCGACCTTCAGCTCGATCGGGAGGCCGTGGCAGTCCCAGCCGGGGACGTAGGGCGCCTCGAAGCCGGCGAGCGTCTTCGACCGGACGACGACGTCCTTCAGGATCTTGTTGAGCGCGGTCCCGATGTGGATGTGGCCGTTCGCGTAGGGCGGCCCGTCGTGCAGGATGTAGCGCGGAGCGCCGGCGGCCCGTCGCGCGGCGAGGACCTTCTCGTAGAGGCCGGAGTCGAGCCACCGGCGCAGCCGCTCCGGCTCCCGCTTCGGGAGGTCCGCCTTCATCGGGAAGGAGGTCGTGGGGAGTTGGAGCGTGGCCTTGTAGTCGCGGGCTTCCATAGAGGCTCCGGAGGTTACCGGCCGCCAACCCCCGAAGCAAGGAGCGGGCCGACCGGATCAGGGTCGTCCGCCCCGGTTCGAGACGACCGACGAGCGTCGCCGCATCGCCGAAGGCACGGTCCGACCCGTCGTGTCTGTTCAGGTCGCGAGGCTGGCTCCGCCATCCACGACGAGCGTCTGCCCCGTGATCCACCCGGCGAGCGGCGAGAGGAGGAGGAGGACCGCCGAGGCCACGTCCTCCGGCGTCCCGAGGCGGCCGAGCGGAGAGGCGGCGCGCGCGTGGGCGGCGAGCTCCTCGTACCGCGGGTGGAGCTTCACCGATGCCGTCGGCACGAGACCCGCCGAGACGGCGTTGACGAGAATCCCGCGCGGACCCAGCTCGACGGCGAGAGTCCGGACGACGGCCTCGAGGGCGGCCTTCGACGGACCGATCGCGCCGTACTCCGGTATGAAGCGCGACCCGCCGAGGCTCGAGAGGGCGACGAGCCTCCCTCCGTCCGGCATCCGCTCCGACGCCTCGCGCGCGAGGAGGAGGAACGCCCGGGCGTTCACGGCGAGCGTCAGGTCCCACTGCGCGGGCTTCACGTCGAGGAGCGGCTTGAAGGAGCCGAGGGCGGCGGAATGGACGAGAACGTCGACCCGGTCGCCGGCCGCCGCGACCAGCCCCCTCGCTTCCTCGGGGTGGACGAGATTCGCCGCGACGGTCCGGACCTCGGCGCCGAGGTCCTGGCAGGCGCGGGCGGCTTCCTCCGCCGCGGCGGCGTCGGTGCGGTAGCCGAGGACGAGGCGGGCGCCGGAAGCGGCGAGCGCGAGGGAGATCGCGCGGCCGAGGCCGCGGGTCCCGCCGGAGACGACGGCGACGCGGCCGCGAAGGTCGGGGAAGGGCGTGGTCATGCGGAGACCTCCCTGGCGGCCGGGCCGTCGGCCGCGAAAGCCGCGTTCACGTCGCGCCGGGTGTAGGTCTCCTCGCTTCCGCCGGGGCGGGTCTTCCAGCGCCAGTGGATCCACCGCCACTGCAGGGGGTCCTCCCGGACCCACGCCTCCCAGACCCGGACGATCCGCTCCGTCGTCTCGAGGACGTCGCTCGGGGTCGGGACGCCGGTTCCGGGAGGCTCGAAGAAGGCGAGGCGGAAGAGGAACCGCTCCCCGCGACGGACGGCGGCGCCGACGACGATCGGCGCGCCGGTGCGCGCGGAGAGGAGCGCCGCCGTCTTGCGGGTCGAGGCGGGGCGCCCGAAGAAGAGAGGGAACGGACCGGAGCGGCCGCCGTTCTCGTCGAGGAGGACCGCCACGCTCGTGCCCGAGCGGAGCGCGGCGAGAGCGGGAACGACCGCGCCTCTCTTTTCGATGAGGGCGCCGTCGCCGCGCCGCACGCGGCGGAGAAGCGCGTCGAGGAAGGGGTTGTCGACGCTCCGGGCCACCGCCGCGCCGCGCCCTTCGAGCGCCAGGTCGAGCATCTGCATCGCGACCTCCCAGGAGCCGAGGTGCCCCGTGACGAAGACCTTCGGGCGCGGGTCGGCGAGGATCCGCGCCTCGAGCCCGGGATCCTCGGCATCGTAGAGCGTCCTCCAGGAGCCGTCGGCCCGGCCGGGCAGGGCCGAGAAGCGGATTCCCTCCGCGAGGCTCCGCCCGAGGCTCGCGAAGACGGCTCGGACGGCGCGGCCCGCCTCGGCGCGCGACATCGACGGTCCGTAGGCGCGCCGGAGGTTGACGAGACCGGCCCGCCGCGACGTCCCCAGGACGGCCCAGGCCGCCAGTCCGTAGAGGCTCCCGAGGCGGCCGGCGGCATTCCACGGAAGGAGGCGCAGGGGGACGAGGAACGGCAGGGCCACGAGCGTGAGGAAGAGGTCGCGCGCCAGGACGAGGGCTCGGACGGGAGCGCCTCTCGTCATGCGCTCTCCCGCCGGCCGACGAGGGCCGCCAGGCCGGCGGCCGCCGCGAGCGCGGCGGCGACGGAGACGGCGGCGGGGATCAGGATCGACCAGGGCTTCTCGAGCCAGGGGTGGAGGAAGAGCTGGAGGAGCGCGCCGTGGAGGGCGCCGAAAAGCACGCCGAGCGAGGCGCCCAGGAGGCGGGCCGCCCAGGCGCTCGTCTCCTCGAGCGCCCGCTGCGCCGTGAGCGCTGCAGCAAAGACGAGGACGACGAGGACTCCCCAGGTGACGAGGCCGCCGAGGAACGGCCCAAGCCTCGGGAGGAGGGCGCCGGGGACCGTCGCGAGGTACGGCCGCACGGCGTCGAGCCCGAGGAGGAGCAGGAGCGCGCCGAGCGACGCGACGGCGGGACGCCCCTTCCTGAGGCGGGCACAGGACGCGAGGAACGCGGCCCCGGCGAGGATCGCGAGGACGCGCGGAGCGAGACGCTGGAGGTCTCCGGAACCGGCGAAGCCCCACCTCGCGTCGAGCGGCCGCGCGAGTCCCGCGGCGACGACGGCGAGGCCGGACGCGAGCGTCACGAACGCGAGGAGCGGAGGGCGGCCGGCCGGGAGGAGGGGCATCTGCCGCGAGGTCGCCGCGAGGGCGAGGGCCTGCGCGACGGGGACGAGGAGCCACGCCGCGAAGGCTCCGTAGGTCACGTCGACGAGGTTCAGGAGGAGCCACGAAGAGAGGGCCGCGGCGACGAGATAGGCGGGGGAGAGAAGGAGCCAGTATCCCAGGAACCGCCTCATGCCCCGGCCACCTCCTCCAGGGCACGGCTTCGTGCCGCCGCGAGACGCGTGGTGAGCTCCGTGGCGAGGCGCTCCCGGTCCGTGCGGCCCATCCCGGCCGGAACGGGCAGGGGCTCGCCGACGACGACGACGACGCGCGAGAAGGGGAGCGGGAGCCAGATCCTCGACCAGCTTCGCTTCAGGACGAGGCCTCGCCGGGCCGCCGCTCCCACGGGGCGGAGCGGGCGACCCGTCCGCGCCGCGCAGACGACGGCTCCGCCCTTGGCGACGCCGGACGGGCCGAGGGGCCCGTCGACGACGAGGGCGAGGGGCCCGTCGTCTCCGGGAAGACCGTGGAGGAGCTGCGCGAGCGCCTGCGCTCCGCCCCTGAGAGTGGCGCCTCGGACGACCCGGCCCCCGAGGGACGTGACGACCTCCGTCGCCCAGTCGCCGTCTCGGCCGGGTGCGACCAAAGTCGTGAAGCGCGCCCGACCGAGGACGCCCGCGAGGGCGAGAGCGTCCCTCTCGCAGATGGCGAAGACCTCGGGGCCGAACGGGTAGGTGGCGGGGGTCACGCGGGACCCGTCGGGGAGGATTCCCTCCAGGCGAAGCGTCCGGTGGAGGAGGCCGTAGATCCGGCCGAGCGCGCGGGCGAGCGAGCGCGGTGGCGAGCGGCGGATCTTCACGCCCGCACGAACGCGAGGCAGGCCGTCTGGCCGCCGAACGCGAAGGAGTTCGAGAGCGCCGCCCGGAGGTCGACGCGCCGGGCTCCCTCCGGGACGGTGTCGATCTCGCACTCGGGGTCGCGAAGCTCCTGGTTGAGCGTGGGGTGGACGCGTCCGTCCCGGAGCGAGAGCGCGGTGACGATCGCCTCCACGGCGCCCGCGGCCACCGTGAGGTGGCCGATCATCGATTTCGTCGAGCTGACGGCGACGCCGTCGAGCCGCGAACCGAAGACCGCCTTCATCGCCCGGACCTCCACCCGGTCGCCTCCCGGCGTCGAGGTCCCGTGCGCGTTGACGTAGTCGACGTCGTCGGGCGAGAGCCCGGCGTCGTCGAGGGCGCGGCGCATCGCGAGGGCGGCCCCGAGGCCCTCCGGGTGGGGGTCCGTCACGCGGTAGGAATCGCACGCGGAGCCGAATCCTGCCACCTCGGCGAGGACGTCCGCACCTCGCGCGCGGGCGTGCTCACGCTCCTCGAGGACGAGGAACCCCGCCCCCTCTCCGAGGACGAAGCCGTCGCGCGCGCCGTCGAACGGGCGGCTGGCGCGTTCGGGCGCGTCGTTGCGACGGGAGAGAGCGCCGAGCAGGCAGAACGACGCGAGGCCCATCGGGTAGATCTCGGAGTCGGACGCGCCCGCGAGGACAACGTCCGCTTCGCCGCGGCGAATCCAGCGAAAGGCGTCGCCGACCGCCTGGGTCCCGCCCGCGCAGGCGGTCATCGACGCGAGGAGAGGGCCGCCGATCCCCGCCGCGCGCGCGAGGTGCGCGGCGAGCGCGCCCGGGCTCTGCCGGTCGGCCGCGTGAGGGAGGAGGCCGAGGCGCAGCTCCTCCGCGAACGCCTTCCCGTCGAAGCCTCCCCGGGCCGCTCCCGCGGCGGCGGCTCCGAAGACCTCGGCGTGACCGTAGGTCCCCATGCCCGTCGCGAGGGAAAGGCCCGCGGAAGCGGCCCAGGGGCCTCGCGGCGCGAGGCCGGCGGCGGAAAGCGCCTGCGAGGCCGCTTCGGCCGCGAAGTCCCAGATCCTCCCGCGCCCGCCGAACTCCTCGCCGAGCACGCTCGCCGGGGCCCCTGCGGGGGCGAGCGCCTCGGCGGCGATGCGCGTCGGGTAGGAGGACGCGTCGAAGCGCCGGATCGGGCCGATGGCGGACCGTCCGGCGAGGAGGTTCTCCCAGAGGCCGGCCGCACCGTCCGCGCCCGGCGCGACGAGTCCGGCCCCGGTCACGACGACGCGTCGGCGCGTTCTCATTCCGGCGACGCGGCTCCTCCCGAGAGGCGCTTCTCCAGGTACTCCACAACGGTCCCGACGGTGATGAGGCGGGGGAGGTCCGAGCGCGTGGGGCGGTCCGGGACGCGATCCCAGCGGAACCCGGGCCTGCGGACTTTCAGCTGCGCGAGCCGCTCGGCGAGCGCGTCGGGGTCGTCACCGACGCCGTCGAACGACCCCTGCCAGATCTCCTCCTCTGGGATCTTCAGGCCGAAGTCGCTCTCGAGGCGGAAGACGATGTCGAGGAAGTCGATCGACTCGGCGCCCAGGTCGTCGACGAGGGACGCGTCGAGAGTCACCCGCTCGGCGGGCTGGTCGAGGGCGTCGGCGACGATCGAGAGGACGCGGGATTCGATTTCCGAAGGGGACGGGTTCATGCGGCACTCCGGGCCGCCTCATCGGGCGGCAGGACCAGTAAGGCCGAGGCTTCTCCGGCAGGTCCCATGGCGACGGCCGCGACCGGGCCGGCGAGGCCTTCGGCGAGGGAGAGGACGAGTGCGGCCGGCGCGTGCGCCGCGAGGAGATTCCCGGCGAGGCGCTCGAGCTGGCGGGAGGGGGCGGGCGTCGCGTCGGCCGCGAGCGCGGCGAGCCGGGTCCCCGCGGACAGGGCGTGGGCACCCACCTCGCCGAGGAGGCGGGCCCCGCGCGCGAGCGCGGCCTCCCGCTCCTCGAAAAGGACGACGGCCGCCCCTTCGGCGGGAACGAGCGGAGAGGGGCCCGAGAGGAGGCCCTTCTGCTCGAGCGCGGCGAACGCGAACGGGTGGACGGCGGAGTCGGCACCACCGGCGAGGACGGCGTCGGCGCGCCCTTCGGCGATCCACGCGGCCCCCTCGACGATCGCCGAGAGACCCGCGGCCCACCCCGTCATCACGGTGGTGTTCGGTCCGCGCGCCTCCCGCTGGATCGCCACGTGGGCGCTGGTCATGTTGGGGAGGTGGACGAGGAGCCAGAGAGGGTTGAGGCCCGCGAGGGCCGCCTCGCCGAACGCGTCGGTGTCGCGGGCCGAGAGGGCCGGGTCCTCCGAACGCGCGAGGGCCGCGGAGAGCTCCTCGGCGCCGAGGTCGGAGCCGCTCGTTCCGATCGAGACGCCGAGGCCGTCGCACGGCCCCGCGGGGAAGCCGGCGTCTTCGAGCGCCATCGCGGCCGCGCAGACGGCGAACCGCGTCCTGCGGTCGCAGAGCTTCAGCGCCTTGGGAACGCGGAAGTACGCGCGGGGGTCGAGGCCGCGCACCTCGCCGGCGAGCGGCGACGCGAACGGGCTCGCGTCGAAGAGCGTGGCGGGAGCGATGGCGCACCGGCCCTCGGCGAGCGCCAGCCGCGTCGCCCCGAGGCCGGTGCCGAGGGGTGTCAGGAGGCCGAGGCCGGTGACGACGACGCGCCGCTCCCTCACGTGCCCGGTCCGTCCCGCCCCTCGAGCGCCGCCACCTTCTCCTCCAGCTCCCTGAGCCGGCGCAGGAGCTCCGGGAGCCGCGCGACGATGGGGAAGACACGCCGGGCCTCCGCCGCGGGAAGCGCGGGGGCGCCGTGCCAGATTCCGGGGCCGATGTCGCGGTGGACTCCCGCCTGCGCGCCGACGACCGTCCCCTCGGCGAGGGTGACGTGGTCCGCGATGCCGGACTGGCCCGCGAGGATGCTGAGGCGCCCGACCTTCACGCTTCCGGAGAGGCCCGCCTGCCCGATGACGCAGCAGTGCTCGCCGACCTGGGTGTTGTGGCCGACCTGGACGAGGTTGTCGATCTTCGTCCCCGCCCCGATTCTCGTAGCGCCCACGGTCGCGCGGTCGACGCAGGAGTTCGACCCGATCTCCACGTCGTCGGCGATCTCGACGGTCCCGATCTGCGGGACCTTGTGCTGCACTCCGCCAGCGTCGCGCTCATAGCCAAAGCCGTCGCTCCCGATGACGCTTCCCGCGTGGATCCGAACGCGGCGTCCGACCGTCACGCCGGGGTAGAGGATGACGCCGGGAAAGAGAACCGAGTCGTCGCCCACCCTCGCGCCTTCTCCGACGACGGCGAGCGGGTGAACGCGGACGCGCGCGCCGAGGCGGGCCCCGGCCTCGACGACGGCCCCGGGGCCGACCCAGACCCCTTCTCCCATCTCCGCGCCCGGGTCGACGTACGCGCGGGGATCGACTCCCGGCCCGCGCGCGTCGTCGGGCGCGAAGTGGGCGAGGAGAGCGACGAACGCCCGGCGGGGGTAAGGGACCCGAACGATGGAACGCCCCGGCGCCTCGGTCCCTGGCGGGACGACGAGGGCCGATGCCCGGCACGAGGCGATCCCGGCGAGCGCCTTCCGGTCCGCGAGGACGGCGAGCGCGCCCTCGCCCGCTTCCTCCGGAGGCTCGAGCCGGTCGATCGGAGTCTCCCGGTCGCCGTCGATCTCGCCTCCCAGGAGAACGGCGATTTCGCCGAGCGTCGTCTTCCTCACGTGCCGCTCCCTTCCTCCCGGACGATGGCGCCGCCGAAGGCCGCGCCCCGCACGGGGCGCCGCTCCGCGGCCGCCAGGACGGCCTCAGCCGCCCGCGCGTCGCTGCCGCCCGCGAAGAGGAGGCGCGACACCTCCCCGAGCGCCTGCCGCTGCTCCTCGAGGAGAGAATCGTCCTCGAGGAGCCGCACCGCCGCGGCCGACAGCGCAAGGCCGCTGGCCCGGTCCTGGATGTGCTCGGGAATCGCGCGCCGCCCGAGGACGAGATTCGGGAGACCGACCGTGTCGGAGTCGATGAGGCCGAGAGCGATCGCGCTGCGGACGACGCCCATCGTCAGGGCGGCGAGACGGTAGGCGATGACCATCGGCGTTCCGATGAGGGCGGCTTCGAGGGAGGCGGTCCCCGAGGCGAGGATCGCGAGGTCGGCCGCGCGGAGCGCGTCGTGGCCGCTGGAGGTCGTTCCGAGGACTCCCCCGAGCCCTCGGCGGGCCACTTCGGCCTCGATCCGGGGCGCGAAGGCGGGATCGGCGACAGGGAGGACGAAGCGGACCATTCCGTCCCGCTCGTGAAGGAGCCGCGCGGCGTCGAGGAGGACGGGGGTGAGCCGGCGCACCTCGAGCTCCCGGCTGCCCGGAAGGATCGCCACGAGCGGTCCGGCGGGGAGTCCGAGGGCCTCGCGGGCGTGCCGTCGTTCCGCTTCCGTGGCGGGCCGCAGGACGTCGCCGAGGTAGTGCCCGACGAATGTCGTAGACGCCCCAGCGGCTCGCCAGACGCGTTCCTCGTCGGGGAACGACGTCAGGATCTCGTCGAAGCTCGGGGCGAAGACGCGGGCGAGCGAGCGCCAGATCCAGACTTGCGGAGGGAAGTACGAGAGGGTCGGGACCCCGCGGGCCCGAAGCCATCGACCGAGTACCACGTGGAAGACGTCGTTGGCGATGAGAACGGCGGCGTCGGGCGGCGAACCCGCGACGCGCCGGCGCAGGGACGCGAACGCGCGCGCCAGGCCCGGAACGACCCGGAACGACTCGCTGATCCCGACGGTCCCGAGGGCGTTCGTGCTCCGGAGGAGCTCGACGCCGGCCTCCGCCATCCGCGGGCCGCCGAGACCGAAGAAAGCGAGGTCCGAACGACGCGCTCTCAGCGCGCGCACCAGTCGCGCGCCAGCGACGTCTCCCGACACCTCTCCGGCGCTCAGGAGGATCCTCACGCGGTGCCCTTCCTTCGCGCGCGGAGACGTTCGGCGGCCTCGAAGAGAGCGAGTTGGGCGAGCGGCACGGCAACCGCGTGGAGCGCGAGGAGCCTCGTCTCCGGGTTTCGGTCGTCGACCGCCCGCGCCACGAGGACGCGCGCGGCCACGAACGTCCCCGAAAGGAGGAGGAACAGGCCCAGCCGGCGCTTCATTCCGCGGAGGAGGATAAGGCGGTCTCGACGAGGCGGCCGAGACCCGTCTCGCGGAGGATTCCCGCCCTCCACGCGTCGAATTCGGCGGAACCCGAGGGCCTCGAAACGAGGTGAAAGACGAGCCTCGCGTCGGCGACCCTCTCGTCGCCGACCGAGGCGCGGGTCCGTGCCGTCCAGACGTCCTCGCGGGTCTCTTCCAGGTCGGCCTCGAGCCGGATCTCGTCGCCCGGACGGACGAGGCGCCGAAACTTGGCCCGCTCGACCATCATCAGGAGGGGGAACCGGTCCGGCCCGACCTTCGTGGCGAGAGCCCACCCGGCCGCCTGCCCCATCGACTCCGTCAGGAGGACCCCCGGGACGATCGGGAATCCGGGGAAGTGATCCGCGAAAACGGGGTCATCGGGGCGGAACGTCTTCAGCGCCGTCGCACCTCGCCCTGGCTCGACCGAGAGGAACTGGTCGACGAGGACGAACCGCACGATCGGGGGGGCCTCAGAGGGCGGTGGCGGTCCCGCGGAGGAGCTTCACGCCGAGAGCGACCACGGCCGCGGCGAAGAAGAAGAGACCGAAGGTCGAAGCCGACGGGACGACGGCGGCGGCGGCCAGCGCGGCCCCTGAGAGGGGCGGGCCGGTCGATGTCGAGATCCCGCCCACCTCCTGGACCGTGATCGTGTCGGGCCACCCGTCCGCGTCCGTGTCCGTCAGGGGGAAGTAGATCTGCGGCGTCGTCGCGGTGGCGACGCCGAGAAGTCCGGCGCCGCTCGTCGTCCACGGCACGGTGATGAAGTCGGGGCGTCCGTCTCCCGTCGTGTCCCGCGGGACCAGGCTCATCCGGGTCTGGGGGACTCCGGTCCCTTCGACCTGCATCGTCTCGTAGATCCCGTCCGCGTTCTGGTCGAGGAGCTGGCCCGTCCCGCTGGCCGAGGAGGCGAGGGCGCGCGCTCCGCCGGCGGCCGCAGGCGGGACGTACGGAGTCTGGGTGAACGTGAAGAGGGTCCCCGCTTCGTTCGAGAAGAGCGACTGAACGGTGCCGTCCGGCCTCGTGCGGTAGGCGGAGATACCCTCGGTCTGGTAGACGGTCATGCACGGGGTCTCCGTCCCGGTTCCGGGGATCCCGGATGGGAGCCCGACGACCTGGGTGCAATCCGTCGTTTGCCGCTGGGGGTAGCCCATTCGCTCGCCCGCCTGCGGCACTCCATCCCCGTTCATGTCGAACCAGATCTGGCTGCTGGCACTCCACGGACCGGGTCCGGCGGACGGTCCCGGTGTGGGCGTCGGTGTGGGCTGAGCCATCAATGCGCTCGCGGAGAAAAGGAACGCGAGCGCGGCAGTGGCGGCGAAGCACGAAGTGGTTCGGCTCATTCGGGCCCTCCAGATTCCGGGAACGGTCTTGAGTGCGGCAATTGTAGCAAGTCCGGAAAACGCCAGGGGCGTCGGATCGGGCAGATCGGGGCAAGTGCTCCGGCGCCTTCGCTAGACTCGGCCGCCGTCCCATGAGCCGCAGTCACCTTTCACAGGAGCGTTTCGCCCCCCGCGCGGCGTTCGCCCTCGCGGCCGCGGTCGTGGCGGCGCTTCTCCTGCTCGCGCCGCGAACGACGCTCTGGGACCGGGACGAGTCCCGTTTCGCGCGCTCGGCGGTCGAGATGCTCTCGTCCGGCGACTTCCTCGTCCCGACGTTCGCAGGCGAGCTGCGGCCGCACAAGCCGCCCCTCCTTCCGTGGCTTATGGCCCTCTCGACGAGCGTCCTCGGCCCCACGGAGGTGGCCTTCCGCCTCTGGTCCGCGCTGGCGCACGGTGCCTCCGTCCTCCTGACCTTCGCCGCCGGCCGGCGCCTTGCGGGCGGGACGTCCCCGCTCCTCGGAGCGGCGCTGCTCGCCCTGTCGCCTCTCGCCCTCCTGGAGGGGGCCGCCGCGACGGCCGACGCCCTCCTCCTCGCCGGGCTGACGGGAGTCCTCGCGGTCTTCGCCGACGCCGCGACCGGCGGCGTCCGGCCCCGGCATCTCGTCCTTGGGGCGCTGGCCTCGGCGGTCGCGCAGCTCGCCAAGGGGCCCGTCGCGTTCGCGCTTCCGCTCCTCGGCCTCGGCGGGGCGCTCCTGCTGGTGCCGGGGGCCTTTCGCGAAAGACGGCGCCTCGCCGTTCTCCTGGCGGCATCCTCGATCCTCGGCCTCCTGCCGGTTCTCGGCTGGGGACTCCTCGCCGACGCCGCGACGAACGGCCGCCTCCTCTCGGAGGCGATCGGGACGCACGTGATTGGCCGGACGCTCGCGCCGATGGAAGGCCACGGGAGCGGACTCCTCGTGGGGCCGCTCTATTACGGCGCCGTCCTTCTCGTCGGCTTCTCCCCGTTCACGCTCTTCCTGCCCTCCGCCTGGGCCCGCGTCCGGTCGGGCGGCGGGCTCGCGCCCGGGGCCCGCGCGATCCTCCTCGGAAGCGTCCTCGCCCCGCTGCTCCTCTTCAGCGTCGTCGCCACCAAGCTCCCGCACTACCTCCTTCCGGCGTTCCCGGCCCTCGCCCTTCTCGCGGCCGAGGCCGCGGGGGCGGGCGAACGACGCGGTCTCGTCGCCGGCGGGCTCCTCCTCGCTCCGGTCGTCGTCGCGGCGCTCGCGGCCCTCACCGCGATCGTGACCGTCCCCCCGCTGGCGGCACTGCGGGCTCCGGCGGCCGTGGCCATCGTCGCGATCGCGGCGGAGGTCGCCCTGGCTCTGGTGCTTCTGCGGTCGGGACACACGCGAGCCGCCGCCGCGACGCTTCTCGCGGGGACCGCTGTCGCGCTCGTCGCGACGGCGGGATTCGGTCTTCCCGCGCTCGAGAGGTGGAAGCCGGTTCCCCGCCTCGCGGCCGAGGCGCGGCGTGCCGTGGGCGACGCCCCCGCCGCGACGCTCGGGTTCGAGGAGCCGAGCGTCTTCGTCTATTTCGGTCCGGGACCCGTGGAGCGCCTCGCGAGCGAGGCGGACGCCGCCCGCTGGGCGCGCGGCGAAGGCCCGGGACTCCTCGTCACGACGCGAGCCGGGCTCGAGCGCCTGGTGGCGCGCGAGGGCCTGCTGCCCCTCGTCCCGGTGGCGCGGCAGGGAGGGATGAACGTCTCGAAAGGGGAGCCCGTCGAGCTGGTCGCTCTGGCGCGCGGTGGACCGTGGACGATGGCCCCGCGGTGACCGACGTCGTCGCGCGACGGGACGACGCCGCGGAGACGCCGCCGCTCGGAGGTCTGCCGTCTCCCGAGGGACCGTCCGTGAGAGAGCCCGGTCTCTCCCGGTTTCACGGCTTCGTCCTCGGTGCGTACGGAGTGGCTGCCGGGGCGGCGGTCGCCGCGGCGCGGATCGCGCTCCTTCGCGGGGCCGGAGCCTCCGAGCGGGCGGAGCGCCTCGGCACGGCGCCGCCACCGTGCGGTCCGGGGAGGCTCCTCCTCCACGCCGTTTCGGCCGGGGAGATGACCGCCGCGTCGGCCCTCGCGTCGGAGATCGAGCGGACGTGCGGGGTGAAGCTGCTGCTGACGACCGGGACGAGAGAGGGGCGGATCGTGGCCGAGCGGATTCGCGAGACGTGCCGCGCGGTCGAGGCGGTCGCGTTCCTGCCGTGGGACCGGCCGGGCGCGGTGCGCCGGTGGCTCGCGCGACTCGCTCCCGCGGCCGTGGTGACCGTCGAGGCCGAGCTCTGGCCCGGGCTCTTCCTCGGGGCACGGTCGCTCGGCATCCCGGTCGCCGTCGCGAGCGCGCGGCTCCGGCCGGGCGAGGCGTGGCGGTACGCGCGGGCGGGCCCGTTCTTCCGCCCCGTCGTCGACGCGGTCGCGTGGATCGGCGCGCGGACGGAGGAGGACCGCGAGAGGTTCCTCGCGATCGGCGTGAGCCCCTCCCGCGTCGAGGTGACCGGCGATCTGAAGCTCGACGCCCCGACGCCGGCCGCGGCGCTGCCGCCCGGGTGGGAAGCCTGGCTCGCGATCGGCCCTCCTCTCCTCGTCGCGGCGAGCACCCACGCTCCCGAGGAGGAGCTCCTCCTGGCGGCCGTGAAGAGGCTGCGCGGCGAAAGCGCCGAGGTCCGGCTGGCGATCGCGCCGCGGCACGTCGCGAGGTCGAGCGAGGTCGAGCGCCTCGCCCGCCAGGCCGGCTTCGGGACGTGCCGCCTCTCGGGCCCTCCAGGCCCCGCTTCGATCCTCGTCGTCGACACCTTCGGCCTGCTCTCCTCGCTCTGGCCGCACGCCGCGATCGGTTTCCTCGGCGGGACCTTCGCTCCGGTCGGCGGGCACAGCCCCGTCGCGGCCGCGGAGGCGGGCGTGCCGCTCCTGGCCGGGCCTTCTCTCGAAGGGGTACGCGACGTGGCCGACGCGCTCCGACACGCCGGAGCGCTCGTCGAGGTGGGCAAGGACGGGGCCGTCGAGGAGCTCGCAGCGGCGTTGGCGCGGCTCCTCTCCGACGATGGTGATCGCCTTCGCCGGGGCGAGGCCGGGCGCCGCGCTCTCGGTTCCCTCCGGGGCGCCGCCGCGCGAACGGCGACGAGGATCCTCGGTCTTCTGGCCTCGGCGCGGCATACCGGGCCCGAGCCCCTCTGACGGCTCCGACCCGGATTCGCGGGGACGACCCCGCTCACGCTCACGTCGCGCGGTTCGCGACGGGCTCGACCTGATCCGCGAAGAGCGCCCGGAAGGGGAGACACGACTCCAGCAGGCGCGATGCCGGACCGTCTCCCGCGACGCGGCCGTCGACGAGGACGATCACTCTCGGGTATCGGGCCACGGTGGAGAGACGGTGCGCCATCACGATCACCGTCCGTCGCGCGAGCCACGGCCCGAGATCGTCGAGGAGCCGGCCCTCCGTCTCGCCGTCGAGCGCGCTCGTCGCCTCGTCAAGGACCAGGACCGGCGGGTCGGTGAGGACGGCGCGCGCGAGGGCGATCCTCTGCTTCTGGCCGCCCGAGAGGTTTCGTCCGGCCTCGAGCAACGACCCGTCGATCCCGCCGGGGATCGCGGCGACGAGGCTCTCGAGGCCGCAGAGGCCCAGCGCCCCGACGACCTCGCTCCGCGACGCCTCCGGGCGCCCGAAGAGGACGTTGTCCGCCAGCGTCCCCCGGAAGAGGAACGGCTCCTGCTCGACGAGCCGCACGGCGCGCCTCAGGTCGCGAAGGTCCGCTTCGCGAAGCTCCACGCCGTCGAGCGCGAGCCTCCCCACGTCCGGAGAGAGGAAGCCCGCGAGCATCGCCGCGAGAGTGCTCTTCCCTCCGCCGCTGGCCGCGACGACGGCGACCGTCTCGCCCGGCTCGACCCGGAGGTCGACTCCCTCCAGGAGCGGGCGCGACGGCTCGTGGCGGAAACCGACGCCTTCGAGCGCGAGCCTCCCGCGCACGGGCCGCGGGAGGGGCGTCCCGCCCTGCCGTTCGAGGAAGCCGAAGTCGATCACCTCGTAGACCCGCGCGGCCGCGGCGAGGGTCCGCTGGAGCGTCGCGTGGACGTCGGCGAGACGCCGGAGCGGCTCGACCGTCCGCGCGGCGAAGAGGCAGAACGCCAGGAGACCGGCCGGTGTCAGCTCGTTCGCGAGGGCGAGCCGGCTTCCCCAGCCGATCGCACCGAGGAACCCGAGTCCGGTCACGAGGAAGATCGAGGCGAGGACCGTCGCGGACCAGAGCTCGGCGGAAAGGACGCTCCGGCGATAGGTGGCGTTCGTCGCCGCGAAGCGATCCGCCTCGCGCCCGGCGGCGTCGTATCCCTGGATGGTCGTCAGGCCCGAGAGCTGCTCGGAGAAGACGGCGTGAAGCTCGCCCAGCTTCCTCTGGGCGACGCTCCCCTTGCGCCTGACGACGCGTCCCAGGCGGTCGAGAAGGAGTCCGAGGAGGGGGGCCAGGACGACGGCCCCGAGAGCGAGGCGCCACTCGACGAAGAAAGCCACGGCGATCGAGCCGAGGGCGTCGAGGCCGTCGCCGACGAGCCTCTTCAGCAGTGTCTCGACGAACCCCGAGAGGCTGCTGGCGTCCGAGAAGACCCGCGAGAGGAGCTCGCCGGCCGGGCGGCCTCTCACCTCGAGGGCCCGGCTCGCGAGGACCCGCCGCGCCGCGCGGTCGCGCAGGCGCTCGAGGAGGCGCTGGTTGACGCTCGCCGCGAGGTAGCGCGAGAGGACGACCGCCGCCGCGAGGAGGAGGGTCGCGCCCGCGGCCTCGAGGAGAAGGGCGCGAACGGGGAGGAGTGAGCCTCCCGTGAGCGGCCCCTCCAGCCACTCCTTGACGAGCCAGGTCAGGAGGAGCTGGGCGCCGGCCATCGTCGCGAGCGCGACCGCCGCCCCCGCGAATCGCGACCGCTCGACCGCCGCGTCCCTCGCGATCCGAAGGAGCAGGCGCCGTCCGGCACCTGGTGCCAGGATCCCGTCGCTCACGCCGGAAGACTCGCGGGTCGCTTGCCGCGTCGGCCCGCCCGCCGCAGCAGGGAGCGCGCCACGCGCCTCCAGTGCCCCGCCGTGGTTCGGGCCAGGCGGAGCGACTCGCGCGGGTCGACGAAGAGACGGGCGGCGATCCTCCCGTTCTTCCGCGCGTTGCGCCTCGCCTGGCCGGCCTGGTCGGCCAGCCAGCGACCCAGCGGCCAGACCTCGACGACGATCTCCTTCTCTCCCAGGCCCGTCCACGCCACGTAGCGCTTGTGCCCGTCGGCGACGAGCCACTTCCCGAAGAGCCGCACGACGGAGACCGGCGGGAAGAGATCTCCCGCGCGCATCCTCTCGCGATACCCGCGGATCACCTCCGCGGCGTGCGTCAGCTCGAGGAGGTCGACGACCTCCTCGATTCGGAGCACCCGTGTCGGGTGGGCCGCACGCGCGGCGTCGAAGCCCCTCGGGCTCCCGGAGGGCGGGAAGCTGTCCACCGTGGCCGGACCATGCCGGTACGCCACGCAGTCCGTCAAGGCCGCACCGGTCCCGCGGGGGAGGCCGGCGGCCAGCCTGCTAGGCGAGGTCGATCTCGCGCGACGAGCGGTGGAAGCCCCGCTTCGAGTCGCGCGCGAAGGCGCCCAGCTCGTCCGCCAGAGGGTCGCCGAGCGCCTCCAGCTTCTCGAGGGCCTCCGCCAGCGGAAGGCCGGAGCGCAAGAGGAGCCGGTAGGCCTCCTTCAGCGTCCGGAGCTGCGAGGCCGTGAACCCGGCCCGCCGGAGGCCGACGACGTTCAGGCCGCGCGCGCGGGCCGGGACGCCGTCGGTGATCACGAAGGGCAGGCAGTCCTTGATGACCTTCGTGTTCCCGCCGACCATGGCGAGGCGCCCTACCCGGCAGAACTGGTGCACGACCACCCCGCCCGAGAGGAAGGCCCGCTCGTCGATCCGTACATGTCCAGCCAGCGCGACGTTGTTCGCCAGGATCACGTGATCGCCGATCACGTCTTCGTGGGCGACGTGGGAATACGCCATGAGGAAGCAGCCCGAGCCGACGCGCGTCACGCCCCCGGGAGCCGTCGCGCGGTGGATCGTCACTCCCTCACGGATCCGGTTGTCGTCCCCGATCTCCAGGCGGCTCGGACCTCCGTCGAAACCGAGGTCCTGGGGCGCGCCGCCGAGGATCGCTCCCTCGTGGACGCGGTTGCGAGCGCCCATCCACGTGTATCGCTTGACGACGCTGTGGGCGCCCAGCTCGCATCCGTCGCCGATGCCCGTCTCGGCCTCGACAACCGCGAAAGGGCCGACCTCCACCCCGGCCCCGAGTCGCGCGCCCGGATCGACGAGAGCCGTGTGGTGCCGTCCCATGAGGCCGGGATTCTAGTTTGCGACCTGCCCGGACGAGGCGAGCTAGAGAAGGAATTGCCGAGGTCCGGAAGGAGGTGAGACAGTCGCGCGGGAGGCGGTGTCCTGCGGATGCGCCGGAGGAGAGGCGGGGACGGTGGGGCATGCTCGGGGAGATGACGACGAATCGATGCCGTTTCCCGGCCCTCCGGACCCGTGCCGAGCGCGGGCGCATGTGAGGGCGACCCTTCTCGTCGACCGCTGGGACGCCTCGCGCGGAGGGCAGGAGGGATACCTCGTCGCGCTGGGCGGTGAGCTCGTGCGGCGAGGAGTCGGCATTCGGGTGCTCTGTCGCGAGGGCGCCGGGAAGGGCGACGGGACCTCCGTCGAGGCGCTCGTCCCCCCGGGAGGAGGCGTCTTCGGCGAACGGCGTTTCCTGGCGGCCGCCGCTCGCCGCCTCGAGGCCGGAGAGGGGCCCGTCCTCGCGCCGAGGCTGGTCCCGTTCGCGACGCACGTCCAGCTGCACGGCGGCCTCTTCGCCGACGCCCTGGAGGCGGAGCGCGAGTCGATGGAAGGGGTGCGGCGCGCGCTCTTCGACGTCGGGACGGCCCTCAACGGGCGACGCCGGCTCCTCCTTCGCCGCGAGAGGGAGGCGCTCGCGGGCGCCTGCCCGAAGATCATGGTCTGGACGGAGGCGCTGAGGAGCCGCCTGCGCGTCCTCGGCGTTCCCGACGGGGCGATCCGGGTGGCGCCGCCCGGCGTCGACCTCGCGCTCTTCTCGCCGGATCCGGACGGCTTCCGGCCGAGAGCCGCGGAGTTCCTCTTCCTCGCCCACAACCCTCGCCTGAAGGGGTTGCGTACCGCGTTAGAGGCCGTGGCCGTCGCGAGGCGGCGCGGCCTCGCCGCCCGGCTGTCCGTCGTGGGGCGGGTGCCTCGCGACGCGTGGCGGCGTATCGCCGCTCGCCTCGGGGTCGCGGAGGCGGTTACGTTCGAAGGTCCGCTGTCTCGGGGGGACGTCGTTCGAAAGCTCCGCGCGTCGACCGGCCTCCTCCATCCGACGTTCCTCGACCCCTGCTCGCTGGCCTGTCTCGAGGCGGCTGCCTGCGGGGTGCCGGTGATCACGACCCGGAGAAACGGCGCGGTCGAGAGGCTTGGACCGGCGGGGGCGGCGCTCGTCGTGGACGATCCGCGGGACGTGGAAGGGCTCGCGCGGGCGATGGAGGAGATCGCGGAGCCGACCCGGCGCGCGGAGCTGCGCGAGGCCGCCCTCGGCTTCCGGCCGTCGCTCGACGCGCAGCGTCACCTCGACGACGTGGTCGACTGGCTCGGCGTCGGCTGACGCGGCGGCGTCCGAGCCGTGTGGACGACGGGGTTCGCCCCCCTCGAAGCGGCGTCAGCCGCGAAGGAACGGTCCCGGCGCGAGGGAGAGGGCGCGGAGCCGGATCGCCTCGCGCAGGCCGGGGGCGAGCCGGGCGCGGGATCGGAGAAGGCCGCGGCGTGCGGGGGCGAGGAGCCGTGGCGGGAGGTCCCACTCCGATTCCAGGCGCGTGAGGATCGCGGCCACAGCCTCGACTTCGAGGGCCTTCTTCCGGCTGATCCCGCCGGTGTGGACGCGGTAGCGGACGAGGGGCTCGGGGTGCCCGACGAGGACGTGCGATCGCGCCACGCGGAGCCAGAGCTCGTAGTCCTGGGCCAGCTCCGCCCTGTCGGGGAAGAGGCCGGCCCGTTCGAGCGCTTCCTGACGCGCGAGGACGGAGGAGAGGGGGACACAGTTCCCTCGCAGGAGCCGGGCGAGGTCGACCCGCGGGGGAACGTGCCGGGGCCACGTGCCCTCCTCGTCGCCGAAGCGCCGTATCGGGCCGAAGACCAGCCCGGCGGCCGGAGCGGCCTCGAGAGCGGCGACGTGCGCCTCGAGCCTGCGGTGAAGCCAGAGGTCGTCGTCGTCGAGGAACGCGACGAGGGGGGACGAGACGCGGCGGAGCGCCTCGTTTCGCACGGGGCCGGGCCTTCCGCAGAAGGCGAGGGGAACGTGCCGGGCGCCGGGCGCGCCTGAGGCGGCGACGACGCGAGCAGTCTCCTCGGTGCCGCCGTCCTCCGCGACGACCGTCTCGACGTCGCGGAACGTCTGCGCCGCGACGGAGGACAGGGCCTCGGCGAGGAGCGCCGGCCGGCGATGCGTGGCGATGACGACGGCGACGCGAGGCACGTCCGAGGTTACTCCGAGAGGACGACGACGCCCGCCGCACGCGAGGCGAGAATGCGGCCCTTGAGGCTCCTCGTCGTCAAGCTCTCCTCTCTCGGGGACGTCGCGCACGCCGTCCCCTCGGTGGCGGCCCTCGCGCGGCGCTTCCCGCGCGCGGAGATCGACTGGCTCGTCGAGCCGCCGGCAGCGCCGTTCGTCGCCGAGCTGCCGTGGGTCGCGGAGACGGTCGTCGCGGACGTCCGCGGAGCCTTCGCGGCAGGCTGGGCCGAGCTCTTCGCGGAGCGAGAGCGCGTCGCCGCGCGCCTCGTCGCGCGGCGCTACGACCTCGTCGTCGACCTCCAGGGGCTCCTCCGCTCCTCGCTCTGGACCGTCTGGAGCGGGGCGGATCGCCGCGTCGGTCGCGGCCGCTGGCCCTGGCTGCACCGCCGGGTGCCGATGTACGACCACCGGCGGACGCCTCACGCGATCGAGAACACGGCGCGCGCGGTCGAGGCGCTCGGGGCGTCGGTTCGCGAAGGCTGGGAGGAGGCGCAGCGCGGTCTCGCCCCGTTGGCCGCGCGGCTGCGCGCCGCGGGGACCCGGGAAGCCGAGCGGCTCGGCCTTCCGCGGCGGTTCACGGCCGCGTTCCCCATGTCGTCCGGGCTGTCGCGGTCGATCCCGCCCGAGTGGCTCGAGCGCTGGCCCGGCCCGCCGCTCGTCCTCCTCGGAGACGAACGGCTCGCCGGCTATCGGCCTCGCCGGGAGGGGATCCTGAACTGCGCGGGAACGATTCCGCTCCTAGGGAGCCTGGGGCTCGCCCTCGCGGCGGAGCGGGTCATCTCGGCGGACACGGGTCCGGGGCACATGGCAGCCCTCCTCGGCGCCGAGTCGCTTTCGATCCTCGGACCGACGAACCCTGCCCGCGCCGGGCTCCGCGGTCCGCGGGCCCGATCGGCCGGCGCGCCCTGCGGCGGCTGCGAGTCGAAGCGATGCCGGAGCGCGACGCGCTGTCTCGCCGACGCCTTCGAGAGCGCGGGTGTGCGTTGAAGCGCGCAGGCTGCCCGCCCTCTGCGATGATCCGCCGCCCGGAGGTGCCCTTGCCCGTTCCCGTCCGCGCGGTCCTCTTCGACATGGACGGCGTCCTCGTCTTCTCGGAGGACGCCTGGTTCTCGGTCTTCAACGAGACGCTCACCTGCTTCGGCCACCGGCCCGTCTCGCGGGCCGAGTTCGACGCGATCTACGGGAACGGCGCGGCGGCCGACCGGGACGCCTACATGCCCGAGCGCTCGGTTGCGGAGATCGACTCGGCCTACGCGCGGCTCTTCGAGGAGCACCTCGCCGAAATTCGCCCGAACGCGGCGGCCCCGGCCGTTCTTGCCGAGCTCCGGCGTCGGGGGATCCGGACCTCGGTCGCAACGAACACGACGGCGCCGCTCGCCCGGCGCGTCCTCGCGCTGCACGGCCTGCTTCCGCTCCTCGATGCGACCGCGTCGGCCGACGAGGCGGGAGCGGGGAAGCCCGACCCCGCCGTCGTGCGCCTCGCCGCGGAACGAGTCGGGACGCCGCTCGACGAGTGCCTGTTCGTCGGCGACTCGCGGTTCGACGCGGCGGCCGCCATCGCGGCGCCGGTTCGGTTCGTCGGCCTCGGTCACGGCGGCGCCGAGCGGATCGAACGGCTGGGCGAGCTCCTCGATATCGTCGGGATCGACACCGCTCCGATAAACTCCCGGGTTTGATGTCCGAGAAGATCAGGACCGGCATCGCCGGCTGCGGCTACCTGGGACGCCACCACGCCCGCATCCTCACCGAGCTCCCCCTTTCCGAGCCCGTCGGATTCGTCGAGCCGAACGACGACATGGCCGCCGAGATCGAGTCGAAGCACGGCGCCTCGGGGCTCGTCCGCTGCCGCTCCGTGAAGGAGCTCCTCGAGAGGGGCGCTTCCGCGGTCATCGTCGCGACGCCGACGTCGACTCACGCCGAGGTCGCCGAAGAGCTCCTCTCGGGCGGCGCCGACGTGATGGTCGAGAAGCCGATGACGGTGACGCTCGAGGAGGCGGATCGCCTCATTTCCATCGCGCGCGCGAAGGGGCGCGTCCTCCAGGTCGGCCACATCGAGCGGTTCAACCCGGCCGTCGTCGCGGTCCTGCCGCTCGTCACGGAGCCGAAGTTCATCGAGGCGCACCGCCTCGGCGTCTTCGTGCCGCGCGCGCTCGACGTGGACGTCGTCCTCGACCTCCTCGTCCACGACCTCGACATCGCGCTCGAGATCGTGAAGAAGCCGGTGACGGCGATCCACGCGGTCGGAGTGCCGATCCTCTCGAAGAAGGTGGACATCGCCTCGATCCGGATCGAGTTCGAGGGGGGCTGCGTCGCGAACCTGACGGCCTCGCGCGTCTCGACGGAGAAGACCCGGAAGTTCCGCTTCTTCCAGCCCGACTGGTACTTCTCGATCGACACCCAGAAGCGGGACGTGACGGCCTATCGCCTCGACCGGACGAGCGGCCCGCCGCGCATCATGGAGTGGCCGGTCGAGGTCGTGCCGACCGACCCGCTGACCGCGGAGGACGGGGCGTTCCTCGAGGCGTGCCGGACCCGGACGGAGCCCGCGGTGACGGGGGAGGCCGGTCGGGCGGCTCTGAAGCTCGCCCTCGACGTCCAGGAGGAAGTCGCCCGGAGGATCGGTTGAGGAAGCGGATCGGCCTCGTCGGCGGCTCCGGCCTCTACGCCCTGCCGGGCCTCGTGGTCGCCGAGGAGCGGGCGCTCGAGACGCCGTTCGGCGATCCCTCGGACGCATTCGTCCTCGGGGAGCTCTCCGGGGTGCCGGTCGCCTTCCTCGCCCGGCACGGGCGGGGCCACCGTTTCCTTCCGTCGGAGGTGAACTACCGGGCGAACGTCTGGGGCTTCCGGAAGCTCGGCTGCTCGTACCTGATCTCCTCGTCCGCCTGCGGTTCGATGAAGCTCGAGTACCGGCCGACGGACATCGTCCTGCCGGACCAGCTCCTCGACCTGACGAAGGGGCGGACGTCGACCTTCTTCGGCGAAGGCTGCGTCGCCCACGTCTCGTTCTCGCACCCGGTCTCGGAGCACCTCCTCGGACTCCTCGCCGCGGCCGCGAAGGAGACGGGAGCCGTCGCCCACCGCGGCGGGACCTACCTCTGCATGGAAGGCCCGCAGTTCTCGACGCTCGCTGAGTCGCGTCTCTATCGCTCCTGGGGCGTCGACGTCATCGGGATGACGAACGCGACGGAGGCGAAGCTCTGCCGGGAGGCGGAGATCGACTACGCGACGATGTGCCTCGTGACCGACTACGACTGCTGGCACGAGGAGGAGGCGCCGGTCTCCGTCGAGGCCGTCCTCGCCGTCCTCCGGAGGAACGCCGAGACGGCCGACCGCGTCCTCGCGCGGGCCGTCGCCTCCCTCGACCCGGATCGTCCGCCCGACTGCGACGGCGCCATGCGCCACGCGGTCCTGACCGCGCCGTCGGCGATCCCGCCGGCCGCGCGCGCGCGCCTCGCGCTGCTGATGGAAAGGTACTGGAGATGAGCGAGAGCCCGAAGGTCGTCGTCACTGGCTCGGTGGCGTTCGACTACCTGATGCGCTTTCCCGGCAAGTTCCAGGACGTCGTCGTCCCGGACCGGATGCATCGCCTGTCGGTCTCGTTCCTCGTGGACGAGATGCGGCGCGTCCGCGGCGGCGTCGCGCCGAACATCGCCTACGGTCTGGCGCTCTTCGGGATGACGCCGGCGATCTTCGCGACGGCGGGGCAGGACGCCGCCGACTACCGGGCGTGGCTCGGGGCGCAGGGGTGCGACGTCTCCGGCATGAAGCTCTGCGACGACGTCTTCACGGCGTCGTTCTTCGTCTCGACGGACGAGGAGCAGAACCAGATCGCGACGTTCTACGCCGGAGCCATGGCGAAGACGTCGGAGCTGACGTTCCGCTCCTTCGCGCCCGGCTCGGTCGCTCTCGCCCTGATCTGTCCGAGCGACCCGACGGCGATGCGGCAGCACGCGGCGGAGTGTCGGGAGCTCGGCATCCCGTTCGTCTACGACCCGAGCCAGCAGGTGGCCCGGCTCGACGGCGACGACCTGCTCGCGGGCCTCGAGGGGGCCGCGATGCTCATCGGCAACGAGTACGAGCTCGGCGTGATCGAGAAGAAGACCGGCCTCTCGGAGGCGGAGCTCGCCGCGAAGGTCCCCGTCCTCGTCATCACGCGGGGCGAGGAGGGGGCGACGATCGCCCTCCGCGGAGGCTCCCCGGAGGAGCCGGGGGGCGCCCGGACGGTCCGGGTCCCCGCGGCCAAGCTGCGGACGGAGGCCCTCGACCCGACCGGCGTCGGGGACGCGTTCCGGTCCGGGCTCGTTGCCTCTCGCCTGCGCGGCCTGCCCTGGGAGGAGGCCGGGAAGGTCGGCGCCGTGGCGGCCGTCCTCTGCCTCGAGACGCTCGGTCCCCAGCCGCGGCGCTGGAGCCTCGACGAGCTCCTCGAGCGGTACGCCGAGAGCTTCGGGAAGCCCCTCGTCGAGCCGCTCGCCGAGCGGCTCCGAGGCCTCGCCGGGACGGAGGCCTCCCGTCCGGCGGCACGCTTCTCTCTGCTAGACTGAGGCGGTCATGAACGTGCTCGAGGGTCAGCTTCGCGCCGACGGACGGCGGTTCGGCATCGTCGCCTCTCGGACCAACGACATCGTCGTCTCCCGCCTCCTCGACGGGGCCCTCGATGCCTTCCGGCGGCTCGGCGCGGCCGAGGGCGCCGTCACCGTGGTGAAGGTCCCCGGCTCGTGGGAAGTTCCCCTCGCGCTGCGCGATCTCGCGAGGTCCGGCGGCTTCGACGCCCTCGTCGCTCTCGGCGCCGTGATCCGGGGCGGCACGCCTCACTTCGACTACGTCGCGACCGAGGTCGCGAAGGGAGTGTTTCAGGTCGGGCTCGAGCTCGACCTTCCCATCACGTTCGGCGTCCTGACGTGCGACTCGCTCGAGCAGGCGCTCGAGCGTTCCGGCGCGAAGGGGGGCAACAAGGGGTTCGAGGCGGCGACGGCCGCCGTCGAGCTGGCGGACCTCCGCGCGCGGCTGCGGGCGGGCGCGCCGGTCCGGTAGGAGGTCGCCGTGAGCGGCCGCAGGCGGCGGGCCCGGGAGCTGGCGCTTCAGCTCCTCTACCAGCGGGACATCGCCGGGACCTCTCCCGAGGAGATGTTCGCCCGGACGGACGAGTACCGGAACGCTGCGCCCGAGGTCCAGGAGTACGCCTCGCGGCTCGTCCTCGGGACGCTCGGCCGGCTCTCGGAGCTGGACGAGCTGCTCGGGAAGCAGTCGGACCACTGGCGCCTCGGGCGGATGCCGGTCGTCGACCGGAACCTCCTCCGGGTCGCCCTCTACGAGCTGCTTCACGAGGACGAGACCCCCGACCCGGTCGTCATCGACGAGGCGGTCGAGATCGCCAAGAAGTTCTCCACGCCGTCGTCCGCGCCGTTCATCAACGGCGTCCTCGACGGCATCCGACGCAACCTCTTCGGGGCGCGCGAGGCGTCGCTCCGGCGCTCGCGGCCGGCGCCGGCCGGAAGCCGATGAACCTCTCGCCCCTCGCGCTCGCGTTCCTCCTCCTCTCGGGGCCCGAGCGGGCGGCCGTCGAGACGGCGCGCTACCGGGTCGAAGGGATCGAGCCGTGGCGGGCGGTCCGCCCCGTCGAGGCGCCCGGATACCGCGTCGTCCTCTCCTCGCCCGACGGGCGAACGCTCGAGGCGACGGTCGAGGTGGACGGAGCCCCCCTTCGCGACACGGCACCCTACCCGGTCGACCCTCGGACCCTCCCGGCGGAGGCGAGGGCGCTCCTGGCGGAGCCGCTCGACGCAGACGACGAGCTGGAGGACCTGTCCCGGATCCTCCTGCGCGGGGCGACGACGCAGCTCGAGGCCGTCGAGCGGGTCGTCGCCTGGGTCTCGAAGCGGATCCGCTACGAGTCGCCGAGTCTCCTCGCGGAGACGGCCGCCTCCTGCCACCGGAGTCGGCGGGGCTCGTGCGTCGGCCGGTCGCTCCTCGCGGCCGACCTCCTCCGCCGCGGCGGCATCCCGGTCCGGCAGGTCACCGGGATCCTCACCGCCCGCACGCCGAGCGAGCTGACCGACGAATCCCAGCAGCACTACAGCGACACGATCAGCGGGGTGCGGCACCGCTGGATCGAGGTCTTCGTGCCGGGCCTCGGGTGGGTCCCGTCGGACCCCGGGGGGCTCGCGAACATGCTGACGGCCCGACACCTGGCCCTGCCGGCGGCGCCGCCCGATGGGTTCGGGCTGACGATCCTCGCGCGCGGGCCCACCCTCGCGTGGAAGGTGCGCGACGGCTCGTTCGCCCGCCCCCGGCTCCGGGTCGTCGAGGCGGTGGACCTCCCTCCGGGAGAGCCCCAGCGATGACCGCGTCGGGACCGATCCGTCGACACGTCCTCGTCGTCGACGATTCCGGACCCGCTCGCCTCCTCGTCCGGCAGGCCCTCGAAGGGTGGGCGCGACGCACGGGCCACAAGGTCGACGTCGTCGAGGCCGAGAACGGGTTCGAGGCGCTCCGGGAGCTGCCGCGCTCGCCGATCGACCTCGTCCTCACCGACGTGAACATGCCGACCCTCTCGGGCCTCGAGCTGATCCGGATGATCCGCTCGCGCCCGGAGCAGAGCGCCCTGCCGGTGATCGCCGTCTCGACGGAGCGCGACGCCGAGGACGCCGCGCGGGCGCGGAAGGCGGGGGCCGACGGATACCTCGGCAAGCCGTTCGACGTCGAGACGTTCGACCGGGTCCTCGGGGAGGTCCTGGGATCGAAGGCGCCGGAGGAGCCGTGACCCGCCCGAAGAGGCCGGGCGACGCATCCTCCGGGGAGTTCCTGGCCGAGGCGGAGATGCTCCTCGAGGAGGCCGGATGCGGGATCGACGCCCTCGACGCCGAGGGGGACGATCCCCGCCCCGAAAAGGTCAACGCCCTCTTCCGGACCGTCCACTCCCTCAAGGGCGTGGCCGGGATGGTCGGGTACTCGGGGATCGCCGACGCGGCGCACGCGCTCGAGGCGCTGCTCGACGACCTCCGGATGGGACGGGTCCCGCCGTCGCCCGCGGTGCGCGGCGGCGTGCGCGACGGCCTCGACGCGCTCTCGACGCTCGTGGCGCGGGTCGCCGCGGGCGAGGAGTCGCCGAGGCTCGAGACGCCGCTGAAGGACCGGCTCGAGGGCCTCGTCCGTCCCGCGGAGCCGCGCGAGGCCGCGAGCCTTCGACTGCCGCCCGAGCTCGACGCCTCCCTTTCGGACTACGAGAGGCATCGCGCGTCCGAGGCGGGGAAGAGAGGCAAGGCTCTCGTCCTCGTCGACCTCGACCTCGACTTCGACTCGTTCGACGCCGGGCTGCGGAACGCGATGAACGAGGCGTCGGCCGCGGGCGAGCTGATCGGGACGTTTCCCGGCACGGCCGCGGACCCGGCCCGCATGGCGTTCCGCCTCCTCGTGGCGCTGCCGCCCGGCAGCGACGTCGCGGCGCTGGCGACCCGGTGCTCGGCGCGTGACGTCGTGGGGGTCTCCGCGGGGACGGCCGCCCCGGAGCCCGCCACGGAGCCCGTCCGCCTGCCCGCCACCGTGGTCGCGGAGCCGGCGCCGCCCGAGCCGGGACCGGAAGCCGCCCCCCAGGTGGCACGGGGCGTCGTCCGGGTCCCGCTCGAGAAAGTCGCCGCCCTCGTCGACCTCGCCGGGGAGCTCGCGCTCGCGCGGTCCGCGCTGGGCCGGACGCTCGGCCAGGCCCTCGCCGGCGCGCCCGACCGCGGCGCCCGGTTCGAGGCGCAGCGCGCCTTCGCCCGGCTCGATCGCCTCGTCGCGACGCTCGGGCCCGCGGCGCTCGCGCTTCGACTCGTGCCGGTCGAGACGCTGACGACGCGGCTCGCGCGCGCCTTCGCGCGGACCGCCGCCGCGCTCGGGCGAGAGGCCGACTTCGTCGTTCAGGGGGTCGAGACGGAGATCGACAAGGTCCTCGCCGACGAGCTGGGCGACCCGCTGCTCCACATCCTTCGAAACGCCCTCGACCACGGAATCGAGTCACCCGAGGAGCGGGCCGCGGCCGGCAAGCCGCGCCGGGGCCGGGTGGCCCTCACCGTCGCGCCGCGGGGGCGCGAGGTCGTGCTGACGTTCTCCGACGACGGGCGGGGCGTCGACGCGGCGGGGATCGTCGCGAAGGCCCGCCAGACCGGTCTCCTCGGTCCATCCGACCCCGATCCCGCCGAACCGTTCGCGCTGCTCTTCCGGGCCGGCTTCTCAACGGCCCGGGAGGTCTCGGAGATCTCGGGACGGGGCGTTGGGCTCGACGTCGTGCGGGAGAAGCTGACCGCCCTCGGAGGTCGGGTCTCGGTCCGCTCGGTTCCCGGCTCGGGGACGACGTTCGAGGTGGTCGTCCCGATGACGCTCGTCCTCCTGGAGTCGCTCGTCGTGAGGGTCGGCGACGTCTGGTTCGCCCTCCCCGGCGAGAACGTGAGGCGGACGCTCCAGGCCGCGGAGGGCGCGATCGAGGTCATCGACGGCAGACCCTGTTTCCGGGACGGTGACGAGGCCCTGCCGCTCGCGCGCCTCGACGCGCTCTTCGACCTGCCGAGGCGCCCCGACGCCGGAGGCGCGGAGCCCGTCGTCGTCACGGAAGACGGCCGGCGGGCCGCGGCCCTCGTCGTCGACGCCGTGGAGGGGGTCTGGGACCTCCTCGTGAAGCCGCTCGCCGACTCCGTGCCGCGGCCGAGGGAGATCGCGGGCGCCGCCGAGGTTCCCGGTGGCGAGATCGCCCTCGCCCTCGACGCCGGGGCGCTCGTCGCGCGCGTCCATTCCGCTTCGGCGTCCGGGAGGCGGGCGTGAGCGACGACGGCCTCCTCCTGGCCTTCCGCGCGGGCGGCGAGCGGTTCGCGGTACCGCTGGAGCGCGTGCGCGAGGCCGCCCGCCCGAGGCGGATCGCGCCTCTGCCCGGCGCGCCCCCGGAGTGGAGCGGCGTCGCCCTGGTCCGGGGAGAGGCGCTCGGGGTGATCGACGTCGCCGCGGCGATGGGACTTCCGCGGTCTCCCGCGAAGCCCGCGCCGCTGGTCGTCGTCCTCTACGGAACGGACCACGCGCTCCTCGTCGACTCGATCGACGGCGTGGAGACCTGTCCGGCCGACCGGGTCGCGCCACCGCCGCCGGGACGCGGCGCGCTGCGCGGGATCGTCGCGGAGGAGTCGGGGTTCCTCTCCCTCCTCGACGTCGACCGGCTCGCGGCGAAAGGCGAAGGATGAGCGACGACCGTATCCGCGAGCTCGCCGCCCGGGCCGCGTCGAAGGACGCGACCGAGAGATGGACCGTCGCCGGTGAGCTCGGGAGGATCCCGGGTGAGGAGGCCGAGTCGGTCCTCCTGGCGCTCCTGAAAGACGAGGACTACCGCGTTCGGGAGCGGGCCGTCGCCGCGCTCGGTCGCCGATTCACGCCGCGCGTGGCGTCGGCGTGCGCGGTGGCCCTCGCCGACGACGACGACGCCGGTCACCGGGCGGCCGGCCTCGCCCTCCTGGTGAGGGGGGGCGCGGCGGGACGGGCCGTCCTCCTCGGCGCGCTCCAGCACCCGTCCGCCGACGTGCGGATCTCGGCCGCGGCGGCGCTCCCCGGCCCGGCTCCCGGACCGGAGACGGTGACCGCCATCGAAGCCGCCGCGCGGCGGGAAGGGGACCCGAACGCCCGTGCGGCGCTTCTCCTCGCCCTCGGCCGGACCGGCCGGAGAGAGGCGATCGCCCCGCTGCTCGCGGCCCTGGAGGAAGGGAACCTCTGGCTGCAGGTCCACGCGCTGGAGGCACTCGGCGACGTCGGGGACCCCGAGATCGCGCCGCGCATCCTCCCGCTCCTGACGAACGCGAACCTTCGCCACGGGGCCCTTCACGCGCTCGCCCGGCTCCGCTCGCCCGTGGCCGGCGAGCCGCTTCTGCGGCGCGCGGCCGCGGGCGAGGTCGACGTCTTCCTCGTCGCCGCCCTGCGCGCGGCGCTCGAGTCGGCGTCGGCCACCACGCTCGCCGGCCTCCGTCCGCTCTGGCCCGAAGCCGGCCCGACGCTCCTCGCCCTCCTCGAGGACCCGGAGGAGGACGCCGCGCTCCGGACCGACGCCGCGCACGTCCTCGCCCTCCTCGACCTGCCGGGCGCCGCGCTGGCGATCGTGACCCACGGACCATTCCGCGACGGCTACGCCGCGCTCCGCGCGCTTCCTCGCGCCCGGCGCGAGGAAGCGCTGCTCTGCGTCCTCCAGGTGGCGGACCCCGAGCCCGCTCTCGAGCTCCTCGACGCACACCGTGGAGGCCCGGAAGCCCCGACGCTCCTGCCGCTTCTCGTTCACCCCTCGGCGACGGTGAAGGCGGCGGTCCTGTCCTGCGTGCCGGCCGGCCTGGTCCCGATCCCGGACCTGATCGACGTCCTGGCCGAGGAC
>Ga0209604_1000258_pt1 | contig 51505 bp, 41 predicted proteins | sample AD_UKC097_MetaG_FD_184405 | JGI IMG/M metagenome (GOLD analysis project Ga0209604, IMG submission 184405) | Active sludge microbial communities of municipal wastewater-treating anaerobic digesters from USA - AD_UKC097_MetaG (SPAdes) (version 2) | ecosystem: Engineered > Bioreactor > Anaerobic >...
CAGTCAGCTCACCTTTTTTGTCAAACAGGGGTACAACAATCTCGGAACGGGAACGGGAACTGCAGGCAATATGTCCGGGAAATTTATCCACATCCGGCACGATGATCGTCTGTCTTTTTTCCCAGCATGTTCCGCAAACCCCGCGACCAAAGGCTATTCGGGTACAGGCCACAGGCCCCTGGAAAGGGCCCAATACCAATTCCCGCGATTTGTTGTTTACCCGGTAGAAACCAACCCACCAAAATTTGAGCGTCTCTTTTATCAGGGCACTCACATTCGCCATATTGGCCACCATGTCCGGTTCATCTTTGAGCAGAGAGGCCGCAGAGACAAGAACTTCTTCGTACATACGCTGCCTGGGTGATTTCTTTTCGTTGCTGTGGGCAATCAGTGTGTTGTAAATAGAATAGCACACGTAAGCATCTGTAGCGGCATACAGTTCCTGTGCCCCTGAAAGGGGGTAGGCTTCCCAATTGGTGATCTGCTGGGATTTACTGATCCTTTTCCCCAGAATGATAGCCGACATCTTTTTCACGCTTTTTTCTACTATTCCATATTCCTGAACCATATCCTGCAGGTCTATGAAACCTACCGGATCAAAGGGTGCATAGCGCTGAAGTCCGGCTATATCGTCCCTGACAGCAGCGCCTACCTTGAGTATGGCCGGATCACTCAGGATGGCCAGTATTTCCGAAGGAAGCCCCGTTTTTTTCAAATGGATCAGGTAAGAACACGTTCCGTCAGATAGCTGGAGCAGGGCGGGCATATACATCCTGCCGGATGAAAAACGGGGCTTTGTTTCCGTGTCAAAGCCCAGGACAGGCCTACGGGAAAGGTACCGGGCAGCCTGCGCAGCCTGGTTTCTGGTTGTCACCGTGATAATCTGTCCTTTAAGCTCCACCTGTGGAAGCGATTCCATAACATGGTTGTCAATTGTCGATGCAAACATGAAGCAATGGGTATTTTGTCAGATCCGGTTTTTCACTGGTGTAGATCCTTACAGAAGATGGAGTAGTGCGGAAGGCGGCCATCCGTTCTTCCCGCAGGTCCATGTAAAGCTGTATGCCGGCTTCTTTCTGCGGTTCAATAAGGATCACCCCCGAATCTATAAGATGTCTGTATATATAGATATTATTGTTGCGGTAATTTCTCAGAAAAGTGATTGTTTCACCTATAGTTTCCCGGTGTTGCTGCAAAGGATGAGCTCCCAGAATAATATATTTAAGCCGGGGGTGGCTGTTGTCCAGAAGCTGGTCTGCCAGGGAATTCACCGCATACTGGATGGCTTTTTCAGGAGAGCGGCCTGCCATGGGGACATACTCCTGGTAAGTCACTGTCGTCTCTTGTTCAAGACATTCATAGGCACTAAGCGAAAAAGCTTCGGGCGACGCAATAACCCCCACCGTTACGCGGTTGTTCCGCTGGCTGTGGTTGATCCGAACATAGCTAAAAGCCTTTTCATTGCCCGCCTGCAGTACATTGACTGTTATGATCCCAAGTTTACCCAGTTCAACAAGGTCCCTGATATCTTGATACACCTGCATGGTAATCATATCGCCCGCCACCACCAATGCTTTAACCGGAGGCCTCTGGTCCTGCCAGCGGAACAATCCGGCAATCTGCCGGATCATATCTTCACGTGAAAGGTCTTCCGCCTGGGAAAGGCAGAAAAAAACAATATGCTCTCCTGCAAAATCTTTAATGCCATCGGACCCGGGCTCTCCTGTGATATTGTCAAATTCATCAAGTCCCAGCAGGGTTTCCACCACCTGCAGGTCATCTTCCGAAGTGCCTAAGACACCAATGGGAAAGTTGTGTTTGTTTAAGGCGTAAGCCTGTGTGTCGATATAATGGGCCGAGGCGGAATCTTTCAGGATTTCTTCAATAACCGGCAGTGGTCCGGCCACGTCCTGCCTGCCGCTTTTACAGCTGCTCACTCCACCCAACGCGCCCAGGAGCATGAGCAATGTGATATATCTTATGGGATCACTCATTTTTATCGTAGGTAAACGTTCCATAGGGACTATCTATGGTGACCCTTCGTCCCTTCCCGGCTTCCACCCTCCCAATGACCTTTGCTTCCAGGTTAAAACCAGAAGCTATGGAGCATATCACCGGTGCAGTTTCCGGGGGCACATACAATTCCATCCTGTGTCCCATGTTGAAGACCGTGTACATCTCTTTCCAAAGCGTCCCGCTCGTTTCCTGTATCCTGCGGAACACCGCAGGTGCAGGGAACAGGTTATCCTTGATCACATGCAGGTCATCTATGAAATGAAGCACTTTGGTCTGGCCGCCGCCCGTGCAATGCACCATGCCGTGCACCCGGCCCGGGCAGGATTCCAGGATGGCCCTGATTACCGGCGCATAGGTGCGGGTAGGGGAGAGAACCAGTTTTCCATAGGTTAGCCCTGTTTCCGGTTCAATATCGGTCAGGTCATGTGTACCGCAATAAGCCATGTCGCCGGGCATGCCCTCGTCGTAACTTTCGGGGAACATACGGGCCACCCTTTTGTCAAACACATCGTGCCTGGCACTGGTCAGACCGTTGCTGCCTATCCCGCTGTTGTAAGCGTCTTCATAGGAAGTTTTTCCAAAGGAGGCCAGTCCCACTATAAGATCCCCTTCCCGGATACGGGCATTGTCAATGACCTTGTCGCGATGGATGCGTGCGCACACCGTACTGTCAACGATTACCGTGCGCACAAGATCGCCAACATCGGCCGTTTCCCCGCCTGTTAGGTCCAGGGATATGCCCATAGCCTTCATCTTTTCACAGAAACGCATGCTGCCCTGAATAATGGCCTTTATGACTTCTCCGGGTACCAGGCGCTTGTTCCTTCCTATGGTGGAACTTAACAGTATGTTTCCGGTTATGCCCACACAAAGCAGGTCGTCCAGGTTCATGACTATGGCGTCCTGCGCTATGCCTTCCCAGACACCCGTATCACCCGTTTTTTTCCAGTAACTGTATGCCAGCGAGGATTTGGTGCCGGCTCCGTCTGCATGCATAACCAGGCCGTAATCCCGTTCTCCTGTGAGCACATCGGGGATGACCTTGCAAAAAGCTTTCGGATACAGCCCACGGGACAATCCTTCCAGCGCATCGTGCACTTCTCTTTTGGAAGAGGATACACCGCGCTTACTGTATTTACCGGCTTCAAGATCGTTCATCATGTTCAATTTAGATTCATCGCAGGAACAGCAGTTCCCTGTATTTTGGAAGGGGCCATAATTCATCGTCCACAATCATCTCCAGGTGGTCTGCACAATCGCGGATGCGCTCCATTACAGGCATCACTGCCGCTGCATATTGGCGGGCCCTTTCGTGCAACGATTCCTCTTTATTGGCTTTCTTCCTGGCTTCAATCAAAAGATGTACCAGGTTCCTTAATTCATTCACGTAACCGGCTGTTGTTCTCAAAGCTTTCAGCTGTGTCGACACCAGTTCTTCGTATTCGGCAGCCGGAAACACGTCCCTTAATCCTTTTACATTTTCAAGCAGCAGGTTTTCATGACGGATGGCGGTAGGCACAAAATGATTGATGGCAAGATCGCCAAGCACCCGGGCTTCTATCTGCAATTTCTTCACGTACATCTGATTCTTCACCTCGTACCTGGCCTCCAGTTCCCGGCGGCTCATCACGCACATTTCCTCCATCAGGGCAATGGTTTTATCCTCCAGCAACGCATTGGTCGATGCGGGCACATCCTCAATCCCGCGCAACCCCCGCTTTGCGGCCTCCTGCTGCCATTGCTCGCTGTACCCGTTCCCTTCAAAGCGGATATCCCTTGATTCCCTTACAAATTTCTGAATGATTTTCATCAAGGCATCTTCCAACGGCATGCCTTTTTCTATCTCTTTATCAACCAGCGTCTTAAATAATTTCAATTGCTGGGCCACCGCGGTGTTGAGAAACAACATGGCCGAGGCTGCATTCGCCGAGGCGCCTATGGCCCTGAATTCAAACCGGTCGCCGGTAAAGGCAAAGGGAGAGGTGCGGTTCCTGTCGGTGTTGTCCGGGAAGATCTCGGGGACCATCCCCACCACATCCAGGCGTGACCGCTCACCTGCCTTGTTGCGCCTCGGCCCCCCCTTATCAATAACATCCAGCAAATCATCAAGGGTGCTTCCCATAAAAGCCGACAGCACACACGGAGGTGCCTCGGCTCCCCCAAGACGGTAAGAATTGCTCAGGCTTGCCACTGCAGACATGATCAAGTAATGGTGTTGGTGCACCGCTTTGAGCGTACAGGCAATAAAACTCAGGAATTGCAGGTTGTCCTGGGGTGTTTTGCCCGGAGCCAACACGTTTATTCCCTTGTTGGTGCAAAGGCTCCAGTTGCAGTGCTTGCCCGAACCGTTTATACCGGCGTAAGGCTTTTCGTGGAAGATAACCTTCAGGTTGTGCTTTTTGGCCAGTTTTCTCATCACCATCATAATCATCTGGTTATGGTCTATGGCCAGGTTAGCTTCCTCGTGGTAGGGCGCAAATTCAAACTGATTGGGAGCCACCTCGTTATGGCGGGTCTTTATGTAAACGCCCAACTTGTAGGCTTCTGTCTCGAAATCTTTCATGAAAGCCATGACCCGGGAAGGAATGTTCCCGAAATAATGGTCTTCCAGCTGCTGGTCCTTGGCAGCGGTGTGGCCCTGCAATGTTCTGTCACAGAGCATAAGGTCAGGGCGCGCACGGTAAAGCGCCAGGTCCACCACAAAATATTCCTGCTCCAGACCATAGATCACATTCACGCTTTCTGTTGCAGGGTCAAAATAACGGGCCACCGCTGTGGCAGCCCGGTCCAGGACCTGCAGGGATTTCAGGTGCGGGGTCTTGATGTCCAGGGCATCTCCGGTATAGGAAACAAAGATGGTTGGGATACAAAGCGTCTGATCCATGATAAAGGCAGGAGAACCCGGGTCCCAGGCAGTATAGCCGCGGGCTTCGAAGGTATTGCGCAGGCCGCCGCTGGGGAAGCTCGATGCATCGGGTTCCTGCTGAATGAGGGAATCCCCCACGAATTGTTCAATGGCACAACCATTTGAATACGGACGTATGAAGGCTTCGTGCTTTTCTGCCGTGGTCTCGTTCAGGGGGTGAAACCAGTGTGTGTAGTGGGTGGCACCGCGCTCCATGGCCCACGAACGCATCCCTTCCGCAACATGGGAGGCAACGCTCCGGTCAATTTTGGACTTCTTTTCAACAGCCGCAAGGACAGCATCATATGCTTCCTGGGGAAGGTAATTTTTCATTTTTTTCAGATCAAACACATTTTGACCGAAAAAAGAAGACACGGGTTTGTTTTCAATACAGAAACGCTCTGCTTTGTGGGAGGAAAACTCTGATAGTGCTTTGTGCCTGAATGATGACATCTAAAGATTATTATATGACCAGCAAAAATAGGAAAATATTATTGTCTTTTGTTTAAAGAAACGCTTATCTTTGCGGATTAAATTTCACAAATCAATAATCACTATGTTAGGTATATCTGAATTGTCAAGGAAAATGCCGGCATCTCCCATCAGAAAGCTGGTACCTTATGCCGAAGAGGCAAAAAAGCGCGGAATCAAAGTCTATCACCTCAATATCGGCCAGCCCGATATCGACTCTCCAAAAGAAGCTTTGGAACCTATACGCAACATCGACCTCAAACTGGTCTCTTACCCGCATTCGGCAGGTATTGAATCATACCGCAGGGGTTTGGCAAAGTATTACCAGGATGTGAATATCAATCTTAAGTACGACCAGATCATTGTTACCATTGGGGGCTCAGAAGCTTTACAGATAGGATTGAAAGTATGCTGCAATCCTGGTGACGAAGTCATAGTATTTGAACCCTTTTACACGAATTATAACACTTTTGCCCTCATGGCAGGCGTCAAATTCGTACCCGTCACAACCACCATTGAAAACGGGTTTGCCCTGCCTCCCATGTCGGAAGTTGAAAAATACATCACCCCCAGGACCAAGGCCATCCTGATAAACAGTCCGGGGAATCCAACGGGTACCCTATACTCCAAAGATGACATCCTTCTTTTGGGCGAGATTGTAAAGAAACACAATTTATTCCTGCTTTCTGACGAAGTCTACCGGGAGTTCTGCTATTCGGAAGAACCCCATTTTTCGTGCATGAACATACCTGGAGCAGAACAAAATGTTATTTTAATAGACTCTGTATCAAAACGCTATAGTCTTTGTGGTGTACGCATAGGATGCATAGCATCCCACAATAAGGAAGTGATGAACGCCGTAATGCGTTTTGCCCAGGCACGCCTGTGTGCCCCCGCTCTGGGCCAGATCGCCGGCGAAGGAGCCCTGGCCACCCCGAAGGAATATTTTGAAGCCGTAAAACAGGAATATATAGACAGACGCAACCTGATGATTGACCGGTTGAACAAGATTCCGGGCGTATATTCCCCAATGCCCATGGGCGCTTTCTATACAACAGCCCGCCTGCCGGTAGACAATGCCGATAAATTTGCCCAGTGGCTTCTGGAAAGCTTCAGTTACAAGGGTCAGACTGTCATGGTGGCACCCGCTGCCGGTTTCTATGCCACACCGGGCAAAGGACTGGACGAAGTGCGTATTGCTTATGTTCTCAGGAAAGAAGACATTTCCAATGCCATGGATTGCCTGGAAGAAGCTTTAAAACAGTATCCCGGACGCCGATAAGCGGGACAGATGAAAACCCTCTATACCGTATTGCTGCTGGTACTATCGAATGTATTCATGACTTTCGCCTGGTACGGGCACCTGAAGTTTGGATCCATGAAATGGTTCCAGTCATTGCCGCTGATTGCCATAATCCTTATCAGCTGGGGTATAGCATTTGCCGAGTACTGTTTCCAGGTTCCTGCAAACCGTATCGGTTATATGGGCAATGGGGGTCCTTTGTCTCTTATTCAATTGAAAGTGATCCAGGAAGTGGTTTCACTCAGTGTGTTCACTGTATTTGCGCTGGTCGTATTCAGAACCGAACAATTCAGATGGAATCACATCCTGGCTTTTTTTCTGCTTGTTGCTGCCGTTTACCTGGTGTTCAAAACACCGGTGCAGGCCTCATGAATCTTTGTTCAGATCATCAAAACTGACATTGGTGAATTCGTTGGGTCTGGATTCTGTTACAGGAATCCGGTCTTTTATGTATTTGACAACTTCTTCCAATCCATCTGAGAATTTCTCAAAATCTTCCTTGTATAGAAAAATTTTATGTTTTTCATAGGAGAACTGTCCGTCCTTATCTACACGACGCTTGCTTTCTGTTATGGTCAGATAATAGTCGTTTCCTTTGGTTGCTTTTACATCAAAAAAATACGTTCTTTTGCCGGCGCGTACGGGTTTGGAAAAAACATCTTCTCCTCTGTGTTCCGTATTAGAGGAACTTTCATAATCTTCAAAATACATAGGACTTATTTATTTATACAACGCAAATATAAAATATATTTGCTTTAAAACTGTATATTTGCAAAGTTTCTTTTTGATTTTAAAGGTATGCTTAGCAGGCGGTTTATTCGTGTCAAAGTTTTTAAAGTTCTATTCAGCAGCGTTCATTCACAAAATTTTGACCAGACTGTCGCAGAACAAGAACTTCTTACCAGCCTGGAAAAGACCAGGCAATTGTATTTTCTTCTGCTATCCCTGCCCGTAGCGCTGGCTCAATATGCGCAAAACCGCATAGATATAGGGTCGCAGAAATACCAGCCAACAGACCAGGAAATGCACCCAAACCTGCGCTTTGTCAATAACAGGATCATTGCTGCCCTTGAACAGGACAAAGACCTGCAACATGCCCGGGAACACGGACTCAACTGGTTGTCACAGAGGGCTTATGTAAAAAAATTGTACGAGCAGCTGAAAGAAGAACCCTACTTTATTGAATACATGAATGACCCGCAGGAGCCCGATTTTTACACCGATCTCAAACTCCTGCAGCTTTTCTTCTGCAACCAGCCCGACGAAGACCAGGAACTTTACAATTTACTGGAAGATCAGAGCCTTTATTGGGCAGACGATATAGCCTACGTATGCAATATCATACTGGCACAACTGGCCGTTATGAAAGACAGCAAGCACCTGCCGACTCACCCATCGCTGTTTAACAACCAGGAAGACAAGGATTTTGCGACAACCCTGCTGGCGCATTCCCTGATTCATTACAACCAATACGCTGCATTAATTGAACAATTTGCACAGAACTGGGATTTGGAGCGCGTTGCCGGAACAGATTCCATTCTCATAGTCATGGGAGTTTCCGAAGCTGTAGCTTTTTCCCAGATCCCCATCAAAGTCACGCTTAACGAAATGGTGGAAATATCCAAATACTACAGCACAGAGAATTCAAAAATGTTTGTCAACGGTATCCTTGACAAAGTGATTAAACATCTCACCCAGGAAGGAGTTATTGCAAAACGTGGCAGGGGACTTGTAGAGAAACAAAAGAAATAAAGAACACATAACAATAATAATGAACACGCAACAATAGTACTAACAAAACCAATTATCAACAATGAGCACACTAGTAATTTTACAGGAACAAGCAACAAAGGCTGCTACCGGCGCAGGTGGCAACTGGACTTTTCTCATAATGATGGCAGCCATTTTCCTGGTGATGTATTTTTTAATGATACGTCCTCAGAAAAAACGCCAGAAAGAACTCAAAGAATACCGCGATAACCTGAAAAGGGGAGATAAAGTCATCACAGCCGGCGGCATTTACGGCACCATTGCCGAGGTAAAAGAAAATTATGTTTTGCTGGAAGTAGACACCAACGTAAAAATAAGGGTGGATAAATCAACCCTGGTAAAGGATTCCTCGGACATTCAACAAGGCAGCTAAATTGAAAAACGCGCCTCGAAAGCATGGCCTATGAAACGCTCCAGATGGGTATTGATCCTGTGTATTGCCGCAGCTTTTTTCCTGTGGGTGTTGTATACATTATCCAATGAGTACACTGCCTATTTCCGTTTTCCGCTGGAAGTAGAAACCAATCTGGACGGGCGTGCGAACATTTCCCAGGCAGACAACACCCTTTTCCTTCGTGGAAAGGCCAAGGGCTTTTTCATAATCCGTTATTCATGGCGAAAAAAAATTCCTTCTGTAAAGATATATGCAGAGCAGTCCCTGATGGGCCGGTACCCGGAAAAAAACGATAAGTTTTACCTGCTTGCAAACGATATCCACAACCTGGTGAACGATGCTCTGGGTGACGATTTTCAGGTGGAAACCATTCTGAGCGACACCATCCGTCTTGAATACCGGCAGGTCCGGTCCAGGCTTGTTCCGGTCCAGTTTGTTTCGGAAATATCGTATATACCCCAGTATATGTCTTTTGAACCTGTACGTACCTATCCTGACAGTGTCCTGGTCTATGCAGAGGAACCCTACCTGGACCTTATTCAGGAAGTCAGGACAAGAAAGGTGACCTTAAGCAATCTGGATCAGACCGTAGAAGGAATTGCCCGCCTGGAAATCCCCGCCAATGCGCGTCTCTCCCGTTCAGAAATCAATTATGAGGTCATGGTTTCGCGCTACGTGGAAATGACCCTCCAGGTACCTGTCACTACACGCAATGTGCCTTCACGTAGGGAATTGATCATCCTTCCCGACAAGGTCACCCTGCAATTCCGGTGTCCTTTTGAAGAAGCTCCAGAGCTGGGTGCCGGGGATTTTTCCCTGGTAGTGGACTACAATGAATTCTCCCGTAAAGCAGGGGGCAAGATTATCCCGGTACTGGAACAAGCCCCCACAGTAATAAGCCACGTGCAACTGACGCCGCAATTTGTGGACGGCATAATCCAGAATCGTTACTAAGCCATGAAAAAAGCCATAATACTTGGAATTACGGGAGGAATTGGCAGCGGTAAAAGCTACGTGACACGTATATTCAATGCCCTGGGAATTCCTGCGTACGATACAGATGCCCGCACCAAACAACTCTACCGCGAGGAACCCGCCCTGAGGGAAGTGCTGAGCGGTATTCTTGGTCCTGAAATTTTTATCAACAATGAACCGGATACCCGGAAGATGGCTTCCCTGATATTCAATGATTCAGAATTGCTAAAAAGAATAAACCTGGTGGTTCATCCATACGTGGTCAGGGATTTTAACAGGTGGGCACATGCTTGTCAGGCACCTTACGTAATTTTCGAGAGTGCCATTTTGCTGGAAATGGATCCTCCCTTCCAGGCAACCCGGGTTCTGACCGTATCGGCAGACCGTGAACTAAGGCTCTCCAGGGTAGCCGGCAGGGACAATGCATTAATCCAGTCTGTACTGGCCAGGATGGACAAACAATGGACAGATGAACAAAGAGAAGCCAGGGCCGATTTTGTGATCATTTCGGACAACCACCAGGCTTTGCTGCCCCGTGTTCTTGAAGTACACCAACAAATGCTCAATATTACACAAAACCACCATGAAAACTGATCTTACAAAAATCCTGTCAGTAGGGGGGCAACCCGGGTTGTTCCGCTACCTGGCCCAAAGCAACGGGGGTGTGGTAGTCGAATCCCTTACAGATGGAAAAAGAAAATGGATGGGGCCCAGTGCCCGCATGACATCGTTGTCGGATATATCTATATATACCCAGACAGAAGAGGAATTAAAGCTTCGGGATGTTTTTGCCCGGATGAAAGAATTCCTCCTGGAAAAGGAAGCACCCGCACCAGGAAAGGAAGCGGCAGAAATGGCTGCCTTTTTTGAACAAGTCATACCGCAGTATGACAGGGACCGCTTTTATCCCTCTCACATGAAAAAGATACTGGAGTGGTACAACGTGCTCAAAGCGGCCGATGCGCTGGATTTTGAAGAAGAGGAAGCTGAGCAGGAAATAAAAGAGGCAGAAGATGTTCCGGTTTCAGAGGCTAAGGGGACAAAACCTGTTCCCAAAAGACCGGCGGCCAAAGCTGTCATTCCTGCTGTCAAAGCACCTAAACCGGCAGCAGCCAGGGCTCCCAGGCAGGTTCAGCATACAACGCAGAAATAGTGCAAAACAGGCGACAGATCCCACAAAGGGTATCGGTCTACACCCTGGGTTGTTCCAAAAACAGGGTGGATAGCGAACACCTCATGCGCCAGCTAAAAGCAGGCGGCTGCCAGGTCATACCCGATGCAACCACAGAAGATTTTCCTCTTGACGCCCTGGTGATCAACACCTGTGGATTCATTCACGATGCAAAGGAAGAATCAATCAATTACATCCTGGAATCCCTTCAGGCAAAAGAGGAGGGCAGGCTGGGAGAGGTCCTTGTCATGGGTTGTTTGTCTGAACGTTACAAAAAAGAACTGGAAAAGGAAATGCCCGGTGTTGATGCTTTCTTTGGTGTGACCGACATTCCTCTGATAGCTGCACATCTTGGCGTGCCCTATGATCCGGCCCTGGCCACGGAAAGGGTTCTCTCCACCCCGGCCCACTACGCTTACCTTAAACTGAGCGAAGGCTGCGACCGCAGCTGTGCCTATTGCGCCATTCCCCTTATCCGGGGTCCGCACCGCTCGCGGCCTATGAAAGAGTTGCTTGCCGAGGCCGGTCACCTGGCCTTACAGGGAGTCAGGGAACTGAACCTGGTGGCACAGGATACCAGCTTTTACGGGCTGGACCTGACCGGGAAGAGGGAACTCGCCACGCTCATGGAAGGTCTTTGCCTTATTGACGGCATTGACCGCATACGGCTGCTTTACACCTACCCGCAGGGTTTCCCCCTGGACGTGCTCCGCCTCATGGCCCGCGAACCCAAAATCTGCCAATATGTTGATATTCCCCTTCAACACATATCAGACAAGGTACTCAAAGCTATGCGCAGGAATACGACAAAAGCGGAAACCCTCAGATTAATAGAAGATTTTCGTACATTCGTACCGGGCTTATGCCTTCGCACGACCCTGATGGTGGGACATCCTGGTGAAGACGAACAGGCATTCCAGGAATTGCTTGACTTTGTGAAGGAAGCACGGTTTGAAAGGATGGGCGCTTTTACTTACTCGCGTGAAGAAGGCACTTATGGAGCTAAACACCTTAAAGACCACGTTCCTGCCGGAATCAAGCGCGAGCGTTACGAAAGGCTCATGGAATTGCAGAAAGGCAACTCGCTTGCCTATAACCGGTCACGGGTAGGATCTGTATGTAGCGTTCTTTCAGATTATCTGGTCATCCCGGAAGGTAGAACCAGGAAACCAACAGTTTTGGGGAGAACGCAATACGAAGCACCCGAGGTGGACGGATATGTGATCCTGGAAAACGCCGGAGGCATCGTTCCGGGCTCTATAGTAAAAGCCCGCATAACCAAAGCAGATGAATACGATCTGCATGCACAACTGATAGATCAATAATTAATAAATTTGTAACCATGCAATTACTCAAAGACAAGAAAGTGTTGATTACCGGAGCCGCCCGCGGCATTGGCAAAGCCGTGGCATTGGGCATGGCAGCGCAGGGCGCCGACATTGCCTTTACCGATCTAAAAATTGATGACCAGGTAAAAGAAACCATGAATCAGATAGAAGCCTTCGGAGTCAGGGCCGTCGCCTATGCTTCGGACGCTGCCTCGTTTGATCAGGCACACCAGGTAGTAAGCCAGGCCGTACAAGAGCTGGGGCGGATAGACGTCCTGGTCAACAACGCCGGCATAACACGTGACACATTGATCCTTCGCATGAGTGAACAGCAATGGGACATGGTCATCCAGGTCAACCTGAAATCTGCATTCAACTTTATTCATGCCCTGGCCCCCCTGATGGTAAAACAAAAAGGCGGCAGCATAATCAATATGAGTTCTGTAGTTGGCCTTTCCGGAAATGTAGGCCAGGCAAACTATTCGGCATCTAAAGCCGGTTTGATTGCCCTTACCAAATCCGTAGCCAAAGAATTGGGCCCCAGGGGGATTCGTGCCAATGCCATAGCCCCGGGCTTCATTATCAGCGACATGACCGATCAATTATCCGAAGCTGTCCGCAAAGCATGGACAGATACCATTCCCCTGCGCAGGGGGGGTACACCGCAGGAAGTTGCCAACGTGTGCATATTCCTGGCATCGGAACTGTCTTCTTTTGTAAGCGGACAGGTTATTCCCGTATGCGGCGGGATGTATACATAAATTTAAATAACGATCAAATGAAAGCCATACGTACAACGGGTCTGCTGGCCATGCTACTGCTGGCAGGAGCATGCGGCCCCATGATTAACATCCTGGAAGTAGACGTGAGGCTGCCTGCCACACGTCCTCTGAACCTTGCCGGAAGGGAAATGGCAGTATTTATTCCCCGCTACGATTCGGTTTCACTTACCGATTCTGTTTTGTTAAACCGCTTTGCCCAGGCATTAGCAGACGGGCTTTCGGTGCAGGCACGCCTGTCCAAAGGCTCGGTACCCTTGTTCACCCATTATTCAGGTACCGAGGCACTCGGCACCCTGGACCAGCCCGATTATGTTCACCGTCTGGCCCTGGAAACGGAAACAGACCTGGTCTTCATGGTGGATAGTGTGACCATAGGCTCATTCCAGGTAAACGAGCTTTCACTCCTGCTGGCTCCCATTCAGGCTGTGGTACGCGTTTACGATGTAGAAAAGGTGCGCTTTACCCAATACATTCCCATCAGGGATACCGCTGCCTGGGACTTGGGAGACTATGCAAACCAGGAAGAAGTGACGATCCCCAAAAGTGCCTTTGTAGACTTGCAGAGAGCCGCCGTTTTCATTGGCGAAAGTACTGCACGTTCCTTCATGGATCAGTGGGAGTCACAGGACAGGGTAATTTTTGTGTACGACAAATTTAAATGGAACCTTGCTTATGATTACGCCTTGGGCTTTGAGTGGGATAAAGCCATGGAGATCTGGATGAATCTGACAAAATCTAACAGCGCAAAGGAAGCATCTTGTGCCGCTTTTAACATGGCCGTTGCCTGTGAGATGCAGGGTAACTTTGAATTGGCCGAAAAATGGCTGGCTCTGTCACAAAAAACCTATGATCTGCCCGAAGCCGGGTATTACAAAGAACTTCTGCAGGAACGGACAAAACAAAAACAAAAACTGCTGCTTTGAAAGTACAGGCATCCACTCCAAAGCCCATGCAATTTTTCAGCCCGGATTACACACAGTTAATGGAAAAGCGTATACGGCGTATCCTTATGATATGCAGTAGTTACGACGCTTACATACTGGAAGAGGACGGACAAATTGACGTGCAGATTCAAAAAGAATACAGTGAGCTGAATATTAGCAATCCGCCTTCTTTTTCCTGGGTAACCACCTCTGAAGAAGCCCGCACGTTGCTTAATAACGGAGTAGATTTTGACCTGATCATCTGCATGTTCAACATTGGCGATATGGACGTATTCAGTTTTGCCCGCCATTTACGTGAAGAAGGTTCAGATACGCCCATAGTGCTTATGTCCAACTATTCCAGGGAATTCAAAAACCGCATAGAACAGGAGGACTGCTCTGCCATCAATTATATATTCAGCTGGCACGGGAACGCAGACCTCATCCTGGCCATAGTCAAACTCCTGGAAGACACTATGAATGCAGAGGAAGACATCCTGCATTCCGGCGTACAATGTATCTTGCTGGTAGAAGACTCGGTACGGTATTATTCCACTTATCTGCCTGCCATTTACAAACTTGTATTGAAACAAAGTGCAGAGTTTTTGAAAGAAACGCTCAACGACCAGCAGCAAAAAACAAGGAAACGAGCCCGTCCCAAAATATTCCTGGCCACCAATTACGAAGACGCTGTGGCTTATTACGAAAAATACAAGAACAACTTACTGGGAGTTATTTCAGACGTAGGTTTTCTACTGCGCAAGAACGATCCGCCCAACACCGAAAAGCTGGACGCTGGGATTGATCTGTGCCGTATGATTCGCGAAGACGATCCCCAGATGCCCATCCTGCTTCAGTCTTCACAGCAAAGTATGCGCCAGGTGGCCCGGGATCTTGGGGTAGGTTTTATCATGAAAGATTCAAAAGCCCTGCTGATGGAACTGAGCGAATACATAGGCGAAGAATTCGCTTTCGGTGATTTCGTGGTGCGCAACCTGATTACTGGTGAAGAGATCGCAAGGGCCAAGAACCTTAAGGAACTGCAATCGCTTATACGTCATATTCCTGACAAGGAATTGCTTTACCACACTTCCCGCAATCGCCTATCCAAGTGGCTGTTTGCCAGGGGGCTCTTTACCCTGGCCCGGGCCATCAGGGATGTTACTCCCGGTGATTTTGACAACGTAAGCAAATTGCGCGAATTCATAGTCCGGCTCATCAAGGAATACCGTGTGATTAACGGACAGGGCGTCATTGCTCGTTTTGACAGGGAGACCTACAACCGTTACATTACTTTTGCCAGGGCAGGAGAAGGATCACTTGGCGGGAAAGCACGTGGGCTGGCCTTCCTTAACAGGTTGCTGGTCAAATACAACCTGGCGCACAAATACAAAGGACTACTAATCACCATTCCGCAGACACTGGTCCTGGCAGCCGATTATTTTGACACTTTCATCCAGGACAATGGCTTGCGTTATGTGGTCAACACAGATGGTATTACAGATGACGAAATCCTTTCTGAATTTGTCAGTTCACGCCTGCCCATTGAAATGCAGGAACAATTGATGGCCTTTCTGGAGAAAGTCGACAAACCGCTGGCCGTACGCTCCAGTTCTAAATTGGAAGATTCTCTTTTCCAGCCGTTTGCCGGAATTTACTCTACCTATATGCTCCCTTTAACCGGCAATAAAGACCAGATGCTCCGCCTGCTGGGCAAAGCCATCAAAAGCGTGTATGCGTCTGTTTTCTTTGCAGCCAGCAGGAATTATATTCAGACCACGGCTAATTTGCTGAGCGAGGAAAAAATGGCCCTTGTCATCCAAACACTTTGCGGATCGGAGGATAACGGGTATTTCTTTCCCACTATTTCTGGACTTGCAAGATCGGTCAATCATTATCCCATTGGTCATGAAAAGCCGGAGGACGGTGTCGTGAATATGGCTTTCGGATTGGGAAAGCTTGTGGTCGAAGGAGGCAGAGTCCTGCGTTTTTCCCCCCGATATCCCCGCAACGTACTTCAAACCATGAATCCTAAAAGCGCGCTGAGTCAAACACAGAACATCATGTATGCGCTAAACCTGCGCCCCGAGCAATTTAAAACCTCGATCGACGATGGGGTGAACATCCAAAAATTCACCATTGCCCAGGCCTCGGCTTTTCGCAACATCAGCCATGTGGCCTCTACCTGGGATATGGACAACGACATGCTGGTGCCCGGAGCGCACGGCAAGGGAAGGAGGGTGATCACCTTTGATAATATCCTGCAAAGCGACACCATCCCGCTGGCGGTTCTGCTGTCAGAATTTCTGGAAATCTGCCGCAACGAAATGCAGTGTCACGTAGAGATAGAATTTGCGGTAGACATGGATGTGCCTCCCGGCAGCGACGCGGTATTTAACCTGCTCCAGGTGCGTCCCATTACCGATTACGTGAATCACAACAATTTTGACTGGAGTGCGGCAGATCCCGGATCGTCTATAGTCTATTCCGAAAAAGCGCTGGGTCCCGGTAACATAGAAGGTGTCACCGATGTGATATACGTTCGCACCGATCTGTTTGACAACCGTAATACCATTGCCATGGCACAGGTACTGGAACAAATCAACCGCACAATGAAGCAGGAAGGCAGGACATACGTGCTGGCAGGCCCGGGGAGATGGGGTTCGTCCGATCCCTGGCTGGGTATTCCCATCAACTGGAACAATATATCCGAAGCCCGGGTCATTGTTGAATGCAGCCTGCAAAATTACCAGGTGGATCCCAGCGAAGGAACCCATTTTTTCCACAACCTGACCTCACTGGGAGTGGGTTATATGAACGTCAAGCCCTTCCGTGGTGAAGGAGTCTTCAACGAAACTTTCCTGAACAGGATGCCGGCATGGTTCGAGGGTGACGCCATCAGGGCAGTCAGGTTCCCCGGAGAACTGGTCATTAATGCCGACGGCAGGCTGGGAAAAGGGATCGTACAGATCAATACATAGAAGAATAAAAAAACGGAGGGCCTGTAAGCCGGGTTCTGTCCAACTCCCATCATTTATCTAAGCAGCCTACCCCCCGGCATAGAGCGGGCAGCCCTAATATTGCCGGTATACTTGGCCTTGCAGGAGATCGGTGCCTGCGTCGACGGCCGTCGCCAACCGTCACGGTGGGCTCTTACCCCGCCTTTTCACCCTTACCCGGATCCGAAGATCCCGGCGGTTATTTTCTGTCAAGCGATCCCTGACCTTACGACCAGCTGTGATTTCCACAGGATCATGCCCTTCCCTGCCCGGACTTTCCTCCCTTCTCCGTTTGGAAAAGAGCGATGGGACAGCCCTCCGTAATGGCAAAGTTAAAAAAAACTCCTTACATTAGCGGTTTGAAAAAATCTGTCTTATGTCTGTAAAATATGTCTTCGTAACCGGAGGTGTGACTTCTTCTTTGGGAAAAGGCACTATTGCTGCTTCTCTTGCAAAATTACTGCAAGCCAGGGGATTAAAAGTAACCATCCAAAAATTTGACCCCTATATCAATGTAGATCCCGGTACCCTGGATCCTTATGAACACGGGGAATGCTACGTTACAGAAGACGGAGCCGAAACCGACCTGGATCTGGGTCATTATGAACGCTTTCTGGGTGTCTACACCACCCAGGCCAGTAACGTGACCACCGGCAAGATCTACCAGACAGTCATAGACAAGGAGCGCGAAGGTGCATACCTCGGCAAAACCGTTCAGGTCATTCCGCACATCACCGATGAAATCAAGCGTCGGATGCTCCTTTTGGGCAAGACCGGAAAATACGATATCATTATCACCGAAATTGGCGGTACCGTGGGCGATATTGAATCACTTCCCTTTGTAGAAGCCGTGCGGCAGTTGCAATGGGAACTCCCCGACGAGAACTGCGCTGTAATTCACCTAACACTGGTCCCGTACCTGGCTGCTGCCAAGGAATTGAAAACCAAACCCACCCAGCACTCGGTAAGGCAGTTGCAGCAGGAAGGCGTAAATCCTGACATTATCGTATGCAGGACAGAAAAGCCGCTTCCGCTTGCCCTGCGCAGGAAAGTGGCCTTGTTTTGCAATGTCCGCCCGCATGCCGTTATTGAATCCCTTGACCAGAAGAGCATCTACGAAGTACCCCTGAACCTTAAGCGTCAGAACCTGGATGGCATTCTGCTGGATTTGCTCAACATTGAGAACAAGGTAGAACCCAACCTGGATGCCTGGAAACAATTCATTGACCGCGTTTATCATCCGGAAAATAAAATTGACATTGCCCTGGTTGGCAAATATGTAGAATTGCAGGATGCTTATAAATCCATCCTGGAATCGTTCATCCATGCCGGAGCCGCCAACAATACCCGGGTAAAAGTGCATTCCATACAAAGCGAACATATAAATCAGTGCAATGTAAATGAGAAACTGGCCGGCATGAAGGGCATATTGGTTGCCCCCGGATTCGGGCCCCGCGGGACCGATGGCAAAATATTTGCATGCAAGTATGCCAGGGAGCACAAGATCCCGTTCCTGGGCATATGCCTGGGCATGCAGATGGCTGTTTTGGAATTTGCCAGGAACGTTGCCGGGATTTCCGGGGCAGAAAGCGTAGAGGTTGCCCCCAAAACCGAATACCCGGTGATTGACCTGATGGAAGATCAGAAACGCCTTACCATCAAAGGAGGGACCATGAGGCTGGGAGCCTATGAGTGCAAACTGGAACGCGGGTCACTGGCATACAGAATATACGGAAAGCAAACCATCCGGGAAAGGCACCGTCACCGTTACGAATTGAACGATTCCTTCCTGGAAACACTGGAAAAAGCCGGTATGAAGGCGACAGGAAAAAATCCCGAAACAGGGCTTATAGAAATTATTGAAATTCCGGTTCATCCCTTTTATATAGGTGTTCAGTTCCATCCGGAATATAAAAGTACCCCCGAAAAGCCGGCCCCCCTGTTTCGTGCCTTCATAGAAGCCGCCCTACGGTAAGAAGAATTGCAGAACAATTCATGATAAGACAATACCTCATAAAAACACTGCTGTTCACGGCAACATTCGCTGCCACGGCCTCTGCCGTATCGCGTTACAGCTATAAAATTGAGGACATCACACCGCATAATATCAGTGCTTATACCCAGGGTTTTTTTTATCATGAAGGTTATTTTTATGAAAGCACCGGGCAATACGGAAATTCCATGATTGCTAAGGTGGATATTACCACCGGGAAAGTGCTCAGATCACATGCCCTGGAACGCAGTTTTTTTGGGGAAGGAGCCTGTATTCACAACGGCCTGATCTACCAGCTTACCTGGACCCAGAAAACGTGCTTTATTTACGACGCTCAAAGTTTTAATCTGCTGGGTACAAGGCGTTACAACAGAGAAGGATGGGGGCTGACCACAGACGGTAAAAACCTGATCATGAGCGACGGAAGCTCAACGCTTTATTTCATGGACCCGGAAACCCTGCTGGACAAACGAACGGTAACAGTTACCCTAAACGGCAAAGAAGTCAGTTATTTGAACGAACTGGAATACATAGAAGGCGAAGTATGGGGCAACCTATACATGAGCGATGAAATTGTGCGCATAGACCCTGCAACGGGAAAAGTAACCGGTGTTATAGACCTGAAGGGAATCCTGCCCGTATCGTTGCGTAAACCCACTACCGATGTGCTCAACGGCATTGCATATGATCCACAGACTAAAAGCATTTGGATAACGGGGAAATACTGGCCCCGCGTATATAAGATATCAATACATTAACCATGTTCGGGGGTGCCTGCACAGCAGGCTGAGAACACACCCTTAGAACCTGATCCGGATAATACCGGCGGAGGAAAAACATGAAAAAAATCATTTTGACGGGCTTGTTGCTGGCCCATCTCTCTCTTTCAGCACAAGAATTAAGAAATCTGGATTCCATTGTCATTGTTGCCACCCAGGCAGCAAAAGATTCCCCTGTGGCGCACAGCCGTGTCCAAAGGGAAGATCTGTCACGTACCGCTCCCACACTTAACCTGCCTTATGCCCTGGCCCTGACTCCCGGCGCGGTGGTTGTAGGAGAAAACGGAACCGGCAGCGGTTATGCCTATTTACGAATCCGTGGTTCGGAAGGCTCCCGCACCCAGGTGAATCTGAACGGGATTGCATTGAACGATGCCGAATCCCAGGAAGTATTCTGGGTGAACCTTCCGTCCCTGAGCGGTTTCCTGGAAAATGTCCAGGTGCAGCGCGGGGTAGGCACTTCGGTAAACGGCAGCGGGGCTTTCGGGGCCACCATCAATATGCGTACGCTCTACCAGAGTCCCGGTCCTTACGCGCAGCTACAGGCTTCCTACGGTTCTTTCAACACCTGGAATTTCACAGTGGGAGCGGGAACGGGAACCGACAGGGGCAGGTTGTTCCTGCCACGGGGTCTGGCCGTGGATATAAAGTTTGCGCATAACAAAACCGACGGGTACATACGCAACGGGTATGGCAACCTGCATTCCCTTTTTACCCGGGTATCCTGGATACGTCCCGGCTATTCACTCAAGCTGTACTACATTTATTGTGAACAGAAAACAGGGATCACCTGGGAAGGGATCCCGCGCCAGATGCTGGCCATAGACAGGCGGTACAATCCGGCCGGAGAATACACAGATTCACAGGGTACGGTGCGTTACTATCCCAACGAGACAGACAACTATACCCAGCACCATGTACAATTGAACCATTCCCGGCGTTTTGGCCACAGTATTTCCTGGAGCAGCACACTGCATATTACCAAAGGGGACGGGTATTATGAAAACTACAAAGAAAAAAGTACGGGCGACCACATAGTACGCCGCTCCATGGACAATATATACACGGCTTTGAGCTCAATCGGGAGCTGGACTTTTACTGGGGCAGGGAGGATCACCGGCAGCGGGGAGGTTTTGTTGGGGCTGAATTATGCGTACTATAGCGGCCAGCACTTCGGACTGATGACCCATCAGACAGAAAATCCGGATTTTACAAGTGCCGAGGAGTATTACAGGAACCTTGGAATAAAGCACGATGCCAGCACATTTCTCAAAGGCACATACCAGGTACCGTTGGGGGTAAGCCGGGACAATGTGATCAAATTATTTGCCGATATGCAATACAGATATGTTGACCTGCACATGGAAGGAATAGATGCAGATGGCGGCCCTTTGCCCCATGAAATGGTACTTCATTTTTTCAATCCCAAGGCCGGGGTTACAGCTATCATTCACAAAGACCACCAGATCTATGCCTCGGCCTATACCGGTAGCCGTGAACCCTCGCGCAGCGATATCAAGGAATCCATCAAAGCAGGCAGGGCAGAAGCGCTTAAACCGGAAAAAATGCTGGATTTTGAGGGAGGGTACCGGTTTTCGTCTGCCAACGTGGCGCTTGGGGTGAACCTGTACGCCATGGAATACCGCAACCAGCTGGTACCTACGGGAAAGATCAGCGATACCGGGTACGAGATTAAGGAAAACGTACCCGTATCGTATCGCAGGGGCATAGAAATTGAAGCCGGCTGGCAGCCTCTGCCTCAACTGCGCCTGGAAGGGAATGCCTGCTTTAGCAGCAACAAGATCAAAGAACTGATTCTTTACCTGGACACCTATGACCACCCTCATACATGGAATCCCGTAAAGCCACAGGTAGCTGAATATTACGAACATACAGACCTGGTTTATTCACCGTCCTTTACCGGGGTGGCACTGGTATCCATCAAGCCTTTAATTGGCGGAAGGTCTTGTTTCAGGAACCTGGAAGCTATGTTTACGGCCCGGTTTGTGGGAAAACAATACTATGACAACACCTCTGCCGCGGATCGATCCCTTCCGGCCTACCAGGTCCTGGGCTTCACCCTCTCGCAGCCTTTTAAAACTAACCGGGCAGGAACCTTTACTGTAAGCCTGTTTACAGACAACCTGCTAAACCAGCAGTATTGTGCCAGTGCCTGGGCTTACCGGGCTGCTTTCCGGGATACAGCAACCGTTGAAGTCACAGAGGGATTCTATCCGCAGGCAGGTTTCAACGCAATGATCAGATTATCATGGGAGTGGGGAAATTAATTTTAGAAATATCCGGGTCCGCCACCGGACTTCTGTATGTATGGCTGGAAATCAAGCACCGCCGCTCCATGTGGGTGGTGGGGATTCTCATGTCTCTGTGCTACATGGTGGTATTTGGTGTTGAGGGGTTGTACGCCTCAATGGGTTTGTATGTCTACTACCTGGGCATGAGCCTGTACGGTTGGGTGCAGTGGGGACGGCAGGAGCAGCAGGAGCAGCAGGAGCAGCAGGAGCTGAGGCCGGTACGCATCACCGGGCGGCAGGCGGTAACGGCGGGCGGGTTGCTGGTAACCTCCTTTTTTATTATGTGGCTTGTCCTGGGTCGCCTGACAGATCATCCGGCACCGGTTCCCGATGCAGCCATAGCGGCGCTTAATATAACGGCTACCTGGCTTCTTACCCACAGTGTGCTGGAACAGTGGCTGTTGCTTCTGATTGCCAATGCTCTGGCCATAGGTCTTTATGCCAGAACGGGTCTGTGGTTTACAACCGGACTGTACGTTGTTTTTCTAATATCTTCTGTAGCAGGGTACATAAGCTGGCAAAGAAAAATTTTATAACTTTGTCAAAATGTACCCATATGAAATCAATTCTTATTACCAACGTTTTGTTGTCTAAAGAACGGAAAGACGTTCTTATAGAGGGCAACAAGATAAAACGTGTTGAAACAAGCGGATCCATCCCGGCAGAAGGCATTGACAAAGTGATTGACGGATCCCGCAAGGCCATTATTCCCGGTTTTGTAAACGCCCATGCCCACTCGGCCATGACGCTGTTCCGCGGGGTGGGAGAGGACGTTCCCCTGGACCAGTGGCTGCGTGAACGCATCTGGCCCTATGAGGCCAAACTGAACGAAGAAATGGTTTATTGGGGCGCCCGGCTGGCCTGCATAGAGATGATCTGCACAGGGACCACTACCTTCAACGACATGTACTGGCACCTGAACGGAACCAAACGGGCTGCAGAAGAAATGGGCATGCGTTCTGTACAATCCTTCACCTGGCTGGATCATTTCCGGGACGATGTCATTGAAAATAACAAGAAGCTTTTAAAAGAAGCCCATAAAGCAAGCGCCGGGTGGAGTTCCCTGACCACCTTTGCTGTCAGTCCCCACGCCATTTACACCGTTGCAGAGAAATCTTTCCGCTATATCAACAGCTATGCCAGGGACAACGATCTTATAGTGCATACGCACCTTGCCGAGACCCGCTCCGAAATGGACCAGGCTGAACGCGATTTTGGCATGAGTCCTACCGAATACCTGAACAAGCTGGGTCTGATGAGCCCCAACCTGGTGGCAGCGCATTCGCTCTGGTTAAGCAGTGACGATATCAAAATCCTGGGAGATAACCGGGTGAATACGGTACACAATCCAAATTCCAACCTAAAACTTGCCTCGGGCTATAAATTCAAATACAACGAACTGCGCGATGCCGGGGCTAACGTATGTCTGGGCACCGACGGTTGCGCATCGTCCAACAACCTGGATATGATTGACAGTATGAAGACAGCGGCCCTGCTGCAAAAAGTATGGAGGAACGATCCCGGGGCCATACCCCTGAAAGAACTCATGAACGTAGCCTCGCTCAACGGAGCCAGAGCCCTGCGCCTGAACGCAGGAAAGATCGAACCCGGTTACCTGGCAGACATAGCGCTGGTAGACATGGCCAAGCCCTCCTTTGTTCCTAACCATTACTTCCTGGCCAACCTGGTCTATGCGGCCAACGGAGAATGTATAGATACCGTAATCTGTGACGGAAAAATCATCATGGAAAACCAGCAAATACCGGGGCAGGAAGAAATATACGGCAAAGTGCAGGAAGTCGCAGAAAAAGTAGTAGATTATAAAAAAAGAAAAAAGAAATGAAAACTTCAGTTTACCAGGAATCGGCAGATTATATACTCCAAAGAATCCCAAAGCGCCCACAGGTGGCCATAATTCTGGGCAGCGGCCTGGGAAACCTGGCAGATAGCATACAGGACCGGGTGGTTATACCTTACGCAGAAATCCCTAATTTTTTACTTTCCACCGCTCCCGGACATAAAGGAAATCTGATATGGGGCATCCTGGGGGGGAATGAGGTGATTTGCATGCAGGGACGATTCCATTACTACGAAGGCTACGGCATGGAACAGGTGACTTTACCCATACGCGTTTTCAAACTGCTGGGTGCCCGGGCACTCTTTGTATCCAACGCCGCAGGCGGGATCAATCCCCGCTTTAAGCAGGGAGACCTGATGGTGATCACAGACCACATCAATTTAATGCCCAATCCGCTTATTGGCAAGAACAATCCCGATTTCGGAGAACGTTTTCCGGATATGACACGCACCTACGACAAGGAATTGCGCAAAATATGCGACGATATGGCCCATATCCACGGTATACCCCTGCGTCACGGAACGTATATCGGTAGCAGCGGACCTACTTTCGAGACACCGGCAGAATATAATTTTTTCAAATCCATTGGGGCAGATGCCACCGGGATGTCTACCGTCCCTGAAGTCATTGTGGCACGCCACTGCGGCATGCGCGTCTTTGGCATGTCTGTCATTACGAATGAAGCATATGACTTTGCCGAAGATTATGAGAATGACGGGGCAGATGTCATTGTGGTTGCCGATAAAGCTGCTGGCAAAATGGGACTTCTTTTTGCAGATATCATTGCAAATATGTAGGTAAGTTCATATTTATTTCATAAATTTACATCGTACGTTTTATCCTTCATACGATGCGATCATTATTTATCCTGATCGTTGTGCAGTTTGTATTTATATGCTGCACATCTGATGTCCATGAAAATTCTATGGATCAGATACCGCCAACCGTACCTGTGACCGGTTTAAAAGCCCCTGTGGAATTCCAGGTGCTCAGGGTACCTGATCATCTCACAAAAGCCGATTTTTCTTCACACCGGCAGGCCGATTTCAAGGGGATCATATCTCCGGATGGTAAAATGGTCACTGCTTCTGTAATTCAGTATTTTCACCCGGATAATCTGCCCGCCCGTTTTTTGTGTTTTTTCCCAGAACCGGATACCCTCATCAACGGTGTAGCCAGTTTCACCCTGGACGGCACCCGGGACATCATCTACTCGCCGGTCGCCTATGCCGGGAGCCTTTATGCCCCCAATCCGGATTTTGGATTCAGTTTCAGGCACGAATTATCCCGTCTGAACGTCACAGTCACACTTTCTCAGGATAAGGGGGATGTTCAGGATATGTTGCTGCTTTCTGCAGAAGTGCTCACTTATAACAAGCTGCAGCTGCATCTGGACGGACCGCTTGCCGGCCGGCTGAAGGTGGCAGGAGATGCAAAAAAAGCACGGCTTCCCTTAAGAGATGATGCTGGCAGCGTTGCCAGGAATATACACCTCTCAGAAATAACGAAGGATTGCGGTTCTGTACATGTATATGCCGCAGAAAATCCAGTTTTGGTATTAACAATCCAGGGAAAAACTGGTACCTTTACCCGTGAATTGACTTTACCTACACTGACCCCCGGAAAAGAATACCGGGTAGAGGTTACCGGCGACCTTCAAAATGTTCTTTTTAAAGCTTCTTTGTCTGACTGGATCCAGGGAGATTCAGGAGAAGCAAAATTGTGAACCTGCACGTGTTTTTTTTGTTGAAGAAAACAGCCTGTTAGTTTAAGAATTAGCATGTTATGTTGAAGTAAGGTACATCGTGGGTATACATATCTTACCTTGTTTCAAATAATTTTTTATAAACTGCTATGAAAAAACTCATGCTGGCTACTCTTACGGTGATAGTCATCATCGGTTGCGTTAAAGACATCCCCTATACAGACCAGCCAATCCCCATATCGTTTGACGCTGGCCTTTCCTCGGTAAACACCCGTGCCCCTATAGCCAACCTCACGTCTGGTTTAACAGGTATCCAGATACTCAGGGCTGCTGATATTGCTACCAGTCCGGACTGGTCGGTTGTTTCTTCTGTTGCCACAACGGCAAACATTGCAGCAGGCGGATCAGTTGGTTCATTATCCGTGGCACAGTATTACAACGCCAATCCGGCCCTGAACGCCTGGTTCATGGCATTCTATCCATCAGGAACCATGGGAACCGGCAAGGTAAGCTGGACCATAACCGGACAGGAAGACATCATTGTTGCCCCGTCTGTCAGTGCCGGAAACAAGACAATTCCGGTCAACCCTACCACCCTGGCCTTTGCCCACAAACTGACTCAGCTGCAATTTGAAGTGCTTGCCGCTTCGGCCACGGCCATTACCCAATGGGGTACCGTATCGTCCATAAAAGTGAATGCAGACACGGCCCTGGAACTGACATTAAGCACCAATGCGCTGGCTTCTGCTTCATCCCCCGTGAACACCGACCTGACCATCAGCGGTACTTTTCCGGTCACCTTAACAACTTCCGCTGCTGCAGTAGGAGTCATCATGGTTAAGCCGAAGGATGCCCTGAACACCATAAAGGTCACAACGGCCAATTCTCCGGAACAGACAGTCAGCATTTCGGGCCTGACAACCACCGTTGCCGGATCTGCCCATAAGATCACACTTACCTTTACCGAGTTGGGTGGTATCACCTTCAGCGCCACCCTGACCGACTGGGTTACCGGAACCCCCGGGACCGGAACAGTACAGTGAACCTGATCCATACTATAATCATGTATGCATAGGAGCCATTATTTATACATTTCATTATTTATTCTATCCGGGTGTTCAGCACAAGATGCTGAGCCGGAGTTATTGGTTCCCATAAATTTCAAAGCTGCATACGGCCTTACGGCAGATGTCACTACCAAAGCCCCCATATACGACATAAACCAGATGGAACCCATCCAGATCCTGCGTTCAGACGGGATTGCACCAGACTATGCTGCCCACACGGCACACGACCTGACCGGGACCGTTGCAGCAGACGGCACCGTCACACCATCGGTTCCCCAGTATTATGATCTGAGCGGAGTCCAGGCCAATTTTCTGGCGTTTTATCCGGCAGCACGCACCATCCAGAATGGGAAAGCCAATTTCAAGATAACGGGGCAGGAAGACGTTACCGCTGCCCAGAATGTATACGCAGGCAGCAGTGGAAGCCCCTCTGCCGCAGCATTTGCCTTCAGGCACCTGCTTGCACAGGTCAGGATCCAGGTTTGTGCCCAGAACGCCAGTGCCGCTTCTTCCTGGGGCACGATCACCTACCTGAAAATTCAAACCCCCACCTCTCTTGACCTGGACCTGAATGCATGGCCCGCCCTTAGTGCCGCTTCAAGCCCCGAGAACGAATCCCTTTCCACCAGCATTGGCAGCAATGCTTCCCAAGCCATTACCACAACCTATGCTATGGCCGGAAGCCTTATGATTCTGAATGCAACTTACCCGGTACAGGTAAAGGTCAAGACAGAAAAAAAGCCGAGGTAACTGTAACCACCTCTGTTTGGTACATTGGTCCGGGCAATGTTTATACCATCAGGCTGTTTTTCAAGAACAATAGTATTGAAGTGCAATGAATAAGTTACCGGTCATACTCATCCTGGCCTTTCTGGCCACTGCCTGTGACAGGTTCAACCTGTGCAGGGAACAGGTACCCATTCACTTTGATGTGGCTTTGGTTCTGGACATTCATGTGAACAATCCCACGAAAGCCCCTGTGACAGCTCCGTCAGAGATGGGCCCCATTCAGATATGCCGCAAAGATGGCACTGTTGCCGACTATTCTTCGCTCAACCAACCAACCCTTACCGGTACCGTCCAGGCAGACGGCCATGTAGTTCCATCCACACAGCAATACTATCTGAGTGACGGAACACCGGCAAATTTCATAGCATACCACCCGCAGGCCAATTCCATGAATGCAGGTGTGGCCAATTTCCGCATCACCGGGCAGGAAGACATCATGGCAGGGGTTTGCTGGTACGCCGGAAACGCAGAGTCTCCGGTCACCGTTTCTTTCACTTTCGGCCACCTGCTCTCCCAGATCAATTACCAGGTGATTGCCGAAAACCAGGCTTCTGCAGATGCCTGGGGCACCATAACTTACATCAAGACAGTCTCGCCCACATCGCTGGATTTGACATTAAACAACCAAACCCTCACAGCCAACATCATTCCCCTGGACACCGCACTGCCTTCTTCCATAGGGAGTAACGCAACCCTTGGACTCACCACCACCCTGACTTCTGCAGGATCAGTCATGGTGATGCCGGGGAGTCGCCAGCTGATCCTTACTGTTAAAACATCAAAGAGTGACGTTTTGACCATACCCACCAACCTCTGGTATCTTGCTCCCGGTAACATACATACAGTTACCCTCACTTTCAAGGGCAATGCCCTGGGAATTCCCATCACGGCTACACTGACCGGTTGGCCGGAATAATTGGATTTTTCGTAAATATTGTGTGAATCTGCGGGAAATAGATTAAATTCGCAGCTTAAATTCATAATGCTATCTGCTATGTCTAAGAAAGAAATCAAGTTTTGTCTGCTGTACAGAGATATGTGGCAATCATCGGGCAAATATGTTCCCATGGTCCATCAATTGAAACAATTCGCCCCGCTGGTTATTGAAATGGGTTGTTTTGACCGCGTAGAAACCAACGGAGGGGCTTTTGAACAAGTGAACCTGCTCTTTGGTGAAAATCCCAATATTGCTGTGCGTGAATGGACAAAACCCTTGCGTGCAGCCGGGATCCAGACCCAGATGCTGGAAAGGGGATTGAACGGGATCCGCATGTACCCTGTGCCGGCCGATGTGCGCCAGCTTATGTTCAAAGTCAAAAAAGCACAGGGTGTTGATATTGCCCGCTCTTTCTGCGGTCTTAATGACCCACGCAACCTTGAACTTTCTGTCAAATATGCCAAGGAAGCCGGGATGATATCCCAGGCAGCCCTGAGTATTACACATTCCCCAGTTCATACGGCAGAATATTACCTTTCCATTGTAGATGAACTGGTAAAATTCGGGACAGATGAAATTGCCCTCAAAGACATGGCCGGTGTGGGTCGTCCCACCATGCTGGGAAAACTCACCCATGGCATCAAAACAAAATACCCCAACATACTGGTACAATACCACGGCCACTCCGGACCGGGCTTTTCCATGGCTTCCATGCTGGAAGTGGCCAAGGCAGGTGTCGACGTGGTGGACGTAGCCATGGAACCCCTGAGCTGGGGCATGGTTCATCCAGACGTGATCACCGTACAGGCCATGTTCAAGGATGCGGGTTTCAAAGTCAAGGAAATAAACATGAAAGCCTATATGGAAGCCCGTTCCATGACACAATCCTTCATAGACGATTTTCTGGGTTTGTTCATAGATCCGGGCAACAAGGTCATGACATCGCTTCTGGTAGGCAGCGGCCTTCCCGGCGGAATGATGGGTTCCATGATGGCCGATCTGAAAGGTTTCCATAACGCCATAAACATGGGCCTGAGGGCTTCGGGCAAGAAAGAACTTACCCTGGACAACCTGGTAACCATGTTATTCCAGGAAGTGGGATTTGTTTGGCCCAAACTGGGTTATCCCCCGCTGGTTACCCCGTTCAGCCAATATGTCAAAAATATTGCCCTGATGAACCTCATGCATATGCTTAAAGGGGAAGAACGCTGGAAAACCATTGACAAGAACGCCTGGGACATGATCCTGGGTTACACCGGTAAACTGCCGGGAGAACTTGCCCCCGAAATCCTCCAACTGGCCAAGGAACAAGGCAGGGAATTCTTCACCGGCAATCCGCAAAGCCAATTCCCCGATGCCCTGGAAGAATACCGCAAGGAAATGAAAGAAAACAAATGGGACTTTGGTAAGGACGACGAAGAGCTCTTTGAACTGGCCATGCATGACCGTCAGTACCGTGACTACAAGAGCGGCATAGCCAAGGAACGTTTCCAGAAAGAACTGGAAGCTGCCCGTGAGAAGGCAAAAGCACCCATCCTGGTGGAACGTCCTGTGATAGAAATGCCAAGGATAGATGTTGACAAGGTGTTGCAACAGTATCCCAATGCCCAGCCCATCCAGGCAGCGGCCAAAGGCCAGATGATCTGGGAAGTGGCTGTTGCAGGCGATTCCAAAGAACCTGTTGTTGGGACCAAAATCACGGAAGGTCAGATTCTGGGCTACGTGCAGACGTATTATGGAATGGAACCGGTTACGGCCCTTTCCTCCGGTAAATTGAATGTAATTTCTGCAAGGCAGGGTGCAATGGTAGAAAAAAATGAAATTATTGGCTTCATTGCGTAAAGTAAAGATTGCTCTGCATTGGCAGATACTGATAGGTGTTCTTCTGGGTATTTTATTTGGATTTGTTTTTCCGGATTATACCAATTACACAAAATGGGCTGGTGACCTTTTTCTGAGGGGACTTAAAATGGTGGTTATTCCACTGGTTTTCAGTGCCCTTGTAATGGGAGTTACCAGTGTTGGGAAAGCAGCAGACCTGGGACGTATTGCCGGTAAAACATTTTCCTGGTACGTGACCACCACCCTGATAGCCTGTGTCCTGGGCCTGTTGCTAGTCAATTTATTCAAACCGGGCGCTAATGTAGACCTGAGCTTGCAGGAAACAGTAACAGCGGCCGACCTGGCCGTAGGAAAAGTATCCTTTATTGACCAGATCATAGCCATTGTCCCGGATAACGTCATCAAGGCCATGGCAGACGGGAATATGTTGCCGGTGATATTCTTTGCCATCCTTTTCGGATTTTTTATCAACGTATCTTCCGATAAGTCACGCATACTCCTGACAGACGTATTTAACGCCGTATATGAAGTGATGATAGCCATCACGTTCCTGGTCATCAGGTTTGCTCCCATAGGATTGTTCGGGGTAGCATCGGGCATGGTAGGGCCACTGGCCGGAGATTCCAAAGCCCTGGGTGTTATGTTCGGGAGTCTTGGCATTTATGCAGCCATCATTGCCGGTGGTTGCCTGGTACAGGGATTCTTAGTTCTTCCCGGGCTCTTCAAACTGCTCACTCGCAAGAATCCTTTTGCGCTCATGAAAATGATGGGTACGGCACTGGTCACCTCGTTTACCACGGCATCTTCCGCTGCCTCGCTTCCCATATCCATGCGGGATATCCATGAAAAAGCCGGGGTTTCCCAAAAAATTGCCGGTTTTTGCCTGCCCCTGGGAAATACCATAAATATGAACGGAACGGCCCTTTTTGAATGTGTGACGGCCATTTTCATTGCCCAGGCCTATGGCATTGAACTTACCTTAGTGCAACAGATCATTGTAATCCTTACCAGTTTGCTGGCTGCCGTCGGGGCGGCCGGAATACCGCTTGCCGGGCTGGTCATGATGGCCGTTGTGCTGAATGCAGTAGGATTGCCCCTGGAAGGCATAGGGCTGGTCCTTGTGGTACAACAACCCCTGGATATGATACGCTCGGCCGTCAACGTTTGGGGAGACATGACCGGAGCCGCCATCGTGGCACACAGCGAAGGCGAAAAATTAAACTTCTAGGGAACAATGAACTCCACCCTCATATGTCCCTCCTGCGGGATGCAGTACCCGGAAGACGAAGTTGCCTGGCGATGCCGTTGTGGCAGCTACCTTGATTTGGCGTTTACCCCCCGTTTTGACCCTGCCTGCCTGGAAGGACCGGAATGTTTCCTGCGCTACAAAAGTGTCCTGCCTTTATCTTTTCCCGAAAAGGCCTTTACTTTTGGTGAACGTTTCACCCCGCTGCATTCCATGGTATTTTACGGGGTGCCGGTGTGGGCCAAAATGGATTTCCTGCTTACCACCGGCTCTTTCAAAGACCGGGGAGCCTTTATGATGGTTAACAAATGCCGGGAACTGGGCATCACCAGGATCGTGGAAGACTCCTCGGGGAACTCGGCCTGTGCCATGGCCGCCTATAGCGCGCTGGCGGGGATTGAAGCACACATTTTCATGCCCCGGGGAAATTCCTCGGCAAAGACCGTACAGGTACGCACCTACGGAGCCACGTTGCACAAGATTCCGGGAAACCGTGCCGATTGTGCCCGGGCAGCCGAAGAAGCGGCCAAAAATTGTTATTATGCAGCCCACACATGGAATCCCTATTTTCTGCATGGCACCAAAACCGTGATTTACGAAATCATGGAACAGTTCCTTTGGCAGGCTCCCGGTGTGATTATTGTTCCGGTGGGAAGCGGTTCGCAATTGCTGGGCATCTGGCTTGGGCTGCAGGAAATGAAAAAAGCAGGTGTTATAAGCCGATACCCGCGCCTGGTGGCGGTTCAGAGCGAACATTGTGCTCCGCTGAAAAACCACAGGGAAGGGCAGCTAACTCCCCAACTGCCCAAAGATCCGATCCTTGCCGAGGGTATTGCCATCCGGCAGCCTCCCCGGATGCGCCAGATCCTTGAAGCCATCAATGAAACCGGAGGGGAAACCGTTACAGTGACAGACCGTCAGATTGTGGATGCACTAAAAGCCTCGGCCCGCCAGGGAGTGTATATTGAACCCACTTCTGCAGCGGCGGTGGCGGCAGTGGAACACTACAAAGGAAGGCTGCACAAAGAAGACAGGGTGGTGGTAACCCTTACAGGCCACGGGCTTAAAGCCACTCCACGCATAGAACAAATTCTGGACAATAGCTGATGGAATCGTTCTCGTTCATACAATGGGCACTGGAACACCTGAATTACTGGACGGTGATGTTACTTATGACCATTGAGAGTTCTTTCATACCTTTTCCCTCAGAAATTGTAGTACCTCCGGCTGCATACCTGGCTGCCGCAGGGGAGCTGAATGTTTACCTGGTGGTTTTATCTGCCACCGCCGGGGCTTTGCTGGGCGCTTTAATCAATTACGGGCTGTCCATCTGGATTGGCCGTGCCATTGTCTATAAATTTGTAAATTCGCGGCTGGGGCATGCCTGCCTGCTGAATGAACAGAAAATGATCAAAGCAGAAAACTACTTTGTAAGGTACGGGAATATATCAACCCTTGTGGGCAGACTGGTTCCCGGTATCCGTCAATTGATATCCATACCGGCCGGGCTGGCCAAAATGCCCATGGGACCCTTCCTGCTTTACACAACCATCGGGGCAACCCTGTGGAACAGCATACTGGCCATCATCGGATATTCCCTGCACAGGGTAGTTTCCAAAGACCAGCTTATGGAAAAAGTGCACCAGTACACTTCGCAGATCTCGTGGATACTGCTTGGGCTGGGAGTTATCGTGTTTGGGTACATTATCTGGAAAATGATTCGGAAAAAGTGATATGGACATATTGATTATCCTGCTGCTCATCCTGCTCAACGGGGTCCTGTCCATGACAGAGATGGCCTTTGTGTCGTCACGCAAGTACAGACAAAAGGCAGATGACCGCTTTCTTTCCACCATCCAGATAGGGATCACCCTGATTGCCATTCTGACCGGCTTGTTTTCCGGGGCCACCCTGACCACTGAATTTGCGGCCATCCTGGCCCGTTGGAAACCCCTGGCGCCACATGCGAACTGGATTTCCAATGTGCTGATAGTTACGGTTGTAACATATCTCACACTGGTTGTAGGGGAGCTGGTTCCCAAACGCATAGGCATGATAGCTGCCGATAAAGTGGCTCGTGCCATGTCCGGGCTTATGAAAGTGCTGCGCAAGATCACCTACCCCTTCGTATGGCTGTTGACCAAAAGCACCCATGGACTTCTCATGCTCCTGGGCATGGGCAATATCAAAGAAGCCAAGGTCACAGAAGACGAGATCAAAGCACTCATAGAAGAGGGAAAGGAGGATGGCGAAATACGGGAAGTGGAGCAGGAGCTGGTTGAGCGCGTCTTTAACCTGGGAGACCGCACCATTGAAACCGTCATGACACACCGCAGCGATTTGATATGGCTGGATATTAACGACCCTATTGAAGTGAACCGGGACATCGTGCATGAAAACCTGCACGGAATATACCCCGTAGCCGACGAGGATCTTGACCAGCTCATGGGCGTTGTGTACCTGAAAGACCTCTTTGGCACCATGGATAGAAAAGACTTTGATTTGCGTTCTGTTATCCAGGAACCTTTTTTCATTCCCGAGAACCTGAGCGTTTACGCCGCCGTGGAGCAAATGAAGCACAGCTACAGCAAATATGCGCTGGTAACCGACGAATTTGGCAGTATCCAGGGAATGGCCACCCACTCGGACATAATGGAAGCCCTCATAGGAGAATTGCCCGAAAACAGGGAAGACCATGACATTATTTCCCGCGGGGATGGTTCTTACCTTATTGACGGTCAATGTGATTTTTATGCCTTCCTGGAGCACTTCGACATGGAAGATCTGGCCGCAACGTATGATTACAATACCTTGAGCGGATTGATACTGGACAAGCTGGAACACGTTCCTGTCACAGGCGAGACGTTCAAATGGGAAGGATTATCCATAGAGGTGGTTGACATGGATTTTGCCCGGATAGACAAGGTGCTGGTGCGGCCTGTCAAAAATACTTTCCAAGATTAATGTATACGCCAAACTTGGCGCCCGGGTGCAATCCGTACTCTACCAACACGTCAATGGGTCCCAGCGGACTGTCATAGGAGTACCCGGCTGCAGCACCCAGCATATACATGCCTTTGTCCCATTCAATCAGTTCCAATGTGGAGTGGCTTATTCGGGCCACATTTCCCTTAACCCATAAAAAATGATTGTTCCAGATGCGGTAACGTGCTTCAAAAGCGGTTGCAATGAATTTGTTGTCAACCACTTCTGTGGGCCTGAATCCGTAAAAGGGCAACTGGTGGTCCAGGTAATGGCCGGCAACGGTTCCGCCCACAAAGTTCTGCATGGGAAAGGCAAATTCCTTCCCGTACAGGAACCGGCCGTATAAGGCAGGCACAAGCGTCCACCTGTCCGATACCGGAACGGCTACATAAAGGGAAGCGGATATGGCCGAGAAAGGAGTCCCGTCACGGTATTTTGAGAAATCATCTGTGTAAATCGCATATTCGGCTTTAAAACGCACTCCCGACGTGGGATAATTGGCGTTATCGTAGCTGTCGTAACGTACCCCGCCACGGTAACTGATCAGGTTCTCGCGCACCCTTTGCCGCTGAAATCCCACATCGTTGGCCATGATCATGTTCGGGGAACGGAAGTTTTCATAGCGCGCGCCCAGGTATATGTTGAAATTCCTGTAATAAAAGTTTGCCAGGTCCAGGTTGATCCGGTTCTTGTGGAACCGGATATTGTGCGATGTGGTATCCCGCCCGGTGTAAAGTTCCATGTTCCCGTAGCGGTAGGTATAGGACAATCCGAATTTTCCGAGCCAGGCATCCTGGTAGAATATGCCCACGTTGATGAACGGATTGGTGGAAAGCCTCCCGGTTGCCTCCAGCAAGCCCCCCCGGAGCTCAGCCGGAGAAAAGACAGCATTGATATAACCCGAGGCGATTTCCCGGGTATCGAACCGTATCCCCACGCTCACAGCACTCCGGGAACGCTCGCGGCAATTGAAGGTCAGGTTGTAGCGCCCATCCTGCTCAACCAGGTTGTAGCTAAGGGATGAGAAACTGCCGGTGCCCTTGAAACGGTCCACCGCTTCCCTGAGCGAATTCGTTCCTATGGTGCTGAATTCCTTGAAGCGGAGCATGCGGCGGAGGTTTTTTTCGTTCAGCGAAGTGATGCCGTTGAAGATGATGTATCCCAGTTCAACACTATCTACCACGGGAGAGTCTGTTCCCGCTTCCCGGTTGGGAGGCATCTTTATATCATCTGCTGGATGTATGCCAATGAGTTCCTTGAAAGCCAGGATGGCATCCCAGTTTTCGCGAGCAACGCGTTCTCCCCTGATAAGCAGGGAATCAACGGCCGCTGTGGTGAAACTGGCTGTTGTATAAGGCTCTGTATCGGGGTGAATGTAGAGGTCCGTCAGGCTCTTGTTTTTTTCGAAAGCATCCCGGGACATCCTTTCCATCATGCGATTGACTATGAACATGAGGTCGTTGTAATCGTCTTCCCGGATTTCCCCCTTGCTCAGGCTTTCCAACCGTTCTGTCATCATGCTCACATCCACTCCGATGATGATTTCGGCTCCCATATCCCGTACCACATTTACGGGGAAGTTATTGATTACCCCGCCGTCAATCAGTATGCGCCCATCCCGTTCCACGGTGGTGAAAGCGCCCGGGATGGACATGCTTGCCCGGATGGCCAGGGGCAGGCTGCCTTCCCGCATGACCACCTGGTCCCCGCTTATCAGGTCATAACCAACGCAGGCAAAGGGGATGGGAAGGTCGTCAAAGGATTTCATGTTGTGGTAACCCACCGTATACTCACTCAACATGTCCATGACAGAACCGCCGCTCAGCAAACCTGTAGAGATGTGAAAACGGTCTTTGTCAAAGGGAATGGTTATCAGGGATTTATCCGAGACTTCCTTCTCGGTGAAAAACAACTTGTCCCGGGTGATCTTGTCGCTCAATAAATCCAGCCAATTCTGGGCACGCATGATGCTGTCCATGGCGGCGGGGCTGAATCCTATGGCGTACATGCCGCCCACGATGGCGCCCATGCTGGTCCCTGCTATGTAGTCTATGGGGATGCCCGCCTCTTCAAGCACTTTAAGAACGCCTATGTGGGCTACGCCTTTGGCTCCGCCACCGCTCAGCACCAGTCCCACTTTCTTGCGTTCCAATCCATAACGCTGAGGCTGCTGCTCCTGCCGCTGCTCCTGCCGCTGCTCCTGCTGCTGCTCCTGCCGCTGCTCCTGCCGCTGCTCCTGCCGCTGCTCCTGCCGCTGCTCCTGCTGCTGCTCCTGCCGCTGCTCCTGCCGCTGCTCCTGCACCTGCTGCGCACACCGCTGCTCCGGGTTAAGCACCGGGTCCGGTGCCTGCACAGGCCTCGCCTCGGCAAGGATAAACGGACTTATGAAAAGGGAAGCAAGAAGGACAAAGAAACGCATAACTGCCTTTTTCCACAAAATTATCATTTTTTGGAAAAATTCCTACATTTGTAATCACGATGATGTACAAAATTGGTGACGGCATTATTTCTCCTCTCGGTTCAACAACAGAAGAAAATTTTCAGGCCGTAAAGGCAGGTTATTCAGGCATAAGACAGTTCCCGGCAGGTTTCAGGGGATTGTCGCACCCAATTCTGGCCGCCCTGATCAGTCCCCGGGACCTGGAGAACCTGGCCGCCCCTTATGCCGGGGCACGCACACACATGATGTCCAGGTACCGCCAGGCCATGTCTGCCGTTTTTGAATCTGCCGTATCCAATACCGTACCCGAGATCTACAGGAACGAAATTTTTACGAGTCCCCGTGTAGCGTTTATTTTTTGTACCACCAAGGGAGATGTCGACTCGTTCCGCGAACTGAGTGATCAGACCCTAAATCCCAGGCTCTATCCCTGGCACGTGTCCCAGCAAATGATGAACGAATTGAATTTGCACGGGAAACCCTATGTGGTTATGAATTCCGCCATGTCCGGCATGCAGGCCCAGATAGTAGCCAACCGGCTGTTATGCAAAGGCAGTCCCTATGATTTTGCCGTGATCATAGGGGTTGAGCTGATCAGTATGTTCACCGTTTTTCTTTTAAGCCAGGCCGGCCTTGTAAGCAACAAGCCGGTACGGCCGTTTGATGTTGAAGGCAATGGCACTAATCCGGGCGAATCTGCCTCCTGTGCCATATTTGTAAGTGAAGTGCGGTTTCAGAAAGACAAAAAGCATCTGAACATGCCGTGCTTTATTAAATTCAAAGAGGGTGCCGTCATGACAGATCCATGCAACGGCGGGAGCTTTGACACTAAGGGTCAAGCTTTGCTAAGGGTCATTCAGAAAGTGATGATCCGGGAAAATGCCAGGAACCTTTCTTTTATCAATGCGCACGGGTTGGGTCTGACAGTTATCGACAACATCACATCCATTGCCATTGAGGATGCCGGCTTACGCAGGGTGCCTGTCAATTGTTTTGAAGGCAGCTTTGGACATAGTTCCGGGTCTACGAGCCTGATGAACAGCATACTAGGAGCTAAATCGCTGGAAGAGGGGATCATATTGCCCACCCTGGGTTACAGAACCCACGGGGTTGATGGCCGGATCCAGATCGTTACTACTGTCAAAACCTCGAACAAGAATAGTTTTCTCAATGTATCCACCGGTTTTGGAGGAGTTAATGCTGCAACCCTTTATACAAAAGAAAAGAATCATCATGCTCATTAAATCGTTTTGCAGGATAACCAACCAATCCATTGTTCTGGACCGGGCAAGGCGCCCAGAACTGGAAAAACTCATGATGGGCAACCATGTGGTTGAAGACCTTGACCGCATTTTTTTATTTCTGAAAGTGGATTTTCCCAGCTATAAAAACATGGATGATTATAGCAAGCTTGGATTTATAACCGCGGAATTGCTTATGAGACACAACGGTTACGACCCTTCTGTGAGCAAACCCGATATGGGACTATTCATATACTCCCGCTCTGGTTGCCTGGGGGCCGATTACAACCTTGTACGCGTGATGGAAGGACTACACGCAGACGACCAGGCATATAAACGCTCCATACCCAATGCAGTATGCAGTGATATTGCATTAAGGCACAATATACAGGGCGAGATGGGAATATTTCTTTCAGACGGATTCATATACGAGCAGTTTTTCAGAACATGTTTTGGCACCCTGGAGACCGAGCCCTCGCTGAATACATTATTGGCAGGATATTTGGAGTGTTACGGGGGGTACGCATCATCCCTTCTGTGCCTGCTCACGCGTTCACCCGAACATCCACCCATGGATTATGACCTGAGGGAAGAGCGGTTTTGCATAGATCTGCTGCGGATATATTGATGGATGCAGGCTGCGTACGCGGTGGCTGGTGCAGGAAGGGTGATTGTGAAGGAGGGCGGGTTGCCCCGGTGGTTTGCCGCGGTGGAGAAAGGTGGTTGCTGCGTGCAGTTGTTTTAAATTTTTTAAGACGTGATAGAAGATTTCCCGGAACATTTAAGACCTTATACCGATGAACAGATACCGGCAGCCATGCAGCGTATTGCTGCGCACCGGTACTTTCCGGATGTGGCAGCAATGATCTTTCCCGGCATCACACCGGCAGAAGCCATCAGTAAAGTGCTGGAAGTGAAGACCGTTTATCAGTTCCAGATGGAGTGGATGTATGCATTCAACAAGCGTGTGATCGAGTCCACTATGGAAAGTTTCACATACGATTTCAGCCCCGGTATCAGACCGGATGTCGGCTATCTTTACATATCTAACCACAGGGATATCATCCTGGACACTTCTTTACTGCAGATGATATTTGTTGACCAGGGACTGCCCACCAGCATGATAACCTACGGGGACAACCTTATTGTGAACCAACTGGCAGATGATCTTGCTCGCTCCAACAAGATGTTCAAGGTGGTCAGGCAGGGCAACAAACGGGAGTTGTTCAAGAACTCGGTCCTGTTGAGCGAATTTCTGCGCAGCTGCATACGTCAGGGCGACTCCTGCTGGATTGCCCAACGCAACGGCCGGACAAAAGACGGGCTGGACAAGACAGCCCCGGCACTCGTCAAAATGATGGGAATGAGCGGGATGCGAGGTGCTGCTGCAACGAGTGATGGGGTTGCTGCCGGAGGCGGGCTGAATGAACTGGTTGAAAACTATGCCGCCCTGAACATAGTGCCCGTAGCTATTTCCTACGAATACGAATCATGCGATTTCCTTAAGACAAAGGAACTGCTGGCTGCTCAAAATGCACCTGATGGCAAAACCTACATAAAGGACGAAGACGAAGACCTGATCAGTATGATAACCGGGATCTCGCAGTGGAAGGGCAAAGTACACATCCATGTATGTGATCCGCTAACACGCGAAGAATTGGAAGCATGTGTTGAAAGTGCCGGGCTTGGTCCCGGTGAAAAGGTAGTAAGTGGCGGTGCCGTGCGGCATGGCGGACAGGACTTCAATGCATTCGCCGCTAACCTCTGCACCCTGATTGACAGCAAGATATGGCACAATTACAAATGCTTCCCATCCAATTATATTGCCTACGATTTACTGCACGGCAGTAGCACTCATAAACACCACTATTCAGACCAGAACAAAGCTGCCTTCCTCAAGCGCCTGGAAGCCCTGCCGCAAAAGGTTTTTGGTAGTAATGCCGATGAAGCGTTACAGGAAGCTTTAAAGGCGGCACAACACATTTTCCTGAAAATTTATGCCAATCCGGTCCGGAGGAGTGCCGCGCACTCTTGATGTATTGATCTGTATGACAGATGATTGACAAAATAGCTCTCCAGGAGAGCTCTTTTGTCATATTATTGATAATCAGTAAGATGAATGAAGAGTGCTCGGCAGTCAGATGCGCACAAGAATTTCAGGGATACCCGGCCGCTCCGACAGGTGAACCGCCGGAACTCCGGTCTGTCGGATTATTTTAGCAACATTGTCAGCAGTAACGCCCTTGCCGGCCATAATTGTGATGCGTCCAGCTGCCTTATCCACCAGTTGGCAGAGCATGGGGATCCCGGCCTCGGCATTCGGCGCCTGACCCGAGGTCAAAATGGTGCTGAAGCTCAGGTTTATGATCTGTTCCAGCGCTCCGAATGGATCCCTGCATTCGTCAAATGCCCGGTGAAACACCAACGTCAAAGGCCGAGGCTCGGGGTTAGTGGCAATAGCAATGTCAGCTGTAGAAGCAGTAGCGGGGCCAGGCCCGGGGGTAGTGGCACTAACACCGGTGGCAGCATGGATCATGCGGCTAAGGGCAGGGAGGTCGGGGTCACCTTTGGAGGTGAGCGCTCCTATGACCACGCCCCGCACACCGATCTGGCGGCATAGGCGAATTGATTCGCACATGGTTTCTACCTCGGCGTGAGAATAACAAAAATTGCCGGGACGGCACCGTATAAGAACGTGCGTCTGCTCCAGAAATTCTTTCAGAGAGATGCCGGGTTGCTGCGCAGCGGGTTGCAGGCTAGTTGGAAAGGTGACGGGTTGCTGCCGGGCGGATGGGAAGGTGACGGGTTGCTGCCGGGCGGTTGGAAAGGTGACGGGTTGCTGCCGGGCGGGTGGAAAGGTGACGGGTTGCTGCCGGGCGGGTGGAAAGGTGACGGGGTGCAGCAGGTTGAGCCAGGTGGGGGTAAGGCCTCCGCAGGAGAGGTAGGAGCAAATTTCCAGGCGCTGTGCGCCGGCCCGGAGCATGGACAGGGCACTATCCAAGCTGGTGCAGCAAACTTCTAAAAGGACCATACTGTGTAGTTTTGAGAATCAAAGTTAGAAAAAAAAGACTTTTTTTGCAGTTGTTAAATTTATGGCTAATTTTGCAGCCCCAGATTCGTTAGCTCAGTAGGTAGAGCACAACACTTTTAATGTTGGGGTCCTGGGTTCGAGCCCCAGACGGATCACGGAAAAAGGCTGATCATATTTTGATCAGCCTTTTTTTTTGTGCCCTGCAAACATTGTTCGTTTAGCTGATACTTAAGATGTTACATAATTCATACCCCTGGGGGTATGAAACGCGTAAGTAGCTGATTATGAATTAAACGAACAATGTTTGTGGGGCACTCGTATTGGTGCTGCGAAGCAGCGCCTTTATAAGCGCCAAAGGCATTTGGCGCACCACATTGAAAACCAGTGGGTGACCAGTTGGTGACCAGTGGGTGACCAGTTGGTGACCAGTGGGTGACCAGTTGGTGACCAGTGGGCGGTTGTTTGAGCACTTGGTGCTTCTGACTCCCGCGCACTTTTGTTGCATTGAGCTGTATCACAAATAGTTAACAAAAGAGCTCCCCCAGGGAGCTATTTCGCTATAATGCGGATAGTCAATAGGATGCAACAAAAGTGCGCGGTAGTCCATCGCGGTCCGACACTTTTATGACTTTGTAAGTACAATATAAACAGTGAGATAGGAGCATAATATTTACAAATGCATAAGATATGGTAGGAAGTATTAAACAAGACCAGTATTTTACCTGGGTTTGCAAAGCGAATTCATTATAAAGCGCTGAGAAATGTTATTTGTTGATATTTAAAATGATGGAACGTAAGTGTAATTTAATTTTGTAAAAACGTTGACAATAATTATCTTGCAGTACAAATCTTTTCCTTTATGAAACCGGAAGAACAGTTTTTGCGACAAACTGTAAGTGAAACCGCCGAGGAGTATTTTTTGCGAGGGGTTTATTATTACGACAAGGGATTGGACGCGAAAGATGCTGATCAGGACAGTGCCAGTGCCGGTGCAGATGCCAGTGCCGGTGCAGATGCCAGTGCCGGTGCAGATGCAGGTGCCAGTTCCAGTGCCAGTGGCAGAGCAAGTGGCAGAGCAAGTGCCAGAACAAGTGCCAGTGCAAGTGCCAGAACAAGTGCCAGAGCAAGTGCCAGTGCCGATGCCAGTGCTTTTTTTGCCGAGGCCTTTGAGTGCTTCCTAAAAGCGGCAGAAATGGGGAACCTACACGCCCAGAACCAGGTCGGAATTTGCTATGAATTTGGACTCGGCGTTGAAAAAAATTGTGAAAAAGCCATTGAATGGTACAGCAAAGCGGCCAAAAAAGGCTGTGCCAGGGCTCAGAACAATCTCGGATGCTGTTATTCCAGCGGTGAAGGCGTTGAGCAGGACATGCGCGAAGCCTTTGAGTGGTGCAGGAAGGCGGCAAAACAGGGGAACGCCCGCGCGCAATACAACCTCGGCATATGCTATGATGAGGGGATCGGGGTTGAAAAAGATTCCGAACAGGCGGCTTTCTGGTTTAAGAAATCGGCCGAGCAGGGATTTGTGCGGACAAAGGCGCAATCCGGATTTTTTTTCGAACTGGGTTGCTGCGTGCAAAAGGATCCGCATCAGGCCTTTGAGTGGTTTTTGAAATCTGCCGAGGCAGGGAACGCGTACGCTCAAAAGAATCTGGGCGATTGTTATCGTCGTGGCACGGGCACTGAGCAGAATTACCGCAAGGCATTCCAGTGGTACAGCAAAGCCGCCTCGCAGGGGCATGTCGACGCACAGGTGGAGCTGGGCGATCGCTTCTTTTACGGGCAAGGGGTGGTTCAGGATTACGACCAGGCATTCTTCTGGTACCGTAAAGCGAGCGATAAGGGCGATATGCGTGCCGGGAACCGCATAGCCTACTGCTATCAAAATGGTTACGGAGTAGACAAAGACGAAGACGCCGCCATGAAGTGGTACCTGAAGGCCGCCAAGCAGGGCGACGAAGATGCGCTGCTGGCCGTAGAACTCCAATGCCAGCTGCAAAGGAAGAGGAGTGTGTGAGGGGGCAGGGAATAAAGAAGGCAGCGAGGTGGACTGCCGCGCACTCTTGATGTATCGGCGTGTAAATGAGATGAATAACAAAAGAGCTCCATAGGTGAGCTCTTTTGTTAAGTGGTAGCTAATCAGCGTGATGAATCAAGAGTGCGCGGCAGTCACTCGGCGAACATAATTCTGACTAACATACAAAACAGATGAAATTTGCCTAATGGATACTCCAGGAATCTTTTTTAGGTGTATTATTAACCTTTCTACTTGATCCTGAGTCAGATTGTGTGGTGACTTACCGTCAAGCAATTCTTTAGTATAATTCATAACCAGCTCATCGCTCAGAAATTTTCCTCGTGACTTGTTGTAGATCTTTGGTGGTTGTTGAGGAATTATTGCTGCTGTGCGATAAAAATCGCTACTGTTGCCAAATGCATTACGTATCAAGCTCGGGTCAACCTTAATACACTTTTCCAGTCTGGTAGTACCAAAATAAAAATTATATGAGGACCAGTAATAGTTGCGGGGGTGGGAACTGAGTCCTTGAACATAGGGGTTGCGTAAGATATATAATGCAGTATCTAGTTGACTATGCGCAGAATATTTTGGATAGCTTATGAACGGTCTCCTGAATATATTGCCTTTCTGACGAATCCGTCTATTATACCAAAAAGAGTAGTCATGCAACACACACTGCATCAATCGAGATAACTGAGATGTCTCAATTAACAAGTGAATATGAGTGTGCATCAGACAGAATGCATAGATTTTGCAGTTATATTTCTTCAGGTATTTGTGTAATATGATCAAGAACTGAATGCGCTCAATATCATCACTAAAAATTATATTCTGAAAATTCGAATTCAGAATGACATGAAAGCAACCAGACTGTAATCGGATTTGAACTTTTCCTCCTCCTCTATCCATCAGCACATAATTTAGAACTACAGTACAAAGATAACAAATTACCTCTGCATTACAAAAAGGAAAGTGACTGCTCAAAAAAAATCCGGTGGTCAATTGCCGTGCACTCTTTGCGTATTTATCTGTATATGAAATGAATAGCAAAATAGCTCTCCTGGAGGGCTATTTTGCTAAGTAGCTGATATTCAAAGCGATGAATCAAGAGAGCGCGGCAGTCTACCGCCACCTCCGCAGCCGCAGGCTATTGAGCACGACGGATATAGAGCTGAAGGCCATGGCCGCGCTGGCCCACATCGGGTTCAGCAGCAGGCCGTTGACCGGGTAGAGGATACCGGCGGCAATGGGGATGCCTATGATGTTGTAAATGAATGCCCAGAAAAGGTTTTGACGGATGATCCGGACCGTACGGCGCGACAGGTCAATAGCTTTGGGCAGCAGCATCAGGTCCGGTGTGGTCAGGGTCACCATGGCCACATCCATGGCAATATCGGTGCCCTTACCCATCGCAATGCTCACATCGGCTCGGGCAAGTGCCTGGGAATCATTGATTCCGTCGCCCACCATGGCCACAAATTTTCCCTGGGCCTGCAACCCTTTGATGTAATCCTCTTTTTCCTGGGGCAGGACGCCCGAGGCAATGTGCTGAATACCAAGGGCCGAGGCAACAGAAGCCGAGGTTTTGGCTGAATCTCCTGTGAGCATGTGTACCTCGATCTTCATTTTGCGCAGAAGGTCAAGTGCCTGAGGAGTAGTGTCTTTGATCGGGTCCGTGAGGGCAGCCACAGCCAGGATCTGCGCCTGGTTGGCGTAAAAGATGACCCCCTTACCGGCCTCCTGCCAAGCATTGGCAGTGCGCATCACCTCCCCGGATTGCTGCATGGGTGTCGTGACGGGAAAGTGAACCTTGGAAGGATCCACAGCAGCAGCGGAACCAGCAGCAGCGGAACGGGCAGGAGCAGCAGCAGCGGAACCAGCAGCAGCGGAACGGGCAGGAGCAGCAGCAGCGGAACCAGCAGCAGCGGAACGGGCAGGAGCAGCCGTTACAAACTGGAGGTTGCCGGCGCGGTAGGCTTGGCCGGCATAGGTGAACTCTATGCCTTTCCCCGGTATGCTTTCAAAGTGGTCCAGTGTCACGGGCTGTATGTTGTCTTTGAGCAGGTGTTCCACCAGGGCGTGTGCCAGGGGATGCTCGGACTTCATCTCGGCAGAAAGAAAAATGGACAATTCTGTTACGGTCGGTTTTTTTGTCCAAAAAATTGTCTCGACCGCAGGTTTGCCTTCTGTTAATGTGCCGGTTTTGTCTAGTACCACACAGTCTACTTTACCCATATTTTCGAGTGCAAATGCGTCTTTGATCAGGATGTGATTTTGTGCACCTTTGCCGATGCCCACCATCAGGGCCGTGGGGGTGGCCAGCCCAAGCGCACAGGGACAGGCGATTACAAGGACCGAAACTGCGGCCAGCAGTGCCATGGGAAAGTGAGAGCTTCCGCCGATGAGCAGCCAGAGGACAAAAGTCAGCACAGAAATAACCATTACAACAGGAACAAAAATTGCGCTGATTTTATCAGCAATCTTTTGAACGGGTGCCTTACTGCCCTGAGCTTCACGGACCATCCGCACAATGTGCGCAAGAACAGTACCGCTCCCAACCTGGGAAGCCTTGATGGTGAGAGATCCGTGCTGGTTTATGGTGCCGGCCAGGACTTTGTCGCCGTATTTTTTTTCTACGGGCAGAGGCTCGCCGCTGATCATGCTTTCGTCTACGTACGAAAAACCCTCATTCACAACGCCATCCACGGGTACCCGCTCTCCTGGCCGCACCACTATAAGGTCGCCTGTTTGCAGTTGAGAAACTGGTACTTCCTTCTCAATCAGCAGTATAGGAATATTCAATGCCGAGGCGGAAGCCGCAGCAGCAGTGGGAGCCGCCGCAGCCGCAGTGGGAGCAGCAGTGGGAGCCGCCGCAGCCGCAGTGGGAGCAGCAGTAGGAGCCGCCGCAGCCGCAGTGGGAGCAGCAGTGGGAGCCGCCGCAGCCGCAGTGGGAGCAGCAATGGGAGCCGCCGCAGCCGCAGTGGGAGCAGCAGTGGTAGGAGCAGGTTCAGCAGTAGTAGGAGCCGCAGTGGGAGCAGCAATGGTAGGAGCAACTGCAGCAGTGGGAGCCGCCGCAGTCGTAGTGGGAGCCGCAGCAGCAGTGGGAGCCGCCGCAGCAGCAGTGGGAGCCGCCGCAGCCGCAGTGGGAGCCGCCGCAGCCGCAGTGGGAGCCGCAGTGGGAGCAGCAATGGCAGGAGCAATTGCAGCAGTGGGAGCCGCCGCAGCTGCGGTGGGGCAGGCAGCTGATACCGTAGTGCCGCCTGCATCGGGGTGGATGAGGATGCGGGCGGTTTTGGGCTGAAGGCCCATGAGACTGTGGATGGCCGAACCGGTAGTATTTTTGGCGCGCTCTTCCAACAATTTGCCCAGTAGCACAAACGCCAGGATCATACCGGCGGCCTCGTAATAGACATGAACCTCAATGCCTCGGCTTTCCAAAACACTGGGAAACAAGGTGTTGAACAAACTGAAGAGAAACGCCACGATGGTGCTCAGGCTCACGAGCGTGTCCATGTTGGCAGTGCGTTTGCGCAAAAGACGCCAGGCGCGGATGTAGAAATCGCGGCCGGAATAGAACATTATAGGCAGAACAAGGCCGAGCATAATCCAATTGCCTGGTTTCCAATGCATAAAGCCCATAGCAATGACCATGAGCGGAACGGCAAAGATCCAGGCTACGATCACTTTGGTTTTCAGCTGCTTATATTTTTTTTGCTGCGCCTCGGCCTGCCGCTCCTCGACGTACTCGTCTGGGATGATAAGGCGGTAGCCAATGGACTGCACCTGCGCCTGGATCTGGGTGGAAGTCAATTTGTCCGGATCATATTCTACCAGTAACGTGTTGGCTGCCAGATTGACAGAGGCCGATTTTACGCCAGGCAATCCCCGAACGGTTTTCTCTACGCTCATTGCGCAACCGGCGCAGCTCATATCTAATACGGGAAATGTTTCTTTTATCATTTTTGTCCATTTTTTAAGCTTTTGTCCTCTCGGACATTTATTTGTCCTGCAAGATATTATTTGTCCTGCAAGATATTATTTGTCCTGCAAGATAATATTTGTCCTACCGGAACAAGTTACCATTTATTGTGGATAGGTCAATATCTGTGCCACAGGCAAGGAGCCTCGACAGCCGAATTCAAGCCAGCCGAATTCAAATTCAAACTGACCTAAAACAAACTCAAACCGACCGTTTATGAAGTCATAGGCCCTTTCTATGGAATATACATTGCAATAAAAAGAAAAATTACTACTTTTGATGCGCCTAAAAATAGATTGAAAAAACTAGTCATCTGTTTAAGAGATTCGTTTTTTTACACAAGGGAAAACCGCATAAGTCCTTGAAAAACAATTGCTTAACCTGAAATAATCAGGCACATGCAAGCCTCGTTTAATTTAAAATAATTCGTCTTTCACCCTCAAGAATTTTTCAAACGCTGCACGGACCTGAACCGCAGCAGCTACCGCAGCAACCGCACGGACCGCAACCGAAGCCAATCGTACCACTCAGAGTTTTCTTTCCTGCTCATTCACCTTGTTCCTGTCTCTTGATTCATCGGTGTTTTTTTCGTATTTTTGTTGTCAATTTGGCTAATCCATTGCCTGAAAAACCTGATGAAGAACCCTCAGAATTACTGGTATGTGGCTATTACATACCGTAAAGAGCGCATGATAAAGGAAGAATTGGACAAAATGAACATCAAGAATTTTGTCCCTTTCCGTGAGACCGTGGTGGAAAGAAATGGCAAAAAGATCAAACTTACTAAGCTTGTTATCCCCGGATACGTATTTATTTATACAGACAGGCGGCAAAGTATAGAACTCACGCAGAAGCTGAATTTCAGCATGCGGTATCTGAAGGAACCCAATACTTACCAGCCAGTTACAGTGCCGGAAAAACAAATGCAGGACTTCATCTTCCTGCTGACTTTCCCGGAAGAGCAAACAGAATTGGTGCCCTGCAACCTTAAACACGGAGACAAGGTTCGCATCATCAAAGGCGTTTTTGCCGGCATAGAGGGCGAACTCATCCGCATGAAAGGCCACAAACGGGTGGTGGTGCGGCTGGAAAGCGTAGCGGCTTTGGCCACCACATACATTCCGGCCTCGTTCCTGGAACGCATTGATGAACCAGAAAAATAGCAGGCACTTCCCATCGGACCTTTTTGGTATAATGTACAAAGCTCAGTTCAAATCCCTGTTGAAAAGCATCGGCCAGATGCCGCTGGAAACGGCCTGTGCCCTGCAATTGGCCGTCATTTGCTATGGCTACAACCATCTATTGATGCTTTCTTACACCGCGCCCCGGCTCACCCTTGAATTTGGGGAAGAGGCACGGCCCGAGGCAATTACAGACAGGATAAATCACATGATTGACAGGCTGGCAGCAAACCTGGACCAGGAGTTGAGCCCCAAAAACCGCGCAAGCGCCATTCTGTGTTTGCTGGAATCCCTTTCCTTTCAAAAAAACCCCGCTGCCATGGAGGTCGCCTTCAACGCCATGGATGAATACCTGCAGTCACACGAGGGCAGCCAGGCAGGATCCGGGCCACTACCGCTGAAAGGCAGCCAGGCAGGATCCGGGCCACTACCGCTGAAAGGCAGCCAGGCAGGATCCGGGCCACTACCGCTGAAAGGCAGCCACCCCACTGAAGATAGTACAGACTTGTGCAAGATCCTGTGCTACCATTATTATTTCACGTCGGACGAAAATTCACGCAGGCAGGCAGAAGCAATTCTTGACGGCTGGATTTCAGAATTGAGCACAGAATACAACCGGTCCGCCGGCAAGGAAGCAGAGAACCACCGCGTTGCCCTCGCAGCTACGGAGAACAACCGGTCCGCCGGCAAGGAAGCAGAGAACCACCGCGTTGCCCTCGCAGCTATGGAGAACAACCGGTCCGCCGGCAAGGAAGCAGAGAACCACCGCGTTGCCCTCGCAGCTACGGAGAACAACCATCCCGCCGGCAAAACTGCAGATAGGCACCTACCTGCAGACAAGGGCGCAGGGCGCAGCTGGATCCTTCCCCTTCCAAAGGCACTGGAGCGACTTGCAGCCTTGGCGATGTATTCAGATATGGTAGATGCGCAACGTTATGAAAATCAGCTTTACAGGATTCTGGAGCATTATGCGCGTGATCCGCAAATAGCCAGGCAGGTACGTTTTTTGGTCATTGTGAGCCACATGGGATATTTTAAAAAGTATCACAAACTGATGGAACAGATCACAGACCATGTCATGCAGGGCGATCTCTCTATGGAACAAGACAAAACACAACAGTGCCGGGAGCAGGACCTTATACAGGCCGTCCGGTTTTATGTACTGGCGATTTATTATCATTACCGCTCCCCAAGAACTTAAACATTGTTTTATGGAACAGCAAGAAAAAAAGAAAGGTTTCCGGAAGTTAGAGGAACGGTTATTGAATCAACTGGGATTCTATCGGTCCAATTACCTGAAGTATTGGGTAATTGCAGCTATTGATGTGGTAATAGCTACGTTCTGTTCGGTTTTTGTCTTTTTAATTTATGCTCCCATAGAAGGGCCGTTTTCAAGACGTAACGTGCTTATTGTCATTGTTTTGGCGGTTATCATAAACATGATATCGTTTTACCTGTTCAAAACATACCGCAACATCATCCGGTACACAACCGTAAAAGGGTTGCTCCCACTGGGTTACTCGGTAGCCGTAAAATCTGTTATCCTTACTGTTGTACTTTATTTTGCAGGCTTACTTTCACCGGGAATAGAACTCAGATTCCTCCTTATAGATCTGCTATTCACTTTTGTAGCCCTGGTATCCATACGTGTTCTGATGATCATTGCCTATGACATGGTGAACGAAAAATTCAATATCAATTCCCAGCGGGTCCTGATCTACGGGATTGATGAAAAGGCAGCCTCTATTCTCATCCGCCTGCACAAGAGCAAGCATTACAAGCCCATTGGCTTCCTGGTACATGAACACGGCAAGAGAGCATACCGGCTTAACGAAATGAAGGTCTACCATTTCCAAACACGGGAAGACGTTGTAAAATTGGTTCACAAACTGGGTGCAAAAGCCATCTTGTTCCCCAGCTATCGTGGAATCCATGCAGAGAAAAACCGGCTCATACATTATTGCAACCTGGAAAAGATCAACATCATAATGGTTCCGCCCATAGATGAACTGGGTAGCAAGGATACCATCCAGCTCAACATACGCCCAATTGCCATTGAAGACATTCTGGGCCGCGAAGAGATCACCATCAATATGGATGTGGTAAGTGAACGTTTCCGCGACAAAACAATCTTTGTTTCCGGGGCTGCCGGCTCTATTGGCAGCGAGTTCTGCCGCCAGGTAGCCGGCCTGAATGTGGTCAAACAACTGGTCCTGCTGGATATGGCCGAGACGCCCATGCACGAACTGCGCCTGGAACTGGAAGAACACTTTCCCAATCTGAACTTTGTTCACTTCATTGGCGATGTCCGCCACAAAGCCACCATACATGATCTGCTGGCCACCTACAAACCCCAGATCGTTTTCCATGCGGCCGCCTACAAACACGTACCGCTCATGGAAGAAAATCCCTGCGAAGCCGTTCGCGTGAACGTAGAAGGCACGCGCATCATGGCCGATGCCGCCGTGGCTCACGGGGTGGAAAAGTTCATTTTCCTTTCCTCGGACAAAGCGGTCAATCCCACCAACGTGATGGGAGCCACCAAACGACTTGCCGAGATGTATGTCCAGAGCCTCGGCCTGGCCATTTCACACGGAAAGGTGGAGGGAACCACCCAATTTGTGACCACCCGCTTTGGGAACGTCCTGGGTTCCAACGGTTCTGTCATTCCTCGGTTCCGCCAGCAAATCAAGGACGGCGGACCGCTCACCCTCACACACAAAGACATCACCCGGTTTTTCATGAGCATCTCCGAAGCCTGCCGCCTGATCATGAAAGCGGCTACCATCAGCACCAACAACGAAATCATGGTCTTTGACATGGGCGAACCGGTACTTATTAAAGACATGGCCGAGCGCATGATCCACCTGGCCGGGTTTACGCCGTATGATGAAATTGATATCAGGGAAGTGGGCCTTCGGCCCGGAGAAAAACTATACGAAGAGGTGCTCAGCACCCAGGAAAATTCTGCTCCTACGTCGCATCCCAAGATCCGTGTGGCTGCCGTACGTGCTAACAATTACCAGGAATTAAGAGATGCCTTGCAGCAAATCAGCCGCCGGG
>Ga0209604_1000259_pt1 | contig 51437 bp, 40 predicted proteins | sample AD_UKC097_MetaG_FD_184405 | JGI IMG/M metagenome (GOLD analysis project Ga0209604, IMG submission 184405) | Active sludge microbial communities of municipal wastewater-treating anaerobic digesters from USA - AD_UKC097_MetaG (SPAdes) (version 2) | ecosystem: Engineered > Bioreactor > Anaerobic >...
GCGAGCCCCACCGGAGGACCGCGTTGTCGACGAGGGTGTTCTGGACGTCGACGCAGACCGCGCAGGCGGCGTCGACGCGCGCGATCGCCTCGATGACCGCGATGGAGGTCGTGAAGTTCTGCCCGAGGCCGCCGAACTCCTCCGGGATCTCGATCCCCATCAGGTCGAGGTCGAAGAACTGCCGGACGAGCTCGGGGTCCATCCGGTTCGCGAGGTCCATGGCGAGGGAGCGGGGGCCGATCGTCTCGGCGGCGAACTGGTGGACGTTCTCGGCGATCTCCCGCTCGGACTCCGTCAGGATCGACAGGGGCGGGACGACGGGGGCTGCCGCTTCGGCTGTGGGCATCAGTCTCTCCTTGCGAGGCGAGGATAGAACGAAACTCCGACCCCTTTCCGTCGTTGACGCTCCCCTTCCCGCTCCTATAGACTCCCCCGCGGCTTGCGGAGGGCTCCACGGAGCCGCTCTGGGGGTGCCTGATTTTCCTCGCTCGCCGTTTCAAAGCTTTTTCATCGAATTCACAATCATCGGGTGTGCTTCCTGACAGGATGTACGTGTCCTCAATCGATTTGAGGAGGAGGAAAGGCCATATGGCAAGACTCAGTCGTTCCCGGGTCCGTTGGGCGTCGACCGTCCTGACGGTCGTCCTCGCCCTGGGCGCCGCCACAGCGGCGATCGCTCAGGAGACCACGGCGCGCCTCTTCGGCGCGGTCACGATGAAGTCCGACCAGAGCCCGCTTCCGGGCGTCTCGGTCGAGGCGATTCACGTTCCGACGGGGACGCGATACACGGCGCTCACCCAGGCGAACGGCCGTTACACGATCCTGAACGCCCGCGTCGGCGGACCGTACACGATCACCGCGACGATCAGCGGCTTCCGCCCCTCCACCCAGAAGGACATCTCCCTCGCCCTCGGCGAGGGCCGCCAGGTGAACTTCGGGCTCGACCTCGAGTCCGTCACCGAGACGGTCGTCGTCACGGCCGAGGGGACCCCGCTCATCAGCCCGGACCGGATGGGCTCGACGTCGGCCATGGCGGAGGAGCAGATCAAGACGCTCCCGACGGTCCGGCGCCAGCTGCAGGACTTCGCCCGGCTGAACCCCTACGTCGGGGTCGACGCGAGCGACCAGACGGGCACGCGCATCAGCGTGGCCGGAAAGAACAACCGTTACAACACGATCCAGATCGACGGCGCCGTCAACAATGACCTGTTCGGCCTCGCCGACACCGGCACGCCGGGCGGCCAGACCGACGCCCAGCCGATCAGCCTCGACGCGATCCAGGAGCTTCAGGTCGTCGTCTCGCCGTTTGACATCAAGCAGGGCGGCTTCACGGGCGGTGGCATCAACGCCATCACCCGCGGTGGCACGAACGAGTTCCACGGCTCCGCCTATGGCTCACTCCGCGACCAAAGCTTCGTCGGCGATGGCCCTCTCGACCGTCCGATCTCGGACTTCGACGAGGACCAGTACGGCTTCCGCATCGGCGGCCCGATCCTGAGGGACCGGCTCTTCTTCTTCCTCAACGGTGAGATGAACCGGCGCGAGGCGCCGACCGGCGTTTCCGCGGACGGTACGACGACGACGGTGTTCAACGACCCCGCCGCCGCCGAGCGGTTCCGGAACTTCCTGATCTCGAGGTACGACTACGATCCGGGCGGCCTCGGCGACTTCGGTCAGAAGACCGACAGCGACAACGCGTTCGTTCGTCTCGACTTCAACGTGAACGAGTCGCACAACGCGACGCTCCGGCACAACTACGTCGACGCCGCCCGAGACGTCGTCGGCGACCGCTCGAGCACGCGCTTCCGCTTCCCGACGGGCATCTACGCGATCGCCGACGAAACGAACTCGACGGTCCTCCAGGTGAACAGCGTCTTCGGCTCGAGCTCGTTCAACGTGGCCCGCGTCGGCTACCAGACGATCCGTGACGTCCGCGACACGCCGGTCATCTTCCCGACTGTCGACATCGGCCCGATCGCGCGCCAGCCGCAGCTCTCGGCCGGGACCGAGCGCTTCTCGGGCGCGAACTCGCTCGACCAGGACATCCTCGAGATCACCGACGACTTCACGTTCGTCAAGGGCAACCACACAATCACGGTCGGGACCCACAACGAGATCTTCGACTTCAAGAACCTGTTCCTCTCCGACTTCTACGGCTGGTACCGGTTCAATACCGTCGCGGACTTCGAGGCCGGCATCGCCGCGGACTACTCGATCACCTTCGCGAACGGCGCCGACCCGCGCCGCCCGACCGCCTTCGGCGCCGAGCAGTGGGGCCTCTACGTGGGCGACAACTGGCGCGTCAACGACAAGCTGACGCTCAGCCTCGGGGTCCGCGCCGACATGCCGCGCATCCCCGACTCGCCGGCCCGGAACCAGGCCGTCTACGACACGTTCGGCATCGACACGAGCGACGTCCCGAGCGGTGACGTCACCGTCTCCCCGCGCCTCGGCTTCAACTTCGCGATCGACCCGAAGCAGCAGGTCCGTGGCGGCATCGGCGTCTTCGCGGGCCGCACCCCGTTCGTCTGGATCTCGAATGCCTTTGGCGGCACCGGCATCGAGACGACGAGCCTCTCCGCCCGCAACGTCCCCTTCAACCCCGATCCGTTCAACCAGCCGAAGAACTTCCCGCCCGGCTCCTCCGCCGTCTCCGTTGACGGCATTGACCCGGACTTCGAGTTCCCCCGCGTCTGGCGCGCCACCCTCGCCTACGACCGTGAACTCCCCTTCGGGGTCCGCGGCTCGCTCGAGGGGATGTACACCGAGACGATCCAGGACGTCTACTACATGAACATGAACAAGGTCGCGACCGGCAACGTCGCGTTCGACGGCCGGCCGACCTACACGAACGTGGCGTCGGGCTTCCGCGACATCCCGTACATGACGAACACCTCGCTCGGGCGGCAGACGAACGTGACGCTCCAGCTCGAAAAGAGGTTCGACTTCGGCCTCGCCCTCACCGGCTCCTACGCCTGGACCGACGCGAAGGCCGGGTTCGAGGGAACCTCGAGCCGCGCGATCTCGAACTGGCAGTTCCACGCCACCCGCGGCGACATCTTTAGCCCCGAGCTCTCCCGCTCCTTCTGGGAGATCGAGGACCGCTTCAACATCACGGCTTCCCAGAACTTCCGGACCGGCCCGCTGGCCCACAACGTGGCCCTCTTCTACACGGTCCAGTCCGGCACGCCGTACTCCGTCATGATGGGCGGAGACCCGAACCGGGACGGCTACTCCTCGAACGACCTCCTCTACGTGCCGAACAACGCGAGCGACATCGTCCTCCAGGGAGCGACCGCCGCGGAATTCGACGCCTTCCTCGCGTGGACCGGCCTCGACGCGTACCGCGGCCAGGTCGTGGCGCGGAATTCGAGCTTCACGCCCTGGAACCGGTCGCTCGACTTCCACTACGACGTCGAGCTTCCGATAAGCGTCGTGAGGACCCAGCTGACGTTCGACGTCCTCAACCTGATCAACCTGATCGACAGCGAGAAGGGGATCATCCGGTACGTGTCGAATCAGTCCTACACGCCCCTCAACTACCAGGGGATCGACTCGGCCTCGGGCAAGCCGATCTACCGGACGGCGTTCAACGGAGCGCTCGGGGAGGGCCGCGCCTTCTCGATCAACGACCTGCGCTCCCGCTGGCAGTTCAAGTTCGGGCTGCGCCTCTCCTTCTGACCTTCCGGACGGGAGTCCGATCGAGAAGGGGGGCCGAAAGGCCCCCCTTCTTCTTTGGCTCGCCGCTCCCGCGCGCTAAGGGAAGAGCGCCCGCAGCCGCGCCTCGTACGCCGTGGCCGCGGGCTCGCCTTCCGCGGGCGCCCACGGCGGCACGTCGTCGCCGCACGACGGGGCGTAGGGGCCGGCCTTCACCTCGAAGAAGACCGTCCCCTCCTCCAGCGCGACGACGGTGTGGAGGACGCCCGCCGGCAGGTCCACGCCGAACGCCTCCCCGGCCGCTGCGCTGAGCCGACGGGTCGCCGCCACCGCGCCCGACGCGTCGAAGAGGACGAGGCCGAGGGCGCCCCGGACGACGAGGTAGGTCTCGTCCTTCGGCGGGTGAAGGTGCCGGTGGGGCCGGATATAGGTGCCGGGCTCGACGGCGTTGAGGAGCCGGTGCACCGGGTCCTCCATCGCGTGGAGGTTCCCGTTGGCCCTGCGGCGCGGCCGGCTCCGGGCCTCTGTCGAGAGCGCGTCGAGGACGCCGACGTCGAGGAAGCGGCCGCCCGCCTCCTCGGGAAAGAGCCCGGGCGGCGCTCCTCCGCTCACGGGGCCTTCTCCCCCTCCCACGCCGCGACGGTCGCCTCGAGAGCCTTCCCGTACCCGTCGGGGGCCTTCCCCTTCGAAAGCTCGATGGCCCGGCGCATCGCGACGACCGCCTCGGCCGTCTTCCCCTCGTGCCGAAGGTAGTTCGCGAGGAGCTCGCGGTTCCAGAAGCTCTCCTTCACGGCGACGGAGCGATCGATCCAGGCCCGTCCCTCCGCGAGCCGCTCCTTCCTCTGGAGCGCCCAGCGAGCCGCCTGCAGGAGCGTTCCCATGTCGTCCGGCTTCTCCTTCAGCGCGGCGTCGACGCCGGCCCAGACGATCCCGGGGACGTCGAACTCGACCGGGAAGGAGAACGCGAGCGTCTCCCAGGCCCAGGAGACCCTCACGGACGCGGGCTCGACGGCGTCGAGCGCGAAGGTCATCCACTCCGCGTGAGGGGCGGCGGCAGGGGTCACCTCGAACCGGAGGAGGTCTTCCTTCGGGTCGTGGAAGTAGGCGCCCCACTGCTTCGCCTTCCGGTTCAGGACGAGCGTCCACCGCTCCTTCCCCGGGACGGCGAAGAGGGCGTACGTGCCGGCCGGCACGTCGTGCCCGGCGACCTTCCCGTCGTGGGAGAGGGTCAGCGTCGTCGCCTCGTTCGCGCCAAGGCGCCACGTCTCGCCGTACGGGACGAGGGCGCCCCAGATCGCGCGGCTGCGGACGGCGGGCCGGTGGTACTCGACCGTCACGCGCGAGGTGCCGATCTCCTGGGAGACCGAGGCCGCGGGGCTCGGGAACGGGAGGCGCGGCTGGGCCGCGGCGGTCGGGGCGAGCGCCGCGAGCGCGAGGCCGGCGGCGGCGAGCGGAAGGGCGCTTGCGTTCATCGGGGGCCTCCTTCGTTCTTCCCGGCGCCACGCCCCTTCCGGGGCACGGGGCCGGTCCGGACCGACGCGTGGAGGGGCAGGGGCCGCGCCGGGTCCTTCGCTCCCGTCACCTTCGCGGCCCAGCTCGTCCCGCGGGAGATGTCCGAGTCGGAGATGAAGCGGACGTCGAGGAGCCCCTTCGTCCGGAGCCCCGTCCGGAGGTAGTTCACCTCGCCGAGGCAGAGGCTCCACCCTTCGAGCCACGTCGCGAGGGCCTCGCGCCGGGCAGGGTCGTCGTCGGTGTGGACGACGAGGTCGACGTCGCTCCCCGGCCCGGCCGTGCCGTCGTGCGAGGAGCCGACGAGCCACATCCCCTTCACGCCGAAGCGCTCCGGGTCGGTCTCGGCGGCGATCCGCTCGGCGAGGTGAATCCTCCAGCGCCGGTCGTCGTCCGCGCCGGCCGAGCCGGGGATGCCGATCGCGGCCTGGCGGACCCCTCCCGCCCCCTTTTCCGGCGCTCCCGGCGGGGCGAGGATCGCGACGGCCCGGTCGAGGTCGGCGTTCATCCTCACCTTCAGGACGAGGCCGCCAGTCGCCGCCGGGACGTCGATGACACGGAGAGTCTTCGCGAGGTGCGCGGCCTCGGGGACGAGCGTCGGCAGGAGGTTCGGGGAATCGAGCAGGAAGCGCTCGTTGAAGTCGACCCCGGGGTCGTCCGGGAAGAGCGGGAGGTAGCGGATCTGGGCCTCGACGAGGTCCTGGAAGAAGTGGGTGCCGAAGGAGAGGTCCGGGACGTAGCTCCCCTTGCGGCGCGCGATCTCGATCAGCACGGCCGCGTTGTTGATCTCGGAGTAGGTCACCGCGACGCCCAGCTTGATGTCGCCGCGGCTCCCCCAACGTCCCGGCCCCATCAGGATGAACTGCCGCCGCGGGAGGAGCTTGTTCAGCCGCCCGACGGCGTGCCCGACCTCGCGGAGGGTGTCGAGGCTCGGGATCGACGCGTAGGACTCCGGGTCGACGTAGACGACGTGCGTGACGTCGGGGACGCGTCCGTTCGAGACGAATCGGTTCGCCGAGAAGACGACCCGCTCCGGAGGGACGTCGGTCGGGAGGACGGCCGCCTGGCTCTCGTCGGCGAAGCTCTGCGGCCGGCACTGGAGAAGGTAGAGGTCCTTCCCGTCCGACGCGAACTCGACGTCGACCGGGCTGCCGAGCTTCTCCTGCAGGAGCTTGAGGAGCGCCCGGATCCTCGCGACGAACGGCGTCCCGGTGACGAGGCCCTCGAACGTGACGACGAGGTCCCGAGCCCGCTCCTGATAGTCGACCATGAGCGGGCGGTGGATCCGTCCCTCTTCGTGGACCGAGACCATCTCGTCGATGCCCGGCAGGCTCCCGCCCGCCTCGCGGAAGAGGGTCTCCATCTCGACCGTCTCGAACTGGCGGGTCTCGAGGTTGATGACGTCCGCCATCCGGGGCGCGTAGCGGACGACGGCGTCGGCGGTGACGTTCGCGCGGAGGCCTGGCTGCCCGGGGGCGAGGAGGATCGGGTAGTCGTCGCCGACGCGATCGACGGCGCGCGTGCCGAGGCCCGGGACCAGCCGGATCAGGCCGTCGTCGCGCCGGATGCGGGGCGACCAGCGGAACTCGTTGTTCGAGAAGGCGACGCCGGCGAACGTCGGGAGCCAGTACTTCCCGACCCGCGACCCGACGACCTCCTGGATCATGATCCCCATCTCCTCGTGGACGTCGAGGAGGCCGCGCTCGGCGCGGTACTCGATCGGGTCGGGGCCGAAGATCGAGGCGTAGACCTCGGCGATGGCGTCCATGAGCGCGGCCAGGCGGTCCCTCTTCGGCCCCTGGTTCGCGAGGAAGAGGCTCTTGTACTTCCCCGAGAACGAGGCGCCGGCGCGGTCCTCGAGGAGGCTCGAGCTCCGCACGATGATCGGCCGCTCCTCGAAGTCGTCGAGCGCGACGGAGAGCCCCTTGACGATCTCCGGCGAGAACTGGCTGTTCTTGAAGACCTGGATGATGTGCGGGTACTCGCGCCGCACCTGGTCGATCTCGAGGTACTTGCGGTCGACGATGTCCTCGAGGTGGTTGTAGGCGATGAAGTTCACGACGCCGTCCGACGTCACGTACCACGTCTTCGGGATCCGGATGTCGGCGAGCGTCTCGGCGTACTCCTCCGACTTGCGGACGATCTGGACGGCGAGGAAGAGCCCCGAGCTCTTGCCGCCGACCTTCCCGTGGCTCCCGGGCGGGCAGATGATCCGCCGCGTCAGCTCCTGGAAGTCCGAGACGCCGATGAAGTTCTTCGCGACGCCCACGAAGTCGAGCTGGTCCGTGAGGAACCGCCGCACGAGCGCCGCGCGCAGGTCGAACTGGATCGACCGGGAGAGCTCGTTGTCGTTCAGCGCGGCGTGCCGGAAGCGCGTCAGCGCCTCCGCGAGCTCCGTGAGCGACGTCCCCTGGTTCTCGAGGGCCTCGATCAGGAACCCGGAGCGGCTGTCCTTGCTCCAGCGCTGGATGCTCGTCCGGATCTCGCCCGGCGCCATCCGGGCCGAGGCGAGGACGAAGACCTCCTCCGCCACCTTCAGGAGATCGTCCAGGTTCCGGCGCGCCATCGGGCGGTTCTCGTCGGTCGGCTCCTCGGGGCCCGCCGGCCCGCTCCAGCTCCCCGTGAAGCGCGGAAGGAGGCTCATCGCCTCCTCGTCGCCGCTCCAGCAGAGGTAGTTGAGCATTCGCCGCGCGATCGTCACGTAGCCGGGGCGGTCGATCTGCCGCAGGAAGTCGACGATGACCCACCAGTCGCCCCCCTCGGCCGGAAGGGGGAGACCGCTCTTCTCGGCCTTGCGGATCGCCGCGCTGAGCCGTCGCTGGAGGAGGAGCTGGCCGAGGAGCTCGGCGACCGTGTCGATGAGCTTTCGCTCCTCCCGCCGGAACGGCCCCTCGTCCGACACCGGGAACGGCTCGCGATAGGAGACCTCGAGGCGCCCCGCCTCCTGCCCCTGGACCCGGATCGGCGCGGACTGCACCCAGGGGCTCGGCTCGGCCTCGGCCGAAACGTAGACGGAGGAGCCGACGACGATCCGGACGACGGTCTCGGCCGGGTGCTCCCAGCCCGCCGGCAGGACGCTCGCGACCTCCCGGAGCAGCTCGTCGAGCGGCGCTTCCGTGCGCGCGCAGATCGCGTGGACCCGGTAGAGACACTGGAGCTCCTTCGCCCTCTCCTGGAGCTCCTCGATCAGGGACCGACCCGTACCGGGCATCGACACCTCCTGCGGCTCGCCGTGCCGCGCGAGAGTGCCACAGGGCCGGTCGTTCAGGGAGCGGTCAGCGGGGACGCCGCCCGAGGCGGGAGGAGCGGGCGGCCGGAACGAGGGGGAAGGCCGGGGGAGCCCCTCGCGGAGCTCCCCCGGCCGGGGAACCGATCAGGCCCAGCCGCGATCCTTGCAGGCCTTGGCCACGCGGGAGACCGCGATGACGTAGGCCGCGTCGCGCATGTAGAGGTTGCGCTTCTTCGCGAGCTCGTGGACGGCGTGATACGCCGAGGTCATCTTCGCGTCGAGCTTCTGGAGGACCTCGTCCTTCTCCCAGAAGAAGTTCATGTTGCACTGCACCTGCTCGAAGTAGCTGCAGGTGACGCCGCCGGCGTTCGCGAGGAAGTCGGGGATGACGTAGATGCCGCGCTCCTGGATCACCTTGTCGGCCTCGGGCGTCGTCGGCCCGTTGGCGCCCTCGGCGATGACCTTCACGCTCGGCTTGATCTTCTTGACCGTCTCGCCCGTCACCTGGTTCTCGAGGGCGGCCGGGATGAGGATCTCGACGTCCTGCTCGATCCAGGCGTCGCCGGGGAGGACCTCGTAGCCGAGACCCTTCGCCTTGTCCTTGTCGATCCCGCCGAAGCGGTCGGTGATGCCGAGGAGCTCGTCGGCGTCGACGCCCGAGAGCCGGCGGAAGGAGTAGGAGGTCTGGTCGGCCTGGTCCCACGACGAGCAGCAGACGACCTTGCCCCCGAGCTGCGTGTAGAGCTTGATCGCGTACTGCGCGACGTTGCCGAAGCCCTGGACGGAGGCCTTCGTCTTCGTGATGTCGATCCCGAGCTCCTTGAGCGCCTCCCTGAGCGTGAAGATGACGCCGTAGCCCGTCGCCTCGGTCCGGCCGAGCGAGCCGCCCGAGCCGACCGGCTTTCCGGTGATGAATCCGGGGTACTTGCCGCCCGCGAGCGTCTCGTATTCGTCGAGCATCCAGAGCATGTGCTGCGGGGTCGTCATGACGTCGGGCGCCGGGACGTCGTTGACGGGGCCGACGTTCTTGGCGACCTGGCGGATCCAGCCGCGGCAGATCCCCTCCTGCTCGCGCGCGCTCAGGTGGTGCGGGTCGCAGATGACGCCGCCCTTGCCGCCGCCGAGCGGGATGTCGACGACCGCGCACTTCCAGGTCATCCACATCGCGAGGGCGCGGACCGTGTCGGCCGTCTCGTGCGGATGGAAGCGGATGCCGCCCTTGCAGGGGCCGCGGGAGTCGTTGTGCTGGACGCGGAAACCGCGGAAGACCTTCACGCTCCCGTCGTCCATCCGGACCGGGATCGCGACGTGGTACTCGCGGAGGGGGAAGCGAAGGAGGTCGCGGGTGGCCGGGTCGAGGCCGAGGACGTCGGCCGCCTTGTCGAACTGCGCCTGGGCCATCTCGAAGGGGTTGAACGGAGTCTTCATGGAACGACGAATCTCCTCTCGTGGGTGGTGGGCGGTTTGTGGTGGGCCGGGTCTTCCCTGTTCGCGAGCGGACCCGGAATACGCCTCCGCTCCGCGCCTGGAATCCGGGAGAACGGAGCCGCGAACCGGCGGGCCATCAACGAGAAATTCTAGCACCGCGGAGGGCTTTCCGAGCCGCACGAAGGCCGTTTCCGGCGCGGCGCCCGACCTGGTCGCGGGGCCCCTCTCCTCGGACCTCGCACCCGGTCGAGCGGGGAGGGGCCGGCCGCGGCGACCGCTCGGACCCGACGGGACCTCGGGCGGCTCAGGTCAGGCGCCAGAGGGCGACCGCGGCGGCGAGGGTGAGCAGGCCGCAGAGCCAGCCGATCCAACGCTGGGTCTTCGACGACTCCTCGTCGCCGACGACGTCGTCCATGAGCTCGTGGTGCGCGTCGCCGCCGCCGCGGGCAGCCGGCGAGAGCCGGGGGTCAACCGAAGCGTCCGTCGTCATCACAGCCTCCCGTTCCCGGGCCTTCGGTGCGACGTCGTCTCCTCTCCGGGACGGCGCCGGCCGACGCCCCGTATCCTGTCCGCCCCTGGTGAAGACAACGCTCCCGATCGACCCGTTTCTTCCCGAGATCGCCGCGACGCTCCGGCGGCGTCGCGCGCTCGTCCTCGTCGCCCCTCCGGGCGCCGGAAAGACGACCCGCGTTCCGCGGGCGCTGCTCGACGCGGGCCTCCTCGAGTCGGGTGCCCTCTGGGTCCTCCAGCCTCGCCGGGTCGCGGCCCGGGCCGCCGCGCGGCGCCTCGCCGCCGAGCTGGGCGAGGAAGTCGGGGAGAGGGTCGGCTACCAGGTCCGCGACGAAGGGGCGCATTCGGAACGGACCCGCATCCTCGTCGTCACCGAGGGGATCCTGACCCGCCGCCTCCTCGAAGATCCCGCGCTCCCCGGGATCTCCGGCGTGATGCTCGACGAGTTCCACGAGCGGAGCCGCCACGCCGACCTCGCCCTCGCGATGCTCCGCGAGGTCCGCGAGTCGCTCCGCGAGGAGCTCCTCCTCGTCGTCGCCTCCGCGACGCTCGACCCGGAGCCCGTCTCGCGGTTCCTCGCCGACGCGCGGGGCCCGGCGCCGATCCTCTCCGTGCCGGGCCGCCCCTTTCCGGTCGAGGTCCGGCACGCGGCCGGCGCCGATCCCCGCCCCCTCGAGGTCCGGGTCGCTTCCGCAGTCTCGACGGCCCTCGGCGACGGGCCGCCGGGGGACGTCCTCGCCTTCCTCCCCGGAGCGGCCGAGATCCGCCGGGCGCGCGAGACGCTCGCGTCGCTCGACGCGCGCCTCGACCTCCGGCTCCTCCACGGCGACCTCCCCTCCGCCGCCCAGGACGCGGCGCTCGCACCGCCCGCCGACGGACGCCGTCGCGTCGTCCTCGCGACGAACGTCGCCGAGACCTCCCTCACGATCGAGGGGGTCCGCTCCGTCGTCGACTCCGGCCTCGCGCGGACGCTCCGCTTCGACCCGCGCTCCGGCCTCGACCGCCTCCTCCTCGGCCGGATCCCGCGCGCGAGCGCCGACCAGCGCGCCGGCCGCGCCGGGCGCCTCGGCCCCGGCCTCGCGATCCGCCTCTTCTCCGAGCACGAGGAGCGCGGCCTGCGCCCGTTCGAGGAGCCCGAGCTCCTCCGGACCGACCTCGCCGCTCCTCTCCTCGACGTCCTCGCCTGGTCGCCTCGCGACCCGGCCCGCTTCGGCTGGTTCGAGAGGCCGCCCGCCTCGTCCGTCGAGAGGGCGCTCCGCCTCCTCCGGCGGCTGGGAGCGGTCGAGGAGCTCTCGTTCCATCCGACCCCGCTCGGCCGCCGCATGGCGCGTCTCCCGCTTCACCCGCGCCTCGGGGCCCTCGTCCTCGCGGGCCATTCGGCCGGGCTCGCGCGTCAGGCGGCGACGCTCGCGGCGCTCGTCGAGGAGCGCGACGTCCTCGCGGGGAGCCGCGCCTTCGGCCGGGCCGTCGCGGCGCCGGAGCACGACTCCGACCTCCTGCTCCGCCTCGAGCTCCTCGAGGAGGCCGAGCGGGCGGGCCTCTCCCGGCCGCGCCTCGAGTCGCTCGGGCTCGATCCGGGGGCCGCCCACGCCGTCCTGCGCCTGCGGGACGCGCTCCTCCGGCGACTCCCCTCCTCACCGAGGCCTCCCCGCGCCTCCGAGGAGGAGCTCCTCCGGCTCGTCCTCCACGGGTGGCCGGACCGGGTCGCTCGGAGGAGGCGCGGCCGCCCGTCGGAGGCGGTCCTCGCCGGCGGGACTCCGCTCGCCTTCGACCCGGGCTGCACCGTTCGGAGCGCCGACCTCGTCGTCGTCGTCGAGACCGTCGCGGGAACGAACGGCCCCGACCGGATCCGGGTCGCGAGCGCGGTGGAGCGCGCGTGGCTCGACGCGCTGCCCGGCGCGGGCGTCCTCTCGGAGACGGTCCGCTCCTGGGACGCCGCCGCCGGCCGCGTCGTCGCGACGCAGAGAGCCGTCTTCGACGGCCTCGTCCTCGAGGAGGACGAGATTCCCGCGCCCGCCGACGAGGAGACCGCGCGGCTCCTCCTCGAGGCGGCGAGCGCCGACCCGGCGTCCGTCCTCGCGCTCGACGGACCGGCGGAGCGTCTCCGCGCACGCGTCGCGTTCCTCCGGCGGGCGATGCCCGAGCTGGAGCTGCCACCCCTCGACGACGACGCCCTCCGAGAGCTCCTCGGCGAGCTCGTCCCCGGCCGCCGGCGGCTCTCCGAGCTACGCGCGGTCCCTCTCGAGCCGCTCCTGCGCGCCCGGCTCGGCGCCCGCGCTCTCCGCCTCCTCGATCTCCATGCGCCGGCGACGCTCCCCGTGCCGACCGGCCGGGACCTTCCGCTGGCCTACGGAGGCGACGGGCCGCCGGTCCTCGCCGTGAAGCTCCAGGAGCTCTTCGGTCTCGCCCGGACGCCGAGCGTGGCCCAGGGGCGAGTTCCGGTCCTCCTTCACCTCCTCTCCCCCGCGGGGCGTCCCGTCCAGGTCACCACCGACCTCGCGAGCTTCTGGACCCGCACATACCCCGAGGTGCGGAAGGAGCTGCGGGGGCGCTACCCGAAGCACCCCTGGCCCGACGACCCCCGCAGCGCCCCGCCGCGGCGCGGCACGACCCGCTCCGGCCGCTGACGCGCTACCCTCCTCCCGACGGAGGAAGAGATGAAGGTCTCGCGCACGTTCCTCGCCGCCCTTCTCGCGCTCCCTCTCACCGCGGCCGAGCCCCCCGCTCCCGAGGCGCTCGCCTCTCAGGCGCGCGGCCTCGCCGGCAACCTGATGCTCTCGCTCCAGGGTGAGCTCTTCGCCGCGATGAAGGCCGGCGGCCCGGTGAAGGCGCTCGAGGTCTGCCGGAGCCGTGCGCCCGAAATCGCCTCGGCAACCGCGATGGGGACCCCCTGGAAGATCGCCCGCACGTCGCGCAGGGTCCGCAACGGCGCGAACGCGCCGGACGAGTGGGAGGCACGCAAGCTCGACGAGTTCGCGACGCGGCTCTCCGCGGGCGAGGAGGTCGGCGCCCTGGAGGCCTGGGAGGTCGTCGAGGTCGAAGGAAGGCCGGCGTTCCGCTACATGAAGGCGATCGGCACCGCCTCGCCCTGCCTCACCTGCCACGGCTCGGCGCTCAAGCCCGAGATCGCGTCGAAGGTGCGGGAGCTCTACCCGGACGACCAGGCCGTCGGCTTCGTGGCCGGAGAGCTCCGAGGCGCCTTCACCCTCTCCCGCCCGCTCTGATCGCGGACGCCGACCGGCTCGAAGGAGGACCGACGCCATGACGACGCGCATCCGGAACCGCGCTCTTCTCGACCGGCGCGTCTCGGCCGAGGAGGCCGCCGGAATGATCCGGCCCGGCGACACCGTCGGGATGAGCGGTTTCACGGGAGCCGGCTACCCGAAGGCCGTCCCGGTCGCCCTCGCGAAGCGGATCATGGACGCGAGCCTCCGGGGCGAGAGATTCCGCGTCGGGATCTGGACGGGCGCGTCGACCGCCCCCGAGCTCGACGGCGCGCTCGCGATGGTCGACGGCGTGGAGCTGAGGCTCCCCTACCAGTCCGACCCGACCTGCCGGAAGAAGATCAACGCGGGCGACATGGAGTACCTCGACATCCACCTCTCGCACGTCGGGGCGTTCGTGAGGCAGGGTTTCCTCGGGAAGCTCGACGTCGCGCTCGTCGAGGTGACCGGCATCCGCGAGGACGGCGCGCTCGTCCCCGCCTCCTCGATCGGGAACAACAAGGTCTGGCTCGACTCCGCCGAGCGCGTCATCCTGGAGGTCAATTCCTGGCAGTCGGAGAGCCTCGAGGGCGTCCACGACGTCTACCAGGGCTTCGCGCTCCCGCCGAACCGCAAGCCGATCCCGCTCGTCGGGCCGGCGGACCGGATCGGCACGCCTTACCTGATGTGCCCGCCCGAGAAGATCGTCGCGATCGTCGAGACGAACGCGCCCGACCGCAACGCCCCGTTCTCGGCGCCCGACGAGGCGTCGAAGCGGATCGCGGGGCACATCCTCGAGTTCCTCGGAGGCGAGGTGAAGAAGGGGCGGCTCCCGAAGAACCTCCTGCCCCTCCAGTCGGGCGTCGGGAACATCGCGAACGCGGTCCTCTTCGGCCTGGAGGACGGCCCGTTCACCGACCTGACGGCCTACACCGAGGTCCTCCAGGACGGGATGCTCTCGCTCATCGCCTCGGGGAAGCTGCGCGTCGCCTCCGCGACCGCCTTCTCCCTCAGCCCGCAGAAGGTCGACGAGCTGAACGCGCAGATGGACCGCTACCGGGACAGCCTGATCCTGCGGCCCCAGGAGATCTCGAACCACCCCGAGCTGATCCGCCGCCTCGGCTGCCTCGCGATGAACGGGATGATCGAGGCCGACATCTACGGCAACGTGAACTCGACGCACGTGAACGGCACCGCGATCATGAACGGCATCGGCGGCTCGGGCGACTTCGCGCGCAACGCCTACATCTCCTTCTTCATGACTCCCTCGACCGCCAAGAAGGGAGCCGTCTCCTGCATCGTCCCGATGGTCACGCACGTCGACCACACCGAGCACGACGTCCACGTCCTCGTCACCGAGCAGGGCCTCGCCGACCTGCGCGGCCTCTCGCCGAAGCAGCGCGCCGAGCGCGTCATCGAGAAGTGCGCCCACCCCGACTACCGCCCCGCCCTCCGCGACTACGTGAGGCGCGCGGGAAGCTCCTCATTCGGCCGCCACACGCCGCACCTCCTCGACGAGGCCTTCGCCTGGCACCGCCAGCTCCTCCGCACCGGCACGATGCAGGGAGCCTGAGGGCACCGGAGCGCGGGAGCACGAGAGCACCGGGGCACGAGGGAGGGAGCCTCGCCCCGGGATGGGTCCCACGGCCGCTGGCTGCGCGCGGCCGACCCGCTTTCGCGCCCGCTGCGGCCGGGTGGGGGCCCGCGCGAACTCGCTTCGCTCAAACAGCGCGCGGGCCTGATCCCCGCCCGGTCCTCGCGATCGCGAGCGGGTCCCCGGCCGTGCTCGAGGCGGCTCGCGGGACCCATCCCGTGGCTCGGCCCACCGGAGCAGGACCGAAGAGCGCGGAAAGGACCGCCCTGTCAGTTCCGAGCAGGGGTGAGGGTCATCCTCGGGGACCGACCAGACCTCCGACTTCCCCGAACAGCCCCGAGCCTCGCCTTCGATTTCCTCTTCGCTGATCCACCCGTGGCGTGAGCGGACGGGAGGGGCGTCCCGCGAGCGAGCGTTCGAGCACGCGCGGGGTACCCGCACGGCTCCGCGAGCAGGCCATCGGGAAAAGCGGACGCGCTGTTTGACGAGCTCGGCATGTGACGAGCGATGTTGCTCCGAGCGAATGTGGGGGTCCGGGGGGCGCGCGAAGCTCAGCCCCCCGGCGAGCGCGAGGAGTTCGCGGCCGCGCCGATGGCCCGCGCAGAGGCGCCGATGCGGGTCGCGCGCGCGCAGCGGAGGCCTCTCAACGGCAGCGATGCCGAGATTGCGAGTGGGGGGTCCGGGGGGCCGCGCGAAGCTCAGGCCCCCCGGCGAGCGCCGTGGGATGCCCCTCCTGGCCGCGACTTCTGAGGAACGAAGTCGGCTCTGCCCGGTCATCTCTCGTGCTCTCGTGTTCTCGTGCTCCGGCTTCCGGTCGCCCTCTTCCCGCCTCAGATCATTCCCGGCCAGTCGCGACCGAGGGCGGCGAAGCGGGTTTCGATCTCGATCTGCATCTGCTCGGGGAGCGGGCCCTTCGCGACGAGGGCGCTCATCTCGGCGAGGTGGGAGAGTCGGCGGGAGCCGACGATCGCGGTCGAGACTCCGGGGGCGAAGGTGGCGAAGCGAACGGCGAGCTCGGCGGGAGGGAGGCCGAGGTCGTCGAGGTGAAGGGCGGCCCAGCGGGAGCGGTAGGCCGCGGCGGCCGCGTCGTCGGGATGGGCGGCGGAGGGGTTCCAGGGCGTGTTCGCGAGGGGACGCTTGGCGACGACTCCGAGGCCGCCGCCCGCGACGAGAGAGAGGGAGCGCTGATCGCAGACGTTGACCGAGCACTGGACGGAGCCGAAGGCGCCGGAGGAGACGGCCCAGGCGAGGGCTTCGTTCTCGCCGGAGTAGGCGGCGACGCGGACCTTGCCGGCGCGGACGGCGTCGAGGAGGGCTTCGACGACGCCCGAGGAGAGCAGCGTCTCGAGCGGGCAGGAGTGGAGGTGCGCGACGTCGAGGACGTCGGTGCGAAGGCGGGAGAGGGCCTGGTCGACGCCGCGGGCGATGCACTCCGGAGTCCAGTCGGGGACGCCGGGGACGCCGTATCCGAGCTTCGTCGAGAGGACGAAAGAGGAGCGTCGGCTCGAGAGGTGACGGCCGATCCGCTCCTCGGAGAGGCCGTAGCCGGGCGCGGTGTCGACGAAGGACAGGCCGAGGTCGAGCGCCCCGTGGAGGAGCCGAGCGGCCTCGGCCTCGTCGAGGGCACCGTCCCCGACGGAACCCGCGCCGAGACCGAGGAGCGGGACGGCGAGCCCCGTCGCACCGAGCGGGCGGGGCTCACCGCCCACGGGGTCACTTCCCCGCGAACTTCGCCGGGCGCTTTCCGAGGAACGCGGCGACGCCCTCCTTCATGTCTTCCGTGGCGACGCAGAGGCCGAAGAGGGCCGCCTCGTGGAGCTCGGCCTCGTCGAACGGGAGCTCAAGGCCGTGGTTCACCGCCTCGAGGGCGTAGCGGACGGCGAGGGGCGCCTTGCCGAGGATCTTCGCCGCCAGGGCGCGGCACGTCGGGATCAGCTCGGCCGGCTCGACGACGCGATTCACGAGGCCGATCCGGAGGGCCTCCTCGGCCGGGATCGGGTCGCCGGTCAGGATCAGCTCCAGCGCCCGTCCCTTCCCCACGAGGCGCGGCAGGCGCTGCGTCCCCGCGTAGCCCGGGATCAGGCCGAGGGCGACCTCGGGCTGTCCGAAGCGGGCGTTGCTCGCGGCGACGCGCATCGAGCAGGCCATCGCGAGCTCGCAGCCGCCGCCGAGGGCGAAGCCGTTCACGGCGGCGACGGAGGGCTTCCCCATCGTCTCGAGGAGGTCGAGGACGGCCTGCCCCTTCCGCGCGAAGTCGCGCGCGTCGACCGGCGTGAGGGACGGGAAGCCGGAGATGTCGGCTCCGGCGACGAACGCCTTCTCCCCCGCTCCGGTCAGGACGAGGGCGCCGACCTCCGCGTTCGACTTCGCCTCGTGGAAGACGCGGCGCAGCTCCTCGATCACCTCGGCGTTCAGCGCGTTCAGCTTCTCGGGCCGGTTGACGGTGACGGTGAGGATCCCCTCGGCGAGGTCGGTCAGGACGACGGGCACGCGCGCCTCCTCACTTGAACGGGTCGTCGTCGGCGCTCGGGCCGTAGAGACCCGGGACCGGGACGTCGAGCAGGCGCAGGTACACCGTGAGCTGCCCGCGGTGGTGGTAGGAGTGATTCAGGAGGATCGTCCGGACGAGCGCGAGCCGAGGCATCGAGAAGAGGGCCTGCCCGTCTTTCGAGAGGGTCCACGCCCCGGTCGCCGTCGCGTCGTCGAGCCGGGCCATCGCCCCCTTCGCCTGCTTCACGGAGGCGTCGAAGGCCGCCAGGATCTCCTCCGGGGTGCCGAGCGGAGGAGTGGCCATCCCGGACGCCAGGTCGAAGCCGTCCGCCAGGAGGGCGCTCCCGATCCAGCCCGGGATCGTGGCGACGTGCCCGGCCAGCTTCCCGAGGCTCATCGACTTCTCGTGCGGCTTCCACGCCAGCTTGTCGGCGGGGAGGCGCTCGAGGCACTTGCGGGTGCCCGAGCACTCGCGGTCGAACTCGAGGAGGAGCGGATCGATGAGACGCATGGTCGTTCTCCTCTGGATCGTCGAATTCCGGAGACGGGAACGACGAGTTTAGCAGCGCGTCCGGCGGTCAGCGGCCCGACGCGGGGGGCGGGGCGGCCTCGCGCGCGACGGTGGCGTCCAGCTCGGCGAGGTCGTCCTCGATGGCCGAGATCCGCGAGCGAACCGGGGCGAGGACCGCCAGGTTCGCGCGGACCGACTCGGGCTCCTTCTCGGAGGCCTCGCGGCGGACGCGCGCCGCCTCCGCCTCGAAGCTCGCGATCTGCTCGTCGAGGAGGCGCCGCGAGGCTTCGTCGGGGGCCGCGGGGCGGCGGTCCCGGAGCGACGACAACGTCTTCTCGAGCAGGGCGAGGACGTCCGCGTTCAGCTTCGCGGTCAGCGCCGCGGCCTCGGCTTCGAGGATCCGCTCCCGGATCCAGAAGTACTCGTCGACGCGGACCGAGAGCGAGCGGGCCGCCCGGACCTCGGCGGCGCGGGCCTCCGAGGCGCCCGAGATCCCCTCTTCCCCCTCGAGCGGCGCGTTCCCGCCCGGAGTGGCCCGGATCCGAAGCGTCGCCTCGCGCACCTTCAGGAACGTCTCCACCTGCTGAGCCGTGAGGACGCCGTCGTCCGGGGGCCGAAACGCCTCGCGCACGGAGAGGCCCGTCCGTCTCGGCTCGTGCGGCGAAGTCGCCGGAGTGGCGTCCCGGCACGCGCCGGCTCCGAGAGCGGCGGCGAGGAGGACGGGGGCGAGCGAAGCCTTCACGGGAGAGGAATATACGCGAGCGCATGTTACCCTCGCCGGACGGGCATGCTCGCGAAGGTCGGCAAGTACGAGATCCTCGAGAAGGTCGGCGTGGGCGGCTTCGGGACCGTCTACAAGGGACGGGACCCTTACATCAAGCGGACCGTCGCCATCAAGACCTGCCAGAGCGACGAGGACGAGCTCCGGAAGAGGTTCTTCCGCGAGGCGGAGTTCGCCGGGAACCTGCACCACCGGAACATCACGACGATCTACGACTTCGGCCTGAGCGACGACGGGCTGCCGTTCATCGTCCAGGAGTTCCTCACGGGCGAGGACCTCGACCGGAAGATCAAGCGGAAGGACGACCTCCCGCTCGCCTGGCGCGTCCGCGTGCTGGCCGACATCTGCGAGGGGCTCCACTACGCGCACACGGCCGGGATCGTCCACCGCGACGTGAAGCCGTCCAACATCCGGATCCTCGAGGACGGGACCGTGAAGATCATGGACTTCGGCATCGCCAAGTCGATGGTCTCCGAGTCGACGCTGACGCAAACCGGGATCACGCTCGGGACGGCGTCCTACCTGGCGCCGGAGCAGATCCGGGGCGAGGCCGTCGACGCCCGGACCGACGTCTTCTCCCTCGGCGTCCTGGCCTACGAGCTCCTGACCCTCACCCGGCCCTTCACGGGGGACCACATCTCGACGGTCCTCTACAAGATCATGAACGAGCCACCTCCGTCTCCGGCCGAGGCCGTACCGAGCCTCCCGCAGGAGCTCGTCCGGATCGTCGAGAAGGCGCTCCAGAAAGACCGGGCGAGCCGGTACGCCTCCTGCGCGGAGATGAAGGAGGACCTCGAATCGGTCCTGACCGTCCTTTCGGGACCGGTCGGCGCGCCTCCCCGTCCGCCGGCCGTCGACGTCCCGCCGGCGGCCGGTCCGCGGGGCCTCGGGAGCGCGCGACTCGACGAGAGGGTCCTCCGCCAGGCCGGCGGCCCGTCCGTCGCGGCGGATCTGCCGCTCCACACCGAGCAGTCGGACGCGACGCCGCCCGCGCTGCCCCATCCCGAGGAGACGGGTCGCGCCGCCCTCAGGGTTTTCCTCGGGGCGCTCGCGGTCCTCGTCCTCGTCGGCGGCGGCCTCGCCTGGGTCCTCCTCGGCCCCGGCTCGAAGCAGAGCCCGCTCCCCGGGCCGGAGGTCGACCCGACCGCGACGACGACCGCGGTCCCCGTGGCCACGCCGTCGCCCGCGCCGGGACCGACCGCCACGCCACCGCCTCCCACGCCGACCCCGGCGCCCACGACCGTCCCGATCGGGACGGCGCTCGTCTCCTCGAACGTCTACGCCCACGTCGCGATCGACGGGCGCGCTGAGGGCGGCGTCCTGGCCGCGAAGCCGTTCCGGCTCGCCGCCGGCCGGCACGTCGCCTCGTTCGAAAGCGGCGGCTTCGGCCCGATCCGGGTCCCGTTCGAGGTGAAGGCCGGCGAGAGCGTCCGTGTCCGGGCCGACTTCCCCCCGCTCGGACAGCTCTGGATCCACGTGAACCCCGACGCCGTCGGGGCGGAGCTCTTCGTCGACGGAGAGCGGGTCGGACGGGCCGGCAACGCGCCGCTCAAGAAGACGGTCGCCGCCGGAGATCGGCGCGTCGAGGCGCGGCTGCCCGGGTTCGAGCCCGCGGAGGCGATCGTCTCGGTCTACGAGCAGGAGAAGGAAGAAGTCCGCCTGGAGCTTCGACGGAAGTAGGAGCCTTTAGAATCGGCGCGTGACCCGCGTCCGACTCCTCCTCGCCGCCGCCGCGCTCTTCGCCCTCCTTCCCGCCCTCGCGCAGCCGGCGTCCGAGTCTCTCGAGAGGGACGCGCGCGCGGCCTCGAGGGCCGGGAAGTTCCGCGAGGCCGCCGTGAAGTTCGACCAGGCGGCGACCGCCGCGTCCGATCCGCAGCGGCGGGGCCGCCTCCGGATGCAGGCGTCCTACGCCGCCCTGAACGCCGGCAACGCGACGGACGCGCGGGAGAGCCTGACGGCGGCCTTCGCCGACGACCCCGCCCTCGAGATCGTCGAGCAGCTCTTCACCCCCGAGTTCCGGAAGCTCTGGCACGAGGTGAAGGCCGAGATCGTGAAGGCCGCCCCCGCCGTGCTCCCCGACCTCGCGGAGCTGAAGCGGACGTCGGAGGAGAAGCTCAAGGACGGCCGCTTCGCCGAGGTCGTCTACGACCTCGGCAACTTCCCCCACGACAAGCTCGACCGGGACGCCTGGGCGCTCCTCGCGCAGGCCTACGAGAGGTCCGGCCGCTCCGACCAGGCCGCCCTCGCCCGGCGCCGCGCCCTCGGAGAGTCCGTCCCGATCGCCCCCCTTCCGGCCCCCGCACCGCCCAGCGCTTCGACTCTTCCGGCCGGTGGCTCGTCGGCCACCGACCTCCTCGCCTTCGGACGCGAGGCGCTGAACCGGGGAGACGCCCTCACCGCCCAGGCGGCCGCGAACCGCGTCGTCGAGATGGAGCCCTCCTCGAGCGAGGGCTACCGTCTCCTCGGCGACTCGTATGCCCGGCGAGGTGAGAGGGCGCTCGCCGACGCGATGTGGCGCCAGTCGCTGCGCCTCGACGAGCGAAACGAGGGGACGCTCCTCGCGCTCGCCGGCGTCACGCTCGAGGAGAAGCTGTTCGACGAGGCGCTCGACTTCCTCCGCCGCGCCGTCGAGCTGAACCCCATCAACGCGGACCGCCTGACGACTCTCGGCAGGAAGGCGCGGAGCGAAGGGGACGCGAAGATGGCCCGGCAGGTCTTCGCGGCGGCCGCCCGGGCCCTCCCGAACGACGTCGCGGTCCTGGCCGAGTACGGCGCGGTCCTCTTCGAGGCGGGGGACGTCGACGCCGCTCTCGAACCGCTGATGTCGGCCGCCTCGCTGGCCCCCGACCGCGCCCCCGTCCGCGCGAGCCTCGCGGCCGCGCTCCGGAAGAAGGGCTCTCTCCCCGAGGCCGAGCGAGAGTACCGGGAGGCGCTTCGGGCGGACCCCGCGTGGCTCCCCGCCCTGCGCGGGCTGGGCGTCCTCCTCCTCGCCACCGGCCGGCCCGCCGACGCGGTGGAACCGCTCCGGGCGGCCCTGGCGGCGGCGCCCGCCGACTCCGACACGCTCCTCGCGCTGGCCCGGGCGCAGCGCCTCTCCGGCGACCTCGCCGGCGCCGGAGCCACGCTGGCGGCCGCCTCTTCCGGGCACGACGCGACGCTCCTGAACGAGGCGGGCGCGGTCGCCTACGCGGAAGGACGCTGGGGAGACGCGCAAGCCCTCTTCGAGAAGGCGCGCGCGGCCGACGCCTCCCTCGCGGCTGCCGCCGGGAACCTCGAGAAGGCGGCTGCCGCCGCGCGCGTCGTCGCGGCCCTCGCCGCCGCTCCGGCGCCCTCCCCGGCGCCGAAGCGCTGACGCGGCCGGTCTGCCGTCAGGCCGGGGGCCGCCCCTCGTCGACGAGCGCCTCGAGGAGGCTCGAGACGAGGAAGGCCGTCGCGCCCCAGATCACGTGCCCCTTCAGGTGGTAGACGGGTGTCGGGATCGACCGCCCCTTCCACGTCACGGCGCGCTCCTCGACGAGCGTCGGTCCCATCAGCGCGCGGATCGGGACCTGGATGACGGAGTCGACCTCGCGCGGGTCGTGCCGCACGTCGAACGGGTACGGAATCGCCCCGACGAACGCACGGATCCGGAAGCCGGTGAAGGTCGTCACGCCCGGCAGCTCGCCGATCCGCAGGATCGCCTTTCGCGGCAGGCCGATCTCCTCCTCCGTCTCGCGGATCGCCGTCTCCCACGGCGAGGCGTCGTCCAGCGCTTCCATCCCGCCCGGGAACGCGATCTGTCCGCGGTGGCTCTCGACCGTCTCGCTCCGCTTCGTCAGGAGCGTCCAGAGCTCCCTCTCCCTCACGTAGAGCGGGACGAGGACCGCGGCGGGCCGGGCGTCCGGAGTCCCTTCGGCGATCTCGCGGACCACGTCGGGAACGACCCACTCGCGCTCGAGCCGACGCCGGATCTCGAGGATCCAGGGAGCGGGCTCGGTCACGCCTCCTCCTCGAGGAGCGCGTCCGCGCTCTTCCTCTCGCGGGCGTGCTTTTCCCCCTTCTTCACGGCCATCTGCAGCCACGCCTCGACGTAGCCGTCGAGGTCGCCGTCGAGGACCCGGTCGACGTCCCCCACCTCGAAGCCGGTCCGGTGGTCCTTCGCGAGGCGGTAGGGAGCGAGGACGTAGGAGCGGATCTGCGAGCCGAAGCCGATCTCCATCTTCACGCCCGCCCGCTTCTCCTCGACCGCGCGCTTCTCCTCGACGGCGCGCTGGTAGAGGCGCGACTTCAGGACCTTCATCGCGAAGTCCTTGTTCTTGTGCTGGGAGCGCTCGTTCTGGCAGGCGACGACGAGGCCGGTCGGGAGGTGCGTCAGCCGGACCGCGGAGTCGGTCTTGTTGACGTGCTGGCCGCCCTTGCCCCCTGCGCGGAACGTGTCGATCCGGAGGTCCTTGTCGAGGATCTCGATCTCGATCGTGTCGTCCACCTCGGGGGTGACGTAGACCGAGGCGAACGAGGTGTGCCGGCGCGCCGCCGCGTCGAACGGGGAGATCCTCACGAGGCGGTGGACGCCGTGCTCCGCCTTCATGTGGCCGTACGCGTACTCCCCCTCGAAGCGGATCGTGGCACTCTTGATCCCGGCCTCGTCCGCGTAGGAAACCTCCAGGACGTCGGTCTTCCACCCCTTCCGCTCGCCGTAGCGGAGGTACATCCGCATCAGCATCTCGGCCCAGTCCTGGGCCTCGGTGCCGCCCGTGCCGGCGTTGATCTCGAGGAGCGCCGGGAGCTCGTCCTCCGGCTCCGTCAGCTTGAACCGCAGCTCGCGCTCGCGGGCCCACGCCGCGATCGAGGTGAGCGCCGCGTCGGCGTCCGCCTCCACGGCCTCCCCCTCCCGGAGGAACTCCGCGAAGACCTCGAGCTCCTCGCGCTTCTGGCGGAAGGCCGTGTCGTCCGAGAGGACCGTATCGGCCCTCTTCAGCTTCTTCAGCGTCTCCTGGGCCGCGGGCGCGTCGTTCCAGAAGTCGGGCGCGCCGGCGCGCGCCTCGAGCTCCGCCTTCTCCTTCTCCGCCCGGTGGACGTCAAAGATACCCCCGGAGCGCCTCGACCTGCGTCGCGAGCGCCGTCAGCTTCTCGATCCGTTCCTCGTTCATGCGCGGGGGTCCTTCCTGGTCAGACGTGAGGGGGCGCGCGGCGAACCGACGCCCGGGCGCGGAGGATAGCCACGAGGAGCGCCGCGGCGCAAACGAGGGCCGGAGCGTCGCCGAGGCGCGTCGCGAGCGTCGCCCCGCCGCGGGGCGGGACGCGGAGCGTGCCGGCGATACCGGCGCGCGCCCCCGGGCCGAGGCGCGCCAGCGTTCGGCCGCGGGCGTCGACCCAGCCGCTGACGCCCGTCACGGCCGCCCGGAGGAGCGGCCGCCCCGTCTCCACGGCCCGGAAGACGGCCGCCTGCCAGTGCTGCTCCTGCGCGCCGCCGTCGCCGTACCAGGCGTCGTTCGTCAACGTGTAGAGCGCGTCGGCGCCGGCGGCGACCTGCGCCCGCGCGATCCACGGGTAGACGACCTCGTAGCAGATCGCCCCGCCGAGGCGAATGCCGCCGCGTTCGAGCGGGAGCGCCCGGCTCCCCGGAGTGAAGGCGCCAGGCGCCTCCTGGCTCACCTGGTTCACCCACCCGAAGAGCGAGGGGGCCGGCACGTATTCGCCGAACGGGACGAGGCGGAGCTTGTGGTACGGCTCCCCGACGACGCCGTCCCCGTCGACGAGGAGCGCCGAGTTGAAGTACGCGGCGGTGTCGTCGAGCGGGGCGTCGGACCAGACGGTGTTGAAGAGGAGCGCGGTCCGCTCCTCCCGGCAGAGCCGCGTCAGGTCCTCGCGCAGCCCCTCCGACCACGGCCAGGCGAAGGGCGTCGCGCTCTCCGGCCAGAGGACGAGGTCGGCCGGCGCCTTCCGAAGGAGAGCGCGCGTCAGGCCCGTGACGTCGAAGTGGATCCGCTCGGCGGCCCCGGGCGCGAACCTCACGTCCTGCGCGACGTTCGGCTGGACGATCAGGACGCGGAGGGAGCGTCCGCCGACGGAGGCCTCCGGGCGGCCGAGCCGCCAGCTCCCGAACGTGATCGCCGCGAGGAGGACCGACCCCGCGACCGCCGCGCCGGCCAGCCGGCCCCTTCCCCTCTCCCGCATCGCCTCGGCGAGCGCGGCGTTCACGAGGACGACGAGGAACGAGACGAGCGCGGCCCCGCCGAGGGCCGCCGCCTGCGTCAGGACCGGCCACGGCGCGAGCGGGTAGGAGACGAGCGCCCAGGGGAACCCGGAGAAGGCGTACGTCCGGAGGAGCTCCTGGGCGACCCAGGCGGCCGGGAGGACGAGGAGGCGCGCCGCCGCGGTGCGGGGCGCGGCCAGGGCCGCCGCCCAGCCCATCGCGGCGAACGCGACGCTCGGGATGCAGGCGGCGATCAGGAGCGCCAGCGACGCGAGAGGCGCCGAGAGCCCGCCGAAGCGGTGGACGACGTGGTAGATCCACGGGAACGTCGTCAGCCAGAAGGCCACGCCGAAGAGCCCGCCGAGGAGGGCGCCCCGCCCGGGCGACGCGCCGTCCAGCGCGAGCGCGAACGGGACGATCGCGACCGGGAGGAAGACGACGAGCGAGGCGTTCGGAAACGTCAGCCCGAGGAGGAGGCCGGAGACGAGCGCCGCCGCGGCCCGCGCGCGGAGTGAGCCCGAGAAGACCTCCATGCCGCTCAGGAGAGGCGGCGCGCCGACTCGGCCAGCGCCTCCTCGGCCCGGTAGCTCGACCTCACGAACGGCCCGGCGAAGACGTACGAGAAGCCGAGCGCTTCGCCCGCGGCGCGGAGCGACTCGAAGCGCTCGGGCGTCGCGTAGGAGACGACCGGGAGGTTCCAGGCCGCCGGCCGGAGGTACTGCCCCACCGTCACGACGTCCACGCCCGCGCCCCGCAGCGCGCGGAAGACGTCGAGCACCTCGGCGTCCTCCTCGCCGAGGCCGAGCATCAGCCCCGATTTCGTTACCGTCCCCGGATGGCGGGACTTCACGCGCGCGAGGAGCGCGACGGAACGCTCGAAGACGGCCTTCGGCCGCACGGTCGGGTAGAGCCGCGGGACCGTCTCGACGTTGTGGTTGAAGACGTCGGGACGGGCGTCGGCGACGAGGTCGATCGCGGCCTCGTCCCCCTGGAAATCGGGCGTGAGGACCTCGACCGCCCGACGGGGCTCGAGCGCCTTCACGGCTTCGACGACCCGCACCCAGTGGGCCGCCCCGCCGTCGGGGAGGTCGTCGCGGTCGACCGAGGTGAGGACGACGTGCTCGAGCCCCATCTCGGAGACGGCGCGCGCGACGTTCGCCGGCTCGTCCGGATCGAGGGCCCCGGGCCGTCCGGACGTCACGTTGCAGAAGCCGCAGGCGCGCGTGCAGACGTCGCCGCAGACGAGGAACGTCGCCGTCTTCCGCTCGAAGCACTCGGTCCGGTTCGGACAGCGCGCCTCCTCGCAGACCGTGTGGAGGCCGCGCGTGCGCATCAGCTTCTTCAGCTCGTGGAGCCCCGAGAGCCGCACCTTTCGCTCGCGGATCCACGGGGGAAGCGCGGGCTCGCCCCGCACCGGGAGGGGACGGCTCATTTCCCGCCGGGGACGACGATCGGCCGGGTCCCGAGCTTCTCGACCGCCTGGACCTTCTTCGCGGCCGCCTCGGCCCGGGTCCGGTCCGGGTACGAGCCGACCCTCACGCGAAAGAGGCCCCTCTTTCCGGGGACGAGGGAGACGTCGGGGCGGAAGCCGTCGGCCTTCAGCTTCTTGGCGAGTGTGTCGGCCTTCTCCGCGCTGCTGGTGACGAGGAGCTGGACCCAGAACGGACCCTCCTCGGCCTTCGCCACGGCCGGCGCCGCCGTCGGCTCCGGCGCGAGCTCCTTCACGACCGGCGCGGGCGCGGGCTCCTCCTTCACGACAGGCTCGGGCCGCGGCGTCGGCGCGGCCGCCCTCGCCCGAACCGGCTCGGGAGAGCCGAAGCCGAGGGGCGCCTCGGTCGGAGCGGGCGTCGGCGCCGCGTCCTCGTCCGCCTCCGCCGTCACGGGAAGGTCCGACTGCGCCGCGAGCGCCGTCACGGCGTCCGGCCCGCGTTTCGCCGCCGCCCCCGTCTTCATCCCGAAGAAGAACGAAAGGCCGAGGGCGCCGAGGAGGACGAGGAAGAACGCCGCGGCCTGCCGGCCCGTCACCGAGACCTGGTAATGGACCGGCAAGTCCTTCTCCTCGGTCACTGCTCCCCCTTGTCACGCTTCGGGAAGAAGATGCTCCCCATCTCGATCGGGACCGGGAAGAGGATCGTCGAGTTCTTCTCGGCGGCGATCTCGGTCAGCGTCTGGAGGTACCGGAGCTGGATCGACGCCGGCTCGGAGGCGATGACGTGGGCCGCCTCGGCCAGCTGCCTCGAGGCCTCGAACTCGCCCGCGGCGTGGATGATCTTGGCCCGCTTCTCGCGCTCGGCCTCGGCCTGCTTGGCCATGGCGCGCTGCATCTCGATCGGCAGGTCGACCGCTTTCACCTCGACCATCGTCACCTTGATCCCCCACGGGTCGGTGTGCTTGTCGAGGATCTCCTGGAGGCTCTCGTTCAGCTTCTCGCGCTCGGAGAGGAGCTCGTCGAGGGCGGCCTGGCCGAGGATGGACCTGAGCGTCGTCTGCGCGAGCTGCGAGGTCGCGTACATGTAGTTCGCGACCTTCACGATCGCCTTCGCCGGGTCCATGACGTGGAAGTAGACGACGGCGTTCACTTTGACCGAGACGTTGTCCCGCGTGATGACGTCCTGCGGCGGGACGTCGAGCGTGATCGTCCGCAGGTCGACGCGGACCATCGTCTCGAACGGCCAGAAGATGAGCGTCAGGCCCGGCCCCTTCGGCGCCGGCGCGAGGCGGCCGAGCCAGAACGTGACGGCCCGCTCGTACTCGTTGAGGATGTTCACCCACTTCGTCAGGAAGAAGATGACGACGAAGATCCCCGCGAGGAACAGGGGGTGGGGCAGCATGTTCATGTCTTCTCGCTCCGTGCCACAGGCTTGACGAGGACCGCCAGGCCGTCGATGCCGGTGACCTCGACGAGCTGACCGTCCGTGAGGGGTGCAGCGCTCCGGGCCTCCCAGAGCGCGCCGTCGACGAAGACCTTCGGGGCGCCCGCGGCGCCGACGCGGACCGGCGCCACGAGCCCGACGAGGACGGCCGAGCCGGTCCGGTCGGGGAGGCGCTGGACGGAGAGGGCCATCAGGGAGAGCGCCGCGAGGATGACCGTCGCGACCGCCGCCCCGCCCACGAGGAACCAGAGCTCGGCCTTCGGCGCGAACTCGTCGCGGTGGAAGAGAAGGACGGCCCCGAGGATGATCGAGACGCCGCCGGCGATCGCGAGGACGCCGTGCGTCGTGAACTTCACCTCGAGGAAGAAGAAGAGGACCCCGAGGAGGATGAGCCCGATCCCGACCCAGTTCGTCGGGAGGACGGACATCGCGAAGAACGCCAGGAGGAGGCAGATGCTCCCGAGGACGCCCGGCAGGATCGCCCCCGGGTTCTGGAACTCGGAGTAGAGGCCGACGATCCCGATGAGGAACAGGAGACCCGCGACCATCGGGCTCGCGATGACGCCGAGCGCCTTCTCGAGCGCCGTCCTCGAGACGGTCCGCGAGCCGAACGCCGCGCTCTTCAGCGTTGCGTCGGGCTTCCCCACCCGCTTGATCGTCCGGCCGTCGAGCTGCTTCAGGAGGTCGGGGACGTCGCGCGCCACGATCTCGACGAGCCCCTTCTCCTTCGCCTCGGACTCCGAGTAGGAGAGCGCGTCGGTGATCGTCTTCACCGCGTCGTCCACGGGCCTCCCGCGCGGGACGACGAGCGACCTCACGAGGGCGGCGGCGTCCTCGCTCACCTTCTTGCCGATCGTCTTCGGGAGCTCCTCGCCTCCGCCGCCGACCGGAGAGGCCGCGCCGGCGTTCGTCCCGGGGGCCATCGCCGCGACGTCGCACGCCATCAGGATGATGAAGCCGGCCGAGGCGGCCTGGGAGCCGGGCGGGTGGACGAAGCCGACGACCGGGACCTCCGACGAGAGGATCGACTTCGTGATCTCCCGGGTCGAGTCGAGCCGGCCGCCCGGGGTGTTGATCCGGAGGACGACGGCGGGGGCCCCCTCGGCGGCCGCCTCCTCCACGACCCTCTTCACGAACTCGGCCGTGACGGGGTTGATGTCCGTGTCGACGTCGACGACGACCACCTCCGTCCCCGCCCCGGGCGCGGCCGGAGCGAGCAGAAGGAGAGAGACCGCGAGGAGGAGCCGTCGCATCGGCCGATTATAGGTTCGGCGTGCTACAACGCGCCGTGCGCTTCGCGCTCGCCGACCTCCTGACGTGCGGGGCCGCAGCCCTCCTTCTCGCCGTCGGGCTCGCCGGCGGCGTCCCGGCCTCGGCGCCGGCAGCGTTCGCGAAGGTCGCGGTGGCGCTCGCCCTCCCGCTCGTCTTCGCCGCGGTCCGCGGCCGCCGCCCCGCTCCGGGGTCCCTCCTGGCGAGCGTCGCCGACTTCGGGCCGATCCTCCCGCTCCTCCTCGTCTTCGACAACCTTGGCCCGTTCGTCCTGGGCGCCGGCTCGGTCGACCTCGACCCGCTCCTCGTCGCGGCGGACCGGCTCCTCTTCGGCGGCGACGACCCGACGCGGCTCCTCGAGCCGTACGCGGGGCCGCTCCTCCTCGAGGTCCTCACCGTCTGCTACGCGCTCTATTACTTCCACCCCATCGTCCTCGGCGCGCTCCTCTGGAAGGACGACCTCCGCGAGAAGACCCCCGGCGCGCGCTTTCCTGCCTACGTCTTCGGCATGCTTCTCGTCTTCTATGTCAGCTACGCCGGCTACTTCGCCGTCCCGGCGATCGGCCCGCGTTTCACGGTCCCCCACGACGGGCCGCTCCCGCGCGCGGCGGTCGCGAAGGCGATCGACGACACCCTCGACCGCCTCGAGACGAGCCGGAGGAACTGCTTCCCTTCGGGACACACGATGGTGACGATCGCGGTTCTCGTCGAGGCGGCCCGGCGTTCGCGGAAGACGTTCCTCGCCTTCCTCCCGTTCGCGACCGGGCTCGTCCTCGCCACGGTTTTCTGCCGGTACCACTACGTCGTCGACGTCCTCGCCGGTCTCGTCCTCGCGTTCGTCGTCGGCGGCCTCGCGCGGTGGCTCGCCCGGCGGGTCCCTCAGGAGGCCGACGGAACCGTCCTGGCGACGAGCCGGTAGCGCCGGTAGAGCCTCCCCTCGAAGACCTCGATCGGCTTCAGGAGGTCGAGGTTGTCCTCCAGGATCCAGGAGAACTCCACGGTCCGGAAGCCGGCCGCCATGGCGGCCCTGTAGCCCTCGAAGTAGCAGACCGCGTCGAGCCCTTTCCGCCTGTACTCGGGCAGGACCCCGAACGCCATGAGGCGGACCCGGTCGACCTTCTTCCGCCCGAGGAGGAACCTCAGCCAGCCGAACGGCAGGAGCCTCCCTCCCATCCGGATCAGGACCTGGTTGAAGTCGGGCATCCCGAGCATGAACGCGACCGGCTTCTCCCCGGCCTCGACGAACCAGACGATCGGCGGATAGAGGAGGTCCTTCAGCTTCTTCGCCATGGCGTCGATCTCTTCCGACGTCATCGGCACGAAGCCCCAGTTCCGCTCCCAGGCGGCGTTGTAGACCTCCTTGACCTTCGCGAGCTCCTCCGGAAAGCGGTCCATCCGGATCGTCCGGAACGTCAGCTCCGGGTTCCGCCGGCGGACGGCGTCGGTGATCCGCCCGAGCCGGGCGAAGGAACGGTCGTCGATCGGCGCGATCAGCGCGACGAGGTCCTTCTCCTTCGAGAAGCCGGCCGCAGCCGCCAGCTCGAGGTAGTACGCCGGGTTCCAGGTCATCATCAGGACCGGCGGCCCCGGCTCGCTCTCGCCGGCGAGGAGGAAGCCGACCTCGTCGTTCATCGACGGGTTCACAGGCCCGCGAAGGCGGTCGCACCCCGGGAGGAGCCGGCGGGCCGCCGCTTCCGCCGCGTCGAAGAGCGCCTTCGCCGCCTCCGGGTCGTTCTCGCACTCGAAGAAGCCGAAGAACGCCGTCCGGTCGGCGTGGATGCGGTTGTGCGCGTCGTCGGCGATGGCGGCGACCCGCCCGACGACCCTCCCGCCACGCCGGGCGAGGAGGAGGGAACGCCGCGCATGGTTCCAGAACGGGTTCCTCGCCGGGTCGAGCATCCAGCGGACGTCCGAGCGGAGCGGCGGCACCCAGTCGGGCTCGGACGCGAAGAGCCGATACGGGAGCTCGACGAACTCCGCGAGGTCGCGCCGGGAGGAGACCTCGAGGACGGACAGCCCTTCGGCCACGCTCCGGTCCCTCCCGATCCGGCCCGGCCCCGGTCGGCGCTTAGCCGACGAGGCCGAGCTCGCGCCCGACTTTCTGGAACGCCTCGAGGGCCCGCGTCAGGTGCTCCCGCCTGTGCGTCGCCATGTACGACGTCCGGATGAGCGCTCGTCCCGGCGGGCAGGCCGGGCTGACGACCGGATTCACGAAGACCCCTTCTTCCTCGAGACGCTTGGCCATCTTGAACGCGAGGTAGTCCTCGCCGACGACGATCGGGATGACCGGCGTCTCGGACTCGCCGCAGTCGAAGCCGATCGCCCGGAGGCTCGTCATCATGAAGCGGGTGTTGTCCCAGAGGTGCTGCCGCCGCTCCGGCTCCGCCTCGATGATGTCGAGCGCGGCGAGGACGGCCCCGATCGACGCCGGAGGGGGCGCCGCCGTGAAGATCAGCGCCCGCGCCTTGTGCTGGATGTACTTGACGACGTCCGCGTCGGCCACGATGAAGCCGCCGATCGCCGCCAGCGACTTCGAGAACGTCCCCATGATGAGGTCCGCGCGGTCCTCGAGGCCGAAGTGCTCCGCGGTGCCGCGCCCGGTCTTGCCGAGGACGCCGATTCCGTGGGCGTCGTCGATCATGAACGCCATTCCGTACTCGGCGCAGATCTCGGCGTAGGCCGGGACCGGAGCGATGTCGCCCTCCATCGAGAAGACGCCGTCCACGACCAGGAGCCTGCCTCCCTTGTCGGGGTGGCCGTTCAGGAGGCGGACGAGGTCGTCCGGGTCGTTGTGCTTGAACTTCCGGACCTCCGCACCGATCGCCAGCCGGGCCCCGTCGTAGATGCAGGCGTGATCCTGGCGGTCGAGGTAGATCGTGTCGCCCTTGCCAGGGAGCGTCCCGATCGCCCCCAGGTTCGCGAGGAACCCGGTGGAGAAGGTGATGCAGGCCGGCTTGCGCATGAACTCGGCCAGCCGCTCCTCGAGCTGCACGTGGATGTCGAGCGTCCCGTTCAGGAACCGGCTGCCCGCACAGCCGGCGCCGTACTTCCTCACCGCCGCGATCGCGGCTTCCTTGACCTTCGGGTGAGAGGTCAGGCCGAGGTAGTTGTTCGAACCCAGCATGACCATTTCGTGGCCGTCCATGCTGACCACGGGGTCCTGCCCCGATTCGAGCATCCGGAAATAGGTCCAGACGCCGGCCGCTTTGATCTCGTCGGGCACCGTGTAGCGGCGCGTCTTGTCCAGGATCGAGACCCGCTCCCGAACAGGGGCGGCGACCGCGGGCTTGAGCGCGGAACTCCTCATACTCCTCCGCCAGCGTCGCCGCCCACCGGGGCCTTCCGGGCGACCCGCAAACTCCGCCGATCTTAGCACCGGCCCGGGACCCCGGCCGGAACGGCTCCCGAACACCCCCGCCCCCCTCGCGCCGGACGCGTAAACACCTTCCAGACCGGTACAATCCCCCGTTGCCCTGGGTGTCGCGGAGCACGGCTCCAGCGGCCCACCGGCGAAAAGGGAGGTTCCCAACGACATGAGCGTAAGTCAGCTCGCGAAGTCCATCGCGGAGTCGCCGACGCTCCGCCTGAACGAGCAGGCCCGGCTCCTGCGCGAGAAGGGCGAGGCGGTCGTCCATCTCGGCGCGGGCGAGCCGAAGAACAAGGCTCCGATCGCCGCGATCCTCACGGCTGCGTCGAAGCTGAACACCGGCGACGTCAAGTACACGCCGGCGGACGGCACGCCGGGGTTGAAGAAGCAGATCATCCGGTACACCGAGGAGAACTACGACCGCGTCGTCGCCCCCGAGAACGTCATCGTCTCGGCCGGGGCGAAGCAGTCGGTCTTCAACATCCTCTACTCGGTCCTGAACCCGCAGGACGAGGTCGTCATCCTCGCCCCGTACTGGGTCAGCTACCCCGAGATGGTGAAGATGTGCTACGGCGTCCCGGTCATCGTGAAGGCCGAGGACGGCGGCTTCGTGCCGCGCCCGGAGGACATCGAGAAGTCCGTCGGCTCCGCGACGCGCGTCATCATCTGCAACAGCCCGAACAACCCCTCGGGAGTCCTCTACCCCGAGAGCCTCGTCTCCTGGCTCGTCGACTTCTGCGAGCGCAAGGGGATCTGGCTGATCATGGACGACATCTACCACCGGCTCGTCTTCGACGGCAAGAAGTCGCCGAGCTGCTTCAAGTACACGAAGAAGGACACCGAGACGTCCAAGGTCATCGCCGTCAACGGCGTCTCGAAGCTCTACGGCATGACCGGGTTCCGGATCGGCTGGGCAATCGCGCCGCGGCCGCTCGTCCAGATCATGACGAACGTCCAGGGGCAGATCACGACGACCGTCTCCGTCCTCCTGCAGGCGGCGGCGGAAGGGGCGATGTCGGGACTCCAGAGCGCCGTCGACAGCCTCCGGCTGCAGCTCGAGAACAACCGGAACGTCATGCTCCAGGAGCTCGCCTCGTTCAACGGGGTGAAGACGATCAAGCCGGACGGCACGTACTACTGCCTCCCCGACTTCCGGGCCTACTCGCAGAAGTCGGTCGAGCTGTCGGACTTCCTCCTGAAGAAGGCGCTCGTCGTCACCGTCCCCGGCCGGGAGTTCGGGATGGAGGGCTACCTCCGCCTCTCGTACGCCGGGACGATCAAGGAGATCCAGGAGGGGATCGCCCGCATGAAGTGGGCGCTCGACCCGTCCGCCCCCAACGAGATCTACGTTGGAGACAAGAAGCTCGTGAGGGACTGGCTGTGAAGAACCTGCTCGAGATCAAGACCCCGGCCGAGGGAGAAGCCTCGGCGCGGAAGGCCGACTACGGCCTGGCGAACCACGGGCTCTCGAACCTCCGGATGGTCTACTGGAACCTCCCGACCGAGGCGCTCTACGAGGAGATCTCCTTCCGCCGCGAGGCGCGGATCGTCGCGGGCGGCCCCGTCGTCGCCCACACCGGCAAGCACACCGGCCGCGCCGCGAACGACAAGGCCGTCGTGAAGGAAGCCTCCACCGAAGGGCACGTCTGGTGGGGCCCGTACAACCGCCCCTACGCCCCCGAGAAGTTCAACGACCTCTTCAACCGCCTGCAGGGCTACCTGCAGGGGCACGACCTCTTCGTCCAGGACGTCTATGCCGGGGCCGACCCGGCCTACCGCGTCCCGGTCCGGATCATCACCGAGAAGGCGTGGCACTCGCTCTTCGTGAGGAACATGTTCGTCCTCCCGCAGAGCCTCGAGGAGTACCGCCGGCACGTGCCGGAGTTCACCGTCATCGCGGCGCCGGGCTTCCAGGGCTTCCCGCCGATCGACGGGACGAACGCCCAGACGTTCATCACCCTGAGCTTCGACCAGCGCGTCTGCCTCATCGGGAACACCGAGTACGCGGGCGAGATCAAGAAGTCGGTCTTCACCGTCCTCAACTACCTCCTCCCGCTCGACGGCGTCCTCTCCATGCACGCCTCCGCGAACGTCGGCCCGAAGGGCGACTCGGCCCTTTTCTTCGGCCTCTCCGGCACCGGCAAGACGACGCTCTCGGCCGACCCGAACCGGAGCCTCATCGGCGACGACGAGCACGGCTGGAGCGACGAAGGCGTCTTCAACATCGAGGGGGGCTGCTACGCGAAGGTCATCGCCCTCTCGCCGACGGCCGAGCCCGAGATCCACTCCACGACCCACCGTTTCGGCACGATCCTCGAGAACGTCGTCTTCGACCCGGTCACCCGGAAGATCGACCTCGACGACGAGACGATCACCGAGAACACCCGCGGCTCCTACCCGCTCGAGTTCATCGCGAACGCCGTCCCCGAGAAGAAGGCCGGCCACCCGAAGAACATCATCTTCCTCACGTGCGACGCGCAGGGCGTCATGCCCCCGATCGCGCGCCTCACCCCCGACCAGGCGCTCTACCAGTTCATCTCGGGCTACACGTCGAAGATCGCCGGCACCGAGGCCGGCCTCGGCAAGGAGCCCGAGCTGACGTTCTCGGCCTGCTTCGGCGGGCCGTTCATGGTCCACCACCCCTACTTCTACGCCGACCTCCTGAAGCGAAAGATCGAGCGCTACGGCGTCAGCTGCTGGCTCCTGAACACCGGCTGGGTCGGCGGCCCGTACAACATCGGTAAGCGGATCTCCATCCGCTACACCCGCGCGCTCCTGAACGCCGCCCTCGACGGCACGCTCCACGGCGTCGAGTACGTGAAGGACCCCGTCTTCGGCTTCGAGGTCCCGAAGAGCTGCCCCGGCATCCCCGACTCCGTCATGGACCCGTCCAGCTCCTGGCCCGACAAGGCGGCCTACCAGACCCGCTATCGCTCGCTCGCCGCCCGGTTCGTCGAGAACTTCAAGAAGTTCGAGGAGGGCTGCGCCCCCGAGGTCATCGCCGCGGGGCCGAAAGCCTGACGATCGGCACGATCTGACGCGACCCGGTTTCGAGGGGAGCCCGCGAGAGCGGGCTCCCCTTTCTCCTCAATCGTCGCGCCGTGATCGTCGCCGCATCGGTTAATGTCGCGGCCAGCACGACGCGGTGGTGAAGGAATCCCCGCCGGGAGGTTCGCCCGGTGACTCTGACTCGAGACAGCGGTGGCGCTGCGCCCACTTCCGGGCGCGACGGGTGGCTCTTCGTCCTGCCGCTCCTGTCGACTCCCCTCCTGACCGCCGCGATCGGGACGGCGGTCCGTGCGATGGCCGGGTCGGGGCAAGGCCGCGCGCTCCCGCCGGGCGAGATCGCCGCGCAGCTCGTCGTCGGCTACGCCCTCCTCGCCCTCTCGCGGCACCCTCTCCCCTTCCTCTTCGCGCAGGCCGTCGTCATCGCCATCCCGCACGCGGCCCAGGCGCTCCGCGTCGCGATCCTCGCCGGGCCGATTCGCCTCGCCGACCTCCGGGCGGCTCCCGAGCTGGTGCGGGTCCTGGACCTCCGCTGGACGATGTCGCTCGCCGGGCCGTTCTGCGTCCTCGCCGCGCTTCTCTTCGCGAACCGCGGGTTCCGGCGTGGCCCCGCCGTGGCGGCGGCCGGCCTGTCCGCGCTCCTCGCCGGGGCCCTCTTCGTCCGCCCGGCCGCCGTCGCCGCCCTCGCGGACGGCGGTCGACCGTACGTGCCCTGGAGCCACGTCGACAACATGCGCCAGCAGGGGCCCGTCGGCTACCTTCTCGGCGAGCTGGCCCGGCAGAGGATCGAGCGCCAGGGGCCGCCGACGATCGACGCCGTTCGGGCCGCCCTCGCCGAGGCCCCCGCGCGCCCCCGCGAGGGAGCCGGGAGTGGGGCGTCGCGCTCCCGCCGGCCCGTCGTCCTGATCCTCCTCGAGTCGTTCTGGGACCCGGCCCGGCTCCGTTCCGCGGGCCTGAGCGGAGACCCGTTCGCGCCACGCTTCCGCGAGCTCTGGTCGGCTGCCGGCGAGAGCGCCGCCCTCAGCCCGGAGTTCGGGGGCGCGACGGCGAACGCCGAGCTGGAGGTGCTCTGCGGCATCCCGACGCGCCTCGTCTTCCCGGGCGTCGTCTTCGCGTCGGGCCTCGCGTCCGATCTGCCGTGCCTCCCGAGGCTCCTGGCGCGCGGAGGCCTTCGGGCGGAGGCCCATCACCCGAACGTCCCCTCGTTCTGGAGCCGCGCCCGCGCCTACCCCCGTCTCGGCTTTACGAGGTTCTTCTCGGCGGCCGACTTCGACCTGGACGACCTCAACGGCGACCTCCTCTCCGACGAGTCCCTCTACCGCCAGGCGTGGTCGCGGACGCGGAAAGGCCCGCCCGGCTCCGTCGCCCTCACGTACGTCCTCACGTACACCGGGCACTGGCCCTACGACCTGAACCCGGCGCGCCGCGCCTATGAGATCTCGGCCCGATCCGCCCCGGAGGTGGTGGGGCGGTACGCGAGCTCGGTCCTCCACTCCTCCCGGGAGCTCGCCGCGTTCGTCGACCGGATCCTCGACGACGAGCCGGACGCGCTCGTCGTCGCCCTCGGCGACCACCTCCCGTCCCTCGGAGCGACCGACGAGGCCTACCGCAAGTCCGGCCTCGTGGACGACCCGGACGCCGGCCTGTCGGCGTCGACGTTCCGGAGCCTGACGACCGTGCCGCTTCTCGTCGTCGACGGGAAGGCCGGCCCGCTCCCGCTGGGGACGATCAGCCAGTTCGAGCTCCCCGCCCTCGTCCTCGAGCGGCTCGGGCTTCCGGTCCCCGCGTGGATGTCCGCGCTCCTGCCGCCGCCCGGCTGGCACGTGAGGACGCGCGAGGAAGGGCTGCTCGTCCTGCCGCCGGACGGGACGGAGCACTACTGCCGGACGCCGGCAGAGGGGCCGGCCTGCGACGTCGGGTTCCGGTGGCTCGAGAGGGCACGCGTCCTCTCTCGCGACCTCGTGGAAGGGCGGCAGCACGCCCTGGCCCTCTTGGGGGACGTCAGCGCTCCGCCGGAGTGACGGCTACGCCGGGCGGCGCGCAGAATCGCCCCGGAGGAACCGATGAGACTCGCGTTGGCCCTCGCGCTCCTGCTCTCGCCGCTCGGCGCCCGCGCGGAGCGGCCCGCGGACCTGCTCCTCACGGGAGGAAAGGTCTGGACGGCCGACGCCGAGACGCCGCTCGCGGAGGCCGTCGCGGTGAGAGACGGCAAAGTCGTCTTCGTCGGGAGCGACGCGGAGGCCGCGGCGTGGAGAGGGCCGAAGACCGAGGTGATTCCGCTCGGCGGGCGCCTCGTCACGCCCGGCTTCGAGGACGCCCACCTCCACCTGATGAGCGGGGCGCGGAACCTCGAGCGGGTCGACCTGTCCGGGGAGGCGACGCTCGCGGGGCTGCAGGAGAGGATCCGACGCTTCGCCGCGGCAAACCCGAGGAGCCCGTGGGTCGTCGGGCGCGGCTGGGTCTACGGCACGTTCCCGGGCGGCCTGCCGACGAAGGAGCTGCTCGACGCGGTCGTCCCCGATCGGCCGGCCTACATGGACGGCTACGACGGCCACACCGGATGGGCGAACAGCCGGGCGCTCGCGCTCGCCGGAATCACGAAGGAGACGAAGGACCCGGTGAACGGCACCATCGTCCGCGACCCGAGGTCGGGTGAGCCGACGGGCGCCCTGAAGGAGGCCGCCGGCGACCTCGTCGAGGACCTCGTCCCCGAGCCCGACGCGGAGCGGCACTACGCGCTCCTGCTGAATGCGCTCGGGATCCTGAACCGCGGCGGGATCACGGCGATCCAGGACGCGGGATGGACGAAGGACGAGGCAGCGCGGTTCCTTCCTCTCCTCGAGAGGGCGCGGAAGGAAGGGAAGCTGACGGTCCGCGCGCGGCTCACCGTCGACCTCGACCCCGCCGAGCCCGCGCCGGGGATCGCGGAGGCCGTCCGCCTTCGGGGGCTGTATCGAGACGGGCCGATCGTCTTCGGCGGCGTGAAGGGATACGTCGACGGCGTGATCGAGGCGCACACCGCCGCGATGCTCGCGCCCTATTCCGACGACACGACTCTCGGCGCCGGGACGCCGCGATGGGACGGGGCCGCGCTCGAGAGCGCCGTCGCCGCGGCGGACCGGAGGGGGCTCCAGGTCTGGCTCCACGCGATCGGCGACCGCGGCATCCGGATGGCGCTCGACGCGTACGAGGCCGCGGCGAAGGCGAACGGCCCTCGCGACCGGCGGCACCGCGTCGAGCACGTCGAGGCCGTCTCCGCGGCCGACGCGCCGCGCTTCGGGGCCCTCGGCGTCGTCGCCGCCATGCAGCCTCTCCACGCGAACCCCGACCAGAACAACGCGGACGTCTGGTCGAAGAACGTCGGCCCCGAGCGCGAGAGCCGCGGGTTCGCCTGGAGGCTCGTCGAGGGGTCCGGCGGGCGGATCGCCTTCGGGAGCGACTGGCCCGTCGTGGCGCCCGACGTCATCCGGGGCGTCTCCTGCGCCGTCACGCGGAAGACGCCCGAGGGGACGCCCGCCGGCGGTTGGCAGCCGCACCTCGCGCTGACGCCCGAGAGCGCGCTCCGGCACTACACGATCGACGCCGCCTTCGCCGGCTTCGCGGAGAAGGAGCGCGGCTCGATCTCCGTCGGGAAGCGGGCAGACCTCGTCGTCCTCTCCCGCGACCTCCTCTCCGGCCCGCCCGAGGGGATCCTTCAGACCCGTGCCCTCCTGACGCTCTTCGGCGGGAAGCCCGTCTGGCGCGACCCATCGTTCTGACGGCGAGGTCCACGCCGTCGCGGTCTTCGACCCGGGCCTCGGGTCCGGGCCGCGTCGAGCACCCGTTCTCCCGGGGGAGCCGTCCTCTCCCCGTCGCGCGGGACACCTCACGCCAGGACTCGCGCGAAGAGGCGGCGGGGCCCCGGTCCCGGCGGTCCCTCGACGCGGCGGGCCGTTCCGTATCAGACTCCGCCCGGATGCCTCCGCCGCTTCCGATCCCCGAGTGCTACTGGGTCGTCCCGGGGCTCCTCCTGGCGGGCGAGTACCCGTTCTCGCTCGTGGAGGACGACGGGCGGGAGCGTCTTCGGGCGTTCCTCGACGCTGGCATCCGCCTTTTCGTCGACCTCACCGAGGTCCGCGAGAGCGGACGCCTCGGGGCGCTCGAGCCGTACGCCGAGACCCTGCTCGAAGAGGCCGCGGCCCGTGGGGTGTCGGTGCGGGTCGTGCGCCACGCGGTGAGGGACATGAGCGTGCCGCGGGACGGGACCCTGGAGCGGATCGTCGAGGAGCTGGAGGGGGCGGTCGCGCGCCGGGAGCCGGCCTACGTCCACTGCTGGGGAGGCATCGGCCGGACCGGCACGGCGGTGGCCGCGTTTCTCTCCCGCCGGCTCGGCCTGACCGGAGACGAGGCCCTCGACCTTCTCGACGCGCTCTGGCAGGAGGTTCCGAAGAGCGCCGTCTTCCCCGAATCGCCCCAGACGGACGAGCAGCGCCGGGCCGTTCGCGCGTTCGCCGGGAGGCGCGGCCCCGCGGGCCCGGGCGAGGGCGGATGAGCTCCCGGATCGAGTCCCCGACGAATCCCCGCGTCGCCGCGGCCTCGCGCGCGGTGCGGGAGGGCGAGGCTCTCCTCCTCGAGGGGGCGAGGACCCTGCGCGACGCGCTCGACGCCGGCGTCGTGCCCGACGTCGTCTTCGCCGCCCCCGACCTCGCTCCGATCGACGCGGCGGTCGCCGAGGACGCCCGCGCGGCGGGAGCCTCCGTGGTCGAGGTCTCCCAGCGCGTCCTCGCTCGCCTCTCGGAGCTCGGCTCGACGCGCGCGCTCGTCGCGCTCGCGCCCGTCCCGTCCGCCCGGCTCGAGTCGCTCTCGCGCGCCGCGCTCGTCCTCCTCCTCGACGGCCTCCAGGACCCGGCGAACGTCGGCGCGATCCTCCGCGCGGCCGAGGCGTTCGGCGCGGGCGGCGTGATCCTGACCCCGGGGACGGCCTCCCCGTACGCGCCGAAGGCGTTCCGCGCCTCGTCCGGCAGCGCCCTCCGGGTCCCGGTCGTCCGGAACGTCCTGTCGACCGACGCGGTGCGATGGGTCCGCTCGAGGGGCGCCCTCCTCATCGGAGCCGATGCGCACGGCGGCGAGGAGCCGACAGCCCTCGCCGGCGTCGCGCCGCTCGTCCTCGCGATCGGCTCCGAGGGGCACGGCCTCTCGGCGCCGCTCGTCGCCGCTCTCGAGAGGCGCGTGACGATCCCGCTTTCGCCGCGAGTCGAGTCGCTCAACGCGGCGGTCGCGACCGGGATCCTCCTCTACGCGCTCTCCCCGAAGACCTCCGCGGAGAAGCGATAGAGCGCCGCGGGAGGGCTCCCCTCCTTCCAGGAATCCTCGGGGAGACCCGCCTTCAGGCAGACCTGCGCGAGGAGGGTCGGGACGTCCCAGCCCCACTCCGGGGCGACCTGCGGCAGCAGGAGGCCGGAGCGCGAGCCCTTCCTCACGACGACGCCGTGGACCCCGATCTCGAGCTGCCGGAGGGGGTCGGAGACCTCGTCGAGCGGGCTCAGGACGGAGACCTCGACCGAGAGCCACCGCAGGTCCCGCGCCTGGGCCGGCGCGAAGCGCGGGTCGCGCACGAGCGCCGCGACGGCATTCGTCTCGACGTCCTCGGCGAGCGGGCGCCACGGCTCGACGCTCCCGATGCAGCCGCGGAGCCGGCCGTCCCGTCTCCAGGTGACGAACGACGCGCCCGGCTCGGCGAGGCGCCCGGCCGGCGGCGGCAGCTCGCGCTTTCCCTCCGGGAGGCCGAGGGCCCGCGCGGCGGCGTGCCGCGCCCGCTGGATCAGATCGTCCCTTTCGGCGTCGGTGAGCATCGTCTGGCCCCTTTCCGTCACGCCGGAACGACCGGCGCGCCGAAGCCCGCCTCGGCGAGGAGGCGGACCGCCGCCGCCTCGAACCCCTCGAGGTGGCCCGTGAAGAAGTGGTCCGCCCCCGGAACGGACGCGGCCCGGAAGCCGTGGCGCTCCGCCGTCTCGAGGGCCAGCGCGCCGGCGCCGAACGAGTCCTCCCCGCCCTGGACCCAGACGACGTTGCGGCCCTCGAGCGCGCGCGCCTCCTCCTCGTCCCAACGGTCCAGCGGCACCCCGATCAGGAGGAGGACGTGCGGGGCGACCGAGACGGCCGCCCGCGCCGCGCAGAGCGACCCGAACGAGAAACCGGCGAGGGCGAGCGGCCCGGACGGCTGTCGTTCCCGGACCCAGTGCACGGCGGCGACGAGGTCGTCGGTCTCGCCGCGCCCCTCGTCGTAGCTCCCCGCCGAGGCTCCGACTCCCCGGAAGTTGAAGCGGAGGGCGGAGAGGTGGAGCCGGTCCGAGAAGACCTTCGCGGCGCGGTGGACGACCTTCGTGTGCATCGTCCCGCCGAAGAGGGGATGTGGGTGCGCCACGACGGCGGCCCCGCGCGGCCGGACCGGAACGCGCAGGAGCGCCTCGAGGTCCCCGGCGGGCCCGGGCAGCGTCAGGGACTGCATTCGGACGGTGCTCACGGCGTTCCCGAAGTTAGCATGCGCGGAGTGAACGAAGTGACCGAGGGGACCGGGACCGCCCTGGCCCTTCCCGCGCCGTCGCCGCGGCTGGAGCGCGCGATCGTCCTCGCGCTCGTCGTCCTGTCGGCCGCCCTGGCGCTCTGGCATCTGGCGGGCGACGCCGCGACGGCCGACGAGCCGGTTCACGTCGCCGCGGCCGTCGAGATCGCGCGCGAGGGGACCGGACGCTGGAACCCGGAGCACCCGCCGCTCGCCAAGGCGCTCGCCGGCCTCTCGCTCGCGGGCCTTCCGCTCCGCCCGGCCGACGACCCGCTCCGCTCCGCCGCCGGTCCCGCTCGCCTCCTCCGGTTCCTCTTCGCGAACGAGACGCCGGCCGAGACGATCCTCTTCCGGGCCCGGCTCCCCTTCGTCGCGCTGCTCGCGGCGCTCCTCCTCGCCGTGCGGGGCGAGGCGCGGAGGCGATGGGGGCCGTGGGCGGGAATCACGGCCCTCGCCTTCGCCGCGCTCGAGCCGAACCTGAACGCCCACGCCGGGGTCGTCCACACCGACCTCGCGGTCACGCTCTTCGTCGTCCTCTCGCTCTCGCCCCTCGCGCGCCTCGCCCGGCCCGAGGCGAGGCGGGCCACGGCCCTCCTCGGCCTCCTCTGGGGGCTCGCGTTCCTCTCGAAGTACAGCGCGCCGCTCCTCGCCCTCGCGACGCTCCCGTTCCTCGCCGCCGACGCGACGCCGAGGCGGCAGGACTTCGGGCGCCTCCTCCGCCGCCTCGCGGCGGCCGCGTCGATCGCGCTGGCCGTGACGCTCGCCGGCTTCGCGTGGGCCGGTCGCAGCCAGACGCCCGAGGACCGGCGGGCGATCGCCGTCGAGAGGCTCGAGCTGAAGGGGCGCTCGCCGGCCGCGGCCCGGCTCGCGATCCGCGCCGGTGACCTCCTGCCGCCGCTCGGGAACGTCCTGACGGGAGCGCTCTCCGTCGCGCTCCAGAGCGAGGTCGGCGCCGGCGTGAACTACCTCCTCGGCACCGTCTCGCGCGAAGGCTCACCCTGGTACTTCCCCCTCGCCCTCGCGGTCAAGACGCCCCTCGGCCTCCTCCTCGGCCTCGGCGTCGCGCTCTCCGCGCGCCCGGGCCGCCGCCTCGCCGCGGTGGCCGGCACCGCGCTCCTCCTGTTCCTCCTCCTCTCCTCTCGGACGACGTACAACATCGGCGTCCGACACGCGCTCCTCGCCTTCCCGCTCTTCGCGATCACCGCGGGCGCCGCCGCCGCGGGCCGGGCGGACCCGGCGGACCGGCGATCCGCGAGCCTGCGGCGCGGAGCCGCGGTCGGCGCGCTCCTCGTCGCCGCGCTCGAGGCGGCGGTGGCCCACCCGCACCCGTTCTCGTTCTTCAACGCCCTCGCGGGAGGAGCCGAAGGGGGCCGGCGCTTCTTCGCCGACAGCAGCCTCGACTGGGGACAGGACCTCCTCCGGCTGAAGGCCGTCGCCCCCGCGCTCGCACCCGACGGCCTCGCGACCATCGTCTTCGGGGGCGACCTCCCCTCGCGCCACGCGCCGCTCCTCCGCCCGCCGCGGCCCGGCGAGGAAGACCGACCCGGCGCGATCCTCGCGATCGGCGAGGCGCCTTTCGCGCTCGGCCCGGAGCTGCTTCGGGCGAAGGGGGCGACCGGAGACGCCGACCGGCTGGAGTCGATCCGGACGGCCTTGCGCGAGCGTGGCCGACGCATCGGGACCGTCGGCGGGTCGATCGGAGTCTGGCGGATCGAGAGCGCTCCCCCGCGCTGATCCCGCCGGCTACGGCCTCCCGGCCGGCCCGTCGACCCAGGAGAGCTCGCGGAGGATCACCTGCCCGTTCAGGCGCGGCCGGAACTCGAGCCTCGCGTCGACCCCGTAGGTCCTTCGGCGGTTGAAGAGCGGGATCAGCGGGAGATCCTCGAGGACGACGCGCATCGCCTCGTGCAACGCGTCGAGCCTCCGCGCCGGGGAGAGGATCGCCCCGGCCCGTTCGACCGCTTCGTCGAGCCGCGGGTTGGCGTAGCCGCCGAAGTTCGAGACTCCCCAGCTCCGGCCCTGCCGCGTGTGGAGGAGGGCGTCGAAGAGATGCGACGCGTCGCCGTTGCACGACCAGCCGACCGAGAAGAAGGGGCTCTCTCCCCGCTCGAGACGAGCCGAGAGGATGTGCCACGGGAGGCTGGCGACCGTCGTCCGGATGCCGACCCGCGCGAGCTGCGCGGCGAGGACTCTCCCGACGCTCGGGGCGAATGCCTCCGCCATGTCGAGCGTCACGTCGAACCCTTCACCCAGCCCCGCCCGACGCAGCAGCGCCCGGGCCCGATCCGGGTCCGGCCGAGGCTCGCCGCCGTCGGGGAGGTGGCCGAAGACCGAAGGCGGAACGACCTGGTCGACGGGGACCGCCTCGACCCCCGAAAGGTCGACGAGCTCCTGCGGGTCGATGGCGAGGTAGATCGCCCGGCGCACGTCGCGGGAGCGGAGCGGACCGGGCACGTCGAACCGCGTCCCGAGGAGGACGACGACGAGCCCCGGGTGGCTCACGAACCGGACGTTCTTCCCCGCGCCGTCCAGGTCCTTCCGCTTGAGCTCCCGCGCGAGGTGGAGCTCCCCCGCCGCGAGCGCGGCGGCCCGCGCGGTCGCGTCGGGAAGGACCCGGAAGCGCGCCTCCCGGATCGGCGGCGCGCCGTCCCGGTAGCGCTCGTTCGCCACGAGGCGGAGCTCCTTCCCCGGCACCCACGAGACGAATCGGTAGGCCGCCGTCCCGACCGGAACGGTGACCTCCTCGGGCGTCCCGGCCGGGACGATTCCGACCCCCGCGAGCTTGTTCAGCAGGACCGGCTCCGGCACCGACGTGCCGATCTCGAGCGTCTCGTCGTTGACGGCCTCGATCCTCTCGAGCGACTCGAGGTGCGGCGCGGCCCGGAAACGGCGGGCGCGCTCGAGGCTGAACTTCGCGTCTCGCGCCGTCAGCGGAAGGCCGTCGTGGAAGCGCACGCGAGGACGTAGACGGAAACGCCACGTCAGGTCGTTCGGGTTGCTCCACCCCTCGGCGAGCGCCGGGACGACGCGCATCTGCGGGTCGAACGTGACGAGCGGCTCGTAGACGTTCGCGAGGACCGAGTGGGTGACGCTGTCGTCGTGGCGATGCGGATCGAGCGTCCGCACGTCCTGCTCCATCGCGACCAGGAGCGCGGGCGGAGGGGGCTGCGCGCCGCACGCGCCGAGCGCGACCGAAAGGAGGACGACGGCCCGGGCCGACCGACGCACCATGCCCGATTCTAGTGCGCGGACCGGCCGGAACGCGGCACGTCCCGCAGACCCGGACGACAGCTCACGCCTTCAGCGAGCCGTCCCCGGCCCGTACCCCGTGATCACGTACGAGCCGCTCTTGGCGTCCCGGCGGAGCGTGATGACCCGGTGCTTCTGGGCCGACTCGAGGAGGTCGGAGAAGGCGCGGAACCCGTAGTACGACTCGGAGAAGCTCGGGTTCTTGCGCTGCATCGTCTGCTTGACCATCGAGCCCCAGAGGATCTCCTTGTTCTCGCGCTGGAGCGCCTGCATCGACTCGATGAGGAGCGAGAAGACCTCTCGGCTCTTCTCCGGGAGCCCCGCGACGGCCGGGACCTTCACCTGCTCGCGGACGAGGTCCTCGTAGTAGATGAACTCGTCGCAGTTCTCGATCAGGAGCTCGGACGTCGAGCCCTTCACGCCGAAGCCGAGGACGGTCTTGTTGTTCTCCTTCAGCTTCGAGACGAGGGGCGAGAAGTCCGAGTCGCCCGAGCCGATCACGAAGGTCGTGATGTGCTCCTTGTTCGAGGCCAGGTCCATCGCGTCGACGACCATCCGGATGTCGGCCGAGTTCTTCCCGGTCATCTTGTGCTGCGGTATGTCGATCAGCTCGAAGGCCGACTCGTGGAAGGCCCGCTTGTACTCCGCGTACCGGGACCAGTCGGCGTAGGCCTTCTTGATGACGATCTTCCCCTTGTCGAGGAGGCGCGAGAGGAGCAGCTTGACGTCGAACTTCGGGTGCCCGCTCTCCCTGAGGCCGATGATGACGTTGTCGATGTCGATGAAGAGGGCGAGCTTCTGGTCTTCCTGGCTCATGCTCACTGGGGGTGCGGCGGGGACGACGGTCTCGACGATCGTCGTCGTGGCGGGAGAGAAGGCCTCGGTCTCGAAGAACGTGACGTCGGCGGCGGGGGTGGCGGCCGCCTCCGCGGCGGCCGTGGCGCCCGACTTCGTCGACCGGCGACGGCGGCGCGTGGGACGGGTTTTCTGGCTGGCTTCGTTCAAGCGTCTCATATTACGACACATGCGAGAATCGAACGGATGCCGATCAGCGATTCATCGAACGAAGGAGTCGAGGCCCTCCGCGCGGCGGTCGTGGCCGTCGACGTGACCGGACGGGGTGCCCTCGCGGTCTCGGGTCCCGATGCCGCGGAGCTCCTCCACGGCCTCGTCACGAACGAGGTGAAGGCCCTGCCCCCCGGGTCGGGCTGCCACGCGGCGCTCCTCACGCCGAAGGGGAGGATGCGGGCCGAGCTCGCCGTCCTCCGCGTCTCGGAGTCCGAGGTCCTCCTCGACTGCGACCCCTCCCTCGCCGAACCGCTCCTCGGAATCCTCCAGGGCTACGTCCCGTTCAGCCGGTCGGTCCTTCGGGACCAAACGAGCGAGACCGGCGTCGTCCACCTCGAGGGCCCGACCGCGGCCGGGGTCCTGCTCGCCGCGGCCCTGCCCGAGCCCGCGCCGGACGACTACGCGCATGCCGCCGGCTCGCTCGACGGCGTCCCGGTCCGCGTCGTCCGCGTCTCGCGCGCCGGCGAGCCGGGCTTCGACGTTCGCACCTCACCGACCGCCGTCCCCGCGCTCCTCGACCTCCTCTCCTCCCGCGGGGCCGCACTCGTCTCCCCCGACGTCCTCGAAGCGGGCCGGATCGAGGCCGGCCTCCCCCGCTGGGGCGCCGAGCTGACGGAGACGACGCTCCCGAACGAGGCCGGCCTCGAGCGGACCGCGATCTCCTATACGAAGGGGTGCTACCTCGGACAGGAGACGGTCGCGCGGATCCGGACCTACGGCCACGTGAACCGGCGGCTCGTCGCGCTCCTCCTGCCGATCGGCAGCGCCGCCGCCCCGGGCGACGACGTGCGCGCCGGCGAAGAGACCGTTGGAAACGTGACGAGCGCGGTCGATTCCTCCCGGCGCGCAGCGCGGGTCGCTCTCGCCTACGTGAAGAAGGGGCACGACGAGCCCGGGACGGCGCTCGCCGTGGCGACGAAGGAGGGCGCGGCCGCGGGACGCGTGGCCGCCGTCCCGCTTGGGCGCTGAAACTCGCGCCCGCGAGCCGGGCGCCGCTCCCTACGTCGCGCTCCTCTTCGTCCAGCTCTTCTTCGGGACGCTCCCCGTCTTCGGCAAGATCGCCATGCGGGAGATGGAGCCGTTCGCGCTCGCGGCCTTCCGTGCCCTCTTCGGGGCCCTCTTCCTCTCGCTCGCGGCCCGAGCCTTCTCGGGCCCCGAGCCGCGCCAGACGCTCCGGGAGAAGGGAGAGGTGGCGCTCCTCTCGCTCCTCGGCGTCGTGGCGAACCAGGTCCTCTTCATCACCGGCCTCTCGCTCACGACCGCCACCCACGCCACGCTCCTCGTGGCGACCGTCCCCGTCTTCACGATCCTCGTCGGGCTCCTCTCGCGGAGGGAGCGCCCCTCGCCGCGGCGGCTCCTCGCCGTCCCGATCGCGTTCGGCGGCGTCCTCTTCCTCCTCGACCCCGCGAACCTCTCGTTCCGCCACGGGACGTTCGTCGGCGACCTCCTCGTCACGCTCAACTCCGTCGCCTACGCCTGGTTCCTCGTCCGGGCGCGCGACGTCCTCGTCCGCCGCCCCGCCCTCTCGTTCGTGTCCCAGGCGTTCCGGTACGGGGCCCTGCCGATCCTCCTCCTCGCCCTCCCGGGGCTCTCGCGCCTCCGCCCCGCCGAGCTCTCCGGTCCGGCCCTCGGATCGCTCGTCGGCGTCGTCCTCCTCGGGACGGTCGGCTCCTACGCCCTGAACGCCTGGGCCCTCGCCCGGACGAGCGCCTCGACGACGGCGTTCTTCATCTACGTCCAGCCGGTCTTCGCGGGAGCGTTCGCCTTCTTCGCGCTCGGCGAGGAGCCCTCGCCCCGGATCTTCGGCGCCGCCGCCCTCATCTTCGCCGGCGTCGCCCTCGCGATCTGGCCCGCCCGGAAGCCCCCGGCCTCCTGACCCGGCCCGGAATCCTCCTTGCCCCATGACCCGCGTCATACGCGGGCCCTTCTCAGCGGACCCGGGCCTCCCTAGAGTCCGTCCATGCTCTCGACGCTGAACCTCCGCGCCCTCGGCTGGGCACTCCTCGCCTCGGCCCTCCTCGCGGCATCCGTCGTCGCGGGCTCGAGGAACCTGCAGAACTTCGACGGGGCGCTCGCGGCCTACCTCTTCGCGACGCTCTTCGCGGCGTTCGGCATCGTCTACCGCTACGCCGTCTGGCTCCAGCGTCCGCCAACGCGGCTCTATTGGCGGGCCGGCTGGCGCCTCCTCTTCTCCCCCCGCTTCCCCGCCTACCTCGCCGAGCTCGCCCGCCGCCTCGTCGACGAGCTCGCGCTCCAGCGCTTCATCTGGAAGCGGAGCCCGAAGCGGGGCCTCGCGCACGTCCTCCTCGCGTGGGGCTGCCTCTCGGCCTTCGCGATCACGGTCCCGCTCGTCTTCGGCTGGGTCCACTTCACGCTGAAGAACGGCACGATCGACGTCTACTGTCCCTGATCACCTGAGATCGCGGGATTCTGAACAAGAGCCGGCTGAAGGGTAGTCAGCATCTTCCCCGCCGCCGCGGAGCGGCGGCGGGCGAGGTGGTGTGTCGTAAGGTGGGCGACGGGGTCGGGCGGACGAGAGAAGGGCCCCGACTGTTGACGCAGCCGGGACCCGAGGGCCGGGGAAAACCGAAGTAGGTGCGCAGAGGTTTTCACGGTCGGATCTGGAAGTCGAGCCCGGCGGTGAGGCTGTCTGCAAGGGACTGGTCGCGTTGGGCTTCGGCGTCTGTGCGAGAGGTGCGAGCGGCCGTTCGTGATCTGCCATGAGTGCGACCGGGGCAATGTGTACGGAAGTGTTGCGTGCCAGGTCTCGGCGCGGCGGGAGAGTCAGCGGCGCTCGAATCGGCGGCACCAGCAGAGCCGGGCGGGACGGCACGACCACGCCGACCGCCAGGCCCGGTACCGCCGGAAAGCGCCCGGCGAGAAAGTGACGGATCAGGGTAGAGACGGAGAGGGGAAGGCGGTCACCGTGGCGGCACGGCCGGAGAGGCGCCCGAGCGCTCCGGCGCGGGAGGTGACCGATGGACAGACCCGGTCCGGTCATCGTCGCCGGGTGTCGGCGGCGGCGTGCAGCGTGGCGGAGTGCATCGTCTGCGGGGCGTCCCACCCGTGGACGGACCCGTTCCACGAGCTGGGAGTAGGCCGTGATCCCGCAAGAGACCGTCGTGGAGATCCGGAGGCTGTTCTACGGCGAGCACTTCCCGGTGGGAACGATCGCCGCGACCCTGGGCGTGCACCACGAGACGGTGGAACGGGCGATCGGCAACGCGGAGTTTCACGGGCCGCGGCCGGCCGAACGGGCCTCGGTGACGGCGCCGTTTCGGGAGTTTCTGGCCGGGACGCTGGGGCAGTACCCGCGTCTGAGGGCGACGCGGCTCTACGAGATGGTCCGGCAGAGGGGATACGCCGGGAGCGTGGTCCAGCTGCGGCGGGCCGTGAGGGAGCTGCGGCCGGTGGCGCCGGAGGCTTTCCTGAAGCTGCGGAAGTTTCCCGGGGAGGAGGCCCAGGTGGACTGGGCGCACTTCGGCACCGTGAAGGTGGGGCGGGCCGAGAGGCGCCTGTCGTGCTTCGTCCTGACGCTGTCCTACTCGCGGGCGCTGTACCTGGAGTTCTTCTTCGACCAGCACCTGGAGAGCTTCCTGGCCGGGCACGTCAACGCCCTGACGGACCTGGGCGGGGTGCCGAGGACCTTCCTGACCGACAACCTGGCCTCGGCCGTCCTGGAGAGGGCCGGGTCCCACGTCCGCTTCAACCCGCGCTACTCGGAGCTGTGCGCCCACTACCACGCGGCCCCACGTCCGTGCGCCGTGGGGCGAGGGTCGGAGAAGGGGCGGGTGGAGCGGGCCATCCAGTACGTGCGCCACGGCTTCTTCGCGGCCCGCCCTTTCACCACTCTCGAGGACTTCAATCGCCAGGCTCTTCTCTGGCGCAACGAGGTGGCCCACGCTCGGCCGTGGCCCGGCGACGACCGGATCACGGTGGCCGAGGCCTTCGCGCAGGAGCGCTCGGCGCTTCTGCCTCTGCCGGCGCACCCCTTCGAGACGACGCGGCTCGTGCCGGCCGCGCGGAGCAAGACGATCTACGTCCGCTTCGACCTGAACGATTACTCGATCCCTCCCGAGGCCGTCGGCCGGCCCCTGACGCTGGCCGTGACGTCGACGAGCGTGAGGGTCCTCTCGGGCGCCGAGGAGATCGCCCGGCACCCCCGCTGCTGGGACCGTCACGCCGTGGTGGAGGTCGCCGCCCACAAGGACGCCCTGCTGAGGGAGAAGAGAAAGGCCCTCGGCTCGACCGGCTCGGGGCGCCTTTCGGCCTGCGTGCCGAAGGCGGAGGTCTTCCTGTCGGCCGCCGTGAAGCGGGGCGCCTCGCCGGGGGTGGAGACCCGACGCCTTCTGGCGCTCCTTCGCGACTACGGGGCCGAGGCGCTGGCATGGGCCGTGGAGGAGGCCCTTTCGCGGGGGACGCCCCGCGCCGCCTCGGTCCACTTCCTGCTCGAGGCCCGTCGCCGCTCGCGTCGTTTCCGCACCGCCCCTCCGCTGGACCTGCGCTCGCGGCCCGAGCTGGACCAGATGCACGTCACACCCCACGCGCTGGAGACCTACGATGGCCTCGCCGACTCCGAAGACTGACCTGCCCGCCGAGCTCTCCTCCCTCGGCCTGCACGCCACGGCCGCATCCCTCGACGACTTCCTCTCCCGCGCCACCAGGGCCCACTGGCCCGCCCGCCAGCTCCTCGAGGAGCTCGTCCGCGTCGAGCTGGACGCCCGGGCCCGCCGGAGCCTGCAGAGGCGTCTGCTGCGCTCGCGCATCGGATCCTTCAAGCCCCTCGCAGACTTCGACTGGAACTGGCCGAAGAAGATCGACCGCCCCCTGATCGAGCGCGCCCTGACGCTCGATTTCCTCCGCGACGGCCGCAACCTCGTCCTGGTCGGCGCCAACGGCCTGGGCAAGACCCTCCTGGCCAAGGCCATCGCCCACCACGCCGTCCTCTCCGGCTACTCCGTCGTCTTCCGCACCGCC
>Ga0209604_1000261_pt1 | contig 51375 bp, 42 predicted proteins | sample AD_UKC097_MetaG_FD_184405 | JGI IMG/M metagenome (GOLD analysis project Ga0209604, IMG submission 184405) | Active sludge microbial communities of municipal wastewater-treating anaerobic digesters from USA - AD_UKC097_MetaG (SPAdes) (version 2) | ecosystem: Engineered > Bioreactor > Anaerobic >...
AGACTGTAGCCCAGATCAACGCGCGAACTAAAGGCAGATATGCCATCTGTGCGGTCGGCGAAGCGCGCCATATCACCACTGGATTGATCTCGTATGACGAGGCCGCCCTCAGTGATGCCAGGGCCAAGATAGCCGCAATCGCCAGAACATTTGTTCTGGACATCTTTGAAAAGGTTGGAAAGCTCGGTGATGCCGCGGGCGGAAAACCGGCGGTCACGGGAGATGCACCGGCGCCGGTTCCCAGCCCCAAGGTGGTGGCCGGTGCGGAGTCCATGGCCGTGTACCTTGCCGCGGTTACTTCGGGTGAAGTGAACGACGCTCTTCCGATTGCCACCACTTACACCGGAGACAAACGAGAGTCCTGGCAAAATGTTCTGGTCTGCATGTCTGAAGAAAGCCTTGGACTTGCGGTGAAGCAGATCGCCCAGAGCTCCAGCGATGAGGTTTCGAAAGAGGAACTGGATAACATGCAGACCGCGATGGATTTCGTTTTCGGCAACACCAGCAGCATCAAGGATGAACTGCTCGGATTGAACCCCAATGCGATGGGTGCGGCCGCCGAAAAGAAGGTCAAGGATCTGAGCGATTCATCTTCCGCGAAATAATCGGTCAGTGTAACAGGTCGTCGTCGGCGCGGTCTTCCAGAGATTTCGGGATTGGTTCGTCGAACTCCTCGTAAAGATTCATTAATTCATTGACGATTGCGAACTCGACCTCGCGGCGGAGATCCTCCGGGGTCCGAGACATGCGCTCGACGTTGCGCTTGAAAATGACGATGGTCGGGGGCGGTTCGACGGTGGTGAAGACTCCTTCCTGCTCGGGTGGAAGATCCAGGTAGCTGGTGGCAAGTGGCGAAAGACCGGTCTCGGCGAACTCCTCAAGCGTGGGAAGGTCGTCAACACGCATGATGACGTCCTCGAACCCTGAACCGCATTCAAGGGAGATCTGCTTGAACGCCCCGGCGACCATCTCTTCAAAAAGCTCGTCCGACTCCTCGCGGAAGGGCATCGGAAAGTTTTCCGAGTCGAGCTGGGCGGCGGTGCGATAGTTCACATCGGCTTCGATATACCGTCCGTCGAATTCGGCGATCACGGCCGCGGCGTAGTGGGCCTCGGCGTTTCTGCCGTCCAGGAAAATGGCCTGCTGGCAATCGGCCTTGGCCGCTTTCATGTCGCACAGTTCGATGCAGCAGCGCGCGCGCGCCGACCAGAGGTCGGACCAGGTTGGATCGAGGTCCAGCGCCTCGCCGTAGATTTCCCATGCGTGCTCGGGGTCGCCGGCCCGCATGGCCGCGTCGCCCATCAGAGCCAGGATGTCCGCCGACTCGGGGTACATCGTTTCGAGGCGGTTCAGGATTATCCACGCCTCCTCGAACTGTCCGTCAAATATCATTTCACGCACTGCCGCAAGCTGCGCCGGCAGGCTGTCATCAAATTCAGCCATTAAACAATACCTTTTCAGCAGCCTTCGACCATGCGGTCGATGACCTCCTGGACAACGGCCGAGTGCCGGTCCTCGCAGAAGATTCGGAAGCACCGGCGCGGCCGTGCCTGCCTGACGTACATGTCGCTGTACTGTTCGACCGGAAGAACCCGCGCCGAACCGCCGGGCGTCACCTGGCGGATTCTGATGGACGGATCGTCGCCACAGGCCCGTCCGCGAGCGAAGTATTTAGAGAAAGACAGCATCGAATCGAGCACGATGGCGGTCTCGGGCAGCGCCATCTCGATCCTGTCCTGGATACGCGCGAGCCGATCGGCCTGGTCGCCCCAGACCTCGTACACCAGACGCGGGATGTCCTGGCTGCAGATCCGTCGCGCGTTGTCGTTGTCCGAATCCTTCAGATGGTTCATCAGCCACGCGTCGTCGAATTCGACAAAGCGCGACAGATCGTCGGACATGCGCAGGCCGGTCGCGTCCAGGAAACGCCCGAGCAGTCTGTGGTAGACCTGCGTCCTGGGGTGACTGTAGACCATCAGGTACATGTGGTGGCGCGACAGCAGGAAATCCTCAAGGGCGAAGACCGCGTTGCTTTCCAGAGTCAGCACGGCGCGGCCGTCCTCGAACGTGGCGCCCATGTGCGACAGGATCCAGTCCTTCTCGAACCTGCCGTACGTGACGCCCGTGAAATAGGAGTCGCGCAGCAGATAGTCCATCCTGTCCACGTCCAGTTCACCCGAGATCATCTGCCTGAAGAGGGGCAGGGTGTCGATCGACCCGAACGTGAACGGCTCGTTGTGCGTGGTGCTGGAAACCGGGCTCAGAACGGCCTCGACATGTTCGGGCAGGACGCCCAGGTCCGCGAACTCGCTGGCGATCAGGTCGCTGATGTCGGTCCGCCGCAGAAGAATGCGGGTGATCACCTCGTGATCAATGTCCACGTTCCCCGGTTCGCGGTCGGTAACGCACGCGATGTCGGGCAGCAGTCGTTCGCCCGTGTGCGACATCGGCGGGTGGCCCAGGTCGTGAAGCAGGCCGGCAAGACGGACGGTCTGCCTGAGACGGGCCAGATCGGCGCCTGGCACACGCCCGTCCAGGTCACGGGCAACCACGTCGAACGCAAGTCCGGCGAGGTGCATGGTGCCCAGACTGTGCAGGTATCTGGAGTGGCTGGCGCCTGGAAACGTGTATTCCGAGAAGTCCAGTTGACGAATTCCGCGCAGCCTCATGAAAAGAGGGTGCAGGATTACGCGCATCTCGGCGGGCGAGACGATGACCGGACCATGAATGGGATCACGAATTTCCATCGGGGTTCCAGCGGAAATGCCGGCTCAGGACTGCCAGGTCACGTCGCCGCGCCTGATTGTCATGACGGGCTTTCCGATCAGTTCCTGTCCGTCGAACGGGGTGTTGCATCCGCAGGTGACCATATCGGCCGCGCTCACCGTCCACTTTGCCGTCCGATCGAGCAGCACGAAGTCGGCCGGCATGCCGGTCCGGATCTCGCCGCCCGGAATTCCCATGATTCCGCGAGGCGCCGTGGACAGCGCCCGGATGACGGTGGAGAAACCCAGTTCGCCGCGCGCCGCCAGCGTGTTCAGCACCGACCATGTGAGCTCTATCGAGGCTGCGCCGGTCGTCGCGAGATCGAACTCGACTTCCTTCTCCTCGATGACGTGCGGGTCGTGGTCCGACACGACTATGTCGATCACGCCTTCCTCAAGCGCCTTCAGCAGTTCGCGACGGTCGGACTCGGCCCGCAAGGGCGGCCATACCTTGGTCATCGCGTTGTAACCGGCGTTGGCGTCTTCGTTGAGCGCCAGGTTGTGCACCGAAACGGACGCGAACACGTTGACGCCTCGCGCCCGCGCATCCCTGATCAGGCGGACGCCCGCCGCGCTGGAAACCTTGGCCAGCAGCGTCTTCGTGCCGGTCAGTTCAGCCAGCGCGATATGACGGGCCACGGCGATTTCCTCGGCGGCGGTGGGGCTGCACTTCAGGCCGCGCGCGGTGGACATGAAACCTTCGTGGGCCGGCCCCTCGGCCAGCGACGGGTCTTCATTCGTGAGGATGGTAACCAGTCCGAAGTTCCCGGCGTATTCCATGGCACGCCTCAGGAAGCCGGTGCGCTTCACGAAAACGTTGCCCTCGCCGACGAGGATCGCGCCGGCCGCGGCCATCTCGCCGATCTCCGACATCGTCTGGCCTTCCATGCCCATGGACAGCGCGCCGATCGGGTACACGTCGATCAGTCCCGCGAGAGCGCCGCGTTCAAGCAGGAAGCGCACGCCGTTGCTGCGCTGGATGAGCGGATCGGTGTCCGGGCGCAGGCACACGGCTGTGTAGCCGCCAGCGGCCGCGGCCCTGGAGCCCGAGGCGATCGTCTCGCGGTATTCATATCCAGGTTCACAGAAGTTCGCGTACATATCGACGAAAGACGGCGCGAGCGTCGCTCCGCGGGCGTCGATAACCTTCACGCCGGCATCCGCGGGAGGCGGGACGCCTTCGCCGACGGCGGTGATCACGTCGTTTGAAAACTCGACGTAGCCCTGAAAAGTCGCGGCCCCGGTCTGGGCTCCGTTCCTGCCCGGATCGAATATCTGACAGTTGATGATTCGCGTAAGCATGTTGCCTCTCACTCTTCGGACACGCCGAGGTTCCTTGCGACAAGGAAAAGTACCGCCATGCGGACGGCCACGCCGTTTTCCACCTGCTCGAGGATCACAGACTGCGTCGAATCGGCGACGTCAGGCGTGATTTCGACGCCGCGGTTCATCGGGCCAGGGTGCATCACCAGTGCGTTCGGCTTCGCCAGCTTCAGCTTCTGCGAGTCAAGACCGAACACGCGCGAGTATTCGCGGTCGGACGGGAACAGATCCTTGCCCATGCGTTCCTTCTGGATGCGCAGCATCATCACGACGTCGGCGCCCTCAATCGCCGGTTCAATCCGGTCGAAGACGCTGACGCCCGGGAAGTGGTCGAGCATCGGGGGCAGCATGGTCCTGGGACCGGCAAGGCGGACCTTGGCGCCCATGGTCGTCAGGCCGTGGATGTTTGAACGGGCGACGCGGCTGTGGGCGATGTCGCCGACGATCGCGACCTCGAGGCCGTTCAACGTGCCGAGGCGTTCACGCATGGTGTACATGTCGAGCAGCGCCTGGGTCGGGTGCGCGTGGGCGCCGTCACCGGCATTCACGATCCCGGCCGGTATGCGTTCCGAGAGGAACTTCGCCGCGCCGGGCGCGAAGTGGCGCATGACCACGATGTCAGGCTGCATGGCCATCAGGTTTTTCGCGGTGTCCAGCAGGGTCTCGCCCTTGGAGAGGGAAGACGTGGATGCAGAGAAATTCAGCGTGTCGGCCGAGAGTCGCTTTGCCGCGACCTCGAACGAGATGCGCGTCCTGGTCGAATTTTCGATGAAGAACAGAACGACGGTGACACCGCGCAGGGGCGGTACCTTCTTGATGCGACGCCGCGATACTTCCTTGAATTCGACGGCGTGGTCCAGGATCGACGTGATCGTCTCCCGGGAGAGGCCTTCGAGGCCGAGCAGATGATTCAGTTTGTCCATCAGTTGTTTCTCTCGTAAACGACCACGCGATCGCGGTCGAAGCCCATCTCGGTAAGTTCAACCTTCACCGTTTCGTCGGCGTCGGTGTTGACGACCCGGCCAACGAAGTCGGCCTGGATCGGGTATTCGCGCAGGCCACGGTCGACCAGTACCGCGAGGCGGATGCGGCGCGGACGGCCGAAGTCGACCAGGGCGTCCAGGGCGGCGCGGATGGTGCGCCCGGTGTAAAGGACGTCGTCCACAAGCAGCACGTTGCGCCCGGTCAGGTCGAACCGGATGTCGGTGTTGCGGACTACCGGCTGCTGAAGACCCATGAAAATGTCGTCACGGTACAGGGTGATGTCGAGAACACCGAAGTCCGGCCGGGGAATGCCGACCGTCTCCATGGTCTTGACCAGGCGCTGTGCGATGTGGATTCCACCGGTCTGGATCCCGATGATGCAGAACTGGTCGTCGTCAGAGGCGGCACGGATCCTGGCGGCCATGTCGGTCACGGCCATCTCGACGGCGCGCGCGTCCATTACCACGCGCTTTTCGACTCTTTCCTTCATGAAGATGCTCCCGGGGTTCAAATCGCGCGTAGTGTAATTGGAAATCATCAGGATTGAAAGCGCCTGAGCGATGCGCGCGGGTGCGGGCCGCGGGTAGGACGCGTCACGCGTAACGCGAGACAAGCAGGGCAACGATGAAGATCGCGGCAAGTGCGATGATGGAGATCGGAACCCAGGTCGAAAGCTTGATGCCGCCGCGTCCGGGGGGAGGCGGGACAGGGCGTATCGCGGCGGGAGTGCCGAGTCGCAGGCTGGCCGCCGGGTCAATAGACAATGAGCCGGGTTCTGCGTCCCCACGGCCTGACGGGGATGACGGCAATGCCGGGTCGGACACCTGGCGTTCGGACTCGATCTCGATCACGATGACCGATCGGCCCGCCGAGATCCGGTCGCCGTCATGAACCACCTTGATCGCGCCTATGTCACCCAGCAACTCACCGTTCAACGCAGTGCCGCTGCTGGAACCGGCGTCGGTTATCTCCCACCGGCCACGGTTGAAGCACAGCGAGAAGTGAAGGCGCGAAACGGTTGGATCCTCGAGCCTGATCTGACATTCGGGGGCGCGTCCGATCAAAACGGTGTCGCTGGTGAAGGAGCCCGACAGCCCCGTGTCGGGACCCGAAACCACGCGGCAGGTGATGCTGGTGACCTCAAAGCCGTCATCATCGATATTCATATGCACAACCGGGAGAGAATGCCTGGGAAGATGTTACAACGAAAGAGCGGGGCAGGGGATCAGTATTCCTGAACGGCCATCAGCTCGCGAAGCATGTCCTCGTCACTGGACATGAGGGACTTTACGTTCGGCGCGAAACCTGGTTCCTCGATACGGACCTCACTGCCCGTGATCGATACGACGCGTCCACCGCGGTTGCCGATCATATCGCCGACCGTGATTATGTAGCCCTTGTCCTGAGGGTCGTAAACCAGAGCCTTCGGCTCGGCGGTGCCGCTCATGATCAGAACCAGTTTGTAGGAATCGACGTCGTATACCTGCAGGGGCGTGACCGGTGCGGTCTCGACCGACTCGACTTCCTCCTCGATCTCGACAGCGGGAGCAAAGGCGGCCAGGTTCGATCGGAACACGTTGATCTGAGTCTCGACCGGTGAATCCCTGTAGGCGAAGAAGAAGTGCTGGATCGCCTTGAAACGATCGCCCGCCTCGGTGCTTACCGGGATGGGCGCGGCGGCGGGAGCGGCGGCCGGCTGATTACGAACCGGCTCGGCTGACAGGAGTTCGCTGGTTTTGGCTCCACCGCAGGCAACCAGTGAAACGCACACGGCCATCAGGAACCAGAGTTTTGGCTTCACCTGCAACCTCGCTATTGGGCGGCCGGCGCGCCGGCACCCGTGTACACGTAAGCGACCGCCGTGAAGTTGACCTTCATCAGGCGGCGCCTCGCGATATCGTCGAACAGCAGGACACTCTTGGCGTACTTTTCGTTCGGGGTAAGTCCGCCGCGAGCCGCCTCGCGTTCCATCAGGACCCTGAGCAGTCCGACGTCGCCGGCCGACTTCTGGAGCTGGTCGGACGGACCCGGAGCAACCTTGAGATCCTTGGCATTGATGATTCGCTTGGAGGTGCCGGCGAGGCCCGCAAGGAAAGCGACCGCCTCGTGGTAGGTTCCGACCATCTCGACATCGAAAGCGATTCCGCGATATCCGGGGCCTTCCTCGCTGGTCTTCTCGGCGTCGAGAATCGTCATCTTCAGGCCCGAATCGTCAGCCTGCTTCTTTATGGACTCGATCAGTTCGGGAACCTGCTCGCTTGTGGGCAGCATCTTTTCATACGCGGCCCTGAGCTTTGCGTATTCAGCCTTTTCCTTTTCGAGGTTGGCCATGAACTCGGGCGTGTCGTAGGTCTTCAGGTCCGCGTATTCCTTCATCGTGTTGCGATACTTGATGTTCTCGCGGGCAGTTGACTGCTTGATGGGCATTATCATGAAGTAATACCCGGCGCCCGCGCATATCGCGGCGATAATGCCGACGATCAGAATCTGCTGGATCAATGGCAACGCAAGAAACTTACTCATTTCGTCACCCCCTCGGCGGCGGGGACGTCCGCCGCGGTCTTGACCACTTCGGCGGCTCCGGCTTCACCCTGTGCCTCGACCGGTTTGGAGGCGGCTTCAAGCGCGTCCTCGGCGGCTTTCTTCCAGGCGTTGGCGGTGGCGACGAAGGAGACGTTCGCGCCAACCGAGAAATCGACGTACTTGATATTCAGTTCATCGTGGATCTTTCTGCGCTGGGACGGCGACTCCAGTCCGATGAAGATATCGGATGCCTCGAGGCGCCGATAAAATTCAGCCACGTCTTCGTGATCCAACGCCTCGCCCTTGATCTCGATTCGTGAACCTGACCGATCGGGCGAGTTTCTAATCTCGATCGACTTCAGCCACACGCGCCTGGTATCCCATTTCGGGTTCCAGCCGGCGAGTTCCTGCGCCTTCGCCTCCTCCTGGTACTGAGGTTCGTCGGGGAGCTTGCGAAGCGCGTAGGAAAGGTACTGAAGCGCCATCGCGGGACCGACCTGGTCGGCCTGCAACGCCTCGAACACGGCGGTCTGCGCGTCGGTGGCTGCCTTTTCCGCCTGCCACTGCTGCCAGGCCATCTGAACACGCTTCAGGCCGTCGACCTTTTCCGCCTGCTCGACCGCCCTTCGTTTCGCGGCCTCGAACTGGTCGGTCTGCTGCTGCTTGAACAGGAACAGGCCAACGAAAACCGAGGCGATGACCAGAAGGTAGATCAAAAGCTGCGAACCGCCGGCCGCCTTCTTCCGTTTTACCTTGCCACCAATCAGGTTTATGCGAATCATTCCGAATCCCCGGCCCGCCTCAAAGCGAGACCAACGCACACACCCGCGACAGGTGCTGCTCTCTGGAGGAGATCGATGTCGAACTTCCTTGCATCAACCGAAATGTTCCTGAACGGGTTAACCAGTTCGACTGGAACCTCGATCCTGCGTTCAAGCGCCCTGATGAGGGCGGGAAGCTGAGCCGATCCGCCGGTCAGATAGAGGCGGTTGACGTTCGCGTTGACAGTGGTCGCCACATAGAAGTCAAGCGACCGCTGAATCTCGCCCACGATGGTGTCGCAGACCTTCTCGGCCAGTTTGTTGACGTCGCGCGCGATGGTCGAAGACGACAGGGAAGACTCGGCGCCGGTCTTGAACGCCTCGGCTTCCTCCCAGGAGACATTGAACTGCCTCTGGATTTCGGCCGTCAGCCTGGAACCACCCGTCGAGATGTCGCGCGTGAAGGCGATCGCTCCGCCGGCCATGATTCCAACGTTGATCTGGTTGGAACCGATGTTCAGCAGGGCTATGGTCTGGTCCGCCGGAATGGTGTAGTTCGCCTCGAACATGTTCAGCGCCGCGAAGATGGCCACGTCGACCACTTCGGTGGTCAGGCCCGCCTCGGCGGCTACCGAGACGTACTCGTTCACGACATCCTTCTTGGCGGCGACCATCATTACGTCCATCTGGCCCTGACCGGCCTTGGAGTTGATGATCTGCGCGTCGACGTTGACGTCCTTGATGTCGAACGGGATGTACTGCTCGGCTTCCCACACGATCGAATCCGCGAGTTCCTGGCGGGTCATCTCGGGCAGCGAGAGGCGCTTCACGATCAGGGAAGAACCCGACACCGCGATCGCGCAGGATCCGCCCTTGACGCCGGCCTCGCGCATCAGTTCGCGAAGTCGTTCTATCACGACGGAAAAATTCATTATTCTGCCGTCGACGATAGCGTCCGGAGGAAGGTGTCCGAGACTGAATGCCTGGAGAGCCCACGAGCCCGAGGTTTGTTTCAGTCGAACCAGTTTTATGGCGCTCGATCCGATGTCGAGGCCCACGAGGCTTCCATGCTGGCCAAACAAGCCCATACTTCTGTCCAGTTACGGCCTGTACGAATCTTCAGTTGGTTTTGAGCGGGTGTCAAGAAAACGGCGGTGGAACGCAGCGGTCCGCGATCCAGTGGAATCCAGCAATTTGTCATGAAACCCATGTTCCGATGTGGTAACATGACCGGCGTCTTTACTTTTTGTTTCCCTTACCGGTCCACCTGGAGGTTGGCGATGCGCAGACTTTTCTGGCTACCCGTGCTTACTGGCCTGGTGATTGCCTATGGTTGCGGTGGTGATGAGCCGCCTCCTTTCGATGTTACTCAGGACGAGGGCCCGGCGGACGTCCAGGTCGATACGGGCGTCGACATCCAGGATACCCAGCAGCCCGATCTGGCTCAGGACAACGCGACGCCTGACCCGGGGACCGATCTGGTTCAGGACACAGGCCCCACACCGTGCCAGAGGAATTCGGACTGCGTCGACGCGCCGGTTGAGCTTGGCGACTGCCAGAAGAAAGTCTGCGACACCAAGATAAGCCAGTGCGTGGCGGGGTGGGATACCGAGTGCTGCATGGAAGCCGACTTTTTCGAGGAAGACTTCGAGAACGGAATCGACTCCTGGACGCTCCTTGATCCGAAACCGGGCGATCTGGTCAGCTGGATCACCTCGACCAACCGCAAGGCTTTCGGTTCCCAGAGCGCGTACTTCGGCAATAACAAGTGCCACACCTACTACTCGGGCGCCCTGAACGCGGAGTGCGATCCGGTCGATCCGGCCCAGGCCGACTCGGACTCGGTGCGCGCGACGCTCACATCTCCTTACTTCTTCGTTCCGCCGATCAGCGCGGCACTGTCCACCGTGGTCGTCTCCGCGTACATCTGGGTCGAGTCCGAGCCGATGATTTCGGGATTCCCGCCGGATGTTCAGCTTGACCAGTTTCGAATGAACATCGTGACGAAGACAGGCGAGGTCGAATCCTTCGAGAACGTGATGACTTCCATGGCCGAGGTCATCAACAAGAACACCAAGGGTCAGTTCATCTACGTCAGCGCCGTGATTACTCCGTATGTGGGCAAGGAGATCGCGATTAGACTGCTGTTCGACAGCATCGACGCGTCCAACAATTTCTACGAAGGCGTCTACATCGACAAGATCCGGGTTTCATCATTCTGCACGCCTCAGTGCGACGCGGGCACCGAGTGTGCCGCGGATGCGGGCGAATGCACCGACGATTCGTGCCAAGCTTTCCTGAACAAGACCAACGGCAAGGGCGCGTGTTCGTATCCGATCGTCCCGACCTGCGTTGAGCCTGAATGTACCCCGGCCACGGTCGAAACGAAGTGTCCGACGGACGACCCCTGCACCGTAGCGTCCTGTATTGATGGCGGATGCGTCTACAACGAGCTTCCTGACGACCAGTGCTGCAGGACGGTCGATCGTCTGGATGTCGGCTTCGAGGACGGCACCCTGTCCGGATTCGATGCGTGGACCTATCTGGGCGAAGATCAGGTGAAGTGGCAGCCTTCCAGCTTCCGGTCCTCCACCGGCGCATGGTCGCTGTACTACGGCGACATGGTCACAAGGACCTACTCGACCGGGACTGATTTCAACCATGGCGAGGCGACCTCGCCCGAGATCGAGATTCCTGTCGATGACTACGCGTTCCTGACGTTCGATCTGTGGCTGTCGACCGAGTTCGACGGGATGAACAAGGCCGAGTACTACAACCCGGCGCAGTTCGACTACTTCAGTGTTCATGTTGTCGAGCGGTACGGACAGCCCACCGAACTGATGACGCCGGTGTGGTCCGGGCACAGCGTCCAGAGCACCACGGGCGGCGAATTCATTCCGGTCGGGGTCGATCTCAGCGCGTGGGCCGGCAAGGTCGTGCGCGTGCAGTTCCGCTTCGAGAGCGGCAGCGGGCAGTTCAATGACTTCGAAGGCGTCTACGTGGACAACGTGAAGGTCGTCTCGGACAACTGCATCCAGCGCGAATGCCAGTCATCTCCGGACTGTGGAGTCGACGGCGTGTGCAAGGTCGGCGGCTGCGTGGACAACAAGTGCCAGGTCTCGATCGCGGGCGCCACGGGCTGCTGCTCGGTGACACAGGACTGCGACGACCAGGATCCGTGTTCGACCGATGGTTGCGTGAACAACGTCTGCCTGCATGAGGCGGTCGAGAAGCCTGGCTGCTGCTTCGAGGACGTCCGTGGCAGCTACGTGTTCGACATCTTTGGCGATCTGGACGGTTTCGCGGTGGTCAACAGTTCGGTTCCCGGAACCGGTGGCGCCGATGTCGCCTGGGTCCTGACCGATCTCAGATCGAATTCAGGGGACAGGTCGATGTATTTCGGCAATGTCGAGACCGGCAACTACAACAACGGCGGAATCTCCCGCGGGACCGCGACCTCGCCCGAGATCTCGGTGCCGGCCACCGGTGATTACAAGCTGTCGTTCCACGTTTACGTGGACGTCCGGACCGACACCACCAAGGATTTGTTCAAGGTGGACGTGATGGATGGTCTGACCCCGACCACCATCTTCTCGAAGACAGCCGTTCCCACCGCCGCCTACCGGAACTGGTTCCAGGTGACGGGGCTCGATCTCGGCGCATTCAAAGGCAAAAAGATCAAGCTGCGCTTCTCGTTCGACTCGGTCGACACCAACCCCGGCTCCAACCAGGGCCTCTTCGTTGACGACATCCTTGTCCAGAGGGAATGCCCGTGACGGGGCCGTGGTCCTTAAAGCCTGTCGAAAGATCGCCCCGGCCCAACGCCGGCGGTCATAATATCTTGCCTTTCGTCGTCGACTAATCTACATTCTACTGCAATATCTATCCTTAGTACTCTGAGGGGATAACACAGACCCGGGAGACCTTAGGTTATGAATAAACGGATTACATTCTGCCTGTCGCTGGGAATCGTTGCGATGGTTGCTTCCTGCGCCGACGACGCGGGTATCGGCAATCTCGGGATGACGGTGTCCGCCTTGTCCAGCACCTGTTCCGGGCTTCCCGGCACGTCGCCGCTGGACAGCATCGATTCGCTGCGCGTCCAGGTCGGAAGCGTCACGTCCACTGACGCGGCCCCGGACTACTTCGACGAGACGGTCAGTGTCGTTGACGGCGTGGCCAGCATCGATTCGGTCGCGGCCGGTTCCGATCGCGTCGTCACGGTGCTTGGCTGCAAGAACGGTCAGGCCGCCCCGACCTGGTTCGGAAGGGCTCGCGACGTGACCGTCGTGCAGGGACGTTCCGCGGAACTGAATCTGGTGCTGACCAGGTTCGACGCGTTTACCTGCGTGTCGGAACAGATCGGCCAGGCCAGCGCCAGCCCGCGCTTCACGCACCGCGCGTTCCCCGCGGCGGTAGTGATGGGCGACGGCAGGGTGTTCGTTTCCGGCGGTTTCACCGGCAAGCGGGACCTTGACGGCGGCGTCTCCGCGTTCGAACTTAATGAACCCTCGAAAGAGGCCTTCATCTACGACCCGATCTCCGGCGTTTTCCAGTACGTGGGTGACATGAACGTCGCCAGGGCTGGTCACGCGGCGGTCGCGGTCACGCTCGACGGTCGCGACAAGGTTCTTATCCTCGGTGGCGCCACCAAGGCCGGAATGAAGACGGGCGACACGTTCCCGTTGTCGTTTGACAGCGCCAACGCGCTGGATTCGATCGAGATCTACGACGTCAAGGACAACACGTTCGAGGTGCCGAAGTTCGAAGGCGGACAGGTCAAGAAGATGCGGCTTCCCCGCGCCTTCCTGAACGCCTCACGGATGACCGACAACTCGGTCCTGATCCTCGGCGGCGGCGAGTGGCCGTCCGACAATTCCGACTACCGTTTTGCCGAAATCTGGTCGACGACGGCTGACGAGGGCAGGGGCGGCATGCTCGACCTCGGCAACTCGATGCCGATGAACGCCCAGCACAACGGCGCCACGGTCGTGAAGCTGGATGAAACCAGCCGTGGCCTTTCGCGCTTCCTGATCGTCGGCGGAACCTCGAACACCGAGTCGAACATCGAGATCTTCACGCAGTCGTCCAAGCAGGACGAAGGCGTGGGCGGCGCTTTCAGGCCGCGTTCCGACGCGAAGTTCCCGCTGGTCTATTTCCCGTCGGTGGTGCGCATCGCGGACGATTCGACCGACACGAAGCTTCACAAGCGGTTCCTGATCGCCGGCGGTTCCAGGGTTTCGAAGGGTGTGCTTCAGGCGTCCCCGCTGACCGAAGGCGGACAGGTCAAGATGGCCTACGTGCTGAAGGTCTATGAAGACGGTATCGCGGTTTCTCCGGTTAACGGCGAGTGCGCCGGCAGGTTCCTCAACGGCGTGGCCTCAACGTTTGACAAGTCGGCCGTTGTGATGTTTGGCGGTTTCGGCAACAACTCCGGCATTTCCGATGTGTCGACCTGCGTGTTCGACGTGGCGACATCGTCGTTCAGCCAGGTGCCGGCTTCCAGTGAACAGTTCCTGTCCAGGGCCGGCATGGCCGTGGTTCAGTTGCCTGACGACACGCTCTTCCTGGTTGGCGGCATGATTTCGGCCGACACCCTTGGCGTGGACGGACCGGGCATGACCGAGATCTACACTCCCTCCATCCTGTGGAGAGGCGCGGCGTGCAACGGAGGCGAAGAATGAGGCTTAATCAGCGCAACCGTGGTTTCAGGCTCTCCGTGATAACCGGTTCAGGCGCGCTCGTTCGCGTGATAGCCGGACTGGTAATGGTCGCCTTCCTGAACCTTCAGGTCGGGGTTGCCGGCGGTCTGCTGGTTTCGTCCGCCAGGGCACAGGAAAGTGCGAAACGCCGTCTCGCCGTCAAGGTATACCCGTTGAAGGCCTCCGACGCCGGTCTCGCAAAGGCAGCCTACGTCGTTCTCCGTGGCGGCGCCGACAGGCTTGCCCCGCAGGGCTTCTCCCGCGCGCTCGCGATCACTCCGCAGGCGCAGGCCGCGATCGACAAGGCGTGGCAGCATGTGAACAAGGGCCGCGCGCTTCTGAAGGAAAACAAGATCGCCGAGTCGTTCGTTGAGTTCTCGGCCGCCGAGGCCGCCGCCGGCCCGTTCATGGGATACGCGGATCGCGCGCTGGTCGCCCACATCTACAAGGGCCTCGGTGTGGGATTCGTTGCGGCATCCAAGCCCCTGCAGGCCAAGCGGGCCATCAAGATCTCGCTGTTCGCGTACCCCGAGCAGGGTAAGTCCGAGTATTCGTACTCCAGGGAGATCGAGAACTTCTTCCTGTCCGCCCAGCGTGAGGTCCTCGACTCTCCGACCGGAACGGTCGAGGTCGAGAGCATTCCCGAAGGCGCCGAGGTTTACGTGGACTTCGTGTTCCGCGGATTCTCGCCGCTGGCTGTTCAGGATCTGAAGGTCGGCGAGCACGTCGTCACTTTCGTGGCGGACGGCTATGAACCGCTGGCGCAGCTTGTCGAAATCACCGGCGGACCCGGCGAGTTCGCGATGGGCGAGATGGTTGAACTGCCGAAGTCGGGCGACATCGTCGCGGCGGGGGACGAACTGGGCAAGGTGGTTGCGGGCAGCAATGCCGGTCCGAAGGCCGGCGCGTACGCGAACCAGATCGGCGCGACGGATCTTCTTGCGCTCGGTTTCGGGGACGCCGGCGACAGCTTCGCGCTCAAGGGCGTGTACCTGGGCGGCGGAAATGTGCAGACCGTAAACTACACCATTCCCAAGGATGCGGACGTAATGGCCGAGGTCGAGGGCGTGTTCGGACGCGCGATGGGCACCATGCCCGCCACGACGCTCGCGCTTGGACCTCTTGAACCGGACATGGTCAAGGTCGAGAAGGTGGTCGCCGAGGAAGACTTCGCGGTGACCGGTGGCGGCGAGGAACTGCTGATCGATCCGAATAGCCCGTTGTTCAAGGACCAGACGGAAAAGAAGAAGACGTCGGTTGTCGACAAGTGGTGGTTCTGGACGGCTCTGATCGTCGGTATCGGCGCGGTCGGCGGTCTGACCTACTGGGGCGTCACTTCCGGCGGGGACAGTGGCGGCGCGGGCGGGACCGGCGGTATCAATATCAACCTCGGTGGCGTCCGTTAGGGGGCGTTCCGGTTCCAGGCGGCTTCGGTCATTCATTCGTGCTCCGGGGGGATATGAAGAGGTTCCTGCTTCCAGCGACCTGCCTTTTTGTTGGCGTGATCGGTGGTTGTGTCCAGCCCTGCGAGAAACTGGCCGACATGACGTGCCTTGCTCACGGCGGGACGTCGGCCGAGTGTGTCGAATCCCGCCAGTACGCCAAGTATGCCGGGCACGATGACAAGGAAAAATGCCGGGCGGCGATGACCGTGATAGATTCGTTGAGTGTCGGGAATACGCAGCCTCGGTAGGCTGATTCAAGGGGTTTTGTCCGTGGATCAGGAAGACCTCAGCTCCGGTTCGGAAAAGACCTCGTCGGGCAGGATGCGTCCGCGTCAGTTCGGAAAATACACACTGCTCGAAAAGATCGGCATGGGTGGCATGGCCGAGATCTTCAAGGCCGTGGCGCGCGGCGCCGGTGACTTCCAGAAGGTTCTGGTCGTAAAGCGAATCCTGCTGCGTTACTCGCGCGATCCGGCATTCGTTAAGATGTTCAAGGATGAGGCGCTGATCACGGCGCCGTTGCAGCACGCCAATATCGTTTCGATCTATGAGTTCGACCAGGTCGATGGCCAGTACTTCCTGGCGATGGAGCTGGTCAACGGCGTGGATTTGCAGGCTTTGATGGCCCGCGCCAACAAGATAGGCGGCAGCGTGCCGGTGTCGGTTGCGCTTTTCGTGGTCGGCGAGGTCTGCAAGGCCCTGTGGTACGCGTACAACGCGCGCGATGCTTACGGAAAGGACCTGAAGATAATTCACCGGGACGTTTCCCCGTCGAACATACTGCTTTCGTTCGACGGCGAGGTGAAGGTAACCGACTTCGGAGTGGCCAAGGCGACGACGTCCAAGGGCGAGACGACGCAGAACGGCGTTCTGAAGGGAAAGCTGGGTTACATGTCCCCCGAGACGGTGCTGGGTCGGGACGTGGACCACAGATCCGACCTTTTCTCGCTGGGAATCATCCTTTTCGAGCTGTTGACACTGAAGAGGATGTTCCTGGGCAAGACCGATCTGCAGACTCTGATCAACATCCGCGACGCCGATGTCGAGAAGCGTCTGTCCAGACATCCTGAAATAGACCCGGGCGTTGCCGATATCATCCGGAAGGCTCTGGCGAAGAATCCCGACGACCGGTACGCGAGTGCGCAGGAGTTCCTGGAAGGAATTCAGGATTTCCAGTTCTCGCATCGGATGCGGACCAGCCAGAATGACCTGTCGGCCATGATGAAGGAACTGTTCTCCGAAAAGGTCGAACGCGAACTGCTGCCGCTTTCCACCGATGACACGACCGGGGTCGGACCCAGAACGGGCGTGGATGCGGTGCGTGATTTCCAGGAATCGAATCCGGATGACGATGAGGAACCGGAAGAGTCATCGGCCCCGGTGCGGTCGGGCGTTGAACGCTCGTCCGCGCGAGCGACGACTCCGGTTGCCGACAACGCGGTCGACCAGGATTCGTCGGAACCCGAGATCGACGCGGCCATCGCGGACAGCAGCGCCGTTCGTGATTTGCCGCTTGACGAGCGCCCCTCGGAGACCGCTGGCGAGTCCACCCGGAACACCAAGCTTAAACCCGAGGTGTCGTCTTTCCGGATCAAGGATTCGTCAGGCAAGGTTTTCGGCCCGGTGTCTTTCGACAATCTGCTGGGGTTGCTGAAGAGCCGCGCCGTTACCGAGGACGAACTGGTCTCGGTTGATGACGGTGACTGGTCAAGGCTGGGCGACCTGTCGATGGTGCAGAACTATCTCAGTGAGATACGTCCGTCGCTGGACCGCGCCCGCCTGCTGTTCGAGGGCGCGATCGATCGGCGTTTCCTGGTCCGCATGTTTACCCGGATCTGCATGAAACAGACCCTTACGGGACTGCTTGTGTTCCGCAAGGGCGTGCACCAGAAAGAGATATTCTTCGTGGAAGGTCGTCCCAGGGTGATCTTCTCGAACCTGAAGTCCGAGCTTTTCGGGGAGTTCCTTGTCAATCGCGACGTGGTCGGCCGCAACAAACTGGCCGAGGCCGTCAGCGGCCTGGGGGCATCCGGGGGACGCCTGGGCGACACACTGGTCGCGCACGGCGCCGTTCCCGCGCACCAGATGGCGCTTCTGCTGAACGATCAGTTCAAGGAAAGGTTCCTTCAGGTGTTCGACTGGGACGAAGGCTGGTGCGGGTTCTTCGACGATGTCAGGGTCCCTGCCGGTGTGGTCCAGCAGGACCTGGAGCCGATGTCGATGATTTCGCTGGGCGTGCGAACGCGTATCCCTGTCGATATCGTCAACGCGTGGATGTCCGAGCACGCTCAGCATCGATTCCTGTTCGGCAGCGAGTCGCGGGTTTCCATAGACGACCTGAAGCTGATCCCGCGCGAGATGCGCGTCGTGAACCTGATCGGCAGCCGCGATTCGATACGCGCGATCCAGGACGGCCTGCCTCAGAGCGGCGAGTGGGCATCGGTGGTCAATCGCGTCATTTACCTTTTGCTCGAGACAGGCATCATCAGATTCAGGGCCGGCAGATAGGACCGGCACCGCATCAGGTCGCAGGCATCAGCAAAATCGCGGGATATGAGCCCAGGGGGTGCGTCTGTACGTGCGCGGGCGTCAGGCCAGATCGAGGTAGCCGGATCTGGTCAGGTGGGCTATTACCATCAGAACGTGCAACTCGGGTGCCTGAAGCTTCTTTACGAACTCACGAACCGGCCTGTGGCCGTCAGACAACCGTATCACCTTCAGCATCAGATCGGGATCCGGGGTCGGTATCCCGAACGTCTTGCGTGACCGCGATGGCAGGGGAACGCGATCCATCGAGCCGATGTGGTCGCGGTAAAGCTTCAGCAGCGTGTTCTCGTTCTTTGTCAGAAAGACCGTCAGTTCGGAGGAGCCGGGAGCCAGCATGAAAAGGCGTTCAAGCGATGCCATCGCTCCGCCCTGGTCGCCCAGTTCAAACAGGTGAAGAATATCGCGGTAAAGAAGTTTCTCTCGGTCGCCCCATTTGGGGAGCTCCGGGGGCGGGGCGGGGGCTGGCTCAGGGACAGGTCCCGGCGCAGGGGCCAATGACAATTCGCCCACAGTGTCAGGGACGGGGGCAGGGTCGGGTTCCGGTTCGGCGGCGAACGACGATTCTTCGTTCTCTTCCGTGGACTCGGTCAGATTCTGGTCTGTCGCCGCCTCTTCCTGGAAAGGTTCATCAGACATTGTTGTGTTGCCGTTTCTAACCAGGTCGACCGCCAGGCGAAGCGCGGTCGCGAAGTCGGATTCGTCGTCCTGGGCGTCGTTGAGTGCTCTGGCAATTCTGTTGCGGTAGACACGGGCCGCCTCGGCCGTATCGGGGAGGCGATCGATCATCGCCGCGATCCTGTCCAGAAGCGTATCCAGCACTTCAGGTTCGTTCATCTGACGCCACCATCGCCCGACCCCAGGCCACCGGGAATCACAACCGTCAACCAACGGCCTCCATGCGCTCGGAAATTTCGCGAATCTCGTCGAATTTTTCAGCAAACGCGCGCAGCACGGCTCCGTCGAAATGCCCTGCCATCTCGCCGTTGAGACAGGCTAAAGCGTTTTCCGGGGTCATCGCCTGCTTGTAATGCCGCTTGGTGATCAGCGCGTCGTAAACGTCGGCGACCGAAACAATCCGTGCCTCGATGGGAATCTCGGAGCCCTTCAGATGGTTCGGATACCCGGTGCCGTCGATTCGTTCATGATGGCAAAGGGCGATGTTGCACGCGACGGGATCTGCCCGGGCCGCCTTCAGCATGTCATAACCCATGATCGTGTGCTTTTTCATCTCGTCGAATTCCTCGGGCGTGAGAATGCCCTTCTTCTTGAGGATATCGTGAGAGATGCCGACCTTGCCGAGATCGTGAAGCGGCGCATAAATTCGAATTTTTTCAATCAGTTCCGCGCCAACATCAAGATGGCGGGCCAGGATGCAGGAGTATTCCGCCACGCGGGACATGTGGTGCCCCGTTTGCTGGTCGGAGTACTCGGCTGCCTTTTCGAGTGCCGCGACCGTGGAGAAGGTTATCTCCATCAGTTCCTTGGTTCGTTCCTGCACACGCAATTCGAGGCGGCGCTTTTCATTTTCGATTCGCTTGCGATAAGCCGAAATTCTTAAAAGAACGCGCACGCGCGCGCGAACCGCGATGTCCTGGGAGAGGCTGGAAACCACTTCGTCGACCCCGTACTGGAAGGCCCTGACCTCGAGCTCGGAATCCGGAGCCTCAAGGAACATCAGGACCGGCAACTGCTGGGTCGCACGGTCGGTGCGGATGCAGCGAAGGAGGTTGTAGCTGCCGCTGTTTTCAAGGTTCGACGAGATGATTACCAGATCCGGCAGGTTTGTGGACAGGATGTGGATCGCGGTCGTCATGTCCTCGGCGAACGTCAAGTGGTATCCGAACGGTGCGAGGATGTCCGTCAGCCGCCTGCCAATCATGCTTCCGGCGACAACAAGTATCCGGAATGTGGACAGAATAAGCCCCGGAGCCGGAGTTGGGGTTCCTGACGGGTCATTGGCAGTACTTTGTGCCGGCAACCTCAAATGCGCACCATCGGAACGAAGCCGATGCAGATTGTATCAGGGATTTTTACAGATGGTCCAAATTAGCGCGTGCGTGTGAACTATGTCATCGTGATTCTTGATGATTAAGATTGCCAGATATCGTTGACGACGATCGTGGCCTCGCGATCGGGCGCTGTCGAGACGATGACGACCGGCACTCCGAGTTCGGATTCGATGCGCAGGATGAAGTCCCGCGCGGCAACAGGCAGGTCCGCCACTGAACGCGCCGCGGCGATGTCGTCGGTCCAGCCCTGCCAGTCCTCGTACACCGGGGTACCCCGCATCAGACTGTCCGCTGTCATCTCGCGACTGATGGTTCCATCGGTCAGACGATAGGCGACACATACCGGGAATGCAGTGAATCCGCCTAGCACGTCCATCTTAGTCAAGGCAATCGAGGTGACGCCGTTGACGCGGAAGGTGTACCGCAGCGCGGGCAGATCCAGAGCGCCGCAGCGACGCGTGCGGCCGGTGGTCGCGCCGAACTCGTGGCCTTTGGCCCGCAGGCGTTCACCGAATTCGCCGAAGTCCTCGGTGGGGAAAGGTCCTTCACCGACGCGGGTTGTGTAAGCCTTGACCACTGCCAGCACGCGACCGTTGCGGGACGCGCCAACCCCGGAAAGCGGGAAGGCGGCCGGGGCGGTCGTGTACGACGACGTAACGAACGGGTAGGTGCCGTGAACCACATCCAGAAGGGTGCCCTGGGCCGACTCGAACAGAACCTTGCCACCCGTCGCGAGACTGTCGGAGATCAGCTTTCCGGTGTCGGCCTGGTAGGGGGCCAGCACCTCGGCGAGAGGGGCCGCCCATTCGAGCATCTGCTGAACAGTGACGGCAGTGCCGGAATGGAAGGTCAGGACGGCGTTGCGCTCGGGTAGCAGCGCCTCGAGGCGTTCACGCAACATTTCCGGATCGGACAGGTCGCGAAGACGGATGCCGGCGCGCGACACGAGGTCTTCGTACGCGGGACCGATGCCGCGGCCGGTCGTTCCAATCCGCCCTTTGGTGCGGGAGGCCTCGCGAAGGGTGTCCAGCGTCTTGTGGTAGGGCATCACAACCTGCGCCGAACTGCTGATGCGCAGCCTGGCGGGTGAGACGTCCCAGCCAGCCGAAAGCAGTTCCTTCATCTCCAGCAGAATGGTCGCCGGGTCCAGAACCACTGCGGGACCGATAAGGCACAGGGAACTGGAGTTCAGGATCCCGGATGGGATCTGGTGCAGCACGACCTTCCTGCCACGGACCACGACGGTGTGGCCGGCGTTGGCACCACCCTGGTAACGAGCAACGATGTCGGCGCGGTCGGCAAGCAGATCGGTGATCTTGCCCTTGCCCTCGTCGCCCCACTGGACACCCACAATCGTCAGGCAATCCGTCATTGTCAATCAGCCATTGAGGAGGAAGAACAATCCCGGGCGATCAGTTGACGGCCCCGAACCTGGCACCGGTCTGCAGGAAGTCGCGAATCTGACGCGCGATCGACAATGCGACCCGGTTCTGTGCCTCGTGAGTTGACGCGCCAAGGTGCGGCGTCGCGATCACGTTCGGATGTGCGGCAAGCCGGGCCGGAATCTGATTCTCGCCGATGGGCTCGGAAGACCATACGTCGACCGCCGCGGACCTGACCTTGCCGCTGTTGAGCGCGTCAAGCAGGGCCGCCTCGTCGACGATGTTGCCGCGGGCGCAGTTGATCAGCATCACGCCGTCCTTGGCGGAGGCGAGCATGTCAGCGTTGATCAGGCCGCGGGTCTTGTCGTTGAGCGGCGTGTGAACCGACACGAAGTCGGACATGGCCATCAGGTCCCTGACGCAGGCAACCGGGGTTACGCCGGCCGACTCGATCACGAACGGCGGAACGATGGGATCGTAGGCAACGACCTTCATGCGAAGGCCCATGCCGCGATCGGCGACGATCTGGCCGATCTTGCCGAAGCCGACCACGCCAAGCGTCTTGCCGGTGATCTCGTATCCGGTGAACGACGACTTTTCCCACTTGCCATTCTTCATCGAGCAGTTGGCCTGCGGGATCATTCGCGCCATGGACATCATCATCGACACCGCGTGTTCGGCGGCGGTCACGGTGTTGCCGCCAGGCACGTTCATTACGAGGATTCCCTTCGCGCTGGCCGCCTTGACATCGATATTGTCGACGCCGGTACCGGCACGACCGATAACCTTGAGGCAATCGGCGGCTTCGATAATCTTCGCCGTGATCTTCGCGGCGCTGCGCACGATGACACCATCAAAGCCCTTGATGGCCTCGGCGATTTCGTCCTCGTTCATCCCGGGCTTGTTGACGACCTCAAACCCTGCATCAACCAGAATCGGAACAGCCTGTTTGTCCAGCTTGTCAGCGATCAGAACGCGAAACGACATAGACACCTCGCAGTGAAAACCAGAAAAAAGAACCTGACCGGCGTCAGGGTTGACCACTGGTTTGTCGGTGGGCGATGCGGGATTCGAACCCACGGCCTTTGATTCCGGAGACCAACGCTCTATCCAGCTGAGCTAATCGCCCGAACAACCGGACGCAGCCTAACACAACCGGTTTGGGTTGGCAATGCGGGATGAGGGGCGGCATCGTAGACCGGCTCGGGGTGGGGAAAACGTCTTCGCCGGAGGGCGATGGATAAGCGACGGAATCCTGGAATTGTGGTAAAAGGCGACCAATGACAGATTGCGATCGGTGAGGTGTTCCATGGCGACCAGGGTGCGGGAATGGACTTTGCACGAGGAGATCGGACACGGCGGGATGGGGGTCGTGTTTCGCGCCACCCATGACCACATGGGAGGCATCTGGGCCGTGAAGGTCATCAGGCCGGATCTCGCCTTTGACGAATCCAGCCGCCGACGGTTCGAGGCTGAGGTCAGGACGCATTCGACGCTGCAACATCCCGGGATCGTTGGTGTTCAGACGCCGTTTTTCGAGCAGGGACGGATGTATCTGCCGATGGAGTTTCTGGACGGTTGTTCTATTGCGGACATGATGGCCGCGCAACCGGGGCCCTGGAAACATGCGGGGGCCTTGCGAATCATCCGTGATGCCGCCGCCGCGCTTGGTTACGCTCACGCCAGGCCGGCCCCGGTGATTCATCGCGATATCAAGCCCGGAAACATTCAGATAATGGAGGATGGCAGGGTCAAGCTGCTCGATTTCGGTCTTGCACGCACCGCCGGAGATCAGTCCCTTACCGGAACAGGGCAGCTTGTCGGTACGCCGGTCTTCATGGCTCCGGAGGTGTTGAAGGGTGAATCGGCGACCGCAAGGTCCGACGTGTACAGCCTGGGCATGGTGCTGTACCGCATGCTGACCGGGCGCATGCCTTTTGAACTGCCTGCTTCCGATAGTTCGCTTCAGGCGGTTTTCATTGCGGTCATCACCGGTATCGAGACGGGTTTCCCGGACGTTCGCACCTATGTTCCGACTATTCCCGCCGACGTTGCCGAGGCGACGATGCGGGCTGTGGCGCGGGACCCGGCGACGAGACCTGCCAACGGAAACGAACTGGTGGCGCTGCTGGCCGCGCTGGGTGTGGAAAAGGATGCTTTCGCTGACGTGGCGGGCGTGCTCCCGACCACTCCCATGACACCCCAGCGACCGCAGTCCGACGTGACCAGGATCTCCTTTGATATCACGCCTGACGGGAATGATGGCGCGGGGAAGGATGTCGGCGGCAGGAATGGCGGCGTGCAGGCAGTGGGCGTGAACCATGCCATGCCGAACCAGGGCGGGCAAAACCAGGGCGGGCAAAACCAGGGCGGGCAAAACCAGGGCGGGCCGAAAGCTGGTGGTCCGGCAGACCCGGCGAACAGGCGGCCAGGCGCGGCTGCTCCTCTCAGCATTCTGCCGTTCATCGCTGTCGGTGTTGCCGTTGTGGTTCTGATCGGCGCCGCGGTCTGGTGGTTCGTCTTCGCCTATCCAAAGTTGACCGCCGGCGCGGCGACCGAGGGCGCAGAGTCGGAATACGAGGGTGCGGCGGAGGAAGGCGAGGCCGCCGGCACGGCATCGGAGCGGAATCCCGGCGACCTGGAGTGGGTGACGATCCCCGGCGGGAGCTTCCTGATGGGGTCGACAGGTGGCGAGAACAAGGAACTTCCCGTGCATCAGGTGAACGTGCCGACCTTCGAAATATCAAGGTCGGAGGTCACGAATCTTCAGTACGGCAGGTGTGTCGATGCGGGTGTCTGCTCGCCGCCGCACTGGGACGATGGAAAGTGCCAGCGGTTCGACGGGCGTCGATGGACCAAGGGCGGCGCGATTCCGTTCTCGGTTCGCGGCGCGGATCAGCCGGTCGTGTGCGTTGACTGGGTGCAGGCTGCCGACTTTGCCAGATGGGTCGGTGGACGCCTTCCGACCGAGGCCGAGTGGGAGTACGCGGCGCGCGGTGCCGGGAAGATCCGCAGGTATCCATGGGGCGACGACATCGCCACCTGTGACCGGGCGGTGATGGAAGGTTCAAGTGGATGGGGGTGCGGGCGCGTTTCCAGCTGGCCTGTCTGCTCAAAACCGAACGGCAACACCGATCAGGGCGTTTGCGACATGGCGGGAAACGTGTGGGAGTGGTGCCAGGACAATGGTCATGACAACTACTACGGGGCGCCGAGCGATGGATCCGCCTGGTTCGGTGGGACTGACCGCAGGGTGAACCGCGGGGGGGCATGGAGCGGGAACGCCGAGCGCCAGAGGTCGACATTCAGGGATTCATCCCCGCCGGATTATTGCGCCTACAACTTCGGAATCAGGGTCGCCAGAACCGCGCGCTGAAGACAATCGACTAAAACGGATGTTTGAAATAGTTGACAGTGCTTAGTGCTCTCAAACTATAATCCGGCCAATCATACTGGTTGATTCCAATGTTGCGCCCGGCGTCTTGCGTGGCCCCTGGGTGGGCCCGACCTGGCTTGCTTTCATTCATTGTGGCGGCTTTCTGTCTTGTCTTGATGGTGGGCGGAGACGCGCGTGGCGAGGGAGTCGGGGGACGTGGCGCGGTCGCGGGGGCTGAACGCGGGTCGGTCGCGGCCCCGCGATGCAACGCCGTGGTGCTGGTCTACCACCGCATTGGCGAGCATTTCCGCACCGAGAGTCGAGCGCAGGGCGCGATGACCACGACCGCCGGCGAACTGGAGTCCGACCTCAGGTATCTGCGCGACAACGATTTCAAGGTGGTGCCGTACCGGGCAATCGCGGACTGCCTCGAGGGCAGGGCCGCACTTCCGCCCAGGGCCGCTGTAATCACCTTCGACGACGGTTTGATCAACCAGTATCAGTTCGCCTTTCCCATGCTGAAACGATACGGGATGACGGCGACGTTCTTTGTGGTGACCAGGCGCATCGGGGTGCCTGCACGCACGATGAACTGGGATCAGCTGCTGGAGATGCAGCAAGCTGGAATGACGATCGGGGCGCACACGACCAGACACAAATCGCTGAATGCCATGAGCGAGACGGAACTGCAGGCCGACTTGAACAACAGCAGGGCCGACATCGAGGAAAACCTGGGGATCTGCCCGGAGTTCATCGCTTATCCGTACGGGCATTTCAATCCACGGTCGCTCGAATTGATCAAGGCTGCCGGGTTCAGGTCGGGGCGCACGGCGCGATGGAGTGTCGAACATGGCCGAAACGGTGCGTACAGGCCGATGTCCGTCACATCGGCCGGGCTGCGACACGTGCTGAAGAAGTACGGCTCAAGCCTGGGCTGGGACGGGCCGGCGGACACGGTGGCCGGGCGGGCGAATGGGGGCGCTTCCCACGTCGTTACGCGCGGGGCCTCCGGGGTCGCCAGGTGAATTCGAAGCGGGAATCACACCCGGCTGGTCATGGCGCGGGCTGGAATCCAGGGCCCCCGCCGCCGCCCACGCGGGTGGCCGTGGACGAGACAGTGAAGGTCGTGTATCTGGTTCCGGGGGTGTACTGGCCGCCCGAGTACAGATTGTCGGTGAGGCTTCCGTTCGACGAGCCTCCCAGGTAGACCTCGTGCGAACCGGTGCCGAGATCCGGTGACGAGAACAGGACCGACTGGTATTTCTTGGCGGGTTTGAAGGTCAGGAGTTCGACGCCCGCGGCAGTTCGCAGATGGAATACCGTGCCCGCGGATTGCGACGAGGACATGTTGACCAGGACGCCGTACTGAGTCGATGAGGAACTGTTGCCGACCGCCATGCCCGAACTTCCCGCCGCGACCAGGAATCCACCTGATATTTTGAAGTAGTAGCTGCCGCCGTCACCGGTGTCCACGGCGCCGTTGCCGTTGTCGGACGGACCGTTGACCAGGACTGTGCCACCGGTCATGACGATGTTGCCGTTGGAGTCCAGACCGTCCCCGCCGGCGTTCATCCAGAGGTATCCGCCATTTATGTACAGAAAGTAGTTCGATGATGAGCCGCCCGGGTTCCAGCCGCCCGAACCGTCGCCACCCGCCACGTTGACGCCGTCGTCCCTTGAAGTGATGTGAAGCCTTCCGTCGTTAATCGTGATGAGCTTGCTCTCGAGGCCCTCGTAGGACTTCGTGATGGTGATGTCGCCGCCGTTGATCTCAAGGGTTTCCTCGCCGTGGAAGGCGTCGTCGCCCGATGCGGCCAGGATGGTGCCGCCGTCCACCGCTATGGCGTCGTTGGAGTGGACCGCGTCGTCCGCGCAGTCCAGGTTTATCGTGCCGCCGGTTACAAGAACCTGCGTGCCGCCCTTCAGTCCCTTCGCCGACACTCCGCTGGCGACCGTTCGGGACGACCCTCCGCCACTGACCAGGGTCAAGTCGCCTCCATTGACGGTGAGTGTGGAGAAGGCGGTGATTGCGTCGCCACCCGACGTTACTTTGACGGTGCCGGACTCGATGTTGATGAAGCCGCGGCCGGCGTCCGTGTCGTTGTCCGACTTGATGCCGTTGTTCGTGGCCGTGACAGTGACGCTGCCGCCGGTAATCGAGACGTTGTCCTTGCCGCGGATGCCGTCGTCCACGCCCGTGGCGACGATGGTTCCACCCATGATGTCAAGGCCGTCCTTGCAGTTGATGGCGTCGTTGAAACGTCCGTTGACGGTAAGGGTTCCAAGTCCGGTGATGTCGAGGTCGGACTTCGAGAAAAGGGCCGCGTTCGGTTCGTCGACGGCGGCCGACGGATAGACGTAGGTGGTGGCGTCCGTCAGCGTGTTGGACGTTTCGGCCACGAGGAGAACCTCGACGTCGTCGGCCGAGATGATGAAGAGGGGCGAACTTGTCGAACTGGAAGCGGACATGCCGTTCAGCATGAGCCTGACCAGGCCGTCGTCCGCCGTGTCGACCAGAATCTGACCGTCGTCCAGGGTTCCGGTGATTGAGTACGAACCAGCCGCCGAGATGGTGACGGTCGTGCCGGAGACGATGGCGCCGGCCCCCTGAACCTCGATGGAGTCGTGACGCAGAAAGATGCAGGTGATGCCGTCGAGGTCGCAGTTCGGGCTTGCCGAGTCCATCCCTGGAGCATCGTCGGGGGTGTCGATGGAGCCGTGGTCCGGCGCGGCGGTGTCCGGGGACGCGGTATCCGGTTGCGCGGGGATGTCGGGCGTCATGTCGTCCCGGTCGGGCCTGAATGTGTCGTAGCTTTCGTCGGGGACAGCGTTCGAGTCGAGCGTGCGGCTGTCCTCCGGGTCGATCGTGTCCGCGTTCATGAATGGCGAGTCGTCGCCGCATCCGGCATTCAGAATGGCCGTTGCGGCCAGCATGGAGAGCAGTGTCGACATCGAACGGATGGTCATAACCCCTCCGGCGGCCCGGCAGGCCAATGGATTTCTTGAGCGATTATCCGGTCCGATTCCTTAAGGGGGTGTTAAGGCGTGTCGACGTCTACTTCAGAACCATGCGCATCGCGAATTCCCAGACGCCGGCAGGCAGCAGCCACGAGAAGAAGATCATCATCTTTGCGTGGAACGGGGCCGCGTAACGACGGCGTGGACAGCGGCTGTTCACCGCCCGGGTGACGACCCTGGCGATCACGTCGGGTCCGACCGCGATGCCCGCACCGGAAAGCATCTTCGAGAATCTGCGCGCGCGATCCTCGTAGACCGTGCCCTGCGTGCGCGTGACCAGGTTGTTGACTGCTATGTCGCCCCATTCGGTGCGGATGGCGCCGGGCTGGACCAGAACGACGCGGATGCCGAAGGGCCTGACCTCGACGCGAAGGGCGTCGGACATCGCTTCCAGCGAGTATTTTGTCGCGTGGTACCACGAACCGAAAGGCATCCACATGCGACCGGCGATTGAGCCGATGTTCACGATCGTTCCCGAGCCGGCAGCGCGCATGGTCGGCAGCACCAGCTGGACCAGGCGGGCCAGTCCGAACACGTTCACCTCGAACTGCCTGCGCGCTTCGTCGATCGGGACGACCTCGAGGGCGCCGTGGCTGCCGTACCCGGCGTTGTTGACCAGGGCGTCGATCCGGCCCTCGGCCTGCAGGATCGATTCAACGCCCGCTACCATCGAGCCCTCGTCGGTAACGTCCATCTGGATCACATGGGCGCCCGCGGCCTGAATGTCGCTCATCTGGTCGACACGTCTGGCGGCCCCGTACACGGTCCAGCCCTGGCCGAGCATGCGAGTGACGATCGCCTTGCCGATGCCGGACGAGGCGCCGGTCACCAGGGCGACCTTCTTCGTTGATTCTATTGCCATAATGGAAACCTCGGTTCGTTTGGAGTGCTTGATTTTGCTGGCATTCAATTAACCTGGGTTCGATTCGGGGAACGCATTTTCGGGAAACCCGGGTTTGATTTCCGGGGCCCCGGCATCACGGTTTGCGTATCTCCTCCTGGCCACCCATGTACGGGCGAAGAGCGGCCGGGATCGCGATGCTTCCATCCTCGCGCTGGTAGTTTTCAAGGATGGCGATGACGGTGCGGCCGACTGCAAGGCCGGAACCGTTGATCGTGTGGACGAAGCGCGGCTTCTCGCCCGGGGCCGGCCGGTAGCGTATGTTCGCGCGGCGGGCCTGGAAGTCCCCGAAGTTGGAGCAGGACGAGATCTCGCGGAAGGCCTGCTGCCCGGGCAGCCAGACCTCGAGGTCGAAACAGCGGGCCGCGGAGAAGCCGATGTCGCCGCTGCAGAGTTCCATCACGCGGTAGGGGAGTTCGAGAATCTGCAGGATGCGTTCCGCGTCGGCGGTCAGCCGCAGGTGTTCTTCCTCGGAAGTCTCCGGGGTGGTGAACTTGACCAGTTCGACCTTCTGGAACTGGTGGACGCGGGTCATTCCCTTGACATCGCGGCCATGCGAGCCGGCCTCGCGACGGAAACAGGCGGAGTAGGCGGCGTACTTCAAAGGAAGGTCGCGCCCGTCAAGGATTTCCTCGCGGTACATGTTCGTGACCGGAACCTCGGCGGTCGGGATCAGATACATATCGTCCGTCGCGACGTAGGCTTCCTCGCGGAACTTCGGCAGTTGACCGGTGCCGCGCATGCACTGTTCAAGCACCAGGAACGGCGGCAGGAGTTCCTGGTAGCCGTGCTGGGCGTGAGTGTCGAGCATCAGCGCCGCGAGCGCGCGTTCCAGACGGGCCCCCGCGCCGCGGTAAAGAACAAAGCGGGCGCCGGAAATCTTTCGAGCACGTTCGAAGTCCAGGATTCCAAGATTTTCGCCAAGTTCCCAGTGCTCCAGCGCCTTGAAGGGGAACTGGCGTGGCGTGCCCCATGCGCGGGCGACCACGTTGCCAGACTCGTCCGGGCCCACGGGGGTGCGGGGATCAGGCAGGTTCGGGACGTACATGAGCCGGTCGTTCAACTCCACCTCGACCGCCTCCAGTTCCTTTGAAAGGTTGGCGATCTGTTCGCCGAGCGCCTTGCTCTGAGCGCGAAGTTCCTCGCGGGCCTCGGGGGTCACGCCAGGCTGTTTGAAGGAGTCGCTGATCTTCTTCTGGTCGGCGCGCATCCCGTCGCACTGGCCAGTCAGCCGACGTCGACGATCGGCCAGTTCGCCAAGCCAGCCAAGGTCCGTGTACCCGCGGGTGGCCAGGCGGGAAGTCGCTTCCTCAAGGTTCTCAAGTAGGTATTTGACGTCGTGCATAATGCGTAATCCTTTGAAAAAATCAGTTATCGCCTGCGCCCTGGTCAACCGGCCGGTCGGGCGTGGAAGGTTTTCTTGTTCGGTGACGACGGGCGGGCTTTTTCGGAGCCGCGGGCGCATCGGGCTGACTGCCGATGCCGCTGTCGGTGGCAGGCGTAGGGGCGAATGATAATTCGCCCTTTTGGGCAGGGGCCGGGGTCGGCGTAGGGGCGAATGACAATTCGCCCACGGGGACAGGGGCGGGGCGGGGCTGCCTGGGCCTGCGCTGCCTGGGGGCCGGTTTTGCTTTTGCGACCGGGGTATCGAGCATCGGTGTCGCGGAGGCGTCCGGTGACGTTGACGTCACGGCCGGCTCGGTGGCCGAGTCCGCCGGAGCGGAAGCGGCAGCCGGAGCGCCTGTTCCGGTTCCGGGCGTTGTCATCGCCGCTGCCTCGCGGGCACGCTTCTGTGCCGCCCGTCGCCTGGCGTTCCTTGAACGGGAAGGTTTTGCCGCGGTCTGTCCCGTGGCCTGCTCAGCGGACTGGGGAGCCGGCTGTTCGGCGGACTGAGGCGCCGGCTGCGCCACGGACTGTCCGTCTTTCGCGGCAGACTGCACGGGGGGCTCGCCGGTCTTCAAACCTGCTTGAGCAGTCGTCCCGGCAACTGCCGTCGCACGGCCTTCCTGTCTTGGCTGACGCGGGGGGCGTGGCTTTCGCTGCTGTTCGCCTGATCCGCGTGAAGGCTGGGAAACCGGGGCGCGTGCCGGCTCCTGCGGGCGCGCCGGGGGCGTGGGTGGCGTCTCGATCGGCTTGGAGACAGGCCCCTTGCCCACGCTGTCCTTGACCTGAACCTCGTCGTATTCATCGATATCCAGCAGCCTTGCCAGAAGACCACGCAGAAGGGATGGCTTCTGCTTCGGTCTGGGCGCGGCCTGCTGGGCCGGCTCCGACGGCTTGCTCTGACGCTGGGGCGTGGTCGCTGTGGCCGCCGGTGGCGTCACCTCATCGGCCGGTTCGATACGCTGGCGGGAAATCTGGCGATCCTCCGGAAGATCCTCGTGTATCGTGACCTGCATGTCGTCCGGCATCACGTCGGGGGTTCCCAGGATTTCGATCGTCATGCCGTGACGCTTCTCGAGTGCCATCAGCTCTTCACGCTTGCGGTTGTTCAGGAAGTTCGCGACGTCGATCGAAACGGTCACCTCGACCATCTCGGGGTCGCCCGTCATGTTCGCGATCCGCTCGCGCAGGCGTCGCAGTATCGACATCGCCAGCGGACCCGGCGCCCGGATGCGTCCGGTGCCGCTGCACGCCGGGCACGCGGACATGATTCCTTCCTCGACCGTGTGGCGCAGGCGTTGACGCGAGAATGCCAGAAGCCCGAAGTCGCGGATCTTCGAAACGGTCAGGCGGGCCTTGTCGCGCGAGAGAGCCTTGCGCAACGTCTCCTCGACATCATGTCTGTGGCCCTCAGACTCCATGTCTATGAAATCGACCACGATGATTCCGCCGATATCCCGGAGAATGACCTGACGGGCTATCTCGACGGCGGCCTCGACGTTGGTCTTGAAGGCGGTGTCCTCGATCGCTCCCTTCTTGGTGCGGCCGGAGTTCACGTCGATCGCGGTCAGTGCCTCGGTCTGTCCGATAACGATGCTTCCGCCGGACGGCAGCGTCACGCGGTTGCGAAGCAGCGCCTCGACCTGGCGATCCACGTTGTATTTCACGAACAGGGGCAGGTCGCCGGAGTAACGTTTCAGTCGCGACGAACGTCCGGGCATCACCGCGTCGAAGTAAGCGTTGATCTCGCGCCACGTGACCTCGTCCTCGACGAGCACATCATCGACGTCCGAGTCCATGTAATCGCGGACAAAACGCAGCGCCAGACTGGATTCCTCGTGGATTTCGCCGGGCTTCCTGGCTTCGGCGAACCGTGCGACAATCTGTTTCCACTGTGAGACCAGGTGGTCCAGATCGGCCTGAAGCTCGGTCTCGTCACTCTGATCGCTGACCGTTCGGATGATGCAGCCGAAACCCTTCGGAAGGTTGAGGTGATCCAGCGAGTCCTTCAGGCGCAGGCGGTCGTCGCCCGACAGTTTCCTGGAAACGCCGGTTCGTGAGGAGAAGGGCATCAGGACCAGGAAACGTCCGGGATTGGACACGTTCATGGTCAGGGCCGCGCCCTTCTTGCCGACTTCTTCCTTGGCGACCTGGACAAGGATGACGTCGCCGGCGCCCAGGCTGACATGGCCGTTGGCCGCCGCTGACTTGCCGGACAGTTCGATCAGCGAGCGCTCGTTCACTTCGTCCAGGGGCAGAAACCCTTCCTTGCCGGTGCCGTAGTCGACGAAGGCGGCGTCCAGGCTTTTCTCAACCGTGGTCACACGCCCGCGGTACAGGTTGCCGCGGCGTCGGTTGGAGCCGGCGGACTCGATCTCGAGGTTGGTCAGCAGGTCCCCGTCAAGCAGCGCGGCGCGCGCTTCGTAGGGGTCTGCGGAAATAACGATTCTTCTTGCCAAAGTGATTCTTCCTTGAGTTGTCAGGGTTACTGGACCCTGCCGTCGGACCGGCGCTGGCCGGCCTTCGGGATCTTGTTGACTTTGAAACGGACCGCGACCATGTCGCGAAACATGCGCGCCGAGTCGGAGAGCGCGCTTACACGTGTACGCTCGTCGTTGCGCCAGGTGACGGGGACTTCGAAGATCCGGTATCCCATGCGATCGGCCCGGGCCAGCAACTCGACATCGAAGGCGAACCCGTTCGTCTCGAGCGCGGGCATCACATGCTTGACTATCTCGGAGCCGAACAGCTTGAATCCGCACTGGGTGTCGTGAATGCCGCGGATCACCAGCAGTTGAACCAGCAGATTGAAAATCCGTCCCATCATCTCGCGATAAATGGGCTGGCGCACTTCGAGGTTCGAGCCCTGGAGCGCCCGGGAGGCGATAACCACCGCGTCGGGGGCCGCCCTGGCTGCCAGCTTTTCGATCTCCTCGATGGGGGTGGACAGGTCCGCGTCCGACATCAGGACATACGGGAACCGGGCGTGAGCACAACCGTTTTTCGTTGAGAACCCTTTGCCGCGATTACCCGGATTCGTGACCACCACCAGTTTTGAGGGATCCTTGATGGCGCCGCGGGCAGCAGCGGCGGTGTCATCCGATGAGCCGTCGTCGACGACGACGATTTCCCAGGCCTGGAAGCGGGCGCCGGCATAATCCTCGATGGCCGCGATCGTGGCGCCGATCCTGGCGGCCTCGTTGAAGGCGGGGATGACGATCGAGATACCGTCGCCAAATTCGGGGATGGTCGTCACTGGTTACTGGCCTCGACGCGAAGGAGTTGCCTGCCCACAAGGATGACGTCGTTCACGTGCGCGGTTATGACGCCCGACGTCTTGATGTAGGTGCCGTTGCGACTCTGCTTGTCTTTCAGGAAAAGTCCACCGGCCTCGGGTTCGATGGCCGCGTGAACCCGGGACATGTAGCGATCCTCGGGACAGGCGATGTCGGCCTGTTCTCGTCCGATGACAACCGGTCTTGTGGAAACCGGGAAAACGGGGCCCTCGGCGCCGCCAGCGAGCAGTTTGGTCAGCGTGCCACGCGGGCATGTCTCGTCCGGGGCGGCGAAGAGCATGAAGTCGTCGCGGGCAATGGTCGCCGTCTCGGATGAAAAACGGAAGACCGAGTCGCCACAGACGAACACGTCGCCATCGGACAGCTTGTGAGACCCGGAAATGCGCAGGAAAACGCCGTTGACGCTGCCCGCGTCCTCGACCTGGAGTCCGTCGCCGACCGGGTTGAAAGCGGCGTGGCGCGGGGACATCGTCCGATCGTCCGGGAAGGTTACCGTGCAACCGGTGGTCCCGACGGTAAGGCCGGATGCGGGAACCGCGTATGGGACGTTCGTGCCGCCCGCGCGTGAGAGATGGACAAGGGCCCAGGCCGTGCCTGCGGCTCTGGCGGGGGCGGGCGCCGGCTGTGCTGCCGGAGCCGACGGAGGCGACTGTCTGGCCGGAGGCGCGACATGCGTGGCGTTCTGTGCCCAGACGGGAATCTGATCAGCAACCGGTCGGCTGCGGGGCAGGGCCGAGAATTCCTCTGGGTCGAACTCTGCCTGGGGCATGTCGGTTCTGATAGCGGCCTGGCTTTCTTCCAGGAGTTCTGGAAGCCGGCTGCCGCATTCCGCGCAGAAAATGTAATCCTGTGGCTGTGAAACGCCGCAGTTGGGACAGACTTTGTGTGCCATCTGTTCGAACCCTTCCAAGTCACCGTACGTTATAGATGCAAACCGGCCCCTGTGTCAATCGCGCAACCGCGCGCGTCGCGTGCGGGAGGTCCGGGAAGATCTCTCGGAATCGGGTGGATGGCGCGTCCGGGACTGGTGGATGGCGAACGGCGTCCGACCGGTTTCGGAAAATCATCGGGCAAGCCACGTCGGCTCCGTTCTGAGCGCCTCAAGGCGGAAACGCCTGAAGATGGTGGCGCGTTGCCTTTCGTCGCAGGTCGCCCAGGCCATCTTGAAGGGGGTCGAAAGCGATACGCCCGACAGCGGGATCAAAGCGTCCCTGAGCGCGGCGAAACCGGAGTCGGCATGGGCGGCGGCGGCATTTATAGTCAGTGTGTTCACTGGTGAACGTATCAGGCCCATCGCGGCGACGGTCTCGGGCGCGGGCAGGCCGCCAGGAGGCATGGGCAGACCCAGTGCCCTGATGACCGCCTCGGAGACCATGTTTATCGCCCTGGCCCTGCCGAGCCTGCCGCTGCCGGCCACGTGAGGCGTGGCTACAGTGGCCGCGGCCACGGTAAGTGGCGCTGGCGCGGGCTCGCCCATGAAAACGTCGAGCGCGAAGCCGGGAAGTCCGCGAGCGGAGCCGGTGAACATCGACTCGTCAAGGATGCCGCCGCGAGAACAGTTGATGACCAGCCGGCAACTGGCTGCGGCATACGAAACGCACATTTCGCGCGAAATCATCCCGGCAGTCGGGAACGGGGACTGCGAGGGTGTGGTCAGCGGCACGTGGAAGGTCACGACTTCGGCTTCGGCCAAATCGGGCAGGGCGGTATGGCCCGACGGCGGGGCATGCAAAGGGTCGCAGGCAAGCCAGGGTATGCCCAGCATGGTCAGCCGGCGCGCGACTTCGTGGCCGCAGTTGCCGAATCCCGCTATGCCGACCGATGCCGGCAGTCTGCCAAGCGCCGTGATCATGGCGCCAATCGTCCAGTCCGCAACGGCGCCGGCAGTGGACCCGGGAGCATTGAACACTGGAATATCATGGCCCAGTCGTGAGGCGAGTTCCCGGACTGCGCCCGTGTCAACGTGATCGGTGCCAACAACGGGGGTGGCGATTGCCCGAAGCGATTCACAGGGAGCCAGAAGGTCCCTGTTGACGCGGACCGAAGATGAGACGACGAGGACGTCGGCGACAGACAGAGTCGCTGTGTCGGGCCTGCCCGCGGCGGGATCGAAGAATACCCGGTCGCCAATTCCGTCCAGTACGGACCTGGCCCACGGAATTCCGGCGTCGATCAGAATTAAGGGTCTTGAATCAATCATATTCTGGTGCCGGCGAAGGCTGGCGCCGGTTCTATTTGCTGAAAAGCTTGTCCAGGCGGGCTTTCGCGTCGTCGGCCGTGCGTGGGGACGTCACCGTCTTGCCGCCACCGAACATCTCTTCGAGCCGGTTCTTGGCCTGGGCCTCCTCGGTGATGCCCTCGGTACCCTCTACCGGCTTGAACGTGAAGTAAAGACAGAAGTTTCCCTCGGCCCGGTCACGAATGAACTCGCCCTGGTTTTCAGTGCACTGGTTGTGCACGTTCTTATCCCAGAATTTGCAGTTGTAGCAGCAATGCAGATAGGCATAGCAGTTCGGACACATGTCGCGGCGCCCGATCTTCACATCGAAGACCAGTTCCTCGCCGCAGTTATAACACTTGAAGACGGGATCGGCGGTTTCCATCGGGCGATTCCTTCATCGTATGGCGTGCCGGCGGCCACTCCACCGGACGAACTGGCGGATTGTAGTTCTTTTGGTCGAATCCGTAAACCGTGGCGTGGATCGTCAGAAATATTCGGTCGTTTCTTTGGCAGATCCGAAGGGTGCGTATTAACCTCGGATTCGTCGATGCCAGATCGTCGCGGCGCGGGGTGCTCCGGCGGCGGTCGGTTCTGGATGTGGCTGGAGGTAGTCATGTACGGGCTTGGTGATACGATGGTCGATGTCAATTTTCAAGTTGCGGAGATTCGCGGCGAGAAGGTCAGCGGTTCGGGAATCGCCAGGCGCATCGGCATGACGGGCATGGAACTGGTATCGGCGGACGTGCCTCCTGGCCAGTTCGCGTGGCTTGGATTCCAGATACCCGGCTGCTCGCGGAACCTTAAGGTTCTGGGCGAAATCGTCGGCGTCCGCCGAGACGGTTCCCAGGACAGCGTCACGATTCGCTTCAAGCATGTTTTCCCGCACGACCGCGAAGTCCTGACCGGTCTGATGCTTGCCCGCGCCGTCGCCTGATCCCCTTTTCCGTTCATCTTCGTTCCATCAACCATCACCCCTGAGCATCACCAAAACGAAACCTGGGTTGGTTCCAGAGTGGTCCAAAAACGAAACCTGGGTTAGTTCCCGGAGGGGGTAAAAACGAAACCTGGGTTAGTTCCCGGAGGGGGTAAAAACGAAACCTGGGTTGGTTCCCGGAGGACCCCAAAGAGAAACCTGGGTTGGGGAAAGGGGTGGGGAAAAGTACTTTTGAAGTTCGGGTTAAGGTGTTTGAAATTACAGAGGTATGCTAGCGGGATGTTGCCTTGCGGAAGGCGCGTTCGAAGCCGGGTATGGCGCTGATGATCGTCTTGTCCGGAACCGCGAAGGAAAGACGGAAATTGCCGGGAGCGTTGAAGCCCGATCCCGGGGTTGCCAGAACCAGTTCTTCCTTCAGCATCATGATGAAGGCGGGATCGTCCGGAATGGGAGACTTCGGAAACATGAAGAAGGTTCCCTGCGGTTTGGGCACGTCATAGCCGATCTCGGTCAGACCGTTGAACAGCAGGTCTCGCTTGGCCTGGTAGATCGGGACGTTCGACTCCCAGTCCTGAATTCTGGCCATCACCCGCTGCATCATGGCGGGAGCGTTGACGAACCCGAGCGTCCTGGTGCAGAAGGCAGCGGCCGCGAAGATCTCGCGGGCGCCGGCGCACCGGGGGCTGATCGCCAGGTATCCGATACGCTCGCCGGCGAGCGATATCGATTTTGAGTAAGACGTCACGATGACGGTGTCGTCGTAGTAGTCGGCCGGCGCCTCGTATTTCAGTCCGTCGAACAGCAGATTACGGTACGGTTCGTCTGAAACGATGAAGACCGGTCTGCCGATCTTGCGTGAGTGCTCAGTCAGCATCTCACCGATTTCCTTCAGGATTGTTCCAGGTATCATGCGTCCGGTCGGGTTACACGGCGAGTTGAGCATCACCACGCGGGTTCGCGGTGTCAGGCGGCTTGCCATGTCCCGGACATCGGGCAGGCAGTCCGGAGTCGCCGGCGAAGTGACCTGCACGCCGTTGTGATTCGAGATGTAGAACGAGTACTCGGGAAAGTACGGCGCCACCAGCATGACTTCGTCGCCGGGGTTCAGGACGCTGCGCAGGAAAACGTTTGACGCGCCCGCCGCTCCGACCGTCATCAGGATGTTCTCGGCTGGATAAGTCAGTCCGCCCTCGCGGGACAGCCTGGCCGCGATCGCGCGACGCGTCTCGATGTATCCGGGGTTCTGCATGTAGGTGTGCATTCCCGGAGTCTCGTCGGCTACGACCTCCCGCAGCGCGTCGAAGAACTGCGGAGGAGGCTCGACGCAGGGACTTCCGAGTGTGAAGTCGAAAACCTTGTCGGCCCCGTGAATCTTTTTAAGCTCGAGCCCTTCCTCAAACATCCGCCTAATCCAAGAGCCGCGTTTTATATCCTGGCTGACCTGATCCGACGTGTACATCGAAGCACCTTCGTTTGATGACCAGCCGTTTGAATATCCCATCTGCCGGAAAGTCGCAACACCCCGGATCCGTCCACAGGCGCAGCCGGGCGAACACACGCTATTGACCGCGTGCCCTTATTGTTTCAAGCTAAAAGGTCATTGCACGGTGGCGCGATTCACGCAAAACGGTTTTTCGTGCGTGGCTGAATGTTCAGTCACGACTCCGCGGCCCCCGACAGGAGGAACAACCAATGGATTACAAAGCCGATCTTCGGGACATCAAGTTCCTGCTTTTCGACGTTTTGAAAGCTGCCGACCTTCAGAAACTCGAGCATTACGCCGATTTCGGGGCCGACGACTACGAGGCCATTGTCGAGGCCGCGCATGACTTTGCCGCCGAGGTTCTCGGTCCGATCAATGATGTCGGAGACAAGGAAGGGCTCGGTTTCGGCCCCGATGGCGTGACGATGCCGACAGGCTTCGTTGAGGCATGGAAGCGGTACGCCGCCGACGGCTGGGTTGGCGCGATAGTGCCCCAGGATGCCGGCGGCCAGGGTCTGCCGGTCCTGATGGATCAGGTTATTCACGAGCTGTTTCTGGGCGCCAACATCTCATTTTCGCTTCTTGGCGGACTGACCGAGGGCGTCATCGACCTGATCGACAAGTTCGGCGACCAGGCGCTGAAGGATCGTTTCATGTCCGGCCTGGTTGAAAAGGGCTGGGGCGGAACGATGTGCCTGACCGAGGACAACGCCGGTTCCGACGTCGGTGCAAGCCGCGCGGTCGCCCGTGACCGTGGTGACGGAACGTTCCTTATCGAGGGAACCAAGATTTTCATCACCGGCGGCGACCATGACATGTCCGAAAACATCGTGCACGCCGTTCTGGCAAGGATCGAGGGCGACGCTCCCGGCACGAAAGGCCTGTCGCTGTTCATCGTCCCGAAGTATTGCGTTGGACCCGACGGGCAGCTTGAACGCCCGCTGGCCACGAACGATGTCCGCTGCGCCCGTATCGAGCACAAGATGGGAATCAAGGCCTCGCCGACCTGCGTGTTGAATTTTGGCGACAACGGGGCCTGCGTCGGCTATCTCCTGGGCAATCGCTGCGCCGGCATGAAGCAGATGTTCCACATGATGAACGAGGCCCGCATCATGATTGGCGTGCAGTGCATGGCACTGGCCGCCATCGCGTACGAAAAGTCGCTTGAATACGCGGGTCAGCGTCTTCAAGGCACCGACATCGAGCACATGAAGGACCCGCGGGCCCCGAAAGTGCCGATCGTCACCCATCCGGACGTGCGTCGCATGCTGCTGACCCAGAAGGCGTACGTTGAGGCGATGCGCGGCATGCTCTACACGACCGCCATGTGGGAGGATCTCGCCCGCTACGCGTCGACCGACGAGGAAAAAGCGAAGTACCGCAGTTTTGTCGAGCTGATGACCCCGGTCTGCAAGTCCTGGTGCTCGGACATTGGATTCAAGTCGTGCGACCTCGGCATGCAGGTCCTGGGTGGCTATGGCTACACCAGTGAGTACCCGCTGGAACAGTTCGTCCGCGACGCCAGGATCGGTCCCATTTATGAAGGGACCAACGGCATCCAGGCGATGGATTTCGTGGGACGAAAGCTTCCCGCGAACAACATGGCCAACTTCTCTGCTTTCATCAAGGAAATCATAAACTTTGCCCAGGCAAACGCCGGCAACCGCGCCCTGGCCGACGGCTGCAACCGCCTGCGCGTCGCCGCCAACCAGGTTTCCGAGGCCGGCATGCGCCTGATGACAGCGGCCTTGAGGGACGTGCCGTTCCTGTTCTCACACGCGTACACCATGCAGGACGCCTTCGGCGAGGTCGTCGGGGGCTGGATGCTTCTGCAGCAGGCGGCGGTGGCATCAGCCCGCCTGGACGCGCTCTATGCGGAGAAGGGTGTGACGCTTGACACGGACAAGGCGGCGCTCGTGGCCGACAACCCGGATGCGAAGTTCTACTTCGGCAAGGTTAAGACCGCCGAATTCTATTGCAAAACCATTCTGCCGTTCGTAGCCGCCCGCCTCGAGATCATCAAGTCCGGCGACCACGCGGCGGTCGAGATGGTCTTCTAGGTTTCGCCCGTTTTCGCCCCCCCATGGTGGTCTTTTTCCGTCATTGGATATAATCTTGCGCCGGTTCGGTTTTCGACCAGGAGTGAGGATGAAAAAGAACTTCGTTCTTGACACAAACGTGCTGCTGCATGACCCGAACGCCTTGACCGGCTTCGCGGACAACAACGTTTGTGTGCCTATCTATGTCATTGAGGAGATCGACAACTTCAAGAAGGAGTTGTCCGAGCTTGGCCGGAATGCCCGTCAGATTTCGAGGGATCTCGATGCGTTGCGGGCGCTCGGCAACATCGGAACCGGGGTTCAGACCGAGGCCGGCGGGTCGGTAAGGGTGCTGTTTTCGACCCGCAGTGACGTGTCCGAGGCGGAGATCGTCCACCGTGACGTGAACCTCAGCCATATCATGGACCGTCTGATAATGGGCACCGCCATCGAGTTGAAGGCGGCCGAGCCCGATATCCCCGTCGTCTTCGTAACCAAGGATACCAATCTCAGGATCCGGGCCGAGGCCGCTGGACTGGTCGCGGTCGATTACGACAAGCAGGGTAAAGACGTTACCGAGTTGTACACCGGGACCGGCGAAATGCTGCTGGGTCCCGATCTGATCGGCGAACTGTTCCGCGTCGGCCATGTCGATGTTCCGGGTGGCCTGCCGGGCCTGTTTCACAACCAGTACCTCCTGGTCCGCAACGAGGCGAATCCCTCGCAGAGCGCCCTGGCCCGCGCCGCGACGCGCGAGGGCCGTCTGTACCGGACGGTCGAGGTTCGGGACTCCGTCTGGGGTATCAAACCGCGCAACAAGGAACAGCACTTCGCGTTCGACGCCCTTCTGCGCGACGACATCAGCCTTGTCACGCTGATAGGAAAGGCCGGTACCGGCAAGACGCTGCTGGCGATCGCGGCCGGGCTTCAGAAAGTCACCGAGGAAGAAACCTACACCAGGATGCTGGTGTCGCGCCCGATCTTCCCGCTTGGCCGGGACATCGGTTACCTGCCCGGAGATGTCGAGGAGAAGCTGAATCCCTGGATGCAGCCGATCCATGACAACCTGGAGTTCCTGATGGGCCTCAGTCGCCAGGACCGCAAGACCTCGAACAGGTCCCCGCGCGAACTGATGGACATGAACATGATCAAGGTCGAGCCGCTGACGTACATCCGTGGTCGTTCGATCCCGAATCAGTACATGATTGTGGACGAGGCGCAGAATCTGACGCCGCACGAGGTCAAGACGATCCTGACGCGGGTAGGCGAGGGCACCAAGATCGTCCTTACGGGGGATCCCTACCAGATCGACAATCCTTACGTGGATTCCGTCAACAACGGTCTGGCCTACATCGCCGAGAAGTTCAAGGATTCAGACATCGCCGCGACCGTGACCCTGATGAAGGGCGAGCGGTCCCGGCTGGCCGAACTGGCCGCAAATCTCCTTTAGGATTGGCAGCGCCGCGCCGATTTTGACCGGGCGGCAATGCGGGGGACAGCATGGACGTTGCAGATGCCGTCGGCAGCAGGCGTTCGATAATGTCGTTCGAACGCGATGCTCTGCTGTTGAGTCGCGAAGAGATCGAACAGCTCATCATGGACGCCTGCAGGGCTCCGTCCGAGTACAATCTGCAGCCCTGGCGCTTCCTGGTGGTCCGTGACCGTGAGCGCAAGCAGGCGCTTTACGACTGCTGCGGACGACAGGAAAAGGTTCGCGAGGCATCGGCACTGATCATCGTGTTTGGAGACTCGCGCGGATGGGAGCGGGCCGACGTGGCCGCAAAGGAGTTGCTTGCCGCCAGGAACGTCGCGAACGGCGGCGGGCAGCCCGATCAAAATGAATGCCGGGCACTGGCGGAGACCATTCGGAGTACTTATCTTCGTGACGAGCGTTTGCGGACGGCGATGTCGTTTCGCAACGCATCACTGGTTGCGATGAATCTGATGCTTCTGGCCTCCGAGAAGGGCATATCGTCCTGCCCGGTGGGCGGCTTTTCGGAAGCCCAGCTCAGACGCGCATTTGAAATCTCGGAGCGTTTTGTGCCGGTGATTGTCGTTGCTCTCGGCATGCCGTCGCTTAACGCCGGGCGTCCAGTCATAAAGCCTCGTCGTCCCGCCTCGGAAGTGATCTTCCATGAAGGGATGTAGACGCGTGGCGCGGTCCGGGCGCCGGTTCCGGCGAACCGACAACAGGTGAGTATTTGAAACAGAATCTGAAGACGATCCTTGTCTGGGTGCTGCTGGTCGGAGTGTTTTTTGCGATCGTGAAGACCGTTGATCGCAAGCCTGCCTCGACCGACATCAAATTCTCGGACTTCATCGTGCTGGCGCTGGGTTCTGACAGCAAGTCCGACCAGACGGAAGTGCCCGCCGGGCATGCCTCCATCAAGGCGACCACTATCGAGGCAGCCCCGGTTGAGGGACAGGGTTCCGTAGGGGCGAATGATATTCGCCCTTCTGGGCAGGGTCAGGGTCAGGCGCAGGGACAGGGACAGGCTGGCGACGGCGCGAATGTCGCTCCTTCTCCTGAACCCGGAAAAGAACCGGCCCCGGTGCCCGCACCCGTGCCCGCACCCGTGCCTGCCGCTGAACCAGTCCCCGCACCCGTCCCGGCCCCCGTTCCTGATCCCGTCCCAACTCCTGATCCCGTCCCGGCCACTGCACCCGCTCCCGCCCCTGTACCGGCACCGGCCACTGCCGCCCCCGCGGCCAGTGTGGTCAAGGCTCCTCTGGGAGCGGCCGTGACTCCAGGCGCCGACTCAGCGTCCGAGCCCATGTTCAAGGTCGTGTCGATCGTCGTGACGGGCCGCAGGATCGAGGGAAAGTTTGCCGACGGCAAGGAATTCAAGACGTTTGGTGATATCACCGCGTATCAGAAGGACCTTGTCGCCGAGGGAATCGAGGTCACCTACAAGGACGAAACCGGCGGCATCTGGACGGCACTGCTTACGTCCTGGCTGCCGATGATCTTCTTCCTCGCCATCTTCATCTTCTTCATGCGCCAGTCCTCGCAGGGTGGCGGCGGAAAGCTCTTCCAGTTCGGCAAGAGCAAGGCACGCCTGACCAACGAGGGCCAGACCACGGTTACTTTCAAGGACGTGGCCGGCATCCAGGAAGCCCAGGTTGAACTCTCCGAGATCGTTGAATTTTTGAAGTCCCCGGATTCCTTCACGAAGCTTGGCGGCCGCATTCCGCGCGGCGTGCTCCTGATGGGACCTCCGGGCACCGGCAAGACGCTTCTCGCCAAGGCTGTGGCTGGTGAGGCCGGCGTACCTTTCTTCTCGATCTCCGGCTCGGATTTCGTCGAGATGTTCGTCGGCGTTGGCGCTTCCCGTGTCCGCGACCTTTTCGAACAGGGCAAGCGCAAGGCGCCGTGCATCATTTTTATCGACGAGATCGACGCGGTCGGTCGTCAGCGCGGCACCGGTCTTGGTGGCGGCCACGACGAGCGCGAACAGACCCTGAACCAGCTTCTGGTGGAGATGGACGGCTTCGAGGCCAATTCGGGGGTCATCATCGTGGCGGCCACGAACCGTCCCGATGTTCTGGATCCCGCTCTGCTGCGTCCCGGCCGTTTTGACCGCCGCGTTGTGGTTTCCAGCCCGGACATAGCGGGCCGCGAGGCGATTCTGAAGGTGCACACGCGCAAGGTCCCGCTGTCCGGCGACGTGGATCTGGGCGTCGTGGCCCGCGGCACACCCGGCTTCGTGGGCGCGGACCTTGCCAACATCGTCAACGAGGCGGCCCTGCTTGCCGCGCGCCGTGGAAGCGACAAAGTCTGCATGGTCGACTTTGACGAGGCCAAGGACAAGGTGATGATGGGCACCGCCCGCAAGAGTTTCGTGATGGGCGAGGAAGAGAAGAGACTGACCGCCTATCACGAGGCCGGCCACGCTATCGTCGCCAAGTCGGTCCCGGGCGCCGATCCCCTGCACAAGGTCACGATCATTCCGCGCGGCATGGCACTGGGCATGACCCAGCAGCTTCCGCTTGAGGACAGGCACACCGCGTCGCGCCGGTATCTGGTCGACAGGCTCGCGATCCTCATGGGTGGCCGCGCGGCCGAGAAGGTCGTGTTCGAGGACATCACGACCGGCGCCGGTCAGGACATCAAGGTCGCCTCGGACATCGCCAGGAAGATGGTCGCTCAGTGGGGCATGTCCGTTCTTGGTCCGGTTCATCTGGATCAGAACGAGGAAATGGTCTTCCTGGGGCGCGAGCTGTCGCATCAACGGGCGGTCAGCGAGCAGACCGCGATGCGCGTGGACCAGGAGATTTCCAAGCTGGTCACCGAGGCTCACGAGACCGCGCTCCGGATACTGACAGAGCGCAGGTCAGCGCTTGAGGCGCTTGCCAGCGCGCTGCTGGAACGTGAAACGCTGGATGGCTGGGAAGTGGACCGGCTGATCGTCGATTGCGGATTCGAGCCGGCGACGCTCAGCCACACGCCCCGGGTAGCGACGCCTCAGGAAGGCGGGTCCCCCGACGGTACCGCGTCGGTTGATTCCGGAACCACATCGTCCGGCGACACTCCCGTGGTCCTGGTGCAGACTGCCCCGGCACCCACGGTTGAACAGACCACCCGGCCCACCTCCACTGGCGACGCGCCCGCAACCGAATCAACGGTCTCGGAATCCGGTAGCCAGCCGCCTTCCAACTGAAAATTCCAGTTCATAACCTGTGGCCGTCCGTCTTGACTGAAGTCCGTTCATGGGCTACGTTTCCTCGTCATGTTTTGGCAATCATACCGGGGTGTCAGATGAGCGATGAATTCGGTGCCGTGATTGGCAGGAATATTGTTGTCCGGGGCGAGATCGAGGGTTCCGAGGTCCTTCTGGTCGAAGGTCGCGTCGAGGGAACGGTCAATCTCGAGTCCGAACTGGTGGTCGGTGTTTCAGGCCATGTCGAGGCCGACGTCAACGCCCAGGCGCTGACGATCGAGGGCGAGTTCAGCGGCACGGCCGCCTGCAGCGATATCGTGACCCTGGTCAACGGCTGTCACGGCACCGGCGAACTGAAGGCGCCTCGCGTCGTGATCGAGGAAGGCGCCGTGTTCACCGGCAGGTTGAACATGGAGACCGGCGTCCGCGAAAGCCGGGGGGAGTGATTCATGTCGGAAACAACGGTTGGCACCAAGACCCGGATTAACGGCAGGATCAGCGGCACGGACCGCCTTTGCGTGCACGGTCTGGTCGAGGGTGAGGTCGCCATGGAAGGCGACCTGGTGGTCGAGGCGGACGGCAGGGTCGAGGCGACCGTCTCCGCGCGCGCCGTCAACATCCGCGGCACTGTGAACGGCGAGGTCACCGGACGCGACAAGGTCGAGATCGCTCCAGACGGTCGGATGATCGGCGACGTCAGGACCGGCAGGATCCTGATTTCGGACGGTGCGGTTTTCAAGGGGCGCGTCGAGATGGACGTCAGGGAGGGCTGATCGATGGCAGATAACAAAAGAACCGAGATCGGGCCGGACACGCTTGTCGTCGGCAATATCGACGCCCAGGAAGACGTTTCCATCCACGGCAGGGTGGACGGGACGATCCGCTCGACGGCCACCGTCATCATCGAGGACGACGGCGAGGTGGACGGCGAGATCGAGGCTTTGTCGGTCGTGGTCGCGGGCGTTTTGATCGGCAATATCCGCGCGACATCGAAGGTCGATGTCGAGGAGACCGGCGTGGTTCAGGGCGACATCGCGACACCGGTGATGGTGCTTGTTGATGGCGGCGCCGTTGCCGGAATGCTGGTGATGGACGACTCGAACCCGCAGCCCGTAAAGGTTAACACCGCCGGCGGCACGACCTATCGCCCCCAGGCGACAAGGCAGACCGGTTCGACCAGGCCGACCGCCTCCAGGACCGCGGCAAGGCCTTCAGCCTCCGCGACCAGAACAGCCCCGACTTCCCGTGGCGCCACGTCGGGCACCCGCGCCCGCACGGTTGAGACGCCGCGCACCGCCAGGCAGCCCCGCAGCGCAGCTCCGCTTATCGATGACGTGGAAGGCCCGGTTGAGTCCGAGTCTTGATGCTGTCCGGTGATTCAAACTCCAGGAGATTGTCATGAGCCAGATTGACGGCGCGCAGGCACGTTCGGAACTTCTGTCCCTTGTCGCGGCAATCGCCTACGAAAGGCGCCGCGTGGTTCTTCGTTCGGGCCGCGTCGCGGACTACTACATGGACTGCCGCAGGGTTACGCTGCATCCGCGTGGCTCGACCCTGTGCGGCCGCGTCTTTCTGGATGCCTTCATCGCGTCCGGACTGCAGGTCGCCGCAGTGGGCGGGCCGACCATGGGCGCAGACCCGCTGGTTACCGCCTTCCAGATGACCGCCCATGCCGATGGACTCGACGTGCCTGCATTCCTGGTCCGCAAGCAGGCCAAGGATCACGGTACCGCATCCAGGATCGAGGGCCGTTTCGGGGTGCCGGCCGGCGCGCGCGTGCTTCTGCTGGAAGACGTGCTGACCACCGGTGGTTCTCTGCTCGAGGCCCGTGACGCCGTTGTCGAGGAAGGCTTCGACCCGGTCGCGTGCATGGTCCTGGTCGACCGTGGCGAAGGCGGGCGCGAGAACATGGAAGCTGCTGGAATACGTGTTATTCCGGTGTTTTCTGCGGCAGAGGTCGCCGCGCGCCGGGAACAGATCGATCAGGAATTCTCGAACTTAAGCAAGTAACCACCGATCAGCAACTGATCCCCGTCGTTGACCGCGACGCGTCCACGAACCATCAGGAAGCTGCCGTTTGTGGAGTTCAAATCCTTGAGCGAGCACTGATTGCCGTTCACGACGAAAGCCGCGTGGCGCGACGACACGAAGCCGTCCTGTCCCAGGATGATGTCGCCGGAGGTGCGTCCGACAACCACCTCGGGCTTGTTCAGCAGCCAGGCCGCCATCACGGTGTTGTTCGGCCCCAGCCTGAGTATTCTTCCCGTAACGTTCTGATCGGAAAAGGCGGAGGAACCGAGCATCTCCGTGCCCTCGATCGGCTGGTGCGGTCTGCGGACCCCGGCGTTGTACTCCAGCAGGACGTGGCCGATCCGAATGCGGTCCTTATCCGCCAGCGCCCGGGAGTCGCGTATCCTGATAAACGTGCCGTATTCCTGGTCCACCGCGTTCAGGAAGGCGACGCCGGCCCCGATGTCGATCATCGCGTGGCGCGCCGCGATGCGCGGATCCGCGCCAAGATCTATATCCACCGGACCGCGACCGACGGTGTTTTCACCGGATTTCAGATCGAACGATGCCCCCTCGGAACCGTCCGACTTGACCACGACCAGTCTGCCATGCTTTGCCGCGGCTCCGGACCCACGAGCCTTGAAGGAATCCATCGACTGTTCCAAAGGCTTGCCGCAGTTCAGACAGTAGTTGAATATCTCGTCGTTTTCAGTGCCGCAGAATACACAGCGAATCATCTGTTCTACCTCTGGGATATGGGCCGCGCCGGCCGGTGTACAGCTTGTCAATCCTAGCACCCGGGAATAGAATTGCAAAGGCCCGACAGAATTGGGGGTACCGGTGAGTATTTGTTCTTCCTGCGGCAGGGGTGCGCCCCAGGGAAGCCGCTTCTGTCCATTCTGCGGCGGCCGCATTCAGTCCGAGCGCCCCAAACCGGCGGATCCATTGATTGGAAAGGTCGTCGGCGACAAGTATATCGTTCGTGAGTTGATTGGGTCTGGCGCCATGGGCAGTATCTACCGCGCCGAGCACAAGGACCTTTCCAGGCCAGTGGCGTTGAAAATGCTGCATAAGCATCTGCTTATCGACGAGGGGCAGGTGCATCGGTTCCATCGCGAGGCAAGGGCCGCTTCAAGGCTGCACCATCCGAACTGCATCAGCATACTGGACTTTGGAAGGACGGCGGACGGCTGGTTTTACATCGCGATGGAATACCTGAACGGTCGCGACCTCTCGCGCATGATTTCCCGTGAAGGCCCCCTGCCGGTCGCCACCGTCATACATATCGCCAGACAGGTTCTGGACGCTCTCGATGAGGCTCACGGTGGAAACGTCGTTCATCGCGACCTGAAACCGGAAAACATCATGATCGAGGCACTGCGGTCCGACTCGCAGTTTGTGAAGGTGCTCGACTTTGGAATCGCCAAGATTCGCGATTCAGACGGCGGGGACGACGGTTCGGGATTCAAGACCGCGACGGGCATGGTGTTCGGCACGCCGGAATACATGTCCCCCGAGCAGATTCGCGGCGATGAGCTTGACGGCAGGTCGGATTACTATTCTCTGGGCATCGTTCTGTACCAGATGTTGACCGGAGTGATGCCATACGGCGGGGATTCCGTCATCGAGATCGCCACCGCGCACCTGATCAACCCGATCCCGAACATGCGCCCGTTGCGGCCCGACGTCCCCGAGCGGATGGTCCGTCTGGTCGAGAAGCTGATCGAAAAGAAGCGGGAAAACCGGTTCCAGTCGGCCGCCGAGATACGTGCCGAGTTCGCGGCCGTCGAGCGGGCGCTTCCGGCACCAGGCCAGGAGGTTCCCGGCGCCAAGGGGGGCCTTGTGCCCGGTGGCGATGATCACGGTCAGGATTCGGCGGACACCATGGTCGTGCCTGCGGTTCCGTCGCAACGCTTCTGGAAACTGTCGCCTTCGCTGGGCCTGGCGATCGGTTTGACGATCTTCCTGTCGGGCGGACTGCTGGCGCTGGTTCTTTCGCACTTCCTCTTCCGGTAATCCATTTTGCGGGGTCTTCGGATGGATCAGGCAAGACAGGCGATCGAACGCGAGGTCAAGCTGACCGTTGATGGCGCCGCGGATTACCTCGCGATGGCGTCGGCTCTGCCGGTTCCCAGGCGTTGGGGGCTGCAGTTGAACGTGTATCTCGACACGTTGTCGAGGCGTCTGCGTTCGAATCGGATTTCACTCAGGATCCGGGTCACGCCGGACTTCGCGCTCTTGACGTTGAAGACGCCTGCCCGGTCGGCGGACAGCGGCGACGGGGTGTTCTGCAATCTTGAGACCGAGGTTCCTTTTGACAGGGAGATGGCGGTCGAGTGGATCAACGCCCCGGAAAGGGCCGCTCCGGCGTCGTTGGCCGGTTTTGAAGCACTTGCCACGGTGATTGCCGATGAACCTCTGGTGGTGATCGGCTGGTCCATGACCAGGCGGGCCGTTTGCGATACTGCCTGGGGCGTGACTCTCGAACTTGACGAGACGGTGTTTCCGGACGGCACCCGTGACTTCGAGATTGAGGCCGAGCACGAGGACGCGGCGCTGGCGCGTCGGGTTATCGATCTGCACGCGGATCGGGTGGGGCTTAGACTTGGCGCGCAGACCAGATCGAAGCACGCCAGGGCGATGGAGCGCCTGGGAAGCGTCTGCTGGGTGCTGCCTTGCGGAAGCCCCGAGGCGCCGCACCCGCCGTTGTTTCCATCGCCGGCCCCTGCCCGGGCATTCGGGCTGGTCAAGGTGGGCGTGGCTGATCCGGTGATCGACAGTACGGAGTGGGGCAGTGGGGGGAAAGCAGGCTCGAACTGATCTGGCCGATGTCGGCGACGCGCGGACAGGTTTTTCGCCCGCGCCCGGGGTCCAGGCTGCCTCCGTCATCGCCGCGGTGTTCCTGGTCACGCTGGTTTTCTATCTGCTCTGGTTGCCCGGGACCGCTTACTGGCTGGATTCGCCGGAGTTCATGACAGCGGCGGCCTCGCTGGGGCTGGCTCATCCACCGGGACACCCCGTGGTCGCGGTTCTGATGAAACTGGCGTCGCTGCTGCCGCTTGGCGACGTGCCGTTCAGACTTAACCTGGTGGGCGCGATTCTGGGCGCGGTCGCCGCCGGTTTGACCGGTGGAATCGCATGCGTCGTCGCGCAGCGGGTTCTTCACCGTCTGAACAGGGACGGCAACACGGGCCGTTTGCGTCACGCATCGACCCTTGTCGGAGTGGCAGGCGGGCTGCTTTACGGCCTGGGCGCTTCCTCGATGATCCAGGCGATGGCGGCCGAGGTCTACACCCTTAACGCGGCCCTGGTGCTTGGCGCGGTCTATCTGTTGATTTCCAGTCCCGACGGTGCCGACGCGCGTCGCACGCTGGCTGCCGCTGTTCTGATGGGCCTGGCCTTTGCCAACCATCACCTCCTGGGTCTTCTTGCCGGTCCGGCCGTGCTCGTGGCGGCTTTCCGGTCCCGGCGGGACACCCGGACGGTTATCGTCGCGGCCATGACAGCGTGCCTGGTGGCGGTGTGCTGCTATCTTTATCTGTGGGTGCGTTCGGCCGCCGGAGCCTGGCCCACCTGGTCTCCCGTGCGCGACCCTGCCGGCTTTTTCTGGTATGTGTCAGCGTCCATTTTTTCGCAGTCGCTCGGGGGCTTCGAGCAGTCGGGTGGTGGCATCGGCCAGAACCTTGCGTTGGCGTCGGTTGTCGCGGCCGGTTCCCTGGGCGTGGCCGGCGTTGTCCTGTCGCTCGGGGGCGCCTGGCTGGGCGCGCGTTCCGGAGCGGCCCGCGAGATCTTGGTCTTACTGCTGCTCGCGGCCGGGGGCTTTGGTTCAAAGGTCATGATGGGGATCCTCGACCCCTCGAATCCGGACGACCACGGTTACTTTTTGACAGCGCTGGCTGCGACCGCGGTTCTGGCCGCGTCGTTTTTCTGCCTTCCGATGGCAGCCGGAGGGGGCAGGGCGGGCCGGGTCGTGCGCGGCATTGCCTCGGCCCTGCTTGCCGCGATGGTCGTGGCGGTCATCCCCGCCGGCGTCGACGTTGGACGCGACAGATCACATTTTGACCACACGCGGCGGGTTTCCAGACTGGTCTGGAGCGATGTCCCCAGCGGCTCGGTCGTGCTGGTGTCGCACTACCCGGTGTTCTTCCTGATGCAGTACCAGCAGATGGTCGAGGGTGTGCGGCCGGATGTTTCGCTTGTCCAGCAGAGTCTATACTACAAGGCGCGCGGCGGCCAGTGGTACGCCCGTGAGATGAAGGCCCGGCATGCCGACCTTTCCGGCCTGATGGACGCCTTCCAGGCAACCTCGCAGGTTTCCTGGCCGGCCCTTGAAGCGCTTGCCTCCCGCAGACCGGTTCTTCTTGACCCGTCTCCAGACTTCGCCGCCCCCCTCGACCGCGTCTCCTTCGCGGGCTGGTTCTTTTCCGTCTCCCCCAGTCCTGCCGCACCCCCCAACCCAACCCAGGTTTCTTTTTCGGGCCCCGGAAACGCTCCCGGAAAAACAACCCAGGTTTCTTTTTCGGGGGGTGAACCGGCTGTGGAAAGGGGGGTAGACGCGCATCTGCTGTCCTTCGATCGCGTGCTTGGCCGAGCGCCGATGTCCAATGTCGAG